>JAANMY010003761.1_pt1 | contig 12241 bp, 9 predicted proteins | sample 7279691 | NCBI WGS metagenome assembly JAANMY01 (sample SAMN14094543, study PRJNA606508) | bioreactor metagenome | isolation source: A lab-scale SPAN reactor treating ammonium-rich wastewater day 388 | place: Ireland: Galway | collected 2018-02-07
CCCTTGTCCACCCGTGTAACGGACGATGGCAGCGGCCACGGAACCCATCTGGCAAGTCTCATCGCCAGTTCAGAGTCCAAAGGCAATGGCAAGTTTTCCGGGATTGCGCCTAATGTCAATCTGGTTTCGGTCAAAGCCTTCAACGACGATGGCATGGGCACCTATCTTGACGTAATTCGCGCTATCGATTGGGTGGTAACCAATGCCCAGACACTGAATATCCGGGTTCTCAATCTCTCCTTCAGCTCTCCGCCCCAATCCTATTATTGGGATGATCCGCTGAACCAGGCGGTGATGAAAGCCTGGGCGTCGGGAATTGTGGTGGTGGCTGCCGCTGGCAACCGCGGGCCAGACCCGATGACCATCGGTATACCGGGCAATGTGCCCTACATCATCACTGTCGGTGCAATTTCAGACAACTATACCCCGCTGGATCGCAGTGATGATTATGTCACCAGCTTCTCGTCGGCCGGGCCGACGGTCGAAGGCTTTGTAAAGCCTGATCTGGTGGCCCCGGGCGCGCAAATGCGTGGGTTGATGCCACCCAACGCAAGATTGGTCACGAATCATCCCAAGCGTTTTGACAGAAGCAAGCACTTTACAATGTCGGGAACTTCCCAGGCTACGGCTGTGGTCTCCGGGATTGTGGCGCTGATGCTCGATCATGCGCCTGGGCTGACCCCCGATGAGGTGAAGTGCAAACTCATGTCCGGCTCTATGGCTGCGCTGGATTCGAAGGGCAATCTGGCATACTCGCCCTTCCAGCAGGGGGCGGGGCTGGTCAATGCCTATATGGCGCTGCGTAGCCAAAACACCAGTTGCGCCAATCAGGGGCTGAATATCATCAATGACCTGACCAATGTTCAGCATTACGGCGGCCCAGCCAACCAGGATGCCAACGGCCACTATACAATTCTGGGGATGGATGGCTTTACCTGGAGTGGTGGCTTCACTTGGAGCAGTGGCTTTACGTGGAGCAGCGGTTTCACCTGGTCCAGTGGCTTTACCTGGAGCAGCGGATTCACCTGGTCCAGCAACTACGCATGGTCAGATGGTTTTACCTGGTCCAGCGGCTTTGCCTGGTCCGACAATATGCCGCTTAGTGAACCGGGCCACAGCCTCAACGATCTGCCCGAAGAGACCCACCCCAACCTGCTGGCGCCGCCGCGCATCTTCTTGCCGGCCGTCACCCGATAGGGATCGGAAACTGAAGGTGATATAAAACGGGAGCGAACCGCTCACCCCCACCCAACCTCCCCCACAGTGGGGAGGAGTCGCTCCACTTCCCTCCCTGGAATGAGGAGGAGTAGGGTGGGGTGGCCTCTTCTATCCTACCTCCGCCAGCCGGGGAATGGACGGCGCTGCGCCGGGGCGGGTGACACAGATGGCCGCGGCCCGGTTGGCCCGTTCCAGCGCAGTACGGGGCGCTTCCCCCGCACTGATCCCGGCCAGGAAGTAACCGATGAATGTATCACCGGCGGCTGTCGTGTCCACCGCCTGGACGGGCCGACCGGCTACGTATATCTGCTCCCCTCCGTCGTCGTAGACAGCGCCCTCTGCGCCCAGGGTCAGCACAACCGTTGCCTGGGGAAAGCGACTGCGCATCCCGGCCAGAATGGCGGGGGGAGCAGATTCACCGGTAAAGGCTTCCCCCTCTGTCTCGTTAAGCAGAAAGATCGAGACCCCATCCAGGGGATAGGCAAGAACTTCATCGCCCATTGGGGCCGGGTTGAAGACGATTCGCATCCTCCGTTGTCCGGCCTCTGTCAGGATTTCCGCCATTGCGCTGATCTCATTCTGCAACAGCAGCCAATCCCCCGGCCCGAAGTGGGCCAAAATCCCGTGGGCGTCCCCGGCGGTGATGCTGCGGTTGGCCCCACCAAAGAGCAGAATGGCATTCTCGCCAGCCGCGTCCACTTGAATAATGGCGTGACCAGATGGCTTATCCACAACTTCCAGGAAGGCCACATCCGCGCCCTCTGCGGCCAACGCTTCCCGCAGCCAGCGTCCATCCTGGCCTATACGCCCCGCGTGGCGGACGGGCGCGCCGGCCCGGGCCAGGGCAATCGATTGATTGTAGCCTTTGCCGCCTGGGAACTGCTGGTAATCGCGGCTGGCGATAGTCTCGCCGGGGCGCACCAGATGATCCACCCGGTAGACGTGATCGATATTCACCGAACCGAAGTTGAGGATTGACATAAAAGCCCGTTCCAAAGCATAAAAATCTGCGTCCCTCTCTTTAGAGCCTTGAATAATTCAGGCTCTTAGCGCGCAGCTTTGTAACCACGGAAAACACAGAATACACGGAAAATTCTCTTTCGCTTTTTTTCTGTGTATTCCGTCTTTTCTGTGGTCAGATCAAAAGCCTGTTTAATAATTCAGGCTCTTATCCAATCAGAGTCCGGCTCTGTTCCCGCATATACAGGGGCAAAGTATAGCGCGCCCCAATCCCTTTGCCGCTGGAGCCGCTGGCTTTCCAGCCTCCAAAAGCCTGCACACCGGGCCAGGCGCCGGTTGTGGCGCCCGCGGCCCGATTGGTATAGAGGGTGCCCGCCTGGATATTCTCCAGAAACCACTCCACCTCCTCGCCAAAGAAGCCTGCGGTCAGCCCGTAGGGGCTGGCGTTGGCCTTCTCCATCGCTTCGTCCAGACTCTCCACCTTTGCCAGATGCAGAAGGGGCACGAAGAGTTCCTCCCGCACCAGGGGGTGATCCTCGGCCAGCCCCGCCACAATCGTCGGCGTGACGAAATAGCCCTTCGCCAATTCGCCGTCGGTCAAGACCTGACCGCCGGTGAGCAGGTGGCCGTCCTGCCTGGCCTGGGCCGACCAGCGCTGGAAGTTGGCATAGGCGTCGGCGTGGATGAGCGTGCCCATATAGACATCCCGCCGGGTGGGGTCGCCGACGCGGATTTGGGCGGTCAGGCCCAGCAGCTTTGCGGCGAAAGCGTCGTAGACCGACGCCTGGACATAGACCCTCGAACAGGCCGAACACTTCTGGCCATTCAGCCCAAAGGCCGAGCGCATCACCCCATAGGCCGCTTTGTCCAGGTCGGCTGTGGCCGAGACAATCGCCGGGTTCTTGCCCCCCATCTCCACAATTGCCGGGCGGGGCGCAGGTCCCCTGGCCGCGGCGCGCAGGACTTTCATCCCCACCCCATAGGAGCCGGTGAAGGTAAAGCCGTCTACCCCCGGATTGTCCAGCAACTCCTGGCCGACGCTCTCGTCTGGCCCGCTCACCGCGTTGAAGACACCTGCGGGCAGCCCCGCGGCGATGAAGAGTTCGGCGGTCATCCAATTGCTGTAGGGCGATTCCGCCGCGCCTTTGAAGACGACTGTATTGCCCGCCAGCAGGGCCGCCGCGATGGGCGCGGCCGAGAGGGCCATCGGGAAATTGAAGGGAGAGATCACCGCCCAGACCCCGTGGGGACGCAGGAGAGATTCGTTGTGCTCGGCGGGGTCGTTCGGGTTGAATTTGCCCATCAGCGCGCGGTAGCCGTCGTTGCGCTGCATATCGTCGGCATACCAGCGCAGAAGATCGGCTGTCTCCTCCACTTCGCCCAGGGATTCCAGCCGATTCTTGCCTATCTCCAGGCTCATCAGCGCGCTCAGTTCAAAGAGCTGGGCGCTGATGCTCTCGGCGATGGCGCGGATGAGCGATACCCGTTCCTGCCAGGGGGTGCGCCGCCAGACGGGGAAGGCCCGTTTGGCCGCAGCAATCGCCTGTTGGCTGTGGCTTCGGTCGCCCTGTGCCCAGGAAGAGAGCAGCCAGTCGGTGTTGATGGGGCTGTAGGCGTCTGCGGTTGCTTCGGTGTAGAGCCGCTCCCCGTCGATGTAGAGGGGCAGGACCGCGCCCAGCCACTCGCTTTTCACACGGGCCAGTGCCCCATCAAAACCAGACTGGAGCTCTTCGTTGTCCGCGGAGAGGGTGGCGTAGGTGACTTTTATTTTGGCGGCCATAGATTTCACCAGTGGAGTGGAATGCAAATAAACAGATAGCTGTGGGCGATCCGCACCGTCGGAGAGAGTGGAATGGCGCGCGAATAGCCGTGTCGGGAGTCGTAACTACTTAGGGTGCGACGCACTCGCCAGGAGTAGATTCCCACTGCAAAACGGGTGTGGCGAGTGCGTCGCACCCTGAGCCTGAGTAGTTACCGGGAGTCTGTCTATAGCTGCGGATAGGGCTGGCTGTGGGCCGTCTCGATCATTGCCCGCAGATTTTCCACGGGCGTGTAGCGGGGCACGATACAGCCGGAGCCGAGCAGAAAGCCACCGCCCAGGCCCGCCTGGTCGATGCAGCGCTGGGCCGAAGCGGAGACGCTCTCGGGTGTGCCTTGCAGCAGTTCGGTGACAGTATTGACATTCCCCACAACAGCCGTGCGGCTGCCGATGCGCGCTTTGGCCGTGGCCATACTCACCGCGTTGTCGATCTCCACCAGATCCGCGCCCGTATCTGCGTAGAGATCGAGAACCGGCGTACTGTTGCCGCAGATGTGGAGCAGACAGGCCCCCGCGCCGTGGGCGTGCCAGGCATCGAAGACCCGTTTGGAATAGGGCCAGGAGAAGCGTTCATACGTGCGGGGCGAGATGACATTGCACGAAGCCAGGGAGTCGCCGCAGTGCAGGATGTCGGCCCCGGCGTCGTGGCAGGCTTTGCCAAAACGGATCAGCGCTTCGGTGGTCAGTTCCAGGGCGTGGAGCACAGCCGCTTCTTTGGCTTCGGGCAAGCCGGCCTCTACCAGCGCAACCTCCATCAGCCAGTTTTGGGAGCCGATGAAATAGGAGGCCAGGGCAAAGGGACCTGTGCCCGGCGAGCGCAGGGCCACTTCGTCGCCCACAGCTTTGCGCGCCAGTTTCAGCGCTTCGATCATCACCGGCATCCGCCCATCCGTGGCCGGGTTTGGGACTTCTATATCAAAAATGTCGTTGAGATCGGTCAGGGGGGGGGTGATGATCGAGGGAACTTCATCGTCAGAGCGGGTCGTCTGGCAGCCAAAACCCTCGGCGATGTAGTAGTTATCCGCACCGATGGCGATCACATCGTGGCCCACCTGCTCGTGCAGGGCAAGCTGGGCGTGTACCATCGACTCTGGCTCGGTGTAAAATTTTCGCAACGGCACGCCGGAGACAGCGGCCGCCATATCGTAGATATAGGGCATGGCTGCCACGCAGTCTGTTGGCTGGCGCAGAATTGCATTCAGCACCCGTTGGCGTGGAGAGAGAGCAGTCATCGAATACCTCCTATGAAGTTGGGCCTACATTTTTGTTCCCATTCCGCCACCCATCTGACCACCCATTGTGCCCTTGGGTTCGTTGCCGGCGGGCGTCGCCATCCCCACACTGGGGTCTACGCCAGCCAGCATCATCCCCTGGCCCCGGGAGAGATGGGTGAGGACGCTGGGCGGGTCCAGCGGGTCGCGCATCTGGACGAGAAGGGTCGTGCGCGCTTCGTTACTGGTGTTGACGCCGGAGCCGTGGATGGTGAGATAGCTGAAAAAGAGCACATCCCCCGCTTTGGCTTCGCAGGGCAGCGCGGATTCGACGGGATATTCGCTGAGAGGCAGATGCCAGCCGCCCTCTTTCAGATGGGGAACGGGTCCCATTTTGTAGCTGCCGGGGACTACCCGCACACAGCCTTTTTCAATGGGCGCGTCGTCAAAGTGGATGATGGCGGCAATCATCGAGTCTTTGTCGTGGGGGAAGAAGGGCTGGTCCTGGTGCATAGGGAAGGGCGACCCCTTCTCCGGCGGTTTGATGAAAAGTTTGTTGTGATGCAGCTGGACATTGGGCGATCCGATGATCCCGGCGGCGATGGCGGTGAGGCGGGGGTCGGTGATCAGCCGGGCAAAGGCTGCGGACTGGAACTGTACATCGTGGCAGTGGAGCAGGGAAGTCTTTGTCATCGTCACCTCCGCCGCGCTGCCCCAGGTAGCTTCCACACTCTTCACCGCCTGCAAGCGGGCGATGAGTTCGTGGGCTTCCTGGCGAAAGGCCGCGGCTTCTTCAGGCGTGAAGAGTCCCTTCACATGGAGATAGCCGTTTTCTTGGTAGAAGTCGAGTTGGTCTTGGGTGGGCATAGGGTTCTCCGTATTGTATTCGATTTTTTACGCCAAAGTGGCGCAGGTGAATTATCCTTTGATACCTGTCAGCGCGATACCCTGTACAAAGGTTTTCTGGAGGAAGAAGAAGAGCAAAATAATAGGCAGGGTGATCAGGACCGACGCCGCCATTAATAGTCCCCATTCCCGGCCATATTGGGAGCTATATTCGTAGAGGCCCAGAGAGAGCACATAGAGTTTCTGATTGCTCAGATAGATCAGCGGCCCCAGATAGTCGCGCCAGCGGGCAATGAACTCGAAGATAGCAACGGTAGCCAGAGCGGCTTTAGCTAGGGGCAGGATGACCGACCAGTAGATGCGAAATTCGTTGGCTCCGTCAATGCGCGCCGCTTCCGAAAGTTCCATCGGGATGCTCATAAAAAATTGACGTAACAAGAAAATATAGAGAGCACTGCCAAAGAAGTGAGGGACAATAAGCGGTCGAAAATCGCCAACCCACCCAATGTTTTTGAAGACGAGAAAAAGCGGAATTAGCGTTACCTGAAAGGGCAGCATTAATGTGGCTACGGTCAGGATGAAAAGGAAGTTGCGTCCACGCCAGGGAATGCGTGCCAGGCTATAGGCCACCAGTGAGCAGGAGAGCAATGCGCCAAATGTGGCAGAGACGGCAATGATAAGCGTGTTGCGGAGATAAAGGAAAAATGTGATGTAGGTGACAGTATTGGGATAGTTCATCCAATTGAACGGATTAGGTATCCATTCGGGTGGATAGGTGAATAATTGCTGGTCGGTTTTGAGAGATGTGGAAAGCATCCACAAAAACGGCAACATAAAAACAAAAGCGATTGGAATCAGACTTGTGTGGATAAGAACGCTACGGATCGCCTCGCGAATCCGTTTTTGAATCAGACGCCCGCGTGCTGTAGACGTATTGGCAGGTGTTTTGTCAGTGATTATAGCCATAATCCATTATATTTCTTTATGCGTGTAAGCAAGTGTACAAAAGGACTTGGAGTGAGACCCGGTACCGGTAAATTTGTCTGGCTGTCTACGCGTTCTCTCCGCCGGCATAGAAAACCCACATCCGGGCGGAGCGGAAAATCACAAGAGTGACCAACAAGGCCACCATAAATAGCAGCCAAGCCAAGGCAGAGGCGTACCCCATATTAAAATACTGGAACGCGTTCTTATACAGATAGATTGAATAGAATAACAGGCTGCCCGCGGGGAAACCAGTGCCGCCAGTCATAATGTAAGGTACGGTAAAGAATTGCAGCGCCCCGATCACTGATGTGACCAGATGGAAGAAGACGACAGGCGTCATCATTGGAACAGTGACATGCCGGAACTTGTGCAGAAAATTTGCTCCGTCCACATCGGCCGCGTCATACAAATCCTGTGGAACGTCCTGCAGACCTGCTAAGTAGAGAATTATCTGCTGTCCAACAATCCACAGGGCGAGCAGAATAATTGTCGGGCGAGACCAGGTCGGACAGGTCAGCCAGCACGGCCCTCTGATGCCAAGCCAGTCAAAGGGTACATTGACTAGACCCGATCCCGGCGTAAAAAGATAGACCCACACCAGAGATAAGGCGATTTCAGGCACGAGTGTTGGCAGGAAGTAAATGGTGCGGTAGACGGTCTGAAAGCGAATTTTGGCATTCAGCATCATCGCCAGACCAAACGAGACAACAATGGCCAAAGGTATAGAGATGACAGCAAAATACGTCGTGTTATAAACAGCCAGCCAAAAATTGTCGTCGGCGGTGAAAAGTTGGATATAGTTGCTGAAGCCAATCCACGTCGGTGACTGGACCGCGTTAAATTTGGTAAAGCTGTAATAGGCGGAGGCGATTGTTGGATAAATCCAAAAAACAAGCAGACCGATGAGCCAGGGCATAGCAAACAAAATGCCATTGATATTATTGCGATTCGCTTGCGACATTCGCCGCCGTACAATCGGCTGTGCTTGGCTCGCCATAAAGAACCCCTTCCGATAAAGGTGGGTGTGTATTATTTACAATGCCCTAGCCTGGGCCAGGGCATTGTAAATATCATTTCTTAACAGACAGAATGTCATCCACTCTACAACAAAACGTCTGTAAGACGCTAATCAAGTTTAGGACTCGTCAAAGAATAATTTCCCAGCTTTCTGGGAAGGGGTCAAGCAGATTGGGCAGGTGCAGTTAGCTTGTGACCCCTTCCCGGAAGGTGCAAATATCGGCATGACCCGCTTGGTTTCACTTCGACAGGCTCAGTACAAGCGATACGGCTGGAAACAGCACCAGTCTACCCTTCGACAGGCTCAGGACACCGCTCAACCAACGCTAGTCTGCTGTTGTCGAGGTAGTTGCACGTTTCCCAAGTCACACCTCTCACATCTTCCGAGAACCGGCATGATCAATTTTATTATTCGACGTCTGTTGCACACGATTCCCCTTATGATTGTGATTTCCATAGTCGTCTTCACCATCATTTCTCTGCCTCCCGGCGATTATCTGACCACATTGGCGGCTGATCTGGAGCGGCAGGGCAGCCAGAACGCCGAATTGCAGCTCAAGGGATTGCGGGAGCGCTACGGCCTGGACGATCCGATCTACGTGCAGTACTGGCTATGGGTCAGCCATTTCGCAGTCGGTGACTTCGGCGAATCCTTTGCCTACAATCGCCCGGTCAGCGAACTGATCGGCGATAGCCTCCTCCTGACCGTCATCATCTCCGTCGTGACGTTGCTGCTTTCCTGGGTGATCGCGATACCCATCGGGGTCTATTCGGCCACCCACCAATATTCGACGGGTGACCAGTTCTTCACATTTATCAGCTTTATCGGTCTGGCGACCCCGGGTTTTCTGCTCGCCCTGATCCTGATGGTCATCTCGGTCTATGTCTTCAAGTTTCCCATCAGCGGCCTCTTCTCGCCCGGCATGGAAACCATGCCCTGGAGCTTTGCCAAGGTGGTGGACCTGTTCAAACACCTGTGGGTGCCTGTCCTCTTGATCGGAATGTCCGGCACCGCTGAGTTGGTGCGTATTATGCGCGGCAATCTGCTCGACGTTCTCAACCAGCAGTATGTACTTTCGGCCCGTGGGCGCGGGCTGGCGGAGCGCGTGGTGATCTGGAAGCACGCCGTGCGCATGGCGATCAATCCCTTAATCAGCCTGATCGGTTTGCAGTTCCCCTCGATCATCTCCGGCTCCATCATCATCTCCATCGTACTCAGCCTACCCACCACCGGGCCGCTGCTCTATCGCGCTCTGCGTACCCAGGACATGTACCTTGCTGGCAGTTTTCTGATGCTGCTCAGCCTCTTCTTGATTATCGGTAACTTCCTGGCCGACATCGCCCTGGCCTGGGTAGACCCGCGCATCACGTATGAATGAATGCGGGTACATAAGTTGACATCCGGGCGTACACAAACCAATGGTTGCCAGTGGAAGAGCAAGACAGTGCGTCAGTGGACAGTGACTGACTCTCTCTCTCTTGCTGATTCACTGTCTTACTGCTTTCAAGTCAAAGGTCAAGCACAGGTATGACACAACCAACCCGATCTGATATTGCGGAGCAGGGAGCAGCGGGCGATGCGGAGCTAGAGGAAATCTATCGGGGCGCGGCCGCTGTAGATGTCCCCCCAGAAGAGTGGGCCAGCCTCAGCCAATGGCAATTGATCTGGCGTCGCTTCAAGCGCAGCCGACCAGCTATGATCGGCGGCATTCTGTTGCTGCTTATGTATCTGAGCGCGATCTTTTGTGAGTTCATCTCGCCGTACCAGCTAGATACACGCTTTACCGAGAATATCTACGCCCCACCGACTCTCCCCCATTTTATAGACAGTGCAGGTCAGTTTCATCTCCGTCCGTTTATCTACAAGCAGATTCGCACCATCAACCGCGAAACACTGGAGATGAGCTACGAACCCGACCCGACGGTGATGTATCCGATTCACTTCTTTGGGAAAGGGGTTCCCTACAAATTCTGGGGTCTCATCCCGACGGATCGCCATCTCTTCGGCGTCGATCCAGAGGTACCCATTTTCTTGCTCGGCTCTGATCGCCAGGGACGGGATATGTTCTCGCGCACGCTCTTTGGCGCACGCATTTCCCTCTCCGTGGGGCTGCTGGGCGTTTTTATTGGGATCATCCTCGGCTCCGTGTTGGGTGTGATTTCCGGCTACTACGGCGGCCTCGTCGATGACCTGATGCAGCGCTTTTCGGAGCTGCTGATCTCGATTCCCCAGATTCCGCTCTGGATGGCATTGGCGGCCATTCTACCGGTGACGTGGTCCGCAATCCGGGTATATTTCGGTATCACCATCATCCTCTCCCTTCTGAACTGGGGTGGCCTGGCCCGCCAGGTGCGCGGCAAGACGCTGGCCCTGCGCGAGGAAGGATATACGTTGGCCGCCCGCGCTGCGGGGGCCAGCGACTGGTGGATCATCAGCCGGCATTTGATCCCCAACAATGGCAGCCACATCATCGTGGTCGCCACCCTTTCCATCCCTTACATGATCCTGGGTGAGACCGCCTTGAGCTTTCTCGGTCTGGGCATCCGTGCGCCGATGACCAGTTGGGGGGTACTCCTGGAGGAAGCACAGAACGTGAGGACGATTATCTTCTATCCCTGGTTGATCATGCCTGCTGTGTTGGTCATTGTTGCAGTGCTGGGCTTCAACTTCCTGGGCGATGGCCTGCGCGACGCCGTGGATCCATATTCGAAGTGATGAGAGAAGAACATGTCAGCAGCTCCCGCACCATTGCAAGAGAATCGACTGCTCGAAGTCAAGGACTTGGTGATCCAGTTTCACCTCATGGATGGGGTCGTCCCGGCGGTCAACGGCGTCAGCTTGGAGGTCAAGCGGGGCAAAACCCTGGGCGTCGTCGGTGAGAGCGGCTGCGGTAAGAGCGTGACCGCCCTGGCTATGCTGGGGTTGGTACCCAATCCACCAGGCAAAGTGGTGGGAGGGCAGATCGTCTTCCACCGCTGGACGACGGGCGAGGCCATCGATTTGACCCGCTTGCCGCCGATGGGGTCAGAGATACGCAAAATCCGCGGCAACGAGATCGCCATGATTTTCCAGGAACCGATGACCTCCCTGACGCCGGCCTATACGATCGGCGCGCAGATCATGGAGGCGATCACTCTGCACCAACAGGTAAACAAGCAGGAAGCGCGCAAACGCGCCATCGAAATGCTCGATCTCGTGGGTATGCCCCAACCCAGCCGCACACTGGATAGCTATCCGCACCAGCTTAGCGGCGGAATGATGCAGCGCGCTATGATCGCGCTCGCGCTCTCCTGTCACCCCAGCCTGTTGATCGCCGATGAGCCGACGACCGCGCTCGACGTTACGACTGCGGCCCAGATTCTGGAGCTGATGGAGAAATTGCAGGACGATATGGGCATGGCCATCATGCACATTACGCACAACCTGGGGGTGATCGCCGAGGTGGCCGACGATGTGGCCGTGATGTATATGGGCAAAGTCGTCGAGCAGGCCGATGTCAACACGATCTTCTATGAGCCGAAGCATCCCTATACGCAGGGGTTACTGAATTCTATTCCGCGCATCGGCAGCAAGAAGCAATTGGAACCGATTCGGGGAGTCGTGCCTGAACCGTTTGCTATCCCCAAGGGCTGCGCGTTTGGGCCGCGCTGTCCCCGCTTTATGCCCGGTATATGCAACGTAGTGGACCCTCCGCCGGTGGTGGTGGGGCCGCAGCACACGGTTCGTTGTTATCTGTACACTGAAAAGGAAAGTGCGTTGTGACCGATCAGCAGACCATCCAACAGCCTTTGATCGAGATACGCGATCTCAAGAAACACTATCCCATCCGGCGTGGTCTGCTCAAACGCACGGTAGGGCATGTGCGCGCGGTCGATGGCGTGAGCTTCAGCATTCAGCCGGGCGAAACAGTCGGGCTGGTGGGGGAGAGCGGCTGCGGGAAGACAACGGCGGGCCGTTGCCTGATCCGGCTGGTTGAGCCGACCAGCGGCGAGATCCTCTTTCGAGATGGGGAGCAGGATGCGCTGTCGGTGGCGCAATTGGACGCAGCACAACTCAAACTCTACCGGCGTCAGGTCCAGATCATCTTCCAGGACCCCTACTCCTCCTTAGATCCGCGCATGAGCGTCTTCGATATTGTCAGCGAACCATTGCGCATTCACAAGGTCTATGCGGGCAGCGAAC
>JAANMY010003767.1_pt1 | contig 12225 bp, 13 predicted proteins | sample 7279691 | NCBI WGS metagenome assembly JAANMY01 (sample SAMN14094543, study PRJNA606508) | bioreactor metagenome | isolation source: A lab-scale SPAN reactor treating ammonium-rich wastewater day 388 | place: Ireland: Galway | collected 2018-02-07
ATACAAAGAGTGGCATCGCAAGCGGCTGTCGGTCAGCCCGGGCATGACCGGTCTCTGGCAGGTGAGCGGACGCAGCGATCTGACCTTTGATGAGATGGTTCTGCTGGATATTTACTATGCGGAGAATTGGAGCTTGGGGATGGACCTGGGCATTCTGTTGATGACCGGCCCTCGGGTGCTCTTTGCCAAAGGTGCGTATTGACCGGAAGGGCGGAGAGAAGGGGGGATGCTCTCACGCCCTCTCCTCACCGGTAGCGCTGTATCGCCATTCCGGCCACAATCACCAGCAGGCCAATCACCGCGCTGGGCAGAATCGGCTCATCCAGCCAGAAGAAGACGAAAAGCAGCGAGAGAAAAGGCGTCAGGTAGAGGGCGTTGGAGATAACGAAAGTATCGCCGTTTTCCAGGGCTTTGAACCAGAAAATGTACGAGACCCCATTGACCAGAAAGCCGTTGTAGAGCAGCCAGGGCCAGACCGCGGCAGACGGCCACCCCACCCCTGGCCCCTCTCCTGCAAGCGAGGGGAGCAGGAGGGTGGCAGCCACGGCCACCAGCGCCACGCCGAAATAGACCGTCGCGCTGACCGTCTGGTCGTAGTGGGCCTTTTTGCCCAACACAGAAAAGAGGGCAAAGACAAAGGCCCCAGCCAGCGCCAACAGATCGCCGGTCAGGCTGGTGAAAGCGATGCTCACCAGCCGCCCCTGCGTCACAATCACCAGCACGCCCAAGAAGCTGACCAGCACCGCCAGCCCCCGACGCGGGGTCAGCTTTTCCCCCAGCAGCACAACCGCCAGCAGCGAAACCAGAATCGGCCAGGTGTAGGCCAGGATAAACCCCTCGGCGGCAGTGGTGCGGGCCAGCGCCCCATAGAGCAGAATGTAGTAGAGATAGGCCCCCAGAAAGCCCAGCAGAGCCATCCAGCCATAGGCCCGCAGGCTATAGCGGGACAGCAGGCGAACCTTTCCCTGGGCCACCAGCAGGCCAGCCAAGACCACAAATGAGAAGATTGTGGACCAGAAGAGCATCTGTACATTCGTCATCTCGACGAGAATCTTTTTGGAGACCACAGGGATAGAGGCCCAGAACAGAATGCAGAGGGCCAGGTTGAAATAGGAGATGCGTTGGGCTGTGGTCATAGGAAAGGGTGATGATGGGCTATGCGTGGCGGCGTCTGGCTGAAGATGGGTAGGCGTAAGCGTAGTATAGCCCCTGTTGCGGCGCGCTGGCAAAGAAAGCGAGAATGAGATAGACTGTCCTCACCGTTATCTGTAGTATGACGAAATCGACTACTCAAATAGGGGCCGAATGGATGGCTTGCTTTGGTTCCCTATTATCGATGGAGGAGGGTTGGATGAATACAGCCGTCTATGAATTGATAGAGACCGCAGCGTTTGTTGTGGATGCCGAAGGGCAGAAAAAAGCAGTAATGCTGGACTTCTCGATTTGGGAAGAATTGCTCGAACTTTTGGAAGATATTGAAGATAGCGCAGAAATTGACTCTATCCGTGCCATTGGTGAGATGCCGATTGCCTGGGATAGGGTCAAGACAGAGTTGCGGGCGGATGGCGTTGATGTATGAAGTTCAGGTCATGCCGCGGGCAATCAAGGATATTGTCGGGCTACCAAAGGAATACACGCGGTTGGTAAGTCAACATATCGATGCTCTGGCGGATGAACCGCGACCGCGCGATGCTCGCAAGTTACGCGGGCGAGATGATTATCGGCTGCGTGTCGGTGTCTATCGAGTCTTGTATGAGATCGATGACGCCAAACGGGTTGTAACTATCTTTCGCGTGAAACATCGACGAGAAGCTTACTCGTGAGGATGTACACTCTACAGAGGAGCAGGCAGATGCGATTGATAGATGATACAGAGCGTCCCCTAACCTTAACCCTCGACGGCGAACGCCACCCCTTCCGCGAAGGCGAGACGATCTTTGAAGTCGCGGCCCGGACGGGGAAGACGATCCCCTCCCTCTGCTACGACCCCCGGCTGGAAGCATTTGGCGGCTGCCGTCTCTGTGTGGTGCGGGTAAAGGCGCTGCGGGGGCCGGTGGCGGCCTGCACAACCAAAGCCGTCAACGAAATGGTGGTGGAGACCCACGACGAGGAGATCGAAGCGCTGCGCAAGACGCTGCTGGAAATGGTGGCGTCGGAGAACCGGCAGATCGACGTAGACCCGTTGCGGGGCTACGCCTCCCAGGAGTTAACGACTCTCATCGATCGTTACGGCGCACGCACAGGCCGCTTTGCTGGCGCGCACTCCGGCCACAGCAAGACCGACGACCCCAACCCCTTCATCCTGCGCGACTACGACCTGTGCATCTCCTGCTACCGCTGCGTGCGGGTCTGCGCCGAGCAGGAGGGGGACTACGCCATCAGTGTGATGAACCGGGGCTTCCACACCCAGATTACCACCGAATTCGACAACCCGCTGAAGGAATCCGCCTGCACCTTCTGCGGCCAGTGCGTGCAGACCTGTCCCACCGGCGCGTTGGGGGATCGGAAGGCAATGCGCTTTGCGGTAGAATGAGTGTAGATTCGTTATCCCCAAAAAGAAGCACTGCGTTACCGGGTCAAAGATGTGCGTCTATTCTTGCAAAGAGCGGGTGTCAACAATGAATGAGATGCGATACAGCGATTATACAGCCAAAATTGAATACGATCCCGAAGACAGAGTTTTTGTCGGCCATATTGCCGGAATTCGTGATATTGTCAGCTTCCACGGCGCTACCGTAGAAGAATTGGAGTCGGCTTTTCAAGAGGCGGTGGAGCACTATCTGGAAGTGTGCGTGAAAATCGGACAGAAGCCCCAACGCTCCTATTCCGGCAAACTGACGTTGCGCATTCCCCCGGAAGTTCATCTGGCCGTCGCAACCGCGGCAGAGACAGATCGCAAGAGTATCAACCAGTGGGCGGCAGATGTGTTGCGAGAGGCTGCCTCGGCGCACCCGCCCTATTCAACAATCCGCTGAAGGAGTCCGCCTGCACCTTCTGCGGCCAGTGCGTACAGACCTGTCCGACAGGCGCGCTGGGGGATAAGAAGGCGCTGCGCTTTGCGGAAGAGGACGGCGGACCGCCCGATGTCGTCGCGATAGGCCCTACCGCGGTCAGCGGTCACTCGTGTCCGAAGGAGATTTCTATGCAATTGAACCATTTGACCCAACGGGGAATCACCAAAACCCGCACCATCTGCGGCTACTGCGGCGTGGGCTGCTCCCTGGACCTGCTGGTGCGCGACAACCGCATCATCGGCGTCCAGCCAGCGATGGACGGCCCAGCTAACGAGGGCGCGCTCTGTGTGAAGGGGCAGTTCGCCTACGATTACGTCCACCACCCGGAGCGGCTGACCCACCCGCTGGTGCGGGGCGCGGACGGCCAACTGCGCCGGGCCAGTTGGGACGAGGCCCTGGAGCGGGCCGCGGCGGGCTTTTTGCAGGTGGCCGAGAAGCACGGACGCCACGCGGTCTACGGCGTCGCCTCCGGGCGCACCCCCAGCGAGGCTGACTATCTGATGCAGAAGTTCATCCGGGTCGGCTTTGGCACCCACTATATCGACAACTGTAGCCGTGCCTGACACGCCCCCACCGTCGCCGGTCTGGCGGCAGCAATCGGGCGTGGCGCAATGTCCAACCCCCTCTCCGATATGGAAAAGCCCGATGTGATCTTCTGCATCGGCACAAATATGACCGAGACCCATCCCGTGGCCGCCACCCGGCTGAAGAAGGCCATCGCCCGCGGGGCCAAACTGATCGTCGCCGACCCCCGGCGTATCCGCCTGGCCGAGATGGCCGACCTCTACCTGCCCATCCGTGTCGGCTCGGACGTGGCCCTCCTCCTGGGGATGGCGAATGTCATCGCCCGGGAAGGGCTGTACGATATGGATTTTATGGCCGCGCGCACAGAAGACTTCGAGGAATTTCTCGATCACGCGGGCCAGTTCACTCCGACCTGGGCCGCGGGCATCACCGGCGTCCCCGCTGCGGACATCGAAAAGGCCGCCATTCTCTACGGCTCGGCCAAACCGGGGGCGATTTTCTACACCCTGGGCATCACCGAACACATTTGCGGCGTGGAAAATGTGCAGAGCCTGTGCAATCTGGCCCTGATGACGGGCAATCTGGGCAAAGTCGGCGGCGGCATCAACCCCATGCGCGGGCAGAACAACATCCAGGGCGCGGGGGACAGCGGCGCGATTCCCAACAATTATGTGGGCTTCCAGCCGGTGACCGACCCGATTGTCCGGGCCAAATTCGAGAAAGCCTACGGGCGGCCACTGGACGCCGAAAAGGGCATCACAAAAGTCACAGCGCTGGACCGCTGCGGGGAGAGTATCTTCGGGATGCTCATCGACGGGGAGAATACAATCGTCTCCGACCCGGACCAGCAGCACTGCATCCACGCCCTGAAGAGCCTGGAGCATCTGGTCGTCATCGATATCTTTTTGACGGAGACCGGCGAACTGGCCGATGTAGTGCTGCCCGCCGCGGCCTGGGCCGAGGTGGACGGCCATTTCACCAACACCGAGCGGCGTATTCAACGGGTGCGCAAGGCCGTCGATCCGCCGGGAGAGGCCCAGCCCGACTGGTGGATACTCTCGCAGATTGCCAAGCGGATGGGGATGGCGGGCTTCGACTACGACTCGCCAGCGCAGGTCTTCAACGAACTGTGCGAACTGTCGCCTATCTACGCGGGTATCGACTGGGAACTGGCGGCCAGCGGCCAATACCAGTGGCCCATCCCCTACAAAGGACACCCCGGCACGCCCCGGCTGCACGAAACCGAATTTACCAACGGGCGGGGCAAATTCAGCTTCACCAACTACCGGGACCCCGCGGAGGTCATCGACGACGCCTATCCGGTCTGGCTGACCACCGGGCGACGGTTGGAGAGTTACCACACCCGTACCCAGACGAGCCGCTCCCACGGCATCGACTATCTGCTCTCCGAAGAGACACTGGAAGTCCACCCGGAGGATGTGAATGCCTGGGGGCTGGTGGACGGGGGCTGGGCCGAGATGTCCAGCCGACGGGGGACGGTGAAAATCCGGGTCGAGGCTACCCGCCGCTCACCCCGGGGCACAGTCTTCGCCAGCTTCGCCTTCCCGGAAGTGCCCATCAACACCCTCACCGGCTCTGGCTACGATCCGATTACGGAGACCGCGGAGTTGAAGGTCTGCCCTGTGCGAATTGACGCAATTGACGAAAAGATGTACTGATCAACGAGATGATAAAACGTAGGTGCGGTTTGTAACCGCACTTTCACCCGGAGAAGTGCGGTTACAAACCGCACCTACAGATTCCACGATCTTCTTGATCAGTACACAATTGACGAAAAGAATTGGGTATGGTAACTGTTCACCCCCACCCAACCTCCTCCACTGTGGGGGAGGAGTCGATCCACTTCCCACCCTAACAGTCTGTCGGAGTAGCACAGAATAGAACGCGGATTGAGCAGAAAGTTCAGCCCGATCCGCTTCATCCGCGTTCTATTTCTTGCCTCTCCCACAGCCTGCTGGAATGGGTAGGGTGGCTGAACGGTTATGAAAAGAGAGTAGCAGACAATTTTCGGTAAGCAAAGCAGCCATTTTGAGCACTCCCTTCTCCCAACAAAAATGCCGGGGATGGACTTTGGTTCGTCCATCCCCGGCAAACAGGCCTACGCCAGATAGGTTATCGTCCACTAAATAACGGCCTGTTTCTCACTCCCCCCGCCACACCACCCGCCCATCACACACCGTCAGCGCCACCGTCATCCCCCCCACTTCCGCGACGGGTGTGGCGAAAATATCCCCAGAGAGCAGGGCCAGATCGGCCAGCATTCCCACCCGCAACATCCCCTTGCGATCCTCCTGGAACTCGGCCCAGGCCCCGTCCCGGGTGTAGCCGATAAGCAGATTCTCCAGGGTTTGCCGCTGCTCCGGGTCGCCGGGACGCCAGGGCTGGCGGTTGAGTCCGTTGTGGATGCCCAGCAACGGGTTGTTGCTCACCACCGGCCAGTCGCTGCCGTAGACCTGGCGCGCGCCGGCCAGACGCAGAGTCTCCCAGGCGAAGCTGAGGGGATAGCGTTCTTCCCCGGCCCGATGCACCCACACATCCGAGCTGCCCGCGTGTTGGGGGGCGTGGAGGGGCTGCATCGCCGCAATCACCCCCAACTCGGCAAAACGGGGAATGTCGTCCGGGTGGATGACTTCGATGTGTTCAATGCGATGGCGGCTATCCCGGGTCCCGTTGACCTGGCGGACGTGGGCGTAGCCGTCCAGGGTGCGGCGCACGGCCCCATCCCCGCAGGCGTGGACAAAAATTTGCAGCCCCAGCCGGTCAGACTCCGCGGCCATGCGGTTGAAGTGTTCGGCCTGAAAGAGCGCGCTGCCCCGGTTGTCGGGCATATCCCCAAAGCCACCCACCATCAGGGCCGTGTAGGATTCCAGCACCCCGTCCATAAAGAATTTGACGCTGCCGCAATGGAGCATATCGCCACTAAATTGCTCGCGCCAGGCCACGGCTTCCTGCAGGGCTTCGGCGGGGGTCTCCGGCTTTACGTCGTAGGGCAGATAGACCCGACAGGTCAGCTCGCCCACATCCTCCAGGGCTGCGTAGCGTTGCAGTTGGCTCTCCTGGCCGTCCATATTGTGGATGCTGGTAATGCCCATCTGTGCGGTCAGTTGCAGCCCCTGACGCAGCATAGACCGGCGGCCCGCTTCGTCGGGTTTAGGCACCAGCGAGCGGATCGGCTCGAACGCGCCCGGTTCCCGCAGTTCGCCGGTTGCCAGACCGGTGATCGGGTCTGCGACGATTTCGCTGCCTTCGCTCACCGCCGGCGCGTGGAGCAGATCGCCCCGGCGCAGGGCTTCCGTATTGGCCCAGCAGGTGTGACCGTCAAAGGCGGTCAGAAAGACCGGGCGATCCGGCGATATGCGGTCCAGAAAGTGACGGTCCAAGACTTGCCCCGGTAGGATGGCGCTGTAGATCAGCCCCCGGCCCACCACCCATTCCCGCTGGGGATTGGCCTCCATCCACCCCCGCAAAGTGGCCTCGATTTCGCCCAGACTATGCGCGTCGCCCAGTTGGGCCGCGGCCAGCCCCAAAGAACCCCAGAGCAGGTGATAGTGGGTGTCGATAAAGCCGGGTATCAGCGTGCGCTGTGCCCCGTCTACCACTTCTGTGCGTGGGCCAGCCAACACCAGCCCATCTGCGCTGCTGCCCACAAAAACGATGCGATTGCCCGCCACGGCTACCGCTTCGGCCCAGGGATTGGCTGGGTCCGCTGTGTAGACTCGGGCATTGGTGATCAACAAATCTACTGCTGATGCCATTCGGTTTTCCTTTTGTTCAGAGAGAATCGGCTGATTCCCGGCCAAAGCACAAGAATCACCGCGTAGTCGTGGGAAACCCAAAATGACACTGGCTTACCCGCGACTACGCGGTGCGTAGAACGCGCTATAAAATTCGTATACCCGATACCTGTCAGGGCAGGAAAATAAGTATAGCACGCAGCCGCCCTGAAACTGAAGAATGGGTAGCTTACATGCGCGGAAAACGCCAGCGCAGGGGCCATTGGTAACGCAGCCGTCGCTGGTTTGCCATCTGCTCGGGGGTGGGCGCAACCTGCTGCACAGTGCCAAAGAGCCACCAGGAGAGGCCAATCAGCACAAGGCTGATCAGAAAAATGTGGTTGATGGAGACCCCGACCCGCAGCAGACCCGACGCCACAAAGGGAAAAAACATCCCGCGCAGCCCCAGCATTGTGGATTGGAGCGCGGCGTATTCGGTCACCCGTTCCTCGTCGGCCAGTTGAATAGTGGCGTTGATCGCGCCCATATCCCACCCGGCAATCGTAATTCCGTTGGCGATAAAGGCGGGCAGCAACATCCAGGGCGACTGGGCGAAGTAGTAGGCGAGGGGAATGATCAGATTGATAAGCGTATTCATCCGCAGAACCCACAGCCCGCCCCGCTGGTCCACCTGTCGCCCCCAATAGAGAAAGCCCAGCAGCCAGACGACCGATTGGGCCAGCCCCAACAGGCCGATTTGGGAATAGGTGAGATGGAGCCGGTCCACCTGGACAAGTGGATAGAGTGTCCAGGAGAGGAGGGTGCCCGCGCCATAGACGCTGAAGCTGAGCAGAAAGCGGGCAAAGCGCCGGTCCTGGCGCAGAATGCCGAAAAGGTCGCGCAGGGCTTTGGTCTGGCGGGCGGGCAACTGGCCCTCGTCCACCCGCAGACGCAGAAAATGGAGGGCAGAGAGAATACCCACCAGCCCGGCCAGGGGAAAGAGAAGCCGGTAACCCCACAGGTCCAAAGCCCAGCCGGCCACAGGGGTGATGAGTAAAATCGCGCCTACCCGCCCCATACGCACCAGAGACATAATTTTGCCCCGGGCGTCGGGTGGGTAGAGTTTGATCAGAATCCGGGTGTAGCCCGGCGCGGGGAAGGCTTCCAGCAGCCAGAAAATGGCGCTGAGTACAATCATCCAGCCGGTCTGGGTGACGAAGGCCCAGAGGAGCAGGGTGGCCCGGCCCAGCAGCCAACAGGCCACCACCACATTCATTGTGCGGCGGCGGCGCATAACAATAATACTCAGCGAGGCCAGGGAAGAGCCCAGAAATTGCTGGGAGGTATAGACCGCCAACAGGTCTGGCGAAGCACCCATACGACGCAGAACGACGGGAATGAAGGAGATGGAGGCAGCAAAAAATGCGCCATAGGCGATGGAGACCCAAAGCTCCACATACATATTGCGGCGCACAGGTTCGTCCAATGGCCCGGCCAGGCGTAGCTCGATCTGGCGGCCAACTCTTTCCAGCAGAGATAGCATCTGTATTCAGAACCTTTTACTTTGTGGGTGGTGGGGGGAGAGGGGGCTACTGCCGAGGTAACTGCTCACCCCCACCCAACCTCCCCCACAGTGGAGGAGGAGTCGATCCAGTTCCCTCCCTGGAATGGGGAGGGGTTGGGTGGGGTGGCTGAACAGGTACTCCTGGGGGTGGTCAACTACCGGCCAAATTCTGGACCGGCGGCTGGGTCAAAATCCCCGAGCCAGCGGACAAATGGCAACTCCAGCCCAACCGTCTGTACCAACCGGCGATCGGCTGTCCACAGATCGCAGCCGTGCAGCTCGGCCAGGGCTACATAGGCCATTTCGTAGGGCCGGGATTGATGAAAACGCTGGGCCAGTTGACGGGCCAGCGGGAAGATGCGGGGGTGGCTGGAGAGATGGACTTCAATCGCCATAAAGTGCTTGAATGCCGTCTCTTCGGCAGTTGGGGTAATTTGCCCAAGCAGACGCAGGCGATGCAATGTGGACGAGACCTCGAAAGCAAACAGGGCGGGCGCGACCAGCGCCCGCCGGTTGCGCCGGCACTCTTCCAAAAGCGCATCGGCGCGTTCGCTCAGGGGGAAAGGAAGCAATGCCAAAATCAGCAGATTGGCATCAATACAGACTAACGAGGAGTTCTTCATCACGCTCCGCACGTACCAATTCCAGGACTTCCAAAGACAAATGAGCACCGCCGGACTGGGCGAGCATCCTCTGGCGGGATCGGCGTATCTGGCCTAAAAGATCGTTGTCCAGCGGGCGTGGCAGGGGCATCTCCCCAGAGCCGTTAAAAGAAAGGGAGTCTTCCAATAATTGATGCTGCAAGACCGAAAGACAGTAGCTGGGCACATCCTGGCGATGACGGGATGCGCTCTCTTCCAGCCGACGACGGGTCGGCTCATCCACAAAGAGTTGTATCGTTGGCATTGTGCATACCTCCTGCGGCCTAGTGTACTATCGAACCCGAACTTCTGTCAACGAGAGAATTTACGTGGGAGAGAGGACAGGTGTCATCATCGCAGAATTCCATCATCTTTTGTCCGTTGGGATGATGGGATTCTGCGATGACGATTGTTGGCTTATCGTCGCCGGGGCCGACTGCGCCGGGGAGAGCGGCTGCGTTCGCCGCTCTCCCGGTTGGGCGAGCGGCGCGGGGCTGGCTTGCTCTTCTGGGTCGCCTCTGCCGGGTCCACCAGGGGCGCGTGGAGCATCTGCTGATAGGTGTCGTCCAACAGCATTGTAATCAGCGCCGACTCTTCCGCATTCTCGGCCAGGGCTTTTGCCAGGGGCGCAAAACGCCGGCTGCGTTCGGTCTGCAACTTATCCCGCTCCCGCAGCCGGGCCTCCAGCAGGGAAGTCAAGCGCTCTGTGACGACTTCGGCCACCTCTTCTTCCGTGGGCAACGTGCGCTCTTCCATAGGAATGCTGTAGCGTTTGCTGATGCGCTCCACCTGGGAGCGTTCCAGCACATTGGCCAGGGTGATGGCCGTGCCCGAGGCGCCGGCCCGGCCTGTGCGCCCGGCCCGGTGGATGTAGCTCTCCGTGTCCTCCGGCGGCTCGTACTGGAAGACGTGGGAGAGTTCGGGGATATCCAGCCCGCGCGCGGCCACATCCGTCGCCACCAGAAAGCGTAGGCTGCCCTCCCGCACCCGGCTCAGCACATTCTCCCGATCCCGCTGGTTCAGGTCTGCGCTCAGTTCGTCGGCGTCGTAGCCAAAACGCTGGAGCACAATCGTCACGTAATTTACGTGGGCTTTGGTGTTGCAGAAAATGATGGCCGAGGCCGGGTTCTCTACTTCGATCAGCCGCACCAGCGAGCGATCCCGCCCCACCCCGGGGACGATATAGTAGCTGTGCTCTGTGTCGGTGACGTGGACGTGATCCTGGCTCAGGCTTAGGAATTCCGGGTTCTGCATAAATTCCTGGGCCGTGCGCATCACATAGGCGGGGAAGGTGGCGGAAAACATCACCGTATGCAGATTGCGGTCGGGCAGATAGCGTTGGACCTGACGCATGTCCTGGTAGAAGCCCATGGAAAGCATCCGGTCAGCTTCGTCAAAGACGAGCATCTCCAGCCGGTTCAGATTAAAGGTGCGCCGCAGCAGATGGTCCAGCACCCGGCCCGGTGTGCCCACTACCACCTGTGCGCCCCCTTCCAGCGCTTCGAGCTGCGCGCCATAGCCCACACCGCCATAGACGGCCACTGTGCGCAGCCCCGTTCCGGCAAAGAGCATTTCGGCTTCGTTGGCAACCTGGCGGGCCAGCTCCCGGGTTGGGGCCAAAATTAACGCCTGGCACTCTTTGCGCTGGGGGTTCAACCTTTCCAGCATAGGCAGCAGGAAGGCCCCGGTCTTGCCGCTGCCTGTGCGGGCCTGGACCATCACATTCTTTTCGGCGAGCAGATAGGGGATGGCCCGTGCCTGGACGGGCATCAGTTTCGTCCATCCGGCCCGGCTCACCGCTGCGGCCAGGCTGGATGGGAGGGTTTCCAGACTTACATCGGACAGTCTGTTAGGGGTTTCTGCGGTTGTGGGGGAATCGTTTTCCAAAAGTCTCTCGTTTCTCTGTAATCCTACTGTAGGTGCGGTTTCTAACCGCACGCTGAGGGGAAGTCCCTTATTGTGCGGTTAGAAACCACACCTACTACATATTCCATACCAGCGAGGAACTAACGCACAAGCGTTAGTCGGTCGGCCAACCAGTTGAAACGTGAAACGTGAGGTGTCGTCACCTGATCTCACGTTTTATGTCTTCACGTTTCCGCACGCAACTCGTGGCTTCGCCACCTTATGTCTCTATTGTATCACTGGGGATAGCGGATGAACCAACTTACGCGCCGTCCCATCCAGACGAGCCCCGCCGCGATGATTTCAACGTACCCCGCTGCTTCTTCTGCTCCAGCCGCCGCCGTTTGGAGGCGAGGGTAGGCCGGGTGGCCCTGCGCGCCCGTTTGGGCACAGCCACGCTGCGCACCAGCGCGGCCAGTCGGGCCAGCGCGGCCTGGCGGTTGCGCTCCTGACTGCGGGCTTCCTGGGCGCGCAGAACAACCACCCCGTCCCCGGTGATGCGCTGATCGCTCAGAGCCAGCAGCCGCTCCTTCACCTCTGCGGGCAGGGAAGATGCGGCGATGTCAAAGCGCAGTTGCACCGCTGTGGCTGTTTTGTTGACATTCTGCCCGCCCGCGCCCTGGGAGCGCACCGCGTCCAGTTCGATTTCCCCGAGGGGGATGCTTATGCGAGATGTGATTGTCAGCATTGGGTACTTCTCATTCTCACGCCTGATGGCGCGCTCAAATCGCCATTTCCAGCCTGCTTACATCCGCATTATACTATAGACAGAGGACCCATTCACCATCGGTTAGCCCCTGCTTAGGCTATTCCAAAGAATAAAATATCCGGCCAAAGTCCCT
>JAANMY010003769.1_pt1 | contig 12223 bp, 8 predicted proteins | sample 7279691 | NCBI WGS metagenome assembly JAANMY01 (sample SAMN14094543, study PRJNA606508) | bioreactor metagenome | isolation source: A lab-scale SPAN reactor treating ammonium-rich wastewater day 388 | place: Ireland: Galway | collected 2018-02-07
AATGTAGTTCATTTATTTTTGTATTTTTGTTCTTATTAAAACTTAAAGAAATGAAAGAAACAAAAATTAGATTATTTCAAGAAGCTGAAAAATTAGGAATGTTTGTAGTTGGTCAAAAAAGACCAGACATTTTTAATGCCTTTTTGAATCTGGCTCATGAGGTTATGCATCCCGAAAGTGCTTTTAGTCCTTTAATTAGAGAGTTGCTGGGTTCCTATGTATCAAAGAAGTTCGGGTGTAGTTTTTGTCATTTAGGACATTTAGAAACAGCTTTTGCTATTGGTGGAGATAAAGTAAGAACGCTTGTAGACAATCCGTCAGAAGAATTAAAACCAATATATTCACTGGCTGATAAAATAGTTGATAATGCTGTAAAAGAACAAGATGTAGTAGATTTTCTTAATTTAGGCTATACTGAAAAACACTATGAAGATATTGTTTTTGTATGCGCTTTATTTGGATTTGCTAATCGAATGGTTACCGGCTTTGGAATTGAATACAATCCAAAACGAGATGAATCGTCTTCTCGCTATTTAGCAAGAGGATATAAAATGATAAATAATTAAACTGACTCTGGTAAATGCTTATATCTTACCATTAGAATAAACTAAACCCATCTAGACAAAGCCGTTTCGCTTATTAACAGTAATTTACATAATCCTTAATTGATAAGTGTAACGGCTTTGTATATTAGGATATAGAGTATTATAATGTTAGTTACTTTATTTCCTGCTTTATCATTCTGATCTATAGTCTCACTTTTATTGTATAAATGATATTAACTAATATATGATGCATATCATAATAATTTTATTAATATTTTAGTTTAACAATTTTGTCAAAACATTTGTTTGGTATAAATTTGCACAAATTTGTTTAACAAAAATGTCAAATCAAAATAAGAAAGATCAAACTCAGGAATTAATAAAAGATACTGCCAAGAATTTGTTTTTCGTACAGGGAAAGTTCAATGCAACGACACAGGAAATTGCAGATGAAGCAGGAGTAAACAGAACTTTGATTAATTACTATTTCAGATCAAGAGACAACCTCATTCAGATTATTTTTAACGAAGCACAACGTGTGGAAAAAGAAAAATCTGAAATCATTATGAATTCTGATCTGCCACTCAAGCAGAAAATCAGCGAGTTTATAGAAGGAAGTCTGTCAACAAGCCTGCAATATCCATATCTGGAAACTTATATTGTTTCTCAAATCAATAAAGGAACCTGTCATCAAAAAGATATTGAAGAGAGAGATCTGAAAAGGCTGTATGACGATATTGAAAAGGAAATGGATAAAGGCAATATCGAAAAAATGGCTCCCGTTCAGTTTCTGATCAATATGGTTTCGCTACTGGTTTTTCCAAGTGCAGTGAGACCTTTATTCATGGAAAATCTTATGCTTAGCGAAAGTGAATTTAATAAAATTATTTCTGAGCGAAAAGAAATTATCATCAATATGCTTTTTAAGAATTAATTTTTAAAGTAAATGAAACAGTATTCCGTCATTTAATAATAACATAGAAAAATAAACGAAGTATAAATTATGAACAGAAAACGTATAACTGCTAAAAAACTCAAAATAGGAGTTGCTGCAGCATTTATGTTGTTTACCTCTTCTTCTGCATTTGCCCAGCAGCAGGTTTCTTTACAGGAAGCCATCAAACAGGCTCTTCAGAATAAAGCGGAAGCCAAAAAGGCAGCTTTGCAGGTAAAAAAAGCAGAGTACAAGATCAATGAAGCAAAGGCAGGAGCCTTGCCTCAGATAAGTGCTAATGCGGGTTTAACGTATAATCCCATCATTCAGGAGTCTTTGCTTGAATTTGGAGGTCAGCGTTTACGAGCACAGTTGGGTCAGCCTTGGGTTTCTCAGGCAGTCGTGCAGGTTCAGCAGGCAATTTTTGACCAAAGAGTTTTCACCGGACTGAAAGCAGCAAAATCAACCAGAGAATTTTATATCCTCAATGCACAGCTTACCAACGAACAGCTTATAGAAAATGTTGCAACCGCTTACTATCAGGTTTTTGTACAGGAAGAAAATCTTAAAACCATTGAAGCCAGCTATGCTAATACCGAAAGAGTACGCAATATCATCAAAAGTCTGGTAGATAATGGTCTGGCTAAAGGAATTGATTTGGACAGAACCAATGTGCAGCTTACCAATATAGGTTCTAATAAGCAGCAATTGATCAATGCCGTTGAACTTTCAAAAAATGCGCTGAAGTTTTATATGGGAATCCCTATTGACACAGCAATTGAACTGGAAGAGAAAACGATAGAACCACAGCCTCAGCTTTTAGAAAATACGGTAAATCTGAATAACAGAACCGAGCTGAAAGTCCTTAGCAAAAATAGAGAACTTTTGGTATTCAATAAAAAGGCAACGGAAGCATATCTTTATCCAACTGTCGGACTGCAGGCAAATTACGGATGGGCAGGAATGGGTTCTAAATTTCCTTTAACCAATGGTTTCAACAACGGAGTTTTATGGAGCGATTATTCTGCAATCGGATTGAATATCAATATTCCAATTTTTACAGGAGGATCTACCAAATCTAAAATCCAACAGGCGGAAATTGATATTCAGGATCTTGATCAGGATATTCAGAACACGCAGCAAAGTCTTGATCTTGATTATAAAAATGCAGTTACCAATATTGAAAACTCTTTAATCAATATCGAAAGCATGAAGAGTAATGTAGCACTTGCCGAGAAAGTACAGAAAGATACACAGGCAAACTACCAATATGGCCTTGCTCCTCTTACAGAAGTTTTGGATGCTGAAAATGCGCTTACCCAGGCAAAACAGAACTACGCCAATGCACTTTTGGACTATAAGCAGGCAGAAATTAAATTAATAAAAGCTAAAGGAGAACTCAATACACTACAAAACCCATAATTAAACAATGAAAAAAACTTTAATATACATTATCGTAGCTGCTGTACTGATAGGTTTGGCAGCATGGAAAATTGCTGATAATAAAAAGAAACAGGAAACAGAAGTAAAAGAAGTAGCAAAGCAGGTTGATAAAATCAATGTAAATGTAGTTACTGTTTCCAGAGAAAATATCAATACAGATTACTCAGCCAACGGAACTTTTATTCCAAAGCAGGAAATGAATCAGTCAGCTGATATTTCCGGACGTATTGTAAGCGTGATGGTAAAAGAAGGAGCAAGAGTTGGTGCAGGTCAGGTATTGGCAACAATAAAAAGAGACGCTATTGAAGTAGATGTTACTCAGGCTCAAAATAACTTACAAAACGCGATTATTGACAATCAGCGTTACGAAAACGCTTTCAAAACAGGCGGTGTTACCAAACAGCAGCTTGATAACTCCAGATTACAGCTTAAAAATGCACAGGCTGCAGTAAGAGCACAAGGTGTGAGAGTAAATGATACAAGCATCAGAGCGGGTATCAGCGGAACAATCAACAAAAGAATGGTAGAGCCGGGAAGCGTAGTTGCTCCGGGAACTCCTTTATTTGAAATTGTGAATATCAATACTTTAAAACTTTCTGTTTTAGTGGATGAAAGCCAGATTGGAAGAATTTCATTAGGTCAGGATGTTGCCATTAATGTCAATGTTTTACCAGAAGAATCTTTCAGCGGAAGAATTACTTTCATTGCTCCGAAAAGTGATGCTTCTCTGAATTTCCCGGTTGAAATTGAAGTTCAGAACAGAGGAAATCTGAAAGCAGGGATGTACGCGACAGCAATATTCAAAACCAATAACGGAGCTGAAACCCAAAATATGCTTACCGTTCCTGCAGAAGCATTTGTAAACGGAGTAAGTTCAGGGCAGCTATTTGTTGTAAATAATGGAACTGCGAAACTCATTAAAGTTCAGACCGGAAAAGTGTATGGTGATAAAGTACAGATTTTAAGCGGACTTAACGGTGGTGAACAAGTGGTAACAAGTGGACAGATCAATCTGGACAACGGTTCAAAAATCAATATCGTAAAGTAAGAGAAGATGAAGTTAGCAGAAATATCCATTAAAAGACCATCCCTTGTCATCGTATTGTTTACGATTCTTACATTGGGAGGTTTATTAAGCTACTCCATGATGGGGTACGAGCTGATTCCAAAGTTTGAAACCAATATGGTAACCATTTCTACGGTATATCCGGGAGCTTCACCGAGCGAGGTAGAAACTTCGGTAACCAGAAAGATTGAAGATGCTGTTGGTTCTTTGGAAAACGTAAAAAAAGTTGAATCATCTTCCTATGAGAGTTTGTCGGTAATTATGGTTCAGCTGAATACCGGAGCCGATGTAAACTATGCTTTGAATGATGCTCAGAGAAAGGTAAATGCGATTCTGGCAGATCTTCCGGAAGATGCAGATCCGCCTTCTTTGCAGAAATTCTCATTAGATGATTTACCAATCATGACTTTGAGTATTACCAGTGGTAAACTAAATAATAAAGAGCTTTATGATCTTTTAGATAAAAAAATAGAGCCTATTTTCTCAAGAGTAAATGGTGTTGCTCAGGTTGACCTTATTGGCGGACAGGAGAGAGAAATTCAGGTAAATCTGGATGAAAAGAAAATGCAGGGGTACGGCATTGCTATTGGAGATGTGCAGCAGGCAATTTTATCATCCAATTTAGATTTCCCTACCGGAGCACTGAAAACAAGAACTTCAAGATCAACGATCAGACTTTCAGGAAAGTACCGTAACATTGAAGAGATGAATAATCTTGTAGTTTCCAATAAAAACGGAGCACAGGTTCGTTTGTCTGATATTGCTATGGTTTTTGATACTCAAAAAGATGTAGAAAAAGTAGCACGTTTTAACCAGAATCCTACGATTTTACTTCAGGTAAAAAAACAGTCTGATGCCAATGCGGTTTCTGTTTCGGAAGCTATTCAAAAAACAATTGCTCAGGTTCAGGAAGATTACAAAAATCAGTCACTTAAAGTGAATATCGTTGATGACAGTACCAATTTCACGTTAGATGCAGCAGATCACGTAATATTTGATTTATTTCTTGCTATTATTCTGGTAGCGGTTGTAATGCTTTTATTCCTTCACAATATCAGAAACGCATTTATTGTAATGGTTTCTATTCCGGTATCATTGATTGCAACGGTTATTGGAATGTATTTGATGGGATATACTCTTAACTTAATGAGTTTACTTGGTCTTTCGCTTGTGGTGGGTATTCTTGTGGATGATGCCATTGTGGTATTGGAAAATGTTTACCGTCACATGGAAATGGGAAAAAGCAGAATCCGTGCAGCGTATGACGGAGCTTCAGAAATTGGCTTTACGGTAACGGCAATTACTTTGGTAATCGTGGTAGTATTTTTACCGATTGCAATGAGTTCAGGATTAGTTTCTGATATTCTTGCGCAGTTCTGCGTAACGGTGGTAATTGCAACAATGTTCTCATTATTGGCATCATTTACCATTATTCCTTGGCTATCTTCAAGATTTGGTAAATTAGTTCATTTGACAGGTAAGAATCCTTTCGAGAAATTCATTCTTTGGTTTGAAAAGCAATTAGAAAAGTTTACACAGTGGATCAGCGGAATTCTGGAATGGTGTCTTAAAACAACTTTAAGAAGAGTAATGACTGTGATCGTGACTTTCATTATTTTGATTTCTTCATTTATGCTGGTAGCGTTCGGATTTATTGGAGGTGAATTTTTCCCTAAAATGGACAGAGGACAGTTTCTTGTTCAGATGGAATTGCCAAAAGATGCTTCTGTAGAAAAAACCAATCAGGTAACTTTGGAAGTTGAAAAGTATCTCCGAAATGATAAAGATGTAGTAGATATGATTACCACAGTAGGTCAGCAGTCTTCCGGATTTGGTGGAGTTCAGGCTACTTTATATCAGTCAGAGATTCAGGTTATCTTAGTGGATAAATCAGAACGTAACGAAAGTACCGATATTAAATCTGCCAAAATCAAGAGAGCTTTAGAAGAAAAATTTACCGGAGTTGAGTTCAAAACAGCGCCAATCGGTTTAATGGGGGCAGACAATGCACCAATTGAGTTGGTGGTAACTGCTCAGGATAACGAAACAGCGAATAAAGAAGCCAACAGAATTTTGGAATTGCTTAAAAAGGTACCGGGATCTGTTGATGCAGAATTATCTACCGATTCCGGAAATCCTGAAGTTCAGGTAAATATCGACAGAGATAAAATGTCTTCTTTAGGATTAAATCTTGCAAGTGTAGGACAGACTATGCAGACGGCATTCAGCGGAAATACAGATGGAAAATTCAGAGCTGGTGAATATGAATATGATATTAACATCCGTTTTGGTGATGCCAACAGACAATCTATTGAGGATGTAAGAAATTTAATTTTCACCAATCCTCAGGGAGAGCAGGTAAGACTAAGTCAGTTTGCTGAAGTGAAAATGGGATCTGGACCAAGTTTGCTTGAACGTAGAGATAAATCACCTTCTGTAAAAGTAAAATCTAAAGTAGTGGGTCGTCCTGTAGGAGATGTAGCAAATGAATGGGCAGCTCAGTTTATGGATAACGAAAAAACAAAACCTGCCGGTGTAAGTTATATTTGGAGTGGAGATATGGAGAACCAGACAGAAGGTTTCGGTACCTTGGGAATCGCTTTATTGGCAGCTATTGTATTGGTATATCTGGTAATGGTATCGCTGTATGATTCATTTGTGTATCCTTTTGTGGTATTATTTTCTATTCCTCTGGCATTAATTGGAGTAATGGTAATTCTTGCTATCACAGGAAATTCTTTGAATATCTTCACCATGCTCGGAATGATTATGTTGATCGGTTTAGTAGCGAAAAATGCAATTATGATTGTCGACTTTGCCAATATGAGAAAAGCGGCAGGGGCAAATACACATGATGCATTGATTCAGGCAAACCACGCCCGTCTTCGTCCGATTTTGATGACAACAATTGCGATGATTTTCGGGATGATTCCGATTGCTATTGCAAAAGGAGCGGGAGCTGAAATGAATAATGGTTTGGCATGGGTAGTAATCGGTGGTTTAACATCATCTTTATTCCTTACATTGATTATTGTACCGGTAGTTTATTCATTGTTTGACTCTATTTTAAGAAGAATGGGTAAACATGAAAAAGTAGACTACGATGCGGAAATGAAGGCAGATTATGAACACAGAGAACTGAGTGAGGATGGTTTTACTCCTAAACACGTAGATTAAATTTATAATAGCCATTAATTAACCTTAAAACCGTATCAGAAATGATGCGGTTTTTGTATTTATATATAAGAAAAGTGATCATAAAAATTATACATTTATTAAAGAGAATAATTTCAGCAGAATTCCGTAGAAAAGTTCAATCATTTTATTGGTATTCGTACCAATCAATAAAAAAAGCTTCCAGAATCCTCTGAAAGCCTTAATTTGTTTCTTGAAAAAAAAATTAATCTGCCATTACTTCGCCTGATTTTCTGTACAGAAAATTTCCGTAGATATGTCTTCTTGCAAAACGGCTTGGAGAATCAGAATTAACCATTTTAATATACGTATTTCTGGGTACTCCGATGTATTCAAACATTTTCCCGTTCAAATGCTGTACTTTCAGAATTGATTTTTCCAGATAAAAATCTGTAATGATTGATTTTGTAATGGTTTCTGTATATTCCTCTTTGTACTTTTCCTGAGTTTCTTCGTTAATGCTTACCAGAAAATGGTAGGCTTCAATCACAGATTTGCTTTTCTCCTCTGCTTCAATTTTTCCTGCCTCATTATTGATAAATTTATCAGGATGAGTATCCTTCATTACATTTCTGTAAATATTTTTAAGTTCCTTCAGTGTAACATTTTTATCAACTTCTAGAAGCTTTCTGTATTCGCCTAATTTTTTCATATGGTTGAATCCTTATTTCGGAATGCAAAATTAAGCTTTTTTAATTGATAAACTGTAAGTTATATATTTTATTAATAATGTGTTTCTACAGTCTTAAATATTGTAATGTATAATTAACGTAAATTTAATATTACGGGAATAATTTTTTATAAATGATACTTTTTTCAGAAAAAAAACCAATATACCACAATTTTGAATTAAATTTGCAAACCACCTTAAAGTTCTAGTATTCTTAAAAGAGATTGTCCGTTTTCTAAACGGTCTCATCATATATCACCATTTCACAAGCTTTATTTGCACGACATAAAAATGAAATGTGATGATAAAATTTAAGCTGTTATTTTTACTGATACTTTTTTTTGCTAAAGTAAATTCGCAGAATTCTTGTGTGATATTGGATTCTTTGATGATGAAAGAGCCTGATAAAATGCTGGCTGATAATATTTCCAGACAAAAAATCATTAACTGGAATCTATTGATGATGAAAAAGGCTCAAAAAGAAAATTGCAAAAAGGCAATAATTTGGGGAAATATTAATCTGGGAGTACAATATTACAATCTGGCAAAACCGGATATAAGTCTTACATATCTTAATAAGGCTAAAACGCTTGCAGATGAAATATCTGCTGATAATGAGACTTATAGCAGGATTTTTCAGGAGTTTTCACAAACTTATTATACATTGGGAATGTACGATGTTAGTTTAAAATACAATTCCAAAGCAATGTATTACGGAAGAAAAATTATAAATATTAAATATAAAAACTGGTTTTTAAGTTTTGTTTACAATTCTCGTGCAAGTAATCTGATACAATCAAAAAAAGATTCTGCTCTGTTTTATCTACATAAGGCATCAGCTGCTTTAAAAAATCCCGTAACATATTCAGCTTTAGCAGGATATTATATTAATAACAATATTCATACAGATTCTGCCAGGTTTTATTTGAATAATGCTGAAAAACTTTTTAAAGAAAAAAAAGTTAATCCTTACAATTTATCTGTATTGTATTATCGTTATGCCTGTTTATATGCAAATGAAAAAAACAACGAAAAATCTCTCGAATATCTGGAAAAATCTCTCGATTTAGCATCCAACGGTAAGAACAGACAGCATCTTTTAAACGTATATAACCTGCTTGGAGAGATGTACAGAAAAACTGGCGATATTGATAAAGAGAAAAAAATACTGGAGGAGTACAAAAAATTTAATGATTCTTATAAAGATGCCCAGGCAAAAAGTGTTGATATAACAATACAGAATTTAGAAAAAGAATTGTCAGAGAAACAAGATAAACAAACTAAAAAAATAATTATTATTTCTTCAGTTTTATTATTAATCTTGTCATTATTACTTCTTTATTATAGTAAAAACAAAAGAAGATCTGTTAAATTGGAAAATACTATTGATGAAGTCTTTACAGTTGCTGAAAAAAAAGAAGAAGTACTGCCTTCTGTTACCTTGGATGAACTGTATGAATCTGCAAAATCAAGAGATCCTAACTTTTATAATAAATTTCAAATCTTTTATCCCGAATTTTTCAAAAAACTTACAGAGTTCAATTCTGATTTACAAAAAAATGAACTTCATATTCTGGCTTATATTTATTTAAATTTTGAAACAAAACAGATCGCTGATATTCTTCATTTGTCTACAAAAACTATTCAGAATAAAAAATATAATATCAGAAAAAAGCTCAATATGCAGACTAATGAAGATATGTATATATGGTTAAAGGTCTTTTATCAATAAAATTACAGAGTTTTTTGATTACGTAACTGTCTAACTTTCAGTATTTTATTTTGTAGGGTAGATTAGGGGTAGGCGTTTTTTTTGTTTTCATATTCTGCTTTTATTTCTTTGCATCAGATATACACAGATGCACAGTTGGAAAAAAAATATTACGGCAACAAAACATTACACTGTTTTTACAACAGTTGTAGTGTTTTTTGTTTTTTTGTTTCCTGTTTCATTATTTTCACAAAAGGCTAATCCCGACTCACTTACTCAAAATAAAGAATTAAAACCGGCTGCAAAAGAAAAACTTACTTCCGATAGAAATGCCATAGTAAAATCTCAGGATTCTAATCCTGTCTTGTATGTAAAGGAAGGGGTTACAGTGTATAATTTTGATAATATCAATAATATACGTATTGTAGAAATTCGGGAAAATTCTGAAAAACCTGTAAGAGTTGCTAAGATTTCGGTTCATAAAAAACAGAAAAAGAAAGAACATATTAGAATAGCCGTAAAAAAGGCTACTGTACCGAATAAGTTTACTTATAAATCATTTCCCAATCATTCTCGTTTTACTGTAGAAAGTTTAGTAAAAAACGTTGCTGTAATCATCAGTAATAGCTCCAATCATAAGAATGTTTCTGGTCTTGCTAATATATATACTCCTTTTATTGCTTTTTATGCAATTCCAGAAAGTAATTTTGGGGAGAATTCTTTTTTATATTACAATATAGTCTCACAAAATAATTTTGCGAGACCTCCTCCTGTGAAGATTTCATAAAAACGATCATTTTTTAATTATTCAACATACTAATATGTTGATGAGTTATTTATTGTTTAAAAATTAAAAATAATTAAATGAAATCTCAGATCTTTATCTTATTATCACTTGCTGTATCTTCATATGCATATTCTCAAACAGGAAGAGTAGGTATCAATACCGAAAATCCGCAAAATACCTTTCATATAGATGGGGGAAAAGATAATCCTCTAACCGGAACACCATCGGATGCTCAGCAAGCAAACGATATAATTATTACCAACGATGGCAAAATTGGAATCGGAATGACAGTTCCAAAAAATTTGCTGAATATCAGCAAAAAAGGAAATGCAACAGGGATAGTAACTCCTTTTGTAGATGGAATTACCATTACAGCTGATACAAATAGCCCTGGTTGGTCTGGTCCCGGTTTATATTTAGAGGGCGCAAATGTTACAGCAGGACAAAAGCTTTTTAAATTAAATTATACCAGAAATACAGCCGGAAACTCTTTCTTAAACTTTCAGGCAGTAGCAGATGATGCTTCTAACAGTACTAGACAAATTATGTCTGTATACCATAATGGCAATGTCGGGATTGGTGGCAATCCTAATACTACGCCTGCAGCAGAGAGACTTGATGTGGTTGAAGGTAATGTAAGAGTAAGAACCATAAATACTAATGTAGGTGCAACTACCGACAAAGCAGTAGTAGCAGATGCTACCGGAGTTTTAAAAACAGTAAGCCTACCGGCAGGAGCACTTATAGGTGATATAAAGCCAGGTTTTCAAACCGGAGATCATTCTGGCTGGGTAAGATTAGACGGCAGATTAAAAAGCAGTTTATCTGCATCTCAGCAAACGGCAGCAACTTCTTTAGGTTTCGGAACAAATTTACCCAATGCAACAAATTCTTATTTATCCCAAAACGGCACAACACTCGGAAGTATCAGCAGTGTCAACACCAAAGTGATTAATCAAAATAATCTTCCCAATGTAACTTTGGGTGGGAACACCAATACTGTACAGCCTGCTATAAGATATGATATTAAAAATGGTTCGGGAGCTAATCAGGCACAAATTGCTAATGGTCCATCAGTTACTTTTCTGGCTGCTGACGGCACCAATGGTATAGGGGTTTATAATGACGATGTGGTTAATAATAATATTTTATCTCAAAATTCTCATAACCACACGATCACTACTGAAAGTATAAATGGGGGAGTAACACAGCAGGCACTTAATATTCAGCCACAGACAATGAGCGTTAATATGTTTGTTTATCTAGGACAATAATTTAATGAAAAAATACTTACACTATCCCTGTCAACCACAGGGATAGTATGATAACACAAAATTTATAACACAAAATGAAAAAAACAATTTTATCACTATCAATAGTGATATCAGGAATTCTTTCTTCTCAGGTAGGAATCAACGAAAACAATCCATCTGCAACATTAGACATCAAATCCAAAGGAAACACCAGCGCAACAAAAGCTTTGGAAATCAATAATTCTGATGCCAAAGAACTGGTCACCGTATTAGACAATGGCAATGTAGGAATAAATGTTCCGACACCAACAGCAAAACTGCATACCGATGGAGGAGTACGATATGAAAATCTACCACAGATAAGTACAGGTATTACTCCTATTGCAATAGATGCCAATGGCTATGTAGGCACTTATGTGCCATCGGTACTTTATTCTTATCTTACTATTGACAACACTCAAGCTGTAGATAGTTTTCCTTTGGCCAGTAATACTTCATTTACTCTACTACCTTTTCTCACTTCAGGAATCCAAAATAATCCTTTGGGTGTTTCCATAGGTACAGACACAAATTCTATGCTTACCAGAACCAATGGAACTAATATTATGGGAGTAAATGC
>JAANMY010003776.1_pt1 | contig 12179 bp, 10 predicted proteins | sample 7279691 | NCBI WGS metagenome assembly JAANMY01 (sample SAMN14094543, study PRJNA606508) | bioreactor metagenome | isolation source: A lab-scale SPAN reactor treating ammonium-rich wastewater day 388 | place: Ireland: Galway | collected 2018-02-07
CCCCGCCGCCCCCGCCGATCCGGCACCTCCGACTCACCGCCAGATTGACATCCCCCCCCATTCGCCCCCATCTATGCGGCGCGGCTCAGGCCGCCCGCCCCGGCGAATTTCCCAAAAGGGCGAGAACAATCAGAGGTTTGCATGGCAGTCGTCGTCGTCGAGTCCCCCGCCAAGGCCAAGACCATCAACAAATACCTGGGCCCCGGCTTCACGGTTCTCGCCTCATTCGGCCATGTGCGCGACCTGACCGCCAAGGATGGCTCGGTCGATACCGAACACGATTTCGACATGACCTGGGAGGTGGCGGCGGACAGCCGCAAGCATCTCAAGGCGATTTCCGACGCGCTGAAAACCGACAACGACCTGATCCTCGCCACCGACCCCGACCGCGAGGGCGAGGCGATTTCCTGGCACCTGACCGAGGCGCTGTCGAAATCCAAGGCGATCCGCAAGGACACGCCGATCAAGCGCGTGGTGTTCAACGCCATCACCAAATCCGCCGTCACCGAGGCGATGAAACAGCCGCGCGAGGTGGACATGCCGCTGGTGCGCGCCTATCTCGCCCGCCGCGCGCTGGATTATCTGGTCGGCTTCAACCTCTCGCCGGTGCTCTGGCGCAAGCTGCCGGGCGCGAAATCGGCAGGCCGCGTGCAATCCGTGTGCCTGCGGCTGATCGTCGAGCGCGAGATGGAAATCGAGGCGTTCCGCGCCCGCGAATACTGGTCCGTCACCGCCACCCTCACCAATGCCCGCGGCGCCGAATTCACCGCCCGGATGACCAGCCTCGGCGGCAAGCGGCTCGACAAGTTCGATCTGGCGACGCAGGCGGCGGCGGAGCTGGCGGTTCAGGCGCTGACCTCGCGCGATCTGGCCGTGCAATCGGTCGAATCCAAGCCCGCCACCCGCAACCCCGCCGCGCCCTTCATGACCTCGACCCTGCAGCAGGAGGCCAGCCGCAAATTCGGCATGGGCGCCAAGCAAACCATGTCGGCGGCGCAGCGCCTCTATGAGGCCGGGCATATCACCTATATGCGGACCGACGGCATCGACATGGCGCCCGAGGCGGTGCAGGCCGCCCGCGCCGAGATCGGCAAGCGGTTCGGCGCCGAGTATGTGCCGCCCGCGCCGCGTCTCTACAAGAACAAGGCCAAGAACGCGCAGGAAGCGCATGAATGCATCCGCCCCACCGACATGGCCGCCGATCCCGACAGCCTGTCGCTGGCCGAAGCCGATCAGCGCAAGCTCTATGAACTGATCTGGAAACGCACCATCGCCTGCCAGATGGAAGCCGCCCGGATGGAGCGCACCGTGGCCGAGATCGGCTCGCGCGATGGTCAGGTGGGCCTGCGGGCCACCGGGCAGGTGATGCTGTTCGACGGTTTCCTCAAGGTCTATGAAGAAGGCCGCGACGACGAGGACGACGACGAAGGCCGCCTGCCGCATCTGGCCCAGGGCGAGAAGGTCGACAAGCGCAAGCTGCTGCCCGAGCAGCATTTCACCCAGCCCCCCGCCCGCTATACCGAGGCCACGCTGGTCAAGCGGATGGAAGAGCTGGGCATCGGCCGCCCCTCGACCTATGCCAGCATCGTCACGACGATCCAGGAACGCGGCTATGTCCGCAAGGACAAGAACCGCCTGCTGCCCGAGGACAAGGGCCGTCTGGTGACGATCTTCCTGGTCAGCTATTTCCGCAAATATCTGGAATACGATTTCACCGCCGATCTGGAAGAACAGCTCGACGACATTTCCGCCGGCACCCGCGACTACAAGGACGTTCTCGCCCGGTTCTGGCGCGATTTCTCGGCGGCGCTGGCGGAAACCTCGGAACTGCGCATCACCGAGGTGCTGGAAAAGATCGACGAGGTTCTGGCGCCGCATCTCTATCCCCCGCGCGAGGATGGCAGCGATCCGCGCGTCTGCCCGACCTGCGGCAAGGGGCGGCTCAATCTGAAAACCGCCCGTTCGGGCGGGGCGTTCATCGGCTGCAACAATTACCCCGAATGCCGCTATACCCGGCCCCTGACCGGCGACGAGGGCGCGGGCGAATTGTCGGGCGAGGGCAAGCTGCTGGGCCATGACAACGGCGATGCGATCAGCCTGCGCGCCGGGCGGTTCGGCCCCTATGTGCAGCGCGGCGAGGTGACGGCCGAGGCGCCCAAGCCGCCGCGTTCCAGCCTGCCCAAGGGCTGGTCGCCGGAATCGATCGATCTGGAAAAGGCGGTGAGCCTGCTCAACCTGCCGCGTCTCGTCGGTCCGCACCCTGAGGACGGCGCCCCGGTCGAGGCCGGGATCGGCCGGTTCGGCCCCTATGTGAAGCACAACAGCACCTATGCCAACCTGCCCGAGGCCGAGGAGGTGTTCACCATCGGCATGAACCGCGCGGTCGAGGTGCTGGCGGCCAAGCTGGCGCGCGGCCCGGGTCGCGGGGCGGCGGCGCAGCCGCTGGCCGTGCTGGGCGAGCATCCTTCGGGCGGGGCGGTGCAGGTGATGCCCGGGCGCTATGGCCCCTATGTGAAATGGGAAAAGGTCAATGCCACCCTGCCCAAGGGGATGGAGCCGGGCGATCTGACGCTGGAACAGGCGCTGGAACTGGTCGCCGCCAAGGCCGGATCGGCCACCAAGCCCAAGAAAGCCCCGGCCAAGGCCAAGGCGGCCGAGGGCGACGCGGCCAAGACCGCGAAAAAGCCCGCCGCCGCCAAAAAGCCCGCGGCCAAGAAACCGGCAGCGAAAAAACCCGCCGCCAGGAAAACCGCCACCGGCGCCTGACGGCCCCGGATTCCGGCGCGCTAGAAGGCGCGCCGGAACACGCCGAACCGGGCCAGAAGCCGCATCCAGCGCGACAAGTACTGCCCCGGCATCACCCGCTCGCCCTGATCGATATACTGCTGGATCAGCGCATCCACCCGCGTCGCCAGCCCCCGGTCCAGCGCGATCACGCCGTTCTCCAGATCGTGCAGAAAGCTGCGCTGGTTCAGGTTGGTCGAGCCGATCACCACCAGCCGGTCGTCGATCACCACGAGCTTGGCGTGCAACAGCAGCGGAATCGGGTCGTAATCGTAAAGATGCACGCGGTCGCCGAACAGATTGGCGAATTCGCGGTTCAGCCCCGTGACCATGAAATCCGTCGCCTCGCGCACCCGGACCGTGACCACCACATCCACCTGCACGCCGCGCGCCAGCGCCCGCCGCAGCGCCGCATCCAGCAGCGGCGGCAGGTTCAGATAGGGCGAGGCGATGCGGATATTGTGCTGCGCGGCGTCGATCAGCCCGGCATAATAGGCCTCTTGCGCCGTGCCGTCGTTGAACGGGACCGAGATGAAATGCCGCGCCGATCCTTCGGGCACATCGGCCACCGGCGTCGCCCCGCCCGATGCCGGGCGCAGCCGCTGCGTATCGTAATCGCGGTGCCAGAGCGCCGCCATATGCTGCACGATCTGCCGCACCGCCGCATCGCCATGCAGCGCCAGTTCGAAATCCTGATACGAGGTGAAACCGCCGGTCAGGCGCGTCTGCGCCGGGTCGTATTGGTGCAGAAAAGGGAAATCCGCCAGATCGCGCGGCGTGGGCAGGAAATACCCCTCGTGGATATTGCGCCCGCCGACCATCGCCACCGAGCGCCCGGGCTCGCGCGCCATCGTGGCGAACAGTTTCACATGGGTGACGCGGTGCAGCCGGGCGAACTGGCCCTCGAACCCCTCGGCCAGACGGGCGGGCATCCGGTAGGGCTGCAACTGCACGGTGGGATAGCGCGCCGCCAGCCCCTCGAACAGGCGCCGGTCGGTGCCGGTCAGCATGATGTCGCTGACCAGAATCCGCACGATGGTTCCCCGCGCCGCATGCCAGGCCAGCATCCGCGCCATCAGATACCCGGCGAAATCGGCGTTCAGGTTGAGATAGGTGACATAGATGAGGTCTAGCTGCGGCGCCGCGCTGTAATCGAGCGGCATGGCGGGATCGCCCGCCTCGATCGCGGCACGGCTCAGCGGGCGACCGGTCAGCGCCGCGACCCGGGCGTTCAGCGCATCGACCCCGTCCGGCAGCATCTCATACCGGCCCATCGGCACCGGACAGGTCGCCGACAGCCCGGCCGAGGCCATGAAGGCGCGCTCCAGCCGATCGGCGCCGCCGCCGCTGCAGGCCGCCAGCGGCGCATCCAGCGCGGCGATGCGCGGCAGGGCGCTATCCTGACGGTCCAGATGCAGCGACCAGCCGGGCCGCCCGCCGGGGGTTACGCGCAGATCGCAGGCCTGCGTCGCCGGGTCGATCTCCAGCCAGGTGCGCATCCGTTCGCCCGGCTCGATGCGCAACGCCACCGGCGCCCCGGCGGCGACCCAGGCGGGCGTGGTCGTCTCGCCCTCGGGATACCGCACCCGGGCGCGGCCGTCGCAGGTGGCCGTCACGGCGTAGTGCATCGGCCCGTGCGCCAGAAACACCAGCGACACCCGCCCGGCGCCGTCGGCATCGAAATAGCCGCGCGCCTGCCCCTCGGCCGGGCCCGCCTCGGTCAGGGGCAGCCAGGTGACGGCATGACGCCCCTCAGGGCTGGGCGCGCTTTGCAGCGCCGCGTCAGGGGCGCGCGCGCCCGGCACCGGGGCACAGGCCACCAGCGCCAGGAATGCGAACAGCAGCAGGCGGCCAGGTTCGAAGGTCATCCGCGCAAGATACAACGCCCCCCGCCAACCGCAAGCCACCGCAAGACACCGCCTCCTGCCCTGTCAAAGGCTTCCGCTGCGGCAATTGACTTCGCCGCAGTGCCGCGCCACAAACGGCACCAGCGTTTTACGGGGGACAGCATGCACAAGATCTACGGCTCCGCCGCCGAGGCCCTTGACGGGGTTTTGTTCGACGGAATGACCATCGCCTCGGGGGGGTTCGGCCTGTGCGGCATCCCGGAATTGCTGATCGCGGCGATCCGCGATTCGGGCGTCAAGAACCTGACGGTCGCCTCGAACAATGCGGGTGTTGACGGGTTCGGGCTGGGGCAGTTGCTGGCCACGCGCCAAGTGAAGAAGATGATCTCGTCCTATGTCGGCGAGAATGCCGAATTCATGCGGCAATATCTGTCGGGCGAACTGGAGCTGGAATTCAACCCGCAGGGCACGCTGGCCGAACGCATGCGCGCCGGGGGCGCGGGCATCCCCGGTTTCTATACCAAGACCGGCGTGGGCACCGTGATCGCCGACGGCAAGGAGCTCAAGGATTTCAACGGTGAAACCTATGTGCTGGAAACCGGGCTGGTGATGGATCTGGCGATCGTCAAGGCGTGGAAGGCCGACACCACCGGCAACGCCGTGTTCCGCAAGACCGCCCGCAACTTCAACCCGCCCGCGGCGACCTGCGGCAAGATCTGCGTGCTGGAGGTCGAGGAAATCGTGCCCGCGGGCAGCCTTGATCCCGATCACATCCATCTGCCGGGCATCTATGTGCACCGCCTGATCCAGGGCGAGCACGAAAAGCGCATCGAACAGCGCACTGTGCGCAAGGCTTGAGGGAGGGCTGAACATGGCTTGGGACCGCAACCAGATGGCCGCCCGCGCGGCGCTTGAACTCAAGGACGGCATGTACGTCAACCTCGGCATCGGCATTCCGACGCTGGTGGCCAATTACATCCCCGAGGGGATGACGGTGACGCTGCAATCGGAAAACGGGATGCTGGGCATCGGCCCCTTCCCCACCGAGGACGAGGTCGATCCCGATCTCATCAACGCCGGCAAGCAGACGGTGACGGCGCTGCCGCATACCGCCTATTTCGACAGCGCCACCTCGTTTGCGATGATCCGCGGCGGCAAGATCGCCATGGCGATTCTGGGCGCGATGGAAGTGGCGGAAAACGGCGATCTGGCGAACTGGATGATCCCCGGCAAGCTGGTCAAGGGCATGGGCGGGGCGATGGATCTGGTCGCCGGGGTGAAACGGGTGATCGTGGTCATGGACCATGCCTCCAAGCACGGCGAATCCAAGGTGCTGAAAGAATGCACCCTGCCGCTGACCGGCAAGGCCGTCGTCAACCGCATCATCACCAATCTGGGCGTGCTGGATGTGGTGCCGGGCGGGCTGAAGATCGTCGAATGCGCCGAGGGCGTCACCGAAGCCGAACTGCGCGCCGCGACCGAGGCCACGATTGTCGGCTGATCTGCTCATCACGCGCGAGGTTTCGGGTTCGCGCGGTCGCTACGTCATCCGCAAGGATGGCGCCGAGGCCGAGCTGACCTATTCGATCACCACGCCGACGCTGATCATCGCCGACCATACCGGTGTGCCGGATGCCTTTCGCGGCACCGGCGCCGGAAAGGCGCTGGTCGAACGGCTGGTGGCGGATGCCCGCGCCGAGGGGGTGCGGATCGTGCCGCTGTGCCCCTTCGTCAACGGCCAGCGCCAGCGCCATCCCGAATGGGCCGACGTGTTCGCCGTCTGAACCCCCGGCCTGACCCCTTGGCGGGGCGCGTCGGCGCCCCCCGCCTATCCCGTCCGCTTGCCGCTGGCCGAATTGAACGGATGCAGCGCAGAGAGCGGCGCGAACAGCGTGACCGGCGCCCCTTCGGCGACCGTCGGCAGGCCGAAAACCCGCACCGTCACCGGCTGGTCGTTGCCTTGCAGCGTGACATAGATGTGGCTCTCGGCCCCGGCCGGTTCCAGCAGCGCGACCGTGCCTGTCAGGGTCATGTGCGGCGCATCGGGCGCGACCAGCGCCAGATCGTCGGGCCGCACGCCGACCAGATCGGTGCCCGCGGGCAGCCCGCCCGGCGCCGCACCGCGGTCGCGCAGATAGGCCATGTCGAACAGGTTCATGGCGGGCGAGCCGATGAACCCGGCGACAAACACCGTCGCCGGGCGGGCATACAATTCCATCGGCGTGCCGACCTGTTCGATCTGCCCGGCGTTCAGCACCACCAGCCGGTCGGCCAGCGTCAGCGCCTCCAACTGGTCATGCGTCACATAGAGCGAGGTGGTCTTGAGCCGCTTTTGCAACTGCCGGATCTCGACGCGCATCTGCACACGCAGCTTGGCGTCGAGGTTCGACAGGGGTTCGTCGAACAGGAACGCCGCCGGTTCGCGCACCAGCGCCCGCCCCATCGCCACCCGCTGGCGCTGCCCGCCCGACAGGGCGCGCGGCTTGCGCGCCAGATAATCGCCGATCTGCAGCATGCTGGCGGCTTCCTGCACGCGGCGGTCGATCTCGGCCTTGGCAACCCCTTGATTGCGAAGGCCATAAGCGAGGTTGTTATAGACCGTCATATGCGGATAGAGCGCATAGTTCTGGAACACCATGGCGATGTCGCGCTGCGCCGGTTCCAGATCGTTGACCACCCTTTCGCCGATGGTCAGCGTGCCGCCGGTGATGGTTTCCAGCCCCGCCACCATGCGCAAGAGCGTGGACTTGCCGCAACCCGAGGGGCCGACGAGGACGATCATCTCGCCGTCGGCAATGTCGAGGCTGACGTCGCTGACCGCCTTGACGCCGCCGGGATAGACCTTGGACAGGCCATCGAGCACGATGCGGGCCATGTTATTTCTCCGTCTCGGTCAGGCCCTTCACAAAGAGCCGCTGCATGAAGAGGATCACCAGAATCGGCGGCAGCGCCGCCAGCACGACCGTCGCCATGACCAGATGCCACAGCGGTTCGCTGTCGGCGCCCGTCACCATGCGCTGGATGCCCATGACGATGGTATAATAGCTGTCGTCGGTGGTGATGAGGAACGGCCAGAGATACTGGTTCCAGCCATAGATGAACATGATGACGAACATCGCCGCGATATTGGTGATGCTCAGCGGCACCAGGATATCCTTGAAGAACTTCCACGGCCCCGCGCCATCGACGCGCGCCGCCTCGAGCATTTCCTCGGGCACGGTCATGAAGAACTGCCGGAACAGGAAGGTCGCGGTGGCCGAGGCGATCAAGGGCAGCGACAGGCCGACATAGCTGTTGAGCATGCCCAGATTGGCCACCACCTGATAGGTCGGCACGATCCGCACCTCGACCGGCAGCATCAGGGTGATGAAGATGATCCAGAAAAAGAAGATGCGGAACCGGAAGCGGAAATAGACGATGGCAAAGGCCGAGAGCAGCGAAATGGCGATCTTTCCCACAGCGATCAGCATCGCCATGACAAAGCTGTTCCACAGCATCAGCCCGATCGGCGGCGCCCCGGCGTTGGAACGCCCCTCGAAGATCACCGTGCGGTAATTCTCCCAGCCATGCGAACCGGGCAGCAGCGGCATGACGCCCTGCAGAAAGGTGCCCGGCGCATGGGTCGAGGCGATGATCGCCACATAGACCGGGAACACCACCACGGCGACGCCCAGGATCAGGATCAGATGGGCCAGCAGCGCGCCCCAGCGGTCGTTTTCAACCATGGCTCAGCCCCTCAGTAGTTCACGCGCCGCTCGATCCAGCGGAATTGTATCACGGTCAGCACCACGACGATGGCCATCAGGATCACCGATTGCGCCGCCGACGAGCCGAGGTTGTTGCCGACATAACCGTCGCGGAACACCTTGTAGACCAGGATGTTGGTCGCCCGGTTCGGCCCGCCCTCGGTGGTGGCATGGATCACGCCAAAGGTGTCGAACATGGCATAGACCACGTTGACGACGACCAGAAAGAACGTGGTGGGCGACAGCAGCGGGAACACGATGGTCCAGAACCGCTTGAACCGCCCGGCGCCGTCGATGGCGGCGGCTTCCAGCAGCGATTGCGGGATGGATTGCAGCCCGGCGAGGAAGAACAGGAAGTTATAGCTGATCTGCTTCCAGGCGGCGGCGAACACCACCAGCGCCATGGCGTCCGAGCCGCTCAGCCGGTGGTTCCAGTCATAGCCAAAGCCGCGCAGCACATAGGGCAGGATGCCGACCGACGGGTTGAAGATGAACCACCATAGCACCCCGGCAACCGCCGGGGCCACGGCATAGGGCCAGACCAGGAACGTCGTGTACCAGTCGCGCGAGCGGATCATCCGGTTGACCATCACCGCGAACAGCAGGGCCAGCGACATCGACAGCAGCGTGGTCGAGATGGCAAAGATCGCCGTGGTTTTCAGCGCGGCCAGATAATGCGGATCGGCGAACAGCCGTTCGAAATTGCGAAACCACACGAAGGTGGTGCGCAGGCCGAACGGGTCCTGGCGCAGCATGGATTGCCACAGCGCCTGGCTGGCGGGCCAGACAAAGAACACCAGCGTGATCGCCACCTGCGGCGCCAGCAGCGCATAGGGCAGCCACCGGCTGGAGAAGGTCATGCGCTTGGTCTGCATGTCGGAAGGCCCCAATGAGGCGCCCGCCCGGCCGCGAGGGACCGGGCGGGCGGAGATCAGGTCAGGTTACTGCATCGCCGATTCGAATTCGCGCAGCAGGTCGTTGCCGCGCGCGACGATGTTGTCGGCGGCCTGCTGGGCGGTGATCGTGCCGATGATCAGGGCTTCCATTTCCTCGGACACGATATCGCGGATCTGCACGTAATTGCCGAACCGCAGCCCGCGCGAATTCTCGGTCGGCGGGTTCAGGTTCATCTGCCGGATCGAGGTGTCGGCGCCCGGGTTGGCCTCGTAATAGCCCTGCTGCTGGGTCAGTTCGAAAGCCGCCATGGTGATCGGCAGATAGCCGGTGTTCTGGTGCCACCAGGCCTGCTGTTCGGGCGTGGACAGGAAGGCCATGAAATTGGCGACCGCCTCGTATTCCTCATCGGAATGGCCCGACAGCACCCAGAGCGTGGCGCCGCCGATGATCGAGTTCTGCGGCGCGCCCGCGACGTCGTCGTAATAGGGCTGCATGCCGAAACCGACCTCGAAGGTGGCGTTCGACATCACCCCCGCGCGCCCGCCCGAGCTTTCGAACAGGATGGCGCATTCGCCACTGTAGAACTTGGGCCCGGCATCGGGGCCGGGGCCGCCACCCGCCCAGCTAAACAGGCCCTCGGCCTGCCAGCGCGCCAGGTTTTCCCAATGGCGGATCAGTTCGGGATGCTGGTTCAGCGTCAGCTCGGTATCGAAACCGGCGAAACCGTTCTGCTGCGTGCCCAGCGACAGGTTGTGATAGGCGAGGAAGTTCTCAAGCTGCACCCAGGCAGGCCAGCGGGTGGTGAAACCGCAGGTCGCGGCGCCCGAGGTGACGATCTGGCGCGACATGGCCTCGACCTCGTCCCAGGTGCGCGGCGGGGTGTTCGGGTCCAGACCGGCCGCGGCAAAGATGTCGCGGTTGTAATACATGATCGGCGTGGACGAGTTGAACGGGAACGACAGCATGTTGCCGTTCGGGTCGGTGTAATAGCCGACGACCGCGGGCAGATAGGCCGACGGATCGAATTCGACGTCGTGATCGGCCATCAGTTGATAGATCGGAACAATGGCGCCCTCGGCGGCCATCATCGTGCCGGTGCCGACCTCGAAGACCTGCACGATTTCCGGCTGCTCACCGGCGCGGAAGGCGGCAATCGCGCCGTTCATCGCCTCGGCATAGGTGCCGCGAAAGCTGGGGCGGACGATGTAATCCGACTGGCTGGCGTTGAAGGTGGCGGCGGTTTCCTCGACCAGTTCACCCAGGCGGCCGCCCATCGCATGCCACCACTGGATTTCGGTCTGGGCCTGAACGGCAGGCGCGACCAGCGCCAGTGCGGTCGCGGCCAGAAGGCTGTTCTTGAGCATAAGGGATCCCCCCAATTGTAAGGTGTCGTCTTCGATTGCGCTCGACGGTGCCAAACCGCTCCCCACGGCTCGGCGGGCGCGAATTTCAGCACTTTGCTGCGATAATATTCGTTTGTGAAGCCTTTATGTCAGTCTGCGAAATAAATTTGCCCCCCTGCCCCGCCCGACAGGCCAAAAGAAAACGCGGCCCTCGCCAGAGGGCCGCGTTTTTCTGTCGGTCAGACCGGGGGTTCAGCCCTGGAACGGGCTCGGCACCGCGCCGACATAGCGCAGGCCGCGCGGCCCCCAATGCGGCCAGGCCAGCAGGTCGGACATCGTCACCGGCTGCAGGCCGCGCGCCAGAATCCCCTCCAGCGCCTGCGGAACGGCGCTGATCGTCGCGCCGTGGATGTCATGCGCCAGAATCACCGCGCCGGGCCGGGCGCCGCGAATCATGCGATCGGCGACGACCGACGCCCCCGGGCGCCGCCAGTCCTGCGGATCGACCGACCACACCACCGTCGGCAGGTTGCGCTGATCGAACAGCATACGCATCTGCCGCGCCGAAAAGGCGCCATACGGCGGGCGCATCGTCACCGGCACCGCGCCGACGATGTCCCAGACGATCTGCTGCGTCCGGTCGATCTCGCGCAGGATGTTGCCGTCGCCCAATTGCGCCAGCACCGGATGCGAGAGCGTATGGTTGCCGATCTCGTGCCCCTCGGCGACGATCCGGCGCATGATCTCGGGATACCGCTGCGCATTGCGACCGATGACATAAAAGGTCGCCTTGGCGTTATAGCGCGCCAGAATGTCCAGCAGCACCGGCGTATGCACCGGATGCGGCCCGTCGTCGAAGGTCAGCGCGACGCGCGGGCGTTCGGTCTGAACGCTGGTCAGCGACACCACCTCATGAGTCCGCACCAGCCGCGGCATCGGCGGGGCGGGCACCGCCGGCACGGTCTGCGCGGCGGCGGGCAAGGAAATCACCGGCTGCACCATGCCCGCAAGGCATAGCGCACCGAGGCCGGACGCAAAGGCCCGGCGATTGATATGGGTCACACTGTCCCCCGACAGTTGTGTTGGCAGCTAAGCCGAGTCCTAGAGACCACAGAGGCTGTGGAAAAGTTGATTCTCTACAAGGAGTTGATAAGACTTGTGTGCTGCTGCGCCGAAACCACAATCCTTGGCGATTCCCGGCACCTGCAGGCCGAGTCCTGTTGCTGCAACGCAACGAGCAATGAATCGGCAAGGCTCCGCTCATGCCGCCGGGTCGCGCCGCGGTTGCGAATCACCGGCGGTCAGATCCGGTCGCGCAGGGAAAACCACAGCATCGCCAGCACCATCAGCGGCCAGCGCAGGCTGGCGCCGCCGGGAAACTGCGGGCTGGGCACCGCCGCCATGACGTCGAATCGCCCGGCCTGCCCGGCGATGGCCTCGGCCATCAGCTTGCCCGCCAGGGTGCCCATCGCCACGCCATGCCCGGAAAAGCCCGAGGCCGACAGCACATTGCCCGCCAGCCGGGCGACATGCGGCATCCGGTTGAAGGCGATGCCCAGCGT
>JAANMY010003783.1_pt1 | contig 12144 bp, 10 predicted proteins | sample 7279691 | NCBI WGS metagenome assembly JAANMY01 (sample SAMN14094543, study PRJNA606508) | bioreactor metagenome | isolation source: A lab-scale SPAN reactor treating ammonium-rich wastewater day 388 | place: Ireland: Galway | collected 2018-02-07
AAAGAAGGAAGAACAAAAGAAAGAGGGCCACCTTATACAATTAACAACAGAAGAGAAGAAGGAAGAAAAGAAAGAAGGCGGACACTTAGTACAATAAGTGAAGATTCCTTAATTTGTAAGTAGTATTCTCGAAGATAGATAAAAAAGGGCAACTCACTGAGTTGCCCTTTTTTGTTGTTCTTTTCCCAATTAGTTGCTAAAAGCAAAGGCACTTTTCACGACCAGAGAGGAATACCGGACATCATGAAATCCATAAGCCTTTCGTTTTAATCACTTTGATTTTATTATTCATCCCGCTCTTGGTGACTACGGGACTTTTACTGTCCTGGAATTTAGATTTAAAAGAACTGAGGAAGGGTACGGAGGTTTTTCTGCGGCTATTTACGGGGAAATATGTTTATAATGTTCAATATTGATATTGTATTTTTTAATTAATTTATAAATTTCAGCCCTATTACGGTTTGCCATTTTTGAAGCTTTTGAGATATTCCCCTTGCTTATTTTCAGGAGATTTTCCACATACTCATGTTCAAATCTCTCCTTGGCGTCTTTAAACGAGTTGAAGGTACTCTTTGGTGTTACTTCTGCGTTGCTAAACATGTCTTCCGGAGTTATGATATTTTTATTACTCATGATAGTGGCATGTTCAACTTTGTTTTTTAATTCACGTATATTGCCAGGCCAATCATAGAGGGCCATCCTTTGGAGTGTAGCCGGTGTAAATTCAAGAGCATCTTTCTTCAGTGCTTTGCAAAATTCTGTCATAAAATAATTCGCCAATAAAGGGATATCATCCTTCCTTTCCCTTAAAGGGGGAAGATAAATAGGCACAACATGTATGCGATAGAATAAATCTTCACGAAATATTCCTTCCTGTACGGCTTTTTGCAGGTCTGTATTTGAGGCGGCAACAACCCTTACATTGACCTTGATATTTTTTGAGCCGCCAACAGGTTTAATTTCCCTTTCCTGTAATACCCTTAAAAGCTTGACTTGTAATGTTGCTGAAGTATTGCTAATTTCATCTAAAAAAACAGTTCCTCCTTCAGCCCGTGTGAAAAGACCATCCTTTGATTCATGGGCGTCTGTATATGCGCCGCGTATGTGTCCAAAGAGCTCATTTTCCAATAAGCCTTCTGGTATGGCGCCACAGTTCGTTGCGACAAAAGGACCCTTCGACCGGTTACTGTTGTGGTGGATAGCCCTTGCAATCATCTCCTTACCTGTGCCACTCTCTCCATAAATGGAAACAGTACAATCAGTTTGGGATATTTTTATGACCCGTTCGAAGATTTCCTGCATTTTTTTATTCTGGGTGATAATGTTCTTAAAGTTGTATTGTTCATTGAGTTTACTTCTGAGCTGTTCGATTTCCCGGGTAAGCCTTTGTTTTTCAAGGGCATTCTTGATAAGGATGGATAGTTCTTCATTATTAAAAGGTTTCGTTATATAGCTATACGCTCCTTTGCTCATGGCTTCAACTGCGCTTTCAATGCTTCCATGTGCCGTCAGGATAATAATGGGAAGTATTGGATTGCAACCCATGATTTCTTCCATCAGTTGGATTCCGTTTTCTTCAGCTAATCGCAAATCAAGGATAACGAGGTTAAAAGCAGTAGTAGATAATGCTTTTTTGGCTTCTTTGCTATCCTTTGCTGTTGTAACATGATAACCTAACGCTCTTAAACGCATCTGGATAACTTCCAGAATATTTGTGTCGTCATCAATAACTAATATTTTCTCATTTAGCATAATGTTATTTTGTAGAAACTATTCTGCCTCCTGTTTTTTTTCAGTTATGGTACCGTTTCCCTGTTTTACTTCTAATGGATTTACTGGTATTGTGTCTTTAATACTCGTATCGACTTGTTTCTTTTTCTCTTCCATTTGCACGTCTACTTCCCTGAGTTTTTCTATATCTTTTTTGAGGAGTTCAATTTTAGAATCAGCGCTGTAGAGTTCATCAGAAAGTTTTCCAATCTCTTGGTCTTTCACGGAAAGGCGCTCTAGCAGATCTGTTTTTTTGAGCTTTTCAATCTCATCTCTGAGCGTTTTAATTAAATGATCTGATGTTTTCAGTGTGTCGGTAAGTTTCCCAATTTCCTGATCTTTCGAAGAAAGACGGTCTAAGAGGTCTACCTTTTTGAGCTTTTCAATATCATCCTGGAGTGTTTTGATTGTCGTTGAGGCAGTACGGAGTTCATCGGTAAGCTTTCCAATCTCCTGATCTTTCCAGGAAAGACGATTGAGAAGATCGTTAATAGTTTTTTCTTTAACCTGAAGATCTGTTTTGATTATTTTAATTTCTTCATTTTTTTTGCTTAATTCTCTTTTCGCTGACAGGCTGGCGCATCCGGTATTCATAAGAACTGGAAAAAACAAGAGTAAGAAAAAATAATATTTTTTCGTTCTTACTATATTCATAGGGTTTATTCTCCAATGAGTTTTCTGTTAAATTATCTTAACTGTTTAAGTGTAGTTGTATTTTAGTGGCAGTGTGAAATGAAACGTAGTGCCTTTTTGTTCTCCATTGTTTTCTACCCAAATTTCACCTCCGTGATCAAATACGATCTGTTTTGCAATAAAGAGTCCTAACCCGGTTCCCTTCGTACAACCTTTTCCTTTATTATCCACCTGTTGAAATTTATCGAAGACTTTTTCGTGATATTCTACCGGTATTCCAATCCCGGTATCTGATATGCTGACTTGAATAAAAGAATGCACATTATTCATCTGGTTTTTTTCTCCATGACCAGGGGAAAAACTACGGGCATTTACCTCTTTTACTTTTATTGTGACAGTGCCCCCTGATGGAGTAAATTTAATGGCGTTGCTAAAGATGTTATCTATTACCTGAGCAATTTTATCATGATCTAATGAAATTTCAGGAATAGAAGTCCCATTTATATGCTGAAAGGAAATGTTTTTACGTTCCGCAAGAAAGCGTAGTTCGCCAATGCTTTTACGAATGATATCATGGATATTTGAGTATTGAAAATTATATCTCATCAATCCTGCTTCTACCCGGGAAATATCCAGGATGTCATTAATCATTAATGTAAGCCGGTGTGTGCTCTCCTTTATAATATTAAGGAGTTTAATTTGTGGTTCAGAGACTTGGCCGGCAATTTTATCGAGCATGAGCTCATTAGCTTCCCGGATAGCAGTTAAAGGGGTTTTCAGATTATGTGAGATACTGGAAATAAACTCCGATTTCAGGAGATCAAGTTCTTTCAGTCTGTTACACATCTGATTGAACGCAGTCCCCAAAGTACCAATCTCATCTGTGGATGAAACTGCGATCCGATAATCTAAATCTCCCTGAGAAATGCGTTCTGTTGCTTCCTGCAATGTTTTTATGGGTAAACATATACTGCGGGTAAAGAAATAGGAGAATATCGTTCCGAATAAGATTGCAGATAAGATTAAAGAAAGGGCTACTTTGGTAGATTTGTGCACGATTATTTGTAATAATTCAATCTTTTTAATTAATGCAGTCTGTTGAGACAGGATTATTGTATTGATAGATTTAGTAATCTGTTCAAGGGTATTTTTCTTTTCTTCTTCATAGCGGGCATCAGGTGGAATGATATTGTCTTTACCTACGAGAATAAATTCCTTAGAAACAATTGCAATGTATTTATTATAAAATTCTTTTATCTTATGTATTAATACTTTTTCTTCTCCGGTTATATATTCTTCCAGAGATTGAAGCCGGTCAAAGAAATCTATTTTTTTCTTATCAAAGAGGTTTAAAAAAGCCTGGTCATTTGTAATCAGGTATTTTTTCTCATTTCTGACCTGCTCGAGAAGGCTATCTATCAGCTTTTCTCCATTCTCTATGGAAGGGATATCGGATTTCATAACTGAGTCGGTAACTTTCTTCAGAAAATTCAGGCGAAAGATTAAATAAAAACTTGTTGATAACATAAACAGCGTAATTATTATGTAACCGAAGATAATTCGTCTCCACAGGCTATTTTTTATCATAATTTTTTGCTTACTATACTTTACATCAAAAAGTTATACATAATTTTGATTCAAAAATTTGATTTGGATTTGGAATAGAGTTACCTATAGAAAATATTTTTTGTATGATAATTCCGTTATTCAAAAGATGTAAAAAAGACCTATACAACGAAATGCAAGAATAAATAATGCAGCATTTTATCTCATTGAGAAATTTTTATCAAGGATTAATACAAGAGAGAAAATATATAATTGCGCTGTTACTAAGGTTTCTGATATAGTATTTTTTTTATGGACTCTTATCGTAATTATAGTTCTGTTTATTTCCTCAGCGAATTGGGAGATAATCCTAAAATAGTTCTTTTCATGTGAGGAGAAACGGTGGAGGTATCTGAGAAATTTCTACAAACAGCCCTTGATGGCATTCATGATTGTATTAATATTATAAATAAAGATTTTCAAATCATATTCGTAAATGAAGCTGCAAGTAAGATGGGTGGGAAGAAACGGCAGTCGATGTTGGGAAACAAATGTTATACACAACTATGGGAAAAAAGTGCTCCTTGTGAAAGCTGCGCAACTGGAAAGGTCTTTGAAACTGGTAAGTCTCAACAGGTAATTAAATGGGAAACGGGATTTGATGGTAAGAAGTATTGTATGGAGCATTTTGTATTCCCTATTGCAGACAAAGAAGGAAATGTGGAGTATGCCGTAGAAATTTTTAGGGATATTACCGAAAGAAAATTATTCGAAGAAGAGCGGGAACAACAACGACTGGAGCTGGGTAAACGAATACGTGAACTTCGGCATGCCTATGAAGAGCTTGAATCTTTGCAAAGTCAACTCCTGCAAACGGAAAAAATGGCTTCTATTGGTCTCATTGCATCAAGTCTTGCTCATGAACTAGATACACCTCTTGCAACGATTTCCGGTTACTGTGAATTATTGGCAGAGGATACCCCTGATGAAAAGTTATTAGGGCGGATTAAGACCATTTCCGAACAGATAGTAAAATGTCAAAAGACCATCAGAAATCTGCTCGATTTTTCAAGAAAATCTAATTATGAAAGAAAATTGTGTAATATTCATCATTTAATTAACAATACCTTGTCGCTTATTGAACATCGTTTGATAATCCGTAAAATAAAATTACACAAAATTTTTAATGATAAGGTGCCTCTGTTATTCGTGGATGGAAATCAAATTCAGCAGGTAATTTTAAACCTTATCAATAATGCAGTAGATGCCTTACCGAAAGGAGGAGATATAGGTATCGAAACCAGGATAAATACAGAACCGAAATCTGTTGATATTGTCTTTGAGGATAACGGATTCGGTATATCTGATGAAGACCAAAAACATATCTTCACCCCTTTTTTTACCACGAAAGAACCTGGTAAAGGGACGGGATTAGGATTATCGATTTGCAATAATATAATCTTAGCCCATAATGGTAAAATAGTGTTAGAGAGTAAGGCAGGCACTGGTACGAAATTTATTATATCACTGCCAATATGAGTAGTAATTGAGGTAAGGGATAAAAGTTTTGAAGAAGATATTAATTGTAGATGATGATATAGCAATGGGGGAGATGTGTAAGGAACTCCTCAAGAGCAGGGGATATGTATCGGACGTTGTTGCAAGCAGTAAAGAAGCCATTGAAAAGATATCTATGGATGGAATATATACTATTGTCCTTACTGATTTAGTTATGCCAGAAATGGACGGTATAGAAGTCTTAAAGAAGGTTAAACAGCAAAATCCACATATCGATGTAGTTGTCATGACCAGTTATGGCACTGTTACCAATGCCGTAGAAGCTATGAAACTCGGCGCTTCGGATTATATTACGAAACCGTTCAAGCGCGATGAACTTATTATTATTATTGAAAAGATATTACAAATGCAGCGACTGGAAGGGGAAGTGGACCGGTTACGCTCAGAACTCGGTGAAAAATATACCTTTGGTAATATTGTTGGTGAAAGTGTAAAGATGAGAAAGATCTATGAAATTATATCAAACGTATCTAATACGGAAGCTAATATCCTGATTCAGGGAGAGACAGGAACAGGCAAGGAATTGGTAGCAAGGGCTATTCATTACAATAGTACTCGTAAGAATTATCCTTTTGTAAAGGTAGATTGCGCTGCCTTGTCAGAGACGTTATTGGAGAGTGAACTCTTTGGCCACGAGAAAGGGTCATTTACCGGAGCAACAAAAGATAGAATTGGTCGTTTTAGAACAGCAGATCGAGGTACCATATTCTTAGATGAAATCGGCAATATTCCTATGACGGTTCAGGCAAAATTACTTCGTGTTTTGCAGGATAGTGAATTTGAGGCGGTAGGAAGCGACCAGCCGGTAAAAGTGGATGTACGTATTGTTGCCGCAACCAATGCAGACCTTGAGGATCGTGTTGAAAAAGGCTTATTTCGCAGGGATCTCTTCTATAGGTTGAACGTTATTCGTATTTTTCTTCCTTCTTTAAGAGAGCGTATGGACGATATCCCCATGCTTGTTTCACATTTTCTTTCTATCCATAATACAAAGAATAGGAAAACAGTAGAAGGGATTTCGCGTGAAGCGCTAGGTAAACTCATGTCATATGCCTGGCCAGGCAATATACGAGAGCTGGAAAACGTTATCGAACGTGCGGTAATTCTTTGTAAAGGAAAGATGATTGAGCCTGTAGACATCCCTTTGTATCAGGAAAAGACAAGTTTTAAACAGGACTTGTCCGGAAAGTCCCTTCAGATATTAATGGATCAGGTTGAGCGCCAAATAATTGTTAACACTATGGAATTGGTGGAGGCAGATAAGGAACAAGCTGCTAAAATACTCCAAATCTCACGTGCCAGTCTTTATAATAAAATAAAAAAGCATAAAATTACTGAATTGTTGTAATCTCATATAATTCAATAATCCAAACTTATGGAAATTCTACAAAACTTTAACATGGAACATGTATATAACTATCTCCTCGCTTTTATACCAATTTTTGTTGCAATCGATGTCATAGGGGTATTGCCTATTTTTATGTCACTGATGGATGGTATAAAAAATCCGCTCAAGACAAAAATTATTAATCAATCTATTATCACCGCTCTTTCAGTGAGTGTTAGTTTTATAGCTATTGGTAAGTTTGTTTTTTCTGTATTGGGAGTTGAAATATATGATTTTAAAATGGCTGGAGGACTCTTATTGCTTGTTTTTGCCATTAATGATTTGCTTTTTGGAGAGAAAGAAAAAAGGGTTATGACCTCAACCATAGGGGTAGTCCCTTTAGGTATTCCCCTTGTTGTAGGACCGGCTGTTTTGACCTCAATTATTATTACGATAGATACTTATGGTTACATTCCCACAATGGTTTCACTCCTGGCAAATCTTTTTATTGTGTGGATTGTACTCTTGAAATCTGATTTTATATATCGACTTATGCGTGAAGGGGGTTCAAAGGCCTTTGCAAAGGTTGCCTCTCTGTTACTGGCAGCCATAGCGGTGATGATGATTAGACGGGGGGTTATGGATGTAATACTTTATATAAAAAAATCTTCTTAAAAAAGAAGTAATTTGACTTTATGAGCCAAAATATATTAAAATTTGGAGATTGTTATTTTAAATTTTTTTATAGGAGAAACTAATGATAAAGGGATTTACCAGGCAGATGGGAATTGTAATGAGTGGAATACTATGCATTCATTTAAGTGTTTTCGCTGCCGAAACAGAGACAAAAAAACCTTCTGCATCAGCAAAAAAAGCTACTGAATCACCTAAAAAGGAAGCCTCTGCATCTAAACAAAAAGAGGCTGCGCCTGCCAAAAAGGAAAAAGACGCAAATAAAGACTCAAATAAGGTTGCTGCAACAGTAAATGGCGAGGCAATTACCCAGGGAGAGGTTAATAAAATACTCAATAGGTTCACAGATAAAATAGATAAAGAGCAAATTCCCGTAGTGACTAAACAGATACTCGATGGTTTGGTTACCCAAAAACTCATTATGCAATTTATTAAGGATAAAAAGATTGAAGTAAGTCAGGCAGATATAGATGCAGAATTGGAAAAAGTAAGGAAGGACGCTGAGTCAAATCCAAGTTTACAGGGTCAAACGCTGGAGCAAATACTTGCATCTCATGGAGGTAGCATTGATGATTTAAAGAGGGATATAAAGATATCACTTTCCTTGGAAAGGTATTTTGGGAAGGATATTGATGACCAGAAAATAAAGGCATATTTTGAGAAGAACAAACATAATTATGATGATACCGAGGTAAAGGCAAGTCACATCCTGGTGGATACACGGAATATGAAAACAGAGGAAGAACTGGCACAGGCAAAGGAAAAAATCAGCAAGGCAAAGGCAGAAGTAGATGCAGGAAAAGACTTTGCAAAAGTTGCAGAGCAGTATTCCGATTGCCCGTCTGCAAAAGAAGGTGGAGATTTAGGGTTCTTTAAGAGAAAGGGAAAAATGGTTGAGCCATTTGCTGCAGCGGCATTTGCGCTCAATGTCGATCAGGTAAGTGAACCCATAAAGACAGATTTCGGGTATCATATCATAAAGGTGACAGAAATAAAAAAGGGAGAAGAGATTAATTTCGACGATATAAAGCAAGATGTTAAAATGGATATGATGTCGGAAAGCCTTAATGTTACGTTAGCACAACTGAAACAAAATGCTAAGATAGATATTAAGACTAACTAACAGATAAACAGATACCCTTTATTCTTTTCTCATACAGGATTTTCATGAAAAAAGCTTCCCGTTCCAAACAGGATGGGAAGCTTTTTTTATATCTTAAATCCTGACTGATATTTAATTTGATTTTTTAGTCTCAGTATATTATCTTAGCTATATACTAATTAAGCTCTCCTAGTGTAAGTAGATAGAACAAAATTTACAGGAATAATAATTTTGACTATCTCATCGGTATGTGATATATTCCTCCATAATTAATTCAGATAATTGCGAATAACCTATTCAATTGTACTGATATTGAAAAAGGAGGTGTTAGTTATTATGGTAGCAAAGAAAAAAATTACGAATAAACTGGTATTGAATTCCTTTTTCAAGATAATCACTATTGATGGGAAGGCAGAACAAATAATAACAAAGATTAGAAGGACAATTTTTTTTGATAATGAGGATAGTTTTCCCTTTTCTAAGATAAAAAGAGTAGAGGTTGTAAAAGAGATACTTGACTCCGTGCCGGATAACTATATACGATACTTAGTCTTGCTCCGTTTAACGGACGGAAAAAAGATGTTGATAGATGAAGTGGGTGAATCCTCTAACCGGGGTGGTCTTAAGGAAATGAAAAATCTCGGGAAAAAGATTAGTATGATTACCGGTAAAGAGCTTAAAGTTTGTGAAGAATAAAAAAATGCGTATCTTTAAATCAAGGATGGTCAATCATGAGGAGGTCTCTTTATGAAATACATAAAATGGTGTGCAATTGCAATCAGTATAATTATATCAGGGATACCAGCTTTATCAAATGCATTTGATATTCAGTTAACCCCTGAACAGATACAGGAGGCGGATGAATACGGTAAAAAACATAAAGGGAAGGATATTTTTTACAGTGATACCGTAAAACAGGCCTGTTTTGGAGAGTATCCAAAAGGACCAGGAGGCCTGATAATGAGCAAATATATGAGAATTGCAGTTACTTCGGCTATGCATGCAATGAAAGAAAAAACCCTTACTGCCGAAGATATAAAAGAGATTCAGCATTCCACGACGTTCAATGTTGTAGTAAATATTGATGAGGATATTCAGGCTCTGGAAGACGTTCAGATTATGTTAAAGCAAGGAACAAATATTATACTGCCGCAAAATACGGAGTTTGGTATGAAGTATAAAGACAGGCGGCAGAGTGTCGTTGGTATTTTTCTCTATGATAAAATAAATCCTAATGCAGATACAACTATTCTTATTAAAACGAGAAAGGATCAGAAAGAATATAAGATTGATTTTTCTGATGTAAAATGATTAACACTTTAGAAAATAAACAGATCGGTCCGAGAAGGACATTGAGGGACAAGCTTTTCGATTATTCCTGTCAAAAGATAGGAAAAGAAAAGACAAAATTCCTCTTTAAATTATATGATTTAGGGCGGTTTGATCTTTTTGGTAAACCCAAAGGCGCCATTGGCGCAATTGATATCACCAATCGCTGTAATCTCCGTTGTAAGCATTGCTACTTTTATGCACATGATTATGAGGGGCGGCCAGAGCTTACCGATGATGAGTGGATAGGAAAATTGGAAAGTTTAAAAGAGACAGATTTTCCCTTTTATCAATGCTCCTGGATTGGCGGCGAACCCTTACTGAGAAAAGATTTGATAGAACGTGGGATGAAATATTTTAAGTCGAATCTGATAGCTACAAATGGCACGATTGAACTTCCTTATTGGCCTGATGTTAACTTCTATATATCGGTGGATGGCAAAAAGGATACCCATGATGCCATTCGTGGAATGGGTTGCTATGATAGGATAAAAAAACATGCTAATAGGCCTGAATTAAAGATCTCTGTATCTATGGTAATTAATACGATGAATTACCAGGACATTGAGTATTTTCTGGAAGAATGGAAAGATGTTGGCGTTAAAGGATGTTTATTTCAGATATATACCCCCATAAAAGGATTGAAAAATAATGATCTCTGGCCAGGTTGGAGATTGCGCGATGAAATATTAGATAAACTGCTGAGATTGAAAGATGAGAAATATGGCGATTTTATCGGTGTTCCTAACCTTGTTCTTAAACTTATGAAGTCTGATAAGTGTAAAGAAATTACGAGAAATTGTGTTTTTAAAAAGGTCTCCTTTTGTCTGGATCCTCAAGGCCAAATAAAAAAACCATGTATGATGGGACCGCAAGCTGATTGCTTGCGGTGCGGATGTGTACTTCCTTTCCATATGTGGGCTCTTGAAGATAAATGGCTCATGGCAAGAGAGCTTCTCATGTCATTGAGGCGGAAGATTGGCAAAAGAGTACTACGGTAAGATTGCAGAGTTTATTATTTTCCTCTTACAAATATTTATGGGGACCCATAGTTGAACTATCATCAATGGGTTTTATTTCTTTCTCTCTTCTTTCAATAAGCCATTTTGTAAACCAATCCGATTCCTTCATGATAATACTACCAAGAATGGCGCTAAACAATACGTAGAATCCGGTAAGACATTGTAGAGGATAAGGCAGGTTGTGATTCATTGCAATGGCCCCTGCCAGGATGATTGAGAATTCTCCCCTGGGGATAAGACTAAAACCAAGCCTTAAACCGGCCTTTTTACTTAAGGCGTATTTTTTACCAATAAGGTAGCCACCAAAGACCTTACTGAAAGAAGAGAGAATAAATATAAATATTGCCATCGGAATGAGGTTTCCGAAATGTTTGTAATCAATCGACATTCCAAATGCAACGAAGAAGATTGCTGTGGAAAATTGTTGAAATGGTTTGATTGCCTCTGAGATCCTGTGTCTTTGTTTCGTCTCCGATAGTAGCAATCCGGCAAGGAATGCACCTATTGCCTCAGAGAGTCCTATTTTTGCCGCAGCGCCTGCTGAAAGTACAATAACCGACAGAATCAGGATTACAAATAATTCCGTATGATCGATATCAATAATCTTATCGATATATTTTTTTGAAGTTCTCGCTAGTATGATAAAGAACATAAAAAAAGCAGAAGTCTTCAGCATAACGAAAAAGATACTCTTTGCGTCTATTTTACCATAATTAACAATGCCGACAATGAATGCAAGGAATGTGGCAATGAACATGTCTTCAAAAATCAAGATATTAAGAATATATTCCGTTTCCGGATTTGCTGAACGCTTTAAATCAATAATAGATTTGGCCACAATTACGGAACTCGTTACATAAACAATTCCTGCAAGTAAGAGTGATTGGATGAGATCATATCCCAGCAGCCATCCTATTAACAGGCCAAGTGGAAAGTTAAGTATAAAATCATAAATTCCTGTATAGAATATCTTTTTCTGGTTATTCACGAGACTGCCAACTGAAAATTCAAGACCAAACATAAAGAGCATAAAGATAATGCCCAGGGTGGCGATAAACTCTGTTATAATAGTAACAGGGAAAAAATTCTGAAGAATCATGCCGACTATAATGAAAATTGCGGTGAGAGATTGATTGATCTTGGTA
>JAANMY010003787.1_pt1 | contig 12129 bp, 11 predicted proteins | sample 7279691 | NCBI WGS metagenome assembly JAANMY01 (sample SAMN14094543, study PRJNA606508) | bioreactor metagenome | isolation source: A lab-scale SPAN reactor treating ammonium-rich wastewater day 388 | place: Ireland: Galway | collected 2018-02-07
GAACGTGATTTTATTTTTGGTACACTTTTAGAATGCTCAGAAGTATAACATTAAAAAATTAAATTATGACACGTTCTAACCTACTTACAAAGATTCAGATTTTCGCACTGGCAGTGGCAGCAAACTTCGCCACAATATTAGTTAAAGCTCAAGATAAAGCAGCCGATTTAAATGTTGACGTAGACATGAACAAAGGCGGCGACGCGATGAGTGGTGACTGGATGAGCAATCCTTTAGTTTGGGTAATTGGTGCATTAGTTCTTATCGTAATCATCGCATTGGTTGCAAGAGGCGGCGGAAACAAATAAGTAAACCACATCATATATTTCACTTAATAAAGATCCCTTGTTTAAGAGGGATCTTTTTTCATCAAAAAACCCGGATGCTGAATCCGGGTTTTTTATTGATGTGTGTTTAAAAATTAAATTTCAAGCGCTTTCTGATAAGCATTTTCGATGCCCGCCAGATTCTTTCCGCCTGCCGTCGCAAAGCCTGGATTACCGCCACCGCCGCCCTGGATTTCTTTCGCCAGTTCTTTCACGATATTTCCTGCGTGGTATTTTGCTTCCAGATCCTGTGAAACTCCCACCGTAATCATCGGCTTCTGATCAGCATCAGAAATAATAATGATTACTGAGTTTTCAATTTCTTTTTTCAGCTGGAACACGATATCCTTCACACTTCCCGCATCCATTGAAACTTTTTTAACCAACAGTTTTTTGTCACCGCTTTCAGCAAAATCATTTTTCCAGTTCGCGGTTTCGCCTTTTGCTTTTTCTTTTTTCAAAGATTCGATTTCAGATTTTAAAACTGAATTTTCTTCGATTAATTTTTCTACAGATTTCGCTAAATCCTTTGATTTTAATAAAGCCGAAATTTCTTTGATCTGTGTTTCCAGGTTTTTGAAATATTCCGCAGATTTTTCACCGGAGATCGCTTCAATTCTTCTGATTCCTGCTGCGGTAGAACTTTCATTCTGAATTTTGAAATATCCAATTTCGCCTGTGCTTTTCACATGAGTTCCTCCACAAAGTTCTTTTGAACTTCCGAACTGAATCATTCTTACACTGTCACCATATTTTTCTCCGAAAAGGGCCATTGCGCCTTTTTCCATTGCTTCTCCAATCGGAATGTTTCTGAATTCCTCCAGAGCGATGTTTTCCTTGATTTTGGCATTTACTTTTTCTTCGACAACTTTCACTTCTTCTTCTGTCATCTTCGCAAAATGCGAAAAATCAAAACGGAGATAATCAGGACCTACGAAAGAGCCTTTCTGTTCTACGTGCGTACCCAGAACTTCTCTTAACGCCTCATGAAGCAAATGCGTCACCGAATGGTTGGCCTGGGTGTTTTTTCTATCAGCAGTATTTACTTTTGCATAGAAAACCGCGCCTGCATCTTTCGGCAAATCTTTAATTAAAGATACAATCAGATTGTTTTCCTTTCTGGTTTCTAACACTTCAACAATATCCGCACAGTCGGTAATTCCGAAAACGCTTGGGTTAGAGATGTCGAAACCTTCAGTATAACTTGGAATCAGAATACCTTTGTCACCAACCTGGCCACCGCCTTCAGGATAAAACGGAGATTTTGAGAGAACGATCTGATAAAACTCGCCGTCCTTATTCTCAATTTTGCGGTAACGGGTGATGTATGTTTCAGCTTCGGTTTGGTCATAACCAACGAAACTTTCCTGCTTTTCCTCCAGAATTACCCAATCGTGAACTTTCTGCGCTGATGATTTTTTGGAACGCTGTTTCTGCTTTTCCATTTCTTCATCAAATCCTTTTTCATCAACCGTCAGCTGCTTTTCTTCAGCGATGATTCTTGATAAATCGGCCGGGAATCCGTACGTGTCATACAATTCAAAAACCTCAGCACCCGGAAGTGTTTTTTCGTTTCTGGAAATGGTTTCATTAATGATTAAATCGATTCTCTTCAAACCGTGTTCGATGGTTTTCAGGAAAGAATTTTCTTCTTCCCGAATCACTTCGGTAACCAGTTTTTGCTGTTTTACGAGTTCCGGGAAAAAATCTCCCATTTCACTTTTTAGAACAGCTACCAATTCGAAAAGGAAAGGTTCTTTCATTCCTAAAAACCGGTAGGAATACGAAATCGCTCTTCTTAAAATTCTTCTGATCACATAACCTGCACCACCGTTGGAAGGCAGCTGTCCATCGGCAATCGCGAATGCAACCGCTCTGATATGATCGACCACCACACGGATGGCGATGTCTTTTTCATCTTCTAAAATTCCGGTATATTTTTTACCTGACAGTTCTTCTACTCTAGCAATTAAAGGGGTGAAAACATCGGTATCGTAATTCGATTTTTTGCCTTGCAAAGCCATACACAAACGCTCAAAACCCATTCCGGTGTCAACGTGCTGTGCAGGTAATTTCTCTAAACTTCCGTCGGCTTTTCTGTTGAACTCCATGAAAACGTTGTTCCAGATTTCAACGACCTGTGGATGATCATTATTAATCAATTCAAGTCCGGGAATTTTAGCTTTCTCTTCTTCAGATCTTAAATCCACATGGATTTCTGAGCATGGTCCGCAAGGTCCGCTTTCGCCCATTTCCCAGAAATTGTCTTTTTTGTTTCCATTGATGATTCTGCTTTCGTCGATATGGGATTTCCAGTAATCATAAGCATCCTGGTCGCGTTCCAAATTTTCGGAAGCGTCACCTTCAAAAATAGTTACATATAAATTTTCTTTCGGGATTTTATATACTTCAGTAAGCAGTTCCCAGGCAAAACCGATGGCTTCTTTCTTGAAATAATCCCCGAAAGACCAGTTTCCCAACATTTCAAACATCGTGTGATGATACGTATCACGGCCAACATCATCCAAATCGTTATGCTTCCCGGAAACCCTCAGGCATTTTTGCGTATCGGCAATTCTGGGCGCTTTAGGTTCTTTGTAACCGAGAAAATAATCCTTGAATTGCGTCATTCCTGAATTAGAGAACATGAGCGTGGGATCATCTTTTAGCACAATAGGTGCGGAAGGAACGATTAGGTGACCTTTTTCTTTAAAATAATCTAAAAACTGCTGGCGTATCTGTTGTGAAGTCATAGTTAGTTTTGATTTTGGCGTTGGTTTTACGCTATTCTGTAAGATTGCAAATTTAGGAAATTTTGAGCTAAAAACTGAAGCCACACAGGCATCTTCAAAATTAATCTAATGCGTTGAAGAACAATAGGGCCTAAAAAAATCCGCCACATTAAAAATGAGACGGATTTACATCACTTATTACACTTAAATAAAAAAATTATTTCTTTTCGAGGGCCTTTATCAAAATCTGAAGATTGACTTCGTTTTTGATAATACCGTTTGTTACAGGCATTTGGAATCTCACTCCAAAATCCTCTCTGCTAATGTCTTTCGGCTCTGTGGCAATACTTACTTCGCCGCCATTTACTGTTACGTTTGCATTGAACTGAACAGGTTTTGTAATTCCTTTAATCGTTAAATTACCATCGAGCAGCGTATTGTAATCTCCGTTTGCATTTTCAGAGACTTTTGTAATCTCGTAAGAAGCAGTTGGAAACTTTTCAACTTCGAAAAAATCGCCACTTTTTAAATGGCCGTTCAGTTTATTAAGCTGCTCTGCATCATCTTTTAAATCGACAGATGTTAAACTGCTCATATCGGCAACAAATTTCCCGCTTTCAAGTTTACCGTCTTTCACAGTTACATCTCCGCTTTCAAACTTAATCGTTCCGAAATGACTGGTGTTGTCGGATTTCAGTACTTTAAAACCCTTCCATTCAATTTTACTGTTAAGAGTATCTACGGCGAAAGACGCACCCTCGGTGGTGGTAATCACTTCGCTGCTTTCGCTGGTAAGCGGTTTGTCTTTCCCACATGAAACCAATAAAACTCCTGAAATAAATGCTGAAAATACTGTTGATTTAAATACTTTTTTCATCAAATGATTGCTTTTTTTCTTACTCCGCTAAAATAATAAAAATAATTCACAGTAAAATCAAAATTACTAATTTTGCAAATATGCTATTAGAAATCAATCATTTATTTTTCTCGCATTCCCGTGAAAAAGATCTTTTCCGAAACCTTAATTTAAAGATTGAAAAAGGCAGAATCATTGCTTTGGCTGGGGAAAGCGGCTGCGGAAAATCTACCCTGCTGAATCTGATTTACGGTTTGCTCGACTGGGAGCAGGGCGAAATTAGTTTTGACGGAAAACCCATCTACGGACCGAAAAAAAACATTGTTCCCGGTGAAAGTGAAATGAAACTGGTAGCGCAGAACTATGACCTGATGCCTTATGCTACGGTGGCAGATAATGTTGGAAAATTTATTTCTAATATCAATTTAAAGGAAAAGCGAGAAAAAGTTCTAGAACTGCTTCAAGTTGTAGAACTCGAGGAATATGCGCAAATACTTCCCAAAAATCTGAGCGGCGGGCAACAGCAGCGTGTGGCCATCGCGCGGGCACTTTCTGTAATGCCTAAGCTTCTTCTGCTTGATGAACCTTTCAGCAATCTTGATTTTTCAAGAAAAATTGAACTTCGTGAGCGGCTTTTCAATTATGTGAAAGAGAAAGAGATTTCTCTGATAATTTCAACTCACGAAATTCAGGAAGTGATGCCGTGGCTTGACCAAATTATTGTGTTACAGGACGGAAGACTTATTCAAAATGATCATCCAAAAGAAATTTATCAAAATCCTTACAACCCCTACGTGGCAAAACTTTTTGGCGAAGTGAATGTATTTTCCGATGAAGAGAAAGCATCCTTCGGACTAGCTAAAAACTTCTGGTATCCAACAGAAATTAAAATCGCAGATTCCGGAAAAGAAGCACAGGTTACCGAAAGCCGATTCGCAGGAAACTACTACTGGAACAAGATTTCACTAAGCGGAAAAGACATCGTGATCTATACCGAAAACCAAATAGAAGGTACAGTATATCTTAATTTGTAAGGCTGAAAAAAATCAGATTTTTTTTAAAATTTCTATTGGACCGCTATGGAATTTGAAATAAAATTCCTAATTTTATCATTCCCAAATAAGGAAATTTTTGGTTAATTCTCTTTCTGCCTTTAAGACGAAATTAGTCCCGATGTATTCGGACAACCAAGTCTAGAAAAGAACCCTGTCCAAATCTTTCCTTTTTTTATGCCTTCTTCACAAATTCCGACTTCAAAGCCATTGCTCCGAAACCATCGATTTTGCAGTCGATATTATGATCTGAATCGGGTCGCAAACGGATATTTTTAACTTTAGTTCCCGCTTTCACAGGTTTTGGTGCACCTTTAACCGGCAAATCTTTCATTACTATTACAGAATCTCCGTTTTGAAGTTCATTACCATTCATGTCCAGAATGGTTTCGCCACTGTTGACCTCATTCGGATCCCATTCATGAAAGCACTGGGAACAAACCTGGAGGTTATCCTGTTCGTAAGTAAATTCTGACTGGCATTTAGGACAAATAATTGTATCGCTCATGGTTTATTTTTTGAACCACAAAAGTAAGAATTTTTTGCAGTGATTAAAAATGCAGCATTTTATACAAACGGGGACATCTTTGTACAAAACTCACTGCGCCCCGACCTGAGTGGAGCTCTTTTTTATGGAACGTAGTGGAGGAAAAAAAGCGGGAACGGAGGACGGAAAAAGGCGCCCAAATCTACGGCATCATTATTCGGTTTAAAAACCTTATTTTTGCAAAAATTCTGTCCCGGCGATTCGAGGACAAATTGAACATTAAAACATCCATATATGGAACTGATACACAGAAACTTACTGATAGGGATTCACGACGCTTTACAGGAAACTTTTTTTGAAGACCGAAAATATGCCGACAAAGTGATAGAGCGGCTTTTGAAAGCCAACAGAAAATGGGGCAGCGAAGACCGGAAAGTGGTTTCGCAAATTTTTTACGACATTATCCGCTGGAAAAAACGCCTTGAATATTACATGGGCGAAGGCGTGAAACCCAACAATATCTATAAACTCATTCTCACATATTGTCTTTGGACCAAAACGCATTATAAAAAATTCGAGGAGTTTAATGGCATTAAAAACGCTGACATTCTTAATAAACTTAAGAAAAATACGGTTCCTACAAAATCGATTGAATATTCGATTCCTGAATGGCTTGCCGAAACTCTGGAAAAAGAATTGGGTAGCAAATGGGAAAGAGAGATGCATGCACTTAATGAGCAGGCTCCTACAATTCTCCGTGCAAACACCCTGAAAACAACAGCCAAAGAACTTGTTTCCGATCTTAAGGATGAGGATGTAGAAAGTTTCCAGATCCGAAATTATCCGGATGCTGTACAGCTGCAGGAAAAGAAAAATGTATTCTTAACCTCCGCTTTCAAAGATGGCTTGTTTGAAGTTCAGGATGCTTCTTCACAGAAAATCGGTGAACTGCTGGATGTTCAGGAAGGAATGCGCGTTGTAGATGCCTGCGCTGGAGCAGGTGGGAAAACCCTCCACCTGGCCGCTTTAATGAAAAACAAAGGTCAAATCATCGCGCTCGATATTTACGAGTGGAAACTTGCTGAACTGAAAAGACGCGCAAAAAGAGCTGGTGCTCACAACATTGAAACGAGATTTATCGAAGACAATAAAGTAATCAAAAGACTTCATGAAAAAGCTGACCGTGTTTTGATCGACGCGCCCTGTTCAGGTTTAGGGGTCTTGAAAAGAAACCCCGATTCCAAATGGAAAATCGACCAGGATTTTATCGACAGGATTAAAAATGAGCAGCAGCAGATTCTTCAGGATTACAGCAAAATGCTGAAAAAAGGAGGAAAAATGATCTATGCTACATGTTCAATTCTGCCAAGCGAAAACAACGAGCAGGTTGAAATTTTCCTGAAAAACAATGCAGAGTTTAAATTAATTAAGGAAGAAAAAGTGATGCCGAGCGACGGTTTTGATGGGTTTTATATGGCCCTGATCGGAAGAAACGGATAATTCACGTAGATTGATATTATTATAGCAGGCTTCTGTCTGCTATTTTTTTTTGAATTTTTTCCGCCTAAACAACGAAAATCATATGTTAAACTTAATTTTTTCCGCTTTAAAAGTTAATTTTAGAAAAATATTCGCAATTTGAATAATTTACTTTTGTTTTGTACACATAAAAATTAGGTTTGCATAACAAAATTAATCATTTATTAATAATCTCTTATAAACATAAACCTATGTGTGGAATTGTATGCCTGTTTGATGCAAAACAAAAGACGGATGTTCTCCGTCCTCAAATATTGGAAATGTCTAAAAAAATCCGTCACCGGGGCCCGGACTGGAGCGGGATTTTTCAGAATGAAAAAGTAATTTTTTCTCACGAACGCCTGGCGATTGTAGATCCAACTTCAGGCAAACAGCCTCTTTTTACCAAAGACGGAAAAGTAGTTTTAGCTGTAAACGGAGAAATTTACAACCATCAGGAATTGCGCGCGGAATTTCCCGACTATGAATTTCTGACGCATTCAGATTGTGAAGTTATTCTGGCACTCTACCGTCGTTACGGGAAAGATTTTCTTGAAAAACTCAACGGAATATTTGCATTTGCGCTTTATGATATTGAAAACGATATTTATCTCGTCGGCCGCGACCACATGGGAATCTGTCCGCTGTATCAGGGTTGGGACAAAAACGGAAACTACTACGTAGCTTCTGAACTGAAGGCTTTGGAAGGAGTCTGTAAAACCATTGAAACTTTTCTGCCGGGTCATTTTCTTTATAGTAAAGACGGGTACGAAATGCAGAAATGGTATCACCGCGATTGGGAAGATTTCGAAAATGTTAAAGACAATGTTACAGATATTTATGCGATCAGAAAAAGCCTTGAAGCAGCGGTCCACCGCCAATTAATGAGCGATGTTCCCTACGGCGTTCTGCTTTCCGGTGGTTTGGATTCTTCGATTATTGCAGCGGTTACTGCAAAATACGCAAGAAACAGAATCGAAAGTGGCGACACTCAGGAAGCCTGGTATCCCAGACTGCACAGCTTTGCCGTGGGATTGGAAGGAAGCCCCGACCTCATCGCTGCACAAAAAGCTGCGGACCATATCGGCTCTATCCACCACGAAGTTCATTTTACGGTTCAGGAAGGTCTGGATGCCGTACGTGATGTTATTTACCATTTGGAAACCTATGATGTTACCACGATTCGTGCCTCAACTCCAATGTATCTATTGGCCAGAGTCATTAAATCCATGGGGATAAAAATGGTGCTTTCCGGTGAAGGAAGCGATGAGCTTTTTGGCGGATATTTATATTTCCACAAAGCCCCGAATGCGAAAGAATTTCATGAAGAAACCGTAAGAAAATTAGGTAAACTGCACCTTTATGACTGTTTGCGCGCGAACAAAGCCTTGATGAGTTGGGGAATTGAAGGACGTGTACCTTTTCTGGATAAAGAATTTATGGATGTGGCGATGACCGTAAATCCTAAAGACAAAATGATTAGCAAAGCGGAAGGAAAAATGGAGAAATGGGTACTGCGAAAAGCATTTGAGGACCTATTGCCCGAATCCATTGTCTGGAGACAGAAAGAACAGTTTTCTGATGGGGTTGGTTACTCTTGGATCGATTCGCTGAAAGATTTGGCAGAGAAAGAAGTCAGCGATGAAATGATGGTTAATGCAAAATTCCGTTTTCCGCTAAACACGCCCCAAAACAAAGAAGAATACCGTTACAGAACAATTTTTGAAGAACATTTTCCTAGTGAAACAGCAGCAGCAACAGTACCTTCAGTACCATCTGTTGCATGTTCAACTCCAATCGCTCTGGAATGGGACGAAGCCTTCAAAAAAATGAACGATCCAAGCGGCAGAGCCGTTATAAGTGTCCACGAAGATTCCTATTAAATGTATTCTTTGTTAGTAAAATCCTGCACAACCTGCAGGATTTTTAGGTTCACTTTTTGCTAATGATGAATGATGCCTGATTCTTTACAAACTTTTGACACCCCAACCAAGAGAATCCTTCCGTTCATTCTTGCCACAGCTATTTTCATGCAGATGCTGGATTCTACAATTCTCAACACATCATTGCCTTCAATTGCTGCGGACCTGAATGAATCGCCGCTTAATATGCAGAATGCAATCATCAGCTATGTCCTGACGCTTGCGTTATTTATGCCGGTAAGCGGTTTTCTGGCTGATAAATTCGGAACCAAGAAGGTTTTTATATTTGCCATCTTAGTTTTCAGTATGGGATCGTTGTTCTGTCCGCCTCGTGGCCAGCTCGGCCACGGTCGCGCCGGTGCGGGTATCGATGATCCGCACGCCGGCGCCGGCGGCGGCCAGGCGTGGGGCGGACAGCGCGGCGGCGACGACCTCGCCGCTCACGTCCAACGGCCACAGCAGCGGCTCGCCGCCGGCCACGTCCCAGACGCGCAGTCCGTCGTCGGCCACCGCCGCCAGGCGGCCGCCCGGCAGCCACAGCGGCCGGCCCGCCGAACGCGGCCCCGCGGCGACCCGGGCGATGGGCCGGCCGGCGGCCAGATCGACCACCGCCAGCACCGCCGGGGCGGACTCGGAGACCACGCGGACGGCGAGCCGGCGGCCCTCGCGATCGACCGCCGGGTCGGCCAGCCGCCAGCCCGGCTCGGCCAGCCGCCAACTCGCCACCACCCGCGCGGCCGGCGGCGCGGCGCCCAGCGACGGCGTCAAGTTCCCGGCGACCAGCGCCAACGTCAGGAGCCGTGCACCCCGTTGAGGCGCTGCGGCATGAGGTCGCACTTGAGCAGATCCTCGTACGTCTCGCGGCGGACGATCAGCTCTGCCTGGCCGTCCGCCACCAGCACCATTGCGGGGCGGGGCAGCCGGTTGTAGTTGCTCGCCATGGCGTAATTGTAGGCGCCCGTGCTCTGCACCGCGAGGATGTCGCCGGGCCGCGGGTCGGCCAGCGCGACATCGCGGAACAGGGTGTCGGTTTCGCAATGCTTCCCGGCCACGGTGACCACCGTCTCGGCCGGCTGGTCCGCCTTGTTGGCCAGGAACACGTGGTACTCGGCGCCGTACATCTCGGGCCGGGGGTTGTCGCTCAGCCCGCCGTCGACGCTGACATAGGTGCGGACGCCGGGAATGTCCTTGACCACCCCGATCCGGTACAGCGTCAGCCCGGCCTCGCCGACGATGCTGCGGCCCGGCTCCAGCAGCACCAGCGGCTCCGGCAGATCATGGGCCCGCAGCCGCGCCAGCAGCGCCGAGACGACCTTCGGCACGAACTCGGCGATCGCCGGCGGGTCGTGCTCCGGCAAGTAGCGAATGCCCAGCCCGCCGCCCAGGATGACCTGGTCGACCGTCGCGCCGAGCTCGTCGCGCACCGTCCGAACGAAGTCCGCCGCCTCCTCGGCCGCGGCGGCGAAGGCCTGCCAGCCCAGGACCTGTGAGCCGATGTGGAAGTGCACGCCGAGGAAGTCGATCCGGTCCAGCGCCAGCGCCTTGCGCGCCGCCTCGATGGCCGCGCCGGCGGAGATGCCCAAGCCGAACTTGGAGTCGATCTGACCGACCGAGATGGCAGTGTGGGTCTTCGGCTTGACATTGGGATTGACCCGGATCAGCACCGGCGCGCGGGTGTCCAGCTCGGTCGCCAGCCGCTGCCACTGGTCCAGCTCCGGCAGCGAATCGACCACCACCCGGCCGACGTGCCGGTTGAGCGCCAGGCGCATCTCGGTCTCGGACTTGCAGTTGCCGTGGAGCAGCAGCCGGCCCGGCTCGACCCCGCCGGCCAGCGCCGTGGCCAGCTCGCCGCCCGAGGCGACGTCGATCCCGAGTCCTTCGGAGGCGACCAGGCTGGCCACGGCGGTGGTCAGCAACGCCTTCCCGGCATACATCACCTGCGACCGCGCGGCGACGCTCTCCAGCGCCTGGCGATAGGCCCGGCAGTTCGCCCGAAGCTGGGCCTCGTCGAGGACGTACAGCGGCGTGCCGAACGACTCGGCCAGCTCGACCGCATCACACCCGCCGACCCGCAGCCGGCCATCGGGCCCGACGGTCTGCGTTCCCAGAAGCATCATCCACCGGCTCTCCGACCAAGGAAGGCCCCATTATACCGGTGCCCCCGGCGAGTCGCAAGCCAGGCGGCGGCAGGCGGCGGGCAGCAGGGAGGGCGGCGTCCGTCTCTCGGCGGCGCGCGCGGGTCCGTGTCCGTCCGTGCTCGTCCGGGTCGGTTCTCGCGGTCCCGCCGCAGCCCCACTTCCCCTTGACAGAACGACCCCTCCACCCTATGCTGTGAGTACACTGAGTATACTTGGCGCGGTGGCGATGAGCGGCATGGGTTTCGAGCGAGTCTACAGTACGGCCGAGGTGGCCGAGGACGTCGGCGTCTCGAAGAACACCTTGCTGCGCTGGCTCAGCGAGGGGCGCCTGCGCGATGTCGATCGCGACTGGCGCAACTGGCGGATCTGGCGTGACTCGGACGTCGAGCGGGCGCGCGCGCTGCGCGACCGGCTGCACGAGCCGGAGCGCGTCGCCTCGCCGTCGAAGAGCGAGGGCATGCCGGTCTACGCCGCGGAATTGGCGCGGTTGGGCCAGGGACGGGAGCAGCGTGTCAAGTAAGGCCCGTCCGGCCGGCGCCGAAGACGCTGAGACCTGTGCCGGGATCACCGCCACCGGCCGCAACCGGGATGATTTCCTGGTGGCCTTCGAGTCCGACCTGGAAGCCTGGGTCGTGCTGGAGGGCGACGGCGGCGAGGTGATCGGCGTCTCCGGCTGCCAGATCTGGCGGTTCAACCAGGTGGCCTGGGTCATGGACCTGACCATCCGCCGGGATCGCCGCGGTCACGGGCAGGGCAAGCTGCTGGTCGAGGCCCTGCTCGAGGCGGCCCGGTTGAAGGGCGCCAAGGTGCTGATGGATTTCGAGCCGCAAGGCGGCCCGTTGATCGAGTTCTACTTGCAGAACGGGTTCCGCATCTGCGGCTTCAACGACCGATATCTGCCGGGCAGTGAAGACCCGTCGGTGGTGTTCCTGTCCCGCGATCTATAGTCGGACAAGGACAAGACGATGCTACGACCGTTCTGTCGGTGCAAGCTGCATCGGGTGACCATCACCGAGGCCAACCTGCAGTACGCCGGCAGCCTGACCTTGGATACGGACCTGATGGACGCGGCGGGGCTGCTGCCGTACGAACAGGTCC
>JAANMY010003789.1_pt1 | contig 12124 bp, 14 predicted proteins | sample 7279691 | NCBI WGS metagenome assembly JAANMY01 (sample SAMN14094543, study PRJNA606508) | bioreactor metagenome | isolation source: A lab-scale SPAN reactor treating ammonium-rich wastewater day 388 | place: Ireland: Galway | collected 2018-02-07
TTATCCAAGGAGACCATTTCCAGATTAATGCAAAGAAATATGAGAAAGATCGAGATGTGGAGATTAAAACGGTAAAGGGACTTATTAAAGAAGCCATCGCCCTATCATGATGACCGGGATTACGACCATTGCGGGCGCGGTGCCGCTCATTCTGGCGAGCGGGCCGGGTTCCGAGACACGTATTGCGATTGGCGTGGTGATTTTCTTCGGTGTTTTCGCCGCAATGATTTTTACACTCTTTGTTGTTCCCATCGCATATGATCTTATGGCCCGCAAAACCGGATCGCCGGGTGATGTCAGACGCAAACTCGAACAGGAGATGCAAGCCCCGTGATTTTTGCCCGCAAATTCCAGCGCAAAACGCGGTCGCTCGCCCTGTTCCTCGCGGGCGGGATGGTTTTGAGCGCGTGTTCGGTCGGGCCGGATTACGAGGCGAAGCGTTCTAATTTCGCGGCTGAGTGGTTCGCCCCGGAAACGGATAAAGTCTCGCAGGAGGCCGTTAAGCTCGACTGGTGGACGATTTTTGATGATCCGCTACTGGAGAAATATATCACACAGGCCGCCGCCAACAATAAAGACGTTCAGGTTGCGACGGCCAACGTGCGCCGGGCGCGTGCGCTCAGATCTCAGGAAGCCTCCGGCTTCTGGCCGCAGATCGACAGTTCGGCGCAGGGCGACCGCTCCAAAGGCAGCGACGAGGTTTCAAACGGTGGCAACGCCAAGCCGGAAAATCTGTTTGGCGCAGGGCTGGACGCCTCTTGGGAGCTGGATATTTTCGGCGGGACGCGCCGGGCCACCGAGGCCGCGCAGGCCCGCCTTGAAGGTGCGAAGGCCGATTATCAGGGCGTGATGCTCTCAACGCTGGCCGAAGTGGCGCGCAACTATTATACGGCGCGGGGTTTGCAAAAGCGGATCGCCATCACCGAGGATAACGCCGAGCTTCTGAAACAGACCTCTGCGCTGATCGAGGCGCGGCTCAAAGCCGGGGAGGCGAGCGAGTTCGATTTCTCGCGGGCGCGGGGCGAGTATGAGCTGACGGTCGCGCGGATTCCGAATTTGCAGGCCGATCTTTATGCGTCGGTCTTTTCGCTGTCCGTGCTTCTGGGGTTGCCGCCCGAGGCGCTTCTGGACGAGATGCGCACGGTCAAGCCCCTGCCTGCACCGCCGGACGTGGTTCCCGTGGGTTTGCGTTCGGATATTCTGCGCCGCCGTCCCGACATCAAGGCCGCCGAGCGCACACTGGCCGCGTCGATCGCCGATATCGGGGTCGAGACGGCGGAGCTGTTCCCCAAATTCTTCGTGACCGGGGATATCGGCTCGCAGGCCCGCGTTTTCGGCGACGTGTTCAGCGCGGCGGGCGGGTTGTGGTCGTTCGGGTCGCTGGTGCAATGGCCGGTGTTCCGGGGCGGGGAAATCCGCGCGCGGATCAAGGCGGCGGAGGCCGAGGGCGACGCGGCGCTAGCCACGTATGAGAAGACGGTTTTAAGCGCTCTGGCGGATGCCGAGACGACGCTGACGCGCTACGGGCAGGAGCTTGAGACGCGTAAGCGGCTTACACAAGGCGTGCAGAGCCGCCGCCAATCGGTTGCCCTCGCTAAGGCGCTTTATGAGGCCGGGGAGGAGGATTACCTCTCGGTTCTCGATGCGGAGCGCGAACTGACGGCCAGCGAGGACGATCTCGTGCTGTCCGAGACCAATTCCATTACCAAGCTGATTGCGCTCTATACGGCGCTGGGCGGTGGGTGGGAGGTTTTCGCGGACGATTCCGAGGCTACGCCCTGATTTCGGGGCTGGCCCCTATTTCCCGCCTTGTAGTATGATGGGCCGTTTTTAGGCAGTGGGCGGCTATGCGCGGCGGGACTTTAAGATTTTGGATCGTTCTGGGGTTTTTTGCGGCGGCGCTTTGCGGCCCTGCGCCGGCATTCGCCAAGGAACAGACGGTCTATCATGTTCCGCCCAATAAAATCGCCTACTACATCGCCAAGAAAAAGGGGCGTAAAAAGGCCGTGGTCGTTTGGGCCTCCTGGTGCCCGTTCTGCCGGAAGAACATGCCCGCCTATATCCGGCAGGAAAAGCGCACGCCCGGTTCGATGATCCTGATTTCGGTCGATCACGATCTTGAGCAGCTGCGCGAATATCTGGATCGAACCGATCTTGCGCCGATCAAGATCATCGTCTTGCAAAGCACGCCGGGGCAAAGCTTCAACAAGGCGTTGTCGCGGCTGGGTATCGCTCCGGTCAAAAGCTATCCGACCACGATTTTACTCGACGAGGACAACCGCGTAATCCAGCAGAGCACGGGCACGCCGGAAGAAATCGAGGCTTTTTTGGGGAGCGATGCGCCGGAGTGAGGGAGGGGGAAATTGGAGCGGGTGATGGGAATCGAACCCACGTATCTAGCTTGGAAGGCTAGTGTTCTACCATTGAACTACACCCGCGCAGGCGCTTAGAAGCTCAAGTTATAGGCTTTCGGGCAAGAAAATCAAGAGGAAGTGTCGGGGGTCCCGGCAACACAGAAAACACTTGTGATTTTTGGCGGGAAACATTAAGACTTACAAGCCTGTACGGCTTTTTACAGGGGTATAGCTCAGCGGTAGAGCGACGGTCTCCAAAACCGTAGGTCGTGGGTTCGATCCCCTCTGCCCCTGCCAGTTTCCGCACAATACGTGAGTTCCGGACATGCCTGATTCAGCCCGTTATTCCAGACAGACCGTCCTGCCCGAAATCGGGCCAGAGGGGCAGCGCAAGCTTGCCGAAGCCTCGGTCCTGTGCGTGGGCGCGGGGGGGCTGGGCTGCCCGGCCCTTCTGTATCTTGCCGCCGCCGGGGTCGGGCGGATCGGGGTCGTGGATTTCGACCGGGTGGATGAGAGCAACCTGCAGCGGCAAATCCTTTACAGCACGGCGCAGGTCGGCCAGAGCAAAGCCAAGGCCGCCGGGGCGCGGATCGCGGCGCTCAACCCCTTGATTGCGATCGAGGCTTATGAGGGCGAGCTGGACGCGGAGAATGCCGGGCCTTTGTTCAAGGATTTCGACCTTATTCTGGACGGGACGGACAATTTCGCCGCAAAATTCCTGATCAACGATGCCGCCGTGAAATATGGCAAGCCCTGGGTTTATGCCGCGATACAGGGGTTTGCGGCGCACGTATCCGTGTTCAACCATGCGGGCGGGCCGTGTTATCGCTGTCTTTACCCGGAGGAGCCCACGGAGCGCATCCTCAATTGCGCAGAGGCCGGGGTGATCGGCGCGGTGGCGGGCCTTGCGGGCGTGACGCAAGCCTTGCAGGCCCTCCAGATCATCACCGGGCATGAGAGTTTTCAGCCCCTGAGCGGCAAGCTCTGGACCCTTGATGCGCGGACGATGGAGGCGCGAACCATCGCTCTGCCCCGCGACCCGGTATGCGCTTGCTGTTCGCTGCCGCCCGAGGAGATCGTGCTTTCATACACGCCGCAGGTCTGCGCCATCGACGAGGTACGTGAGATCGGCGTAGCGGAGGCGATGGGGCTTACAGGTGCGGTGTTTCTCGATGTGCGCGAGGAATATGAATGGGCGGGCGGGGCGATCGAGGACGCGCAATTCTGGCCGCTCTCGCAGATGATGGAGGGCGAAATGCCCGACCTGCCGCAGGGCCGCACCGTCGTGCTTTACTGCCAGAAGGGCATCAGGAGCCTTCAGGCGGCCTATATCCTTAAAGCGAAGGGGCTCAACAATGTCGTCAACCTTGCCGGGGGGTACGATGCGTGGCGGCGGGCGCAATGAGGATTCGCGCGGGATATATCGGCCCGGTGCGCGGGTTTTTGCTTTCTCAAAGCCCTGAATTTCTATAGGTTTCCGACATGGGCAAGCATACCGTTACGCCATGGACGCATCCGCACGATTTCGGCCTGACCCGCAAGAGCGAGGCCGAGCGGCGGACGTTGATCGTGCTCTGGATTACCCTGATCGCCATGGTCGTGGAGATTGCGGCGGGGATCCGGTTCGGCTCCATTGCGCTGCTGGCGGACGGGCTGCATATGGGTTCGCACGCCACGGCGCTGGGGATCAACGCGCTGGCTTATTATTACGCCCGCAAATACGCCAATGATTCACGCTTTACGTTCGGCACCGGGAAGATCAACGCGCTGGGCGGGTATACAGGGGCCGTTCTGCTGGCCTTCTTCGCGCTGACCATGGTTTTCGAGGGCGGTAACCGGCTTTTGCACCCACAGCCGATCGAGTTCGACTGGGCGATCGGGGTCGCGGTGGTCGGGCTGATCGTCAATGCGGTGAGCGTGGTTCTTTTACATGTGAAAGAGGACCACGGGCATGCCCATGGGTGCGGGCATGACCACGGCCACGGGCATCATCACGATCACGAGGATTTAAACCTGCGCTCGGCGTACCTGCATGTTCTGGCGGACGCGCTGACCTCGGTTCTGGCCATCATCGCGTTGCTGGCCGGGAAATATCTCGGGGCTGTCTGGATGGACCCGGCGATGGGGTTCGTGGGGGCGGTGTTGATCCTGCGGTGGTCGTGGAGCCTTCTGAAGCAGACGGGTTTGAGGCTTCTGGATCATCAGGCCCCGCCCCAAATGCATGAGGCCGTACGTCAGGCCATCGAGACGGACGAGCAAACCGAGATTTTCGATCTGCATATTTGGCTGATCGCGCCCGGGGCTTACGCGGCTATCATCGGCATCGTGACGCATAAGCCCAAGGCGCCGGAATATTACAAGAAGCTCGTGCCGTCGCATCTGGGCATCTCGCATATCACGGTTGAAGTCCACGAGTGCGAAAACGATATCTGCCGCACCGCGTCGGGGTGAATTTTTCAGCGTTCCAGCGTTTCGAGCGCCATATCCGCTGCGGGCGGGCTGGTTTTGTCTCCCGTGAGGCGGGCATAGAGCGCGTCCTGCTCCGGGCGGGACATCGAGGCGAAACCGCGCAGTTTTTCCGGGCCCAATTTATGTTCGGCGTGAAGATATTCGTCGGGGTTGTTGTCGATTAAAACATCCATGATTTGCGAACGGTAGACGGCCTTGCCGACGACGAAGCCGAACTCCTCCCGAAGGGGGAAGGGGGTGAGCGCGTTTTCCTGCACCCGGGAGCAGAGCGTCACCGGGCGCTGGCGCACATCGCGGGCGTAGCGCAGGAATGCCACGACGTCTTCATCTGTCCGGATATCGGGGGATTTTTCATCGTAGGAGATCAGCGTACCGCTGATGTCGCAGAAGATTCCTTCCGCGCGCGTCAGGGCCTCGCCTTCTTCCCGCCCCACATTCTGACCCTGCCGTTTCATACCCCTCGCCTGTCCAGTTTTTTTTCTAGTTTAAATATCTTATCGAACACTGGCAATTTTTATTGGAAAACTCTAGAAGATCGGCCTATTCCGCAGGTTTTTCAGGCGCGGGTTCGGGGTTGTCCTCGCTCTTTTTCTCTTCCATCAGGTTGATCATGCCCATCATGCCGGACATCATCTGCTGGGCGCTTTGCATGAACTGATCCTGTGATTGGGAGATCTGCTCCTGCAGGCTGGCCGTCGTCGAGAAGACGCTTTCCTGAAGGCTTTCGATGGACTGGCAGCCGGACTCGGAGGTCAGCGGCGAACAGACCGCCACCTGCCCTGTGCGCGTATCCACGCGGTAAGCGGCGGGAATGGTGCCGACACTTTCGATCTGGTAACGCCCGGTTTCAGCGTGGTAGACGATGGCGCCCGCCACCGCGAGGGCGCTGAGCACAAGGGAGAAGGCCGGGAATTTTTTCATGTGTGGCGCCTCCGCAGGGGTTGCCTGTCACAAGGGAATCTAAACCTCTATGACAGTTTTTGCAAATAGCGGCGCTATTCGATCTCGAAGGTCACCTGAACCGAGGCTGTTACGTTGATCTGGCCAAGCGAGAGCGCGCTTTCGCCCTCTGCGCCGCCGGGCGCGGCGGCCTCCTGCACCACGTTCTGGGCCATCTGGTTGAAGCCGCGTGAGCCGCCGCCGTGACCGTGGGAGAAGTAGGCGGAGTAACTCTGTGTGTTGATCGTGATGGGTTTGCCGACCTTGACGCCCAGAACAGCCGCGATCGCATCCGCCTTTTCCCTTGCGGCTTTGGCGGCCTGTTCGCGGGCGGCGTCGCGGTGCTTGCGAAGGTCGGTGGTCACGAACTGGATGCTGTCGATGTTGGTGATGCCCGATTGCAGGGCGCCCGCAATCAGGGATTCATAGCGGCTTAGATCGGTCAGGCGGATCTGAACGCCCTTGCGGACGCTGTAATAGACGATCTGGAGCGGGTTGCAGCGGCCCGCCAGCTCGTCATCGTAATTGCAGCTGCGGTAATTGGGCGAAAGGGTCGTGAAATCGGTCTGGATATGCTCCTTTTTCACGCCGAGGGTCTGTGTGGCGTGATCGACGAAATTTTTCACGGCGGCGTCGTTTTTCTTCTGGGTCTCGATCAGGTCCGGCCCCCGGCTTTCGGCGGTGAGGGCGATCAACACCTGATCGGGCACCACGCGGATTTCGGCCTCGCCGCTGACGCTGATGCTGCGGGTGAGGGTCTCGGGCGTTTGCGCGTGGGCGGGCGGAACCATAAACGCCATAATCACAGTGAAAAGCGGGAGCAGAAATTTTTCGCGCATGGCGGCGGTCCTCTCGTTCGATGATTTTACGAGCGTAGAGGATTCGCGGTTCGCGGACAACCGGGTGCGGCCGGGCATAAAAAAACCGGGCAAAGGCCCGGTTTTCGTTGAAGCTTTTACCCGAGTTAGGCCGGGGCGCGCATAGACATGCCCGGTCCGCCCGTGCCGGGCGCGTTGCCCGGTTGATTTTCGGGGCGATAGTCCATCTGGGGCGGGGTGACTTCCGGCTCGGGGGTGCCGAGGGCCGGGCGGACATCGCCTCTGGGGTTTTCCACCTTTTGGCGGTCGAAGAGATCGGCGTCAAGCGCCTGGAAGAATGCGCCGAAGCCCGCGAAACCGGCACGGTTCATCGCCATATCGTTCAAGCCGGACAGCGCGTCACGGATTTGGTCGAGAGATTCGAGCGATCCGCCCTTGCCCATCGCCTTATTCAAGTCATCCCATTCGATTCCTTGGGCGTTCATACTGACCGCAAGGCCGTTAATCGTAGCCCTTACATCGCTGTATACACCGTCCTGATCGTGGCGGTCGCCGACTTGCCAGATCCCGTGCTGGCTGTCTGGATCGAAGACATTCCAGCCTGCTTCCCTGTGCTGTGTGCTGAGTTCCACTTCACGGCTGCCATTGCGGGCCTGTAAAAGGCGGTCAGTCGCCAACTCCAAAGTGTTGTTAAGGCCGAGTTGATCGCCCGTGGTGCTTGCTATTTCCATAAGCTCACTGGCTGTGACTTCGCTGGCCACGTTACCTTGCTGCATGGAAATGACGTCAATGTCATTCTCCGCTAAATTCGGGTTTACCAAGATGTCGTCGAAATATTGTTCACGGGCACGAAAGCTGAGATCCAGATCGGCATCGCCGATATCAAACGTACTTACACCCGCCAAAGCCATTTCCTGAGCGTTCGCTTCAGTCTGCGGATCGTCCTTTTTTTGTCCGCCTGATGTAGAATCGCCTGAGAGATCAATCATGCCTTCCGGCATGGAAAAGGACAGAGACATTTTTTAAGTTCCTTGCTTTACGTTTAGCCGTACGCCGCGTTTTTCGCGCACAGCCCCCCTATTTTCTATACTTATACGAAATTCTACTTCATTTGTAAATTTTTGGCAAAAATTAACGTCATTATGACTGTTTTCGGCGGTTTTTAAGCTTTTTCAGAGCTTTAAGGCCTATTCGTCGTGGGCCAGCTCGCGCTCGTACTTTTCGTCGTTTTTTGAGGTTTCGGCAGTCTTTTCACCCAGTTTCTGGGCTGCGAACAGCACGATAGCGCAACCCACAGGGAAGATGATCTCATTGATGCAGCGCGAGGCGATTCCCAGCGCGGGAATCGGTTCCGGGGCCATCGTGACCATCAGATAGACGATGGTGCCGCCGAAAACCAGCCCGATCGCCAGACCGGCCAAAGCGTGCTGGGCGAGGGTCGAGGTCGGTTTTCTGCCGAGAAGGCCGATCAGAAGGCCGAGGAGCGCGTATTCCAGAGCCTTCAGCCCCACGATCAGAAGCGGGGACGGGCCGCCAACCGCCGTCTGGCCCGCGATGGCCAGCGCCTGGGACGCGCTTTTATGCAGGACTTTTGCGGTATAGAACGCAACGGGTGCGGCGATCAGGCCCGCGATTCCCATCGCCTGCGGACGCATCTTGCCCGCCGCCATGCCGACCGCGACGCCGCTGCAGACTAGCGTGGACCACGAGACTTTCTGCACGAGGTCGGCGATGATGGTCTCGATCGCGGGCTCGTTTTTGAAATAGGCGGCGACGATGAGCATGAGAAGCTGCATGAGCAGCCCCAGAAGGATGGACAGCCACGCGACATTCAGAAGGGTCTTACCCAGAGAACTTGTTTTGGTTTGATCGGCCATGGCTTGCTTGCGTTTTTTCCTAGACCGCCTTTTTGGCTTGGGGCGTTACGCGCTCGGGGATGTGGTCCAGAAGGCCGCGCTCTGTGATGTACCCGGTCACGTAGCGGGCGGGCGTGATGTCGAAGGCAGGGTTGGCCGCCGGGGATTGCGTGATTTTGATTTTCTCGATTTTTCCGGCCTGATTTTGCCCCTCGATATGCGTGACTTCCTCGGCGCTGCGTTCCTCGATGGGGATGTCTTCACCTTTTTCCAGCGTGTAGTCGATGGTGGGGTACGGCAGGGCGATGTAGAAGGGGATGTTGTTATCGTAGGCGGCCAGCGCCTTCAGGTATGTACCGATCTTGTTACAGACATCGCCATTGCGTACAACGCGGTCGGTGCCGACGATGCAGAGATCGACCTGCCCGCGCTGCATTAAAAGTCCGCCTGCATTGTCGGCGATCACGGTGTGCGGGACGCCGTGCTGGGCGAGTTCGAAGGCGGTCAGCGACGCGCCTTGATTGCGGGGGCGGGTTTCATCGACCCAGACATGCACGGGGATGCCCTCGTCATGCGCCATATAGATGGGCGAGGTGATCGTGCCGTAATCGACGGTGGCGAGCCAGCCCGCGTTACAGTGGGTGAGAATGTTGACCGGGCGTCCGGGATTTTTCTTCGCGAAGTCGCGGATGATCGGCAGGCCGTTGAGGCCTATGTTGCGGTTGATCTCCACGTCCTCGTCGCAGATTTCGCCCGTGCGGACATAGGCGGCGGCGGCGCGTTTATCGGCGGGCAGGTTTTTGACCGCGTTCATGACTTCATCGAGCGCCCAGCGGAGATTGACCGCCGTGGGGCGTGTCGCGAGCAGGAGATCATAGGAACGTTTCAGGTTTTCGTCCGAGGGGTCAGCGCGCAAAGCCAGACATAGGCCGTATGCCCCGGTCGCGGCCAGCAGCGGCGCGCCGCGCGTCCACATTTCGCGGATGGCGGTCGCGGCTTGGTCGCGGCTGGTGAGTTCGACGAAGACCAACTCCCACGGCAGCTTGCGCTGGTCGAAGATGCGCACGGACCAGCCGTTTTCGTTGAGTTCTATCGAGCGGTAATGCTTGCCGTCTATTTTCATGGCTTTTGTCTCAGGCCGCGATTTTATCCGGCTCGATCTCCTCGAAGCTTTTGGCCACTTTGTATTTTGGCGTACCGTCCTGTAGCCCGTCGCGGTCGAGCACGATTACAGGCATGCCCGCCTTCGCGGCGGCCTCAATCTCCTGCGTGTTGTCGGAGAGGAAGAGGATGCGTTCGGGCGCGAGGCCGATCTGCGCGGCGATTTTCTCATAGGATTCGGATTGGAGTTTGGGCCCCGTGGTGGTGTCGAAATAGCCGGAGAACAGCGGCGTGAGATCGCCCGAAGCCGTGTTGGAGAAGAGCAGTTTTTGCGCAGCCACAGAGCCGGAAGAATATATGTATAGGTCGAAGCCCGCCTTTTTCCAGCGTTTGAGGCGCTCGACGGCATCTTCGTAGATATGGCCGTGCAGTTCGCCCGCCTCGTAGCCCGCCTGCCAGATCATACCCTGAAGCGTTTTCAGGGGGGTGAGTTTCTTGTCTTCCTCGATCCAGCGCTGGAGGACTTCCACAACCTCCTCGTCGCTGAGGCTGTTATTATTTTCCTCGGTGCGGACGTCGTTCAAGATGGTTTCGATTTCCTGCGCGTACTCCTGCACGAAGCCAGGAAGGTGCCTGTACGCGTACGGGAACAAAACGTCTTTGACAAAGGAGATCGAGCTGGTCGTCCCCTCAATATCGGTGAGGATGGCTTTGATGCCGTTCTTGCTGGTCATGGTTTTCCGTTTGTCCGGGCTAGGCGACATGTTTTTCGTATGTTGGGAATTTCTGCGAGATATCATCGCCCGTGAATTCCGCCACCCAGCCTTCGGGGGTCTGGAAGAAGCGGATGCAGGTGAAGTCCGGCTCCGGCCCCATGTCGAACCAGTGTTTGATTCCCGCAGGGACACTGATGAGGTCGCCGCGCGCGCAGAGCGTCATGTAGAGCTTGCCGCCCGTGCGGAGGTAAAAGATCCCCTGCCCCTCCACGAAGAAGCGCACTTCGTCCTCGTCGTGGGTGTGTTCGTTGATGAATTTGTTGCGGGCCTCGGTTTTTTTCGGATTATCGGGGGAGAGGCGCACGACATCCACCGTATTGTAATCGCCGATTTTCTTGATCCGCTCGATATCGTCGGCGTAGGCGTTCATCACCGTGCTGTCGTCCGCGCCCTTGGGCAGGACGCCCTGCGGCTTCCAGCGCTCGAAGGTCACGCCGATTTTTTTCATCTCCTGCGCGATCACCGCGCCGTCTTCCGTGTCGAGCTCGGGCGTGTCGGGGTTATCGTCGGGGAATATTGTCAGGCGGCTCATGATTTCATCCTCTCTTGAGCTTCAGCGTTTCGAGTTCGCAGGATAGCAGAACTTCGAGGCCTTCGACAACCTGCGCGGCCTCTTTCATGGTGCGGCCCCAGCCGTAAAGACCGTGGGCCCGGATCATATAGGCGGGGGTGGACGGGCGGTCGCGCAGCACGGTCTGCACCTGCAGGCCCAGATCGTCCATATCCTGCGAATTGTCAAAGACGGGGATCGAGACCCGCACGTCGTGGGTTTTTATGCCGGGGAAGACCTTGAGAAGTTCGTAGCCCTCCAGGTCATGGAATTTAGCGCGTGGATCGTTGCGGGTCAGGACCACAAGCGGAACAGAATGGCTGTGGAGGACCGCGTTCACTTCCGGAAACATCGCATACAGGATCGTGTGCAGGCGCGTCTCGGCGGAGGGTTTTTTGTCCTCCAGCGGCTTGCCTTCGGGGTCCACGCGCATGATGTCGGTTTGGGTCAATTCGCCCTTATGCACGCCGGAAACGGTCATGGCGAGCGTTCCGTCATGCAAGCGCATGGAATAGTTGCCCGCCGTGGCCGGGGCGAGGCCCAGACGGTCGAGGCGCTTGCCCGCGCCTATAATCTGTTCCGCCGCGCTTTCAAAGGTGATTTTCATGCCCTTTTTATAGGGAAAAGCGTAGGGCTGCGCAAACACTATCCACCCCCGTATAGGAGATGCGAAGAGGTAAACCTTGCGGACGCTGTGTTTATTGTGTAAAACCCGGTACTTGCTGGATCACGGAGCGTAGCGCAGCCTGGTAGCGCATCTGTTTTGGGAACAGAGGGCCGGGGGTTCGAATCCCTCCGCTCCGACCATCCGGCACTGTTCATGGCGTTGAGCCAGAAAGGCTGGGGCTTGCCTATGACGGGCAATCACAGTGAACTCAGGGGTCAAGATCTCTGGCGCGAGCTTGCCGTCAAAGCGCAGCAAGGCGACCAGAGGGCGTATGCCGCGCTGCTGCGCGACATCGTGCCGTTCATCCGCGCCGTGGCTTCGGGCAGCCTTGCCAATCCCGACTGGGTGGACGATCTGGTGCAGGACGTTCTGGTTTCCGTGCATAAATCCCTTTCGACCTATAGCGACGACCGCCCTTTCAAACCGTGGCTTTCGGCGATCATCCAATTCCGCAGGACCGACCTGTTGCGCAAATATTACAAGAACAGAAGCAATAAGACTGTGGGGCTGGACGATCTGGAATTTTCCGCGCAACATGTAACGAATCCGGCCTTTGCAGGCGAATTAAAGGATATCGAGGCGGCGCTGGCCGAT
>JAANMY010003793.1_pt1 | contig 12105 bp, 12 predicted proteins | sample 7279691 | NCBI WGS metagenome assembly JAANMY01 (sample SAMN14094543, study PRJNA606508) | bioreactor metagenome | isolation source: A lab-scale SPAN reactor treating ammonium-rich wastewater day 388 | place: Ireland: Galway | collected 2018-02-07
GGAGGCGCGCGAGCCCTCAAGGCGGAGGGCCCGGCGCCTCCCGGCGCTTCACTGGACTCTGCCTAGCGAAATATAGGAATAAAGTCAAGATCGGATATTGCGGCAAGCACCCTCTTTGATCCTCATGCTGAGGAGCCGACCGAAGGTCGGCGTCTCGAAGGATGAGGCCACAAACAAGGGGCCGCCTCCTCCTTCGAGACGCGTCCTGCGGACGCTCCTCAGGATGAGGGCGGAGAAAGGCGGAGCGGGCTACATGCAGCCCGCATGGAGCGAAGCGGAATGCGGGATGGCGTGCGGCAACATCGGCCCGGATTTCGCCGGCGCGCCATCCGGGGTACGCTTTCTCGATGTGGGGGATAGAATGCCGACAATCGCGTATTTTCTCGGCATTGCGGTTGCGATGTATTATCGCGACCACAATCCGCCGCATATTCATGTGATCTATCAGGGCTATGAGGCGTTGATCACGATCGAGGATGCGCGTGTGCTGCGCGGCAAGCTGCCGCCGACCGCGTTGCTGATCGTGAGGCGATGGGTAACGATGCGGCGAGACGCACTGCTGGCAAACTGGGAGCGGGCGCGGACACATCAGGCGCTTGAGCGGATCGCAGGACCGGACGACGATGCTGATTAAGGTGCGGAAGGCAAAACCGCTTGGCGGCTATCGGCTGTGCATTGAATTCTCCGATGATACCATCGGCGAACGCGACTTTGCCTTTCTCACGCACGAAACCGGACCGATGCTCGAACTGCTGAAGGACCCGGCCTATTTCCAGCGCGTGTTCGTCGAGGACGGCGTGCTGACCTGGCCGAACGGCTACGACTGGGACCCGATCGCGCTGCATGACGCGATGAAGGATGCGGGTGAATTGCGGCCGGTCGGGGACGCCGCGGAGTAGGTAGCCCGCATGGAGCGAAGCGGAATGCGGGATGGCGTGCTTGCCGAATTGCCGCATCTTCTTGTTATCTTCCTCTGCTTCTCCAGAGAAAGCGCCTGCAAGTGATGTCACCTGATATTCAAAGGATGTCCACCCGGCAGCAATGAGCGGATCGCGCTGTAAAGCGCGTGGCCCGCATGGGCTGCATTCATTCAGCCTGTCTGATCGTCGATCGTCGCGCCGGGCGCGTTTTTCTTGATCGATTCGATGGCGCTCATGGCAGAGGCCTTCGACTTGTAGCCTTCGGATGCGCACATGGCCTCGCCGTTGGACGCTCTGAAGCGAAAACGGAATTCACCGGCCCTGTCCTTGTAGACTTCAAATTTGTACGCCATGACGCCCCTCCCTTAGATCAATTCGGAAAAGTTCGACATTTATTGCCGGGAGTCAACGGGCGCGCGCCGCCTGCGTCGACTTGCCGATCGTCCGTGGCGTCGCCGCCGTAGCATTTGGCGGTCACGTCCTTGCGCAGCGCGCGCACGGTCTCGCGCGATTACTCGTCTTCAGGCCGCCTCAACCAGCAACTCGGGAGAAAGTTGGGCGCGTGCATCGAGCAATTCGATGCCGACGATGCGTCCCTCTGCGTCGTAATCGAATACGACGCCGGGGGCGATTTCGGCGCTATCAAGAATATTCTGCTGCGACAAGCGGATGTAAGCCGCGTTGTCCTCAGATCGGTATTTGATTGTCGGCTTCATAATGGTCTCCGTGCGTTTCTGTCGAAGAACACGGTCAGAACGCGAATCTCTTCATCACTTTCGACGCAGGCTGTGCGGAGCACACGATTACCGAACTCTGGAATCCTGCAAAACCTGAGTTCCACGCCGGCCCGCTTCGGATCGCGGTGAGACCATTCCGGGCTTCTCGCCGCACTCTCGATCCAGCTTCGTTTCAGTTTGCGTTCTAAAATAACGTCTTCGGCGTGCTTTGTGAACCGCAGGGGTTCGGGGGTAGGCATCTTGTCGTCGCCGAAGTCCGCTCACACATCCACCTTCAGCCATCATCTGACGCGAAGCGTCAGACATCCACCTTCAATGCCGCGATGAAGGCTTCCTGCGGAATATCGACCTTGCCGTATTGCCGCATCTTCTTCTTGCCTTCCTTCTGCTTCTCCAGAAGCTTGCGTTTTCGGGTGGCGTCGCCGCCGTAGCATTTCGCGGTCACGTCCTTGCGCAGCGCGCGCACGGTCTCGCGCGCGATCACCTTGCCGCCGATGGCGGCCTGGATCGGCACCTGGAACATGTGCGGCGGGATCAGCTCCTTCAGCTTCTCCACCATGGCGCGGCCGCGGCTCTCCGCGCGCGAGCGGTGCACCAGCATGGCGAGCGCATCGACCGGCTCGGTATTGACGAGGATCTGCATCTTCACGAGGTCGGAGGGCTTGTAGTCGGTCAGGTGATAGTCGAACGAGGCATAGCCCTTCGACACCGATTTCAGCCGGTCGTAGAAATCGAACACCACCTCGTTGAGCGGCAGGTCGTATTTCACCAGCGCGCGGTTGCCGACATAGGTCAGCTCCTTCTGCGTGCCGCGCCGGTCCTGGCAGAGCTTGAGCACCGCGCCGAGATATTCGTCGGGCGTGAGGATGGTGGCCTCGATCCACGGTTCCTGGATTTCGGCGATCTTGACCACGTCAGGCATGTCGACCGGATTGTGAATCTCGATCTCCTTGCCGTCGGTCAGCGTCATTCTGTAGATGACGCTCGGCGCGGTCGCGATCAGGTCGAGATTGAATTCGCGCTCCAGCCGCTCCTGAATGATCTCCAGATGCAGGAGGCCGAGGAAGCCGCAGCGGAAGCCGAAGCCGAGCGCGGCCGAGGTCTCCATCTCGAAGGAGAAGCTCGCGTCGTTGAGCCGCAGCTTGCCCATGGCCGCGCGCAGGTCCTCGAACTGCGCGGCATCGACCGGGAACAGGCCGCAGAACACGACGGGGATGGCGGGGCGGAAGCCGGGCAGCGGCTCGGTCACCGGCTTGCGGTCGTCGGTGATGGTATCGCCGACGCGCGTGTCCGCCACTTCCTTGATCGAGGCGGTGAGAAAGCCGATCTCACCGGGGCCGAGCCGGTCGATCTCCAGCTTCTTGGGCGTGAACACGCCGACGCGGTCGACCTCGTAGGCGGCGTCGGTGCCCATCATGCGGATGCGGTCGCCTTTCTTCAGCGTGCCGTCGACGACGCGCACCAGCACGATGACGCCGAGATAGGCATCGTACCAGGAATCGACCAGCAGCGCCTTCAGCGTCGCGTCACGGTCGCCCTTCGGAGGGGGCAGGCGGGTGACGATCGCCTCCAGCACGTCGGGGATGCCCATCCCCGTCTTGGCCGAGATCGGGATGGCGTCGGAGGCGTCGATGCCGATCACGTCCTCGATCTGCCGCTTGACCTTGTCGGGTTCGGCCGCCGGCAGGTCGATCTTGTTGAGCACCGGGACGATCTCGTGGTTGTTGTCGATCGCCTGGTAGACGTTGGCGAGCGTCTGCGCCTCGACGCCCTGGCTGGCATCGACGACGAGGAGCGAGCCCTCGCAGGCGGCGAGCGAGCGGTTCACCTCGTAGGCGAAATCGACGTGGCCGGGCGTGTCGATGAGATTGAGGATGTAGTCGCGGCCATCCTGCGCGCGGTACTTCAGCCGCACGGTCTGCGCCTTGATGGTGATGCCGCGCTCGCGCTCGATGTCCATGGAATCGAGCACCTGCTCCTTCATCTCGCGCGCCTCGAGTCCGCCGGTGAGCTGGATCAGCCGGTCGGCGAGCGTCGACTTGCCGTGGTCGATGTGCGCGACGATGGAGAAATTGCGGATATTGTCGATGGGCGTGGCCGTCATGGCGCGCAGATAGCACCGCTTATGGGGAGCGGCAAGGCGGGGCTTTTTCGCCTCTCCCCGCCGCATTTTCACCTCTCCCCGCACGCAACCCGGGTAAACCCGAGTTGCGTCACATTACAAGGCCGGAGTCGGAAACATCCGACTTCGGCGCGGGGAGAGGGAAAGAGAATCAATACCGGTAATGGTCGCTCTTGAACGGGCCCTGCGGCGGCACGCCGATATAGGAGGCCTGGTCGGGGCGCAGCTTCGTCAGCTTTACGCCGATCTTCTCCAGATGCAGCATCGCGACCTTCTCGTCGAGCGTCTTGGGCAGGGTGTAGACCTTTTTCTCGTACTTGCCCGGATTGGTATAGAGCTCGATCTGCGCCAGCGTCTGGTTGGTGAACGAGGCCGACATGACGAAGCTCGGATGGCCCATGGCGTTGCCGAGATTGACGAGACGGCCTTCCGACAGAAGGATGATGCGGTGGCCGTCGGGGAATTCGATTTCGTCGACCTGCGGCTTGATGTTGTTCCACTTCATGTTCTTCAGGCCGGCGACCTGAATTTCGTTGTCGAAGTGTCCGATGTTACAGACGATCGCGCGGTCCTTCATCGCGCGCATGTGCTCCACCGTGATGACGTCCTTGTTGCCGGTCGCGGTGACGAAGATGTCGGCGCGCGGGGCGGCGTCTTCCATGGTGACGACCTCGTAGCCCTCCATCGCCGCCTGCAACGCGCAGATCGGGTCGATCTCGGAGACGAGCACGCGGCAGCCGGCCTGGCGCAGCGAGGCGGCCGAGCCCTTGCCGACATCGCCGAAGCCCGCGACCATCGCCACCTTGCCCGACATCATCACGTCGGTGCCGCGGCGGATGCCGTCGACGAGCGATTCACGGCAGCCATAAAGATTGTCGAATTTCGATTTGGTGACTGAGTCGTTGACGTTGATCGCCGGCCACAAGAGCGTGCCGGCCTTCTGCATTTCGTAGAGACGGTGCACGCCGGTCGTGGTTTCTTCCGACACGCCCTTGATCGATTTGGCGATCTCGCCGAACCAGCCCTTCGGCTTTTCCTTGAGGCAGCGCTTGATCAGCGCGAACAGGATTTCCTCTTCCTCGGATGAGGCTTTGTCGAGGAAGGCGACGTCGCCCTTCTCCGCGCGCACGCCCAGATGCACGAACAGCGTGGCGTCGCCGCCGTCGTCGAGGATCATGTTCGGGTGGCCGCCGCCGTGCCAGTCGAACAGCCTGGCGGTGTAGTCCCAGTAATCCTTCAGCGTCTCGCCTTTGACCGCGAAAACGGGAATGCCGGCGGCGGCGATGGCGGCGGCGGCATGGTCCTGCGTCGAATAGATGTTGCACGACACCCAGCGGATGTCGGCGCCGAGCGCGGCGAGCGTCTCGATCAGCACCGCGGTCTGGATCGTCATGTGCAGGGAGCCGGCGATGCGCGCTCCCTTGAGCGGCTGCTTCGGCCCGTATTCCGCGCGCGTGGCCATCAGGCCGGGCATCTCGGTCTCGGCGAGCGAGATTTCCTTGCGGCCGAATTCGGCGAGGCCGATGTCCTTGACGATGTAGTCGCTGAAAGCAATCTTCTGCGCGGCGGCGGTGCTCATGACGATCCTTGCTGCTGGCCTTGTGGCGGGAACGGGCGCGGCGCCGAAACGGCCGGCCGTGGACGCGCGCGCCCGGGCCGCGGCCCGGACGGGCCGCCCGCTGTCGGGACGTGCCTATAGCAGGGGCCGCCGCCCGGTGCAATAAGCATATAAAGATTTCTTTATGCGGGTTGTCGATTTCGCCGCGCAAAGCGGACGACATCGTCCGGGGAAGGGGGATTCGAAGGGTGGTAAGAGAGACATATTGGCGCTCGGATTTTGTGTGGCACCACCCCGTCCGATGAAAAATAGAATTCACCGGCTTTGAGTTTGCCGATGTCATCAGCTCGTCCTCCGTTCGCAGCGATAATTTCCTGCGCAGCCTGGATCGTTGCCGGTGCATTTTGCTTGCCGAAGAACTGCGTTGTGCAATTTGAAACAACTTGATTGTGAAGACCCTTCGGGGCCTGTGTCGCGACGATCATGCCGAGACCATATTTGCGGCCTTGAGATACGAGTTTAATTCCACTGTTGAGACTCAGCGCAGGCTTCTGCGAAGGCAAAAACGTTTGCGCTTCGTCAATCACATAAAGCAGCCCGGTCACCGATGGATTTCTTTTGATCCATACAAATAATGTCATTTGCAATCGGTTCACGAAGTCCTCTCGTGCAGCGTCCGACGCTAAGCCAGAGAGATTTATTACAGATATCCGCGTTCGCTTTCCCGATCCGAAGAATAACGCCGATGGATCGAGTATAGGTCCCTCTGCGCGTAACAGTGGATTATTCGCCACTGCAGCGTACAACTGATTTGCCATTTTGGATGCAAGCTTGTCGGCGTTACCGATTTGGGTAATTCCATCCGGCAAGTCAGACAAGAGCTCAATGAAACGGGTCAGGTTACCGCCACCTTGTCTCGCGAAATAGCGCAGCGCTTCGACCAAGACGCCGCGTGGAAGTGTCCGCTTTGCGTCAGCAAGCGGAGCTAATGTTTCAGCCGCCATTTCTATCGCTTGCTGGCTTTCGTCGGGATCATCAAGTCCTGCAAAATTCGGCAGCACAGAAAGGAAAATCGGATTTCCCGCGTTCACGCCCGGCGTCCACACGATTACTTCAACTTTGTCGAAATATTGCTGTGCCTTGGAAGCATCCTCGGCGGTAAAGGAACCGGGCGCTTCCGGCCATGCATCTCCGAAGCGTGAAAGATCGTTATTTGGATCGATCACAATTGCTGGAATTCCCGCAAGCGCCGATTCCTCGACTATGCGCCGCAATAGCACTGTCTTACCGGACCCGGAGCCGGCAATGATGGCGGCGTGTCTGCGCAGAAGGCTAGTCGGCAGAAAGATCGGGTCTTGATTGATTGACATGCGTCGTCCGATCGCAACCACATTCTCGGGCCTCGCCGAACCTTTGTTGAGTTTCGATCCAGACTCAATTGATGGAAGACTGTCGATCTCGGATGTTCTCAATTCCCGATCTGTTGCAGGTCTTGAGTGATTATTTTGTGGGTATGGCGTTGCTGACGAACCCGCACCGCCTGGACGAGTCGATCTTTGCGGCATCGGACTCAGCCCAGCTTGTTTAAAAAAATCAGTATCAAGAAGCGGTCTCTCACGCCGTAACCATCGCTCAAATGCGTCTTGCTTATCTGCGATGGACCTGTCGCGCAGAGTGCGTAGCGCAACAAACTTCCGGAGGTCTACGTCTGACGGATCGATGAAAATGCCGCCAGCTTTTCTAAATTGATCGACGAGCTGCTGCGTCTTCGGCCCAGATGGCACGGACGCCCGCCTCACGATTAAAAGATGTCGATCGGGAATGTGGCTGGAAATCCCTGAAGCTGTCAGCGCAGCGCGCAACCGTGATTGAAACGCGACGGCGTTCTGATGTTCTAGGGTTCGATAGCAATAGTGCCGTTCGCGGTCATTTTCGGCATGATTAGTGAACGTGAGGCGGCCATCAAGTGGGGGCAATCTACGCGCTGGGTCGCCTCTGCTTTCTACAGTAAATGATTCATCTGGCTCGATCTGATTTGCGTATATGTCAAAGGTATCACGGAGAAGCTTCCCAAGTTCTCCATCGTCCGCAAATAGGGCTGGAATGCCAACCTGTAATGTCTGCTGTAATTGACCAAACTCAATATCGAAATTGTCCGGCGCGCGGGTCTGCCCCGGCAATTGCGGCGCCTCTTCTTGAATTAAGCTATTGCATATGTCCACGTGACCGTTATCAAGACAGCGGTGACGCCAAGCATCACACCGCATCAATATTGTGCGCGGCGTCATCCCAACCGATGCCGCGCTTTCGATTGCATGTTCGCTAAAGGGCCACGATGGGAACGGCGGAGAGAAATCGGTCTTTGCATAAGCTGGCGCAGTTCTGCCAACAATTAATTCATAGACCGCAGTTATCTTATTCATTCCATGCAACGGAATTGGATCTCGAAATCGTTGTCGGAAAGAACTTAAGCCTCGGGCTTCCAATACGTTCCACGAATCGTGCAAGCACGTAACCACGGTCAGAGATCGGCAGCAGACGTTATGAAGATCTAGCAATCCCGCCGCTAATTCTTCGGCAAGTTGCGGTGCTCCAACAATATCGTTCTCTGTTGTCGGGATCACGGTTGGGTTAATAACGCCATCTATCTGATCGATGGCCACAAGAGTTGGAGCCGCAAGACTCATAAGCCAAGACATGCCTCGAACAAGTTCGGCCGGCTGTGGCGGCGGCAGTCGTAAGCCTAATGTTTGTCGCAGTGTCTCGTCGGCGTCATATCCCTGAAGCCAACTGTGCGCTATGCTGACCGCATCAAGCTTTTGGGAGCGCAAAAGACACAATGCACGGAATATGTCTGCGTGTTGCAGCGCATTTTTCTGGTCAATTCTCAGCAATGCGGTCAGGAGTAAGTCCGCTAGCTTCGTCGCGTCAAGGTCAGGTAATGCAAACGCCCGCATAACCTCCATTTCGCAGTTAAGCCGCTTTGCGACCCCTGCAATCACAGCCTCAAATTGCTTTTGTCCCCCCGGCATTTCCTGAAGCAGCGAAGTAAGAAAACTAAGGGCGGCATTTCTCCAAAAGTGTGTTAGGCCCAGAACGTCGAGCAGAACAAACCAACCGCCCGATTTCCACACTTGTTGACGTAATGTGCCGACAAGATGCGTCTTCCCGATGCCCGACTGCCCCACGAGTGCAATTCCCAAGGGTTGTTGGAGTGGGTCGATGGTTTCGGTAAATAAACTTGACGATATATTTTCCGCAATCGCCCCAGTGTTCGCTGACCCAACCACAGGGTCATCACTCCAGATGCTGCCAAGAGAACGAACCCAATGGAAATCGACGCTTCGCAGCGCATCAATTGCCCGTGTCATTTTTGAATCCAAAGAAGATGGAAAGGTTCGCCGCCAGGTGCGAACGCAGCATCTTTGTCCGCTTTAGTCAGCGCTTTTGGATCGCTCAATTGTCCAAGCCGCGCTTTCTTATCCCCCTGCAGGATGCGTAGCAGACTTGCATCTACCGTCGCCCGGTCAAGATCAGGAAGCGCAGCGCGTATCTTCGCAAGCGAAGCGCCGGTTCCTTTCTGGCCGCCAGTTACTACGAGATAGGCCTCTTCAAGTCGCGCACGCACCTCCGACGGCGTAAGAAGACACGGAGGTGGAGTCCCAATAATATCTGCGACCGTATGATCGGTTTCATTCAAAAATCGTTGCAGCCGCGCCAGCCAGTCCCCGAGAACGCGATAATTGCGAGGAAGATCATCGAGCAAGTGCTCGTTTGCCCATTCCCATCCCTTGTCTTCAAGCCTAAGGTAGATCGCGCCGCGTTTGCCTTTTGTAGCTGATACAAGACGGCGTATGATAAGAGACTCCCGGTCTTTCTTCTCGATCTTCGGGATAATGTCGCGCTGCGGGGCCTCACCATGTTTCGCGAGCAGACACCAGACAATGAGCGTTTGTTTTGGCGAGAGCTTGTCACTCATAACTTCATCCCTAGTGAAGTTTTGCGAAAATTTACCACCGATCTGATTTTCTCGATTGCTAGCTGTAGATCAGTTTCGACTTGTTGATTAGTGATGCGCAATACTACATATCCGGCGATCAGCAGTTCGTAGTCGCGATGTCGATCATGACTGAACTTCGGATCGTCCTGATGCTCAGGGCCGTCGAGTTCGACCACCACTCGCCCTTCGTGCCAAAGCAAGTCGACACGCGGTCTTGTACCAAATTTGTTGATGACAATTGTCTTATTAAACACGAAAAGTGCACTAAGTTCTGGATCGTTTGCTAGTGCCTGTTCGACACGTTGCTCAATAAGACTGCCGTGATGGGCGCGATTATGAGCTACGATAAATCGGGTTTTTGGCGGCTCAGGTCCACGAATGACATCTAATGCACCATAAAGAATGCGATCATAAGGATGGCGATCAAGTGGGATTGTTGGAAGTATGGCCACGAATGAGGCGCCGCGATTCGCGCACCACTCCAGGGCATAGATCAACGGAGCCGCATGCTTTGGGCTGGTTACATCAATCTCGGCAATTAAGATCGGATGCTCTGGGTCAAGCGCGTGCATAAGTTGAAGGAATTCTATATCCGCCGGCACTCTACGAAAGCGCGGAACTCGCCGGGAAGATGCGAGTCTTGATGCTGCGCGAAACCAAGGTAGTGATACATAAGGATCTTTTGCAGCGTATTGATAGACATCGAATTTAAGTTGATCGGTGCCGTACCAACTTGGCCAACGTTCTAGTACTAGTGTCGCCAGATCATCTAATATGCATCTAACGATCTCTTCCGACGTGCTCCGAGTATCGCGCTCGAGAAAAAGAGCGCTGCGTTTGCCGGATTTTGCTCGAAGAATACTTTCGAGTTCATCTCGCGCAATACCGATAGCTGTAAGAAATTCTCCATGCTTCAGCGCTGAAATGCGTCCGAATAACTCAGATATGGGGATCCTTGCTCGGATTGTGTCGTTCGATCGTGATAACAACGTCATCTTTGCGATGTCCTAGATGGAATCCGAAATTCCCTGCCCAGATTCAATCACGCGGCCGGTCAGTGAATCCCGCCCGCTCAACCCCGGCGAGTATTATGTCGGCAGTGAAATCATCCGGCTAGAGGATTGATTGCTGCGCCATCACGTCGCCCGGTGGGGCCGCGATCCGCATTGCCGCGCAGACACAGGCGCGGGGCCACGCCGGCGATCGGTTCGCATTCTGCCGCTCCGAAAAGCGATCGGATGCCCCCGCGCTCACGCCACCTTGCGCTGGCGGTTGTGCTTTTCGATCAGCGCCGGCAGTTCCTTGGCCTCGACCGGCGGGCTGAACAGGAAGCCCTGGCCCTCGTTGCAGCCTTCGAGCTTGACGCGCTCGAGCTGCTCGAGATTCTCCACGCCCTCGGCGGTGGTGGCGATGCCGAGACTCGTGCCGAGCCCGGTCACCGCGCGCACGATGGCAAGCGAGTCGCTGCGGCTGCCGACCTCCTTGATGAAGGACTGGTCGATCTTGATCTTGTCGAACGGGAAGCTGCGCAGATAGCCGAGCGACGAATAGCCGGTGCCGAAATCGTCCATCGCGATGCGCACGCCGAATTCGCGCAGCGCATGCAGCGTGGCGAGCGTGGATTCCTCGTCCTGCAGCAGCACCGATTCGGTGATCTCCAGTTCGAGGCGCTGCGGCGCGAGGCCCGACGCCGCGAGCGCGGCGATCACGGTCTGCACCAGGGTGCGGTTCTTGAACTGGACCGGCGACAGGTTGACCGCGATGTGGAAATGCTCCGGCCACTTGACCGCTTCCGCGCACGCCTGCCGCAGCACCCATTCGCCGATCGGCGCGATCAGGCCGGTCTCCTCGGCGAGCGGGATGAATGCGGCCGGCTCGACGATGCCGCGCTGCGGATGACGCCAGCGCAGCAGCGCCTCGAAGCCGATGATTTCCTGCGGATCGAGCTGGACGATCGGCTGGAAGAAGACTTCGAATTCGGAATCGGCCAGCGCCTTGCGCAGGTCGATTTCGAGCAGCCGGCGCGCCTGCATGCGCGCGTCCATGCCGGGCTCGAAGAAGCGCACCGTGCGCGGATCTACTCCCTCGAACCCTCCGGTATATCGGGCGACGGAGATCATCATGATGTCCATGGAGAAGAACCAGGACAGCCCAAGCTGTGCCAGCAGCCAGCTTGTAAGCCCACTTTCCCCCCGCTCGCCAATTATGCGCTGGCAGAGATAACAACCATAACAGCAGAAGCGCTGCCACACGCCGGCCACCTGACCCTGATGGCCGGAGGCAGCAATGGGCAGCCCGCAGTGGTCGCAGAGGTGGAGATTGTGGCCGGAGTCGCCCATCAATGGTGCCCCGGTCCGGAGTGTCCAAAGTGCAGGTATGGCTCGAAGTAGGGGATACCGCGGGCCACGGTGATGACCCCCATGATCACCATCAGCACGGCGGCAAACCGCAGCAAGTTGCGGCGAGAACCCGCACTCACGGCCGCGCCAAAGGTGCCGATGCTGACCATGATTGGCATGGTACCCAAAGCAAAGCCCAGGCTCAGCGACAGCGACGCCCAAAGCCCGTCAAAGCGCGCGGCGGACACAAAGGCGGCCGCCAGCATCACATACACGAGCGGGCAGGGTAGCAGGCCGTTGACTAGGCCAAGCACCAGGGGCGCAAAGGGGCTGCGGCTGCGCGTCAGGGAGCGCGTGAAGCTGACCACCAGGTCTGCCAGAAAGCCGGATTGAAATCGGCGCCACAATGGAAGCGGCAAGCCCAGCAGC
>JAANMY010003799.1_pt1 | contig 12084 bp, 10 predicted proteins | sample 7279691 | NCBI WGS metagenome assembly JAANMY01 (sample SAMN14094543, study PRJNA606508) | bioreactor metagenome | isolation source: A lab-scale SPAN reactor treating ammonium-rich wastewater day 388 | place: Ireland: Galway | collected 2018-02-07
TCGAACACCTGGTAGATGGCCCAGGCAGACACGCGCACCGGCATGGGTGCCGCAGCCTTGCCGGTGACGGCGAACTGCGCCATGTGCTGGCCCACCAGGAACACGGTGCTCTCGTAGAGCGAGGCGACCACGTACTGGCCACGCCCGCTGGCCTGGCGCTGGTACAGGGCGGCGATGATGCCCAGTGCGCCGAACATGCCTCCCTGCACGTCGATCACCGAGGTACCGGCACGCAGCGGCTTGCCCGGCGGCCCGGTCATGTAGGCCAGGCCACCCATCATCTGCGCCACTTCATCGAGCGCCGTGCGCTCTTCGTAGGGACCGGAAAGGAAGCCCTTTTCCGAGCAGTAGATCAGGCGCGGGTTGCGCTGGCTCAGCGCCGCGTAACCCAGGCCCAGGCGGTCCATGGTGCCCGGCCGGAAGTTCTCGATGACGACATCCGCCTTGTCGACCAGTCGCAGCACCGCCTCCTTGCCCGCCGCCGCCTTCAGGTCGACGCAGAAACTGCGCTTGTTGCGGTTGTACATGGGGAAATAGCCGGCACCCGAGCCGGGCAGGGTCCGCGTGCTGTCGCCCTCGGCAGGCTCGATCTTGATGACGTCCGCGCCGAGGTCCGCCAGCATCAGGCCGGCGGCTGGCCCCATGACCATGTGGGTAAACTCGATGACGCGTACGCCGGCCAGGGGGAGTGCTTGCTTGCCTGACATGGAAATCCTCGGTCGCTGCAGGGTGTCGGTGGCGCCCGCGGCTGGCCGCGGGGCCGTGGATTATCGCCCACGCCGCCCCCATATAGAATAGAGCCGCCGGCCGGGCCCACCGGACCCGGCCGGACAGCCGAGGACCCGCCCACATGCAAGAACATGACGATATCGACATCCTGGTCAGCGAAGTCGGCCCGCGCGACGGCCTGCAGAGCATCAAGTCCATCATGCCGACGGCCGCGAAGAAGGCCTGGATTGCGGCGCAAGCCGCGGCCGGCGTGCGCGAGATCGAGGTCTGCTCCTTCGTACCGGCGAAGCTGCTGCCGCAGATGGCGGATGCCGCGGAAATCGTCCGCTACGCGCGGACCATTCCCGGCCTGACGGTCCTCGCCCTGGTGCCGAACTTCAAGGGTGCGCAGAACGCCATCGAGGCCGGCGCCCACAAGATCGCCCTGCCGCTGTCCGCCAGCGAGACCCACAGCAAGGCGAACCTGCGCAAGACCCACGACGAAGTCATCGACGAGGTGCGCCGCATCGCCGAACTGCTGCGCAGCCTGCCCGCGGGGGAGCGCCCGGGCCTCGAGGGCAACGTCGCCACCGCCTTCGGCTGCACGCTCGAGGGCCCGGTGCCGGAACGCAAGGTAGTGGAGCTCGCCAGGCGCCTCATGGAAGCCGGCGTGGACGAGGTCGGGCTCTCCGATACCACCGGCTACGCCAATCCCACGCAGCTGCGCCGCCTGATCAAGCTGGTGCGCGCCGAGGTCGGCCACGACCGGCTGTCGAGTGTCCACCTGCACAACACCCGCGGCCTCGGCCTGGCCAATGCGCTGGCCGCGCTCGAGGAAGGCATCACCACGCTCGACAGCTCGCTCGGCGGCCTCGGTGGCTGCCCCTATGCGCCGGGCGCCAGCGGCAACATCGTCACCGAGGACCTCGTCTTCATGCTCGACGCCATGGGGCTGCGCACCGGCATCGACATCGAGAAGCTGCTGGCGGTACGCCAGATCCTCGTCGACGCCCTGCCCGGCGAAGCGCTGTACGGCTTCACGCCCGAAGCGGGACTGCCCAAGGGCTATGCCCGTGGCGGCTGGGGCGTGCGCGCCGCCGCCTGAGTCCAACCCGCTGGATCAGCCTGGGGGCAGGGTCCGTCGCGGACCCCACCCCGCATCGTTTCACTAATCGAAGTCTCAGTACCTGACGTTCAGGTCGAGCTGCAGGCGGTCGTAGTCGGTTTCGTTGCCCCGATTCTCGCCGATCCGGTTGATGAAATACGCGAGCGCCATGCTGGTGTGGTCCGTCAGGGCGTAGGCGCTGCGGATGACGTGGCCCTTCGTGTCGGTGCCGCCGCCACCAAAGTCCGAGTCCGTCCACAGGCCGAAGACCGCATCACGTTCCAGGTCCTGGTAACTGTAGGACAGCTCCCAGCTGCCACGGCTGCGGGCAGCGCCCAGCTGGCCGCCGGCGGCCCATCCGGAGTCGAAGATTTCGGCGTCGAGGTTGTGCACGTAGTCGAAGAACAGGCTAGCCGGCAGGCCGAGCACCCGGAAGCTGATGTCGCCGAAGCCTTGCAGCTCCTGATAGTCATACAGGTAGCGCCCATTGGCATCGACGCTGTTGCCGTAATACTTTGGCGGCTTGCCCGAGACCACGTAGAACGCGCCTTTGCCGGCGGTGTTGAGGTCGAAGTAGCCAGCGCCTATCGTCAGCTTCACAACGTCGCTCAGCGGCCAGGCCGCACCCAGCTGGCCGCCGGCACCGAAAGCCTGGGTCTTGTCGCTGTCGCTCTCGAGCCAGGTCCCGAGCAGGTTGGCGAAGAATGGACCGTTGCGGTACGTCAGGCCCAGGCCTTCCGGATTCAGGTCCGCATCCCAGATAAGGCCATTCCTGCCCGGACGATACTGGTTGTTGCGGACCTTGCCGCCAAAGAGGTTCAGCCCTGGCTGTGCCGTCCAGCTGACATAGGCAAGGTCGAGATAAATGCTCTTGCCGGAGCCGCCATCGCCCAGCGTCTGGTTGCTGGCCACCGGATCCCCGTCCTGCCGCGTCGACAGGCCAAAGCCGACTTCCAGATTGTCCTGCGGCCTGGCGATAATCGCGGCGCGGGCGCGGATGCGCTCGCGATTGCGCTCGTCCACGTTCTCCTGGTCGATGTTCTCATGGCGAAAACGGAAATCACCCTGCACGGACAGCTTTTCCGCCCAGGAGGATGCAACCGGCTTGGCCGGTGCAGCAGGTGCTGCCGCAACCGTCGCCGTTGCCGCGGCTGTCGCAGCCGCTTCGGCAGTCCTGGCCTTCTCCGCAGCCAGTTGCTGCTCGATGTCGGCGAGCTTCTGGTTCAGGACAGCGATGCTGTCCCTGAGGGCCTGGAACTCGGCATCGGATACGGCCGCCATGGCCAACGGGCTGGCGAGAGCCAGGCCGAGCGCCAGGGCGATGGATTTGCAGTTCATCGTTGATGTACCTCGTCTGTCATAGTTGCTGTTCGGGGCAGCCCGGCCCGTGACCGGCTGCGGAGGCACCGCCATGTGGCGGCTCGGTCATAAGGTGCATCCCCAAGTTTACGGATTCATGACAGAAGCTCCGGAAACCACCTGCGCCCAGGCGAGCACTGCACTGCCGTCCGCCTCAGCCAAAGCGGCCGGTCACGTAGTCTTCCGTTAGCCTGTGGGATGGGTTGGTGAAGATCTTGTCGGTGGCACCGACCTCCACCAGCATCCCAAGGTGGAAGTACGCAACACGCCTGGACACACGTGCCGCCTGCTGCATGGAGTGGGTAACGATTGCTATGGCATAGTTCTGCGACAGTTCGTCGATGAGGTCCTCGATGCGGGCCGTCGCGATCGGGTCCAGTGCCGAGCAAGGCTCATCCATCAGGATCACCTCCGGGTTCACGGCAATGGCACGCGCAATGCACAGCCGCTGCTGCTGGCCGCCGGAAAGCCCGGTGCCGGGCCTGTCCAGCCGATCCTTGACCTCGTCGAGGAGGCCGGCCCGCCTGAGGCTGCCATACACGATGTCATCCAGCTCGCTCCTGCTGCGCGCAAGACCGTGGATTCTCGGGCCGTAGGCTACGTTCTCGTAGATGGACTTGGCGAACGGGTTCGGCTTCTGGAACACCATACCGACCCTGGTGCGCAGCATGACCACGTCCATTTCCGGCGCATAGATGTCCTGGCCATCGAGGCGGAACTCGCCAGTGACCCGTGCACCTTCGATGGTGTCGTTCATCCGGTTGAGGCAGCGGATGAAGGTGGACTTGCCGCAACCCGACGGACCGATCAGCGCCACCACCTCGTTGCGACCGATGTCGAGACTGACATTTTTCAGGGCGTGAGTCTCGCCGTAGTGCACGTTGCCCCCGCGCACCGTGATGACGGGGTCACTGGCATGGATGTCGCCCACCGTCCCTGGTTCGCCTCCACCGGCCGGCGCCACGAAAGCAGCCGCGTCCATTGTCGTGCTGATTCGGGAAGCCACGTGGATTCCTCCCTGAGGAACAGTAATTTCGCGATCCATGGTCAGCATATGCGGATACCCCGGGCCAGTCTGGCCACATTTCCGCCCCTCTACCAATGCCGCTCGAAACGGCTACGCAGCCACACGGCCGCCATATTCATCACCAGCAGGAAGCCAAGCAGCACCAGGATCGCCGCCGAGGTCCGCTCAGCAAAGGCGCGCTCCGGGCTGTCTGCCCACAGGTATATCTGCACCGGCAGCACCGTGGCCGGGTCCAGTGGCGTCGACGGCACGTCGACGATGAAGGCCACCATGCCGACCATGAGCAGCGGTGCCGACTCGCCCAGCGCCCGCGCCATGCCGATGATGGCGCCAGTCAGCATGCCAGGCATCGCCAGCGGCAATACGTGGTGAAACACCATCTGCATCGGCGATGAACCAATGCCCAGCGCGGCCTCCCGCACCGAAGGTGGTACGGCACGGAGTGCAGCACGTGACGCAATGATGATCACCGGCAGCGTCATCAGGCTCAGCACCAGACCACCAACCAGCGGAGCCGAGCGCGGCAAGCCGAAGAAATTGATGAATACCGCCAGGCCAAGCAGCCCAAAGACGATGGACGGGACCGCCGCAAGGTTGTTGATATTGACCTCGATGAAGTCTACCCAGCGATTGCGTGGCGCGAACTCCTCGAGATAGATGGCTGCCGACACACCCAGCGGGAACGAGAGGACCAGGGTTACCAGCAGCATGAAGAAGGAGCCCTTCGTGCCCCCCCAGATGCCCGCCATCTCCGGTTCGCGCGAATCGCCATTGGTGAAAAAAGCAGTGTTGAACCTCAGGGCGATGCGGCTGTCGGCGATCAGCTCGTCGACCCAGGCGAGCTGCGCCTGGTTCAGCTGGCCACCGGCATCGGGACCGCGACCGACGCGGCCCTTGAAAAGCATGTCGACCGTGTCGTCGGCTGGCAGCCAGGCGGTGATGCGACGCCCGACCAGTTCGGGATGGGCGACCACCATGTCGCGCAGAATGTAGCCGGCACTGGCACTGACCAGCGCGTTGAGCTCCCGCCGCTCCTTGCGGCCGACGACCTGGGGGAACAGCCGGCCCAGGCTGGCCTTCACCACTGCCTGGTAGTCGGCGCTGGCAAGCACCCCCGCATCCGCCCCATCGCCCAGGCCCAGCACGACAGGGTCGAGGTCGAGGTCCAGCTGGAGCTTCGTCTGGCGAAAAGCGGAATAGCCGTTGAGCGCGATGGTGGCCAGCAGGAACCCGAGGAACAGGACACCGGACACCACGGACAGCAGGCCGTACGCACGAAACCGGCGCTCGCGGCGGTATCGCCTGGCCAGGCCGGCCTCGACGATCTGGCGGACCTGCGCACTGGCCAGATTCCGGTCGGGCGGCTGCAGCTCGGTATTCATTCGTACTGCTCGCGATAGCGGCGCACGACCACCAGAGCGACGACATTGAGCAGCAGGGTCACCAGGAACAGCACCAGGCCGAGCGCGAAGGCGGCCAGGGTCTTGGAGCTGTCGAACTCCTGGTCCCCTACCAGGAGCGTGACGATCTGCACAGTGACCGTCGTGACCGCCTCGAGCGGATTGGCCGTCATTCTCGCCGAGAGGCCAGCCGCCATCACCACGATCATGGTCTCGCCGATGGCGCGTGATATCGCCAGCAGGACACCACCAACTATGCCAGGCAATGCAGCCGGCAACACCACGCGCTTGATCGTTTCCGATGCAGTGGCTCCCAGTGCCAGGGAACCGTCCCGGAGCGACTGCGGGACGGCGTTGATAACGTCATCCGACAGCGACGACACGAACGGGATGATCATCACGCCCATCACCAGGCCCACGCCGAGGGCACTCTCGGACGCCACCTGCAACCCGAGGGCCTGGCCCAGCTCACGCAGCAGCGGTGCCATCGTGATCGCCGCGAAGTAGCCGTAGACCACGGTCGGAATGCCGGCCAGTATCTCCAGTACCGGCTTAACCAGTGCCCGCACCCGTGGCGCCGCATACTCACAGAGGTAGATCGCGATCATCAGGCCGATGGGTACCGCAACCAGCATGGCGACCCCGGAGATCAGCAGGGTCCCTGTGAAGAGCGGTACGGCTCCGAAGGCCCCCGACGAACCTACCTGGTCGGCACGAATCGCGGTCTGGGGACTCCATTCCATGCCGAACAGGAATTCGTGGAACGGCACCCTGGAAAAGAACCTTGCAGCCTCGAAGACCACTGAAAGCAGGATGCCCAGGGTCGTGAACACGGCGATCGTGGAGGCCCCGATCAGGACCGCGCGAATGACCCGCTCGACGTGGTTCCGCGCCTGCAGTCGTGGGTTGATGCGACGATAGGCATACAAGCCACCAGCCAGGGCGAGAAAAATGGCCAGCGTTGCCAGCAGTGACCGTGACGCGGCCTGCAGCGACTGGTAGTGCGCTGCGGTCCCCTGCAGCGCCTGCTGCTGCTCAGTCCCGGACCCGCGCCCAGCTGCCAGTACGCGGACGTCATTCAGCACCAGGTCGAGCTCGGGCCCCTGGATGGAGCGGTATGGCTCCGGCAGCACCTCCACCACCCGTCCCATGATGATCGGGTCACTCGCTGCAGACCACAGCAGGAGCAGCAGCAGGGCGGGCCCCGCCGCCCACATTGCAGCGAAGTAGCCGTAGTAGGCCGGCAGCGAATGCAGACTGCGGATGCCCTTGTATCCTCCGGCGGTGGCTATGGCACGGCGCCGCGCGAGAACGAAACTGGCAACAACCAATCCACACAGGATCAGCAGCAGCGTGGAGAATTGCATGGCCGCCTCCTGTCGTCAGCTGTCATTTGCCCCGCCTGCTGGCATCAGTTCACCGGCGCCCGCGGTGTGAGCCCACGCGCCACCCTCTGGGCGACTGCCAGCTCCGCGGCCGGCAAGGGGATCAGCCCCTTGTCGGCCAGGTACCCTTCGGGGCCCATGGCCCTGCCGCTGGTGAATTCCGCCAGGTACTCGCGAATGCCCGGGATTGCGAGCGCATGAGCCTTCTTGACGTAGAGGAACAACGGGCGGGACACGGGGTAAGCACCCGCGGAGATTGCCTCGAAGGTCGGTGACTCGCCGTCCACGGTCGAACCCTGGACCGCATCGGAGTTTTCATCGAGGAAGCTGTAGCCGAAGACACCGACGGCAGCCGGATTGGCCTTGAGCTTCTGGACGATGAGATTGTCGTTCTCGCCTACCTCGATGTAGCGGCCATCCTCGCGGAGGGTCTGGCACACTGCCTTGATCTTCGCCTCGTCCCCGAGGGCGGCAATGGCGGGAATTCCCTTGCACCCACCCTGCATGGCGAGTTCATCGAACGCATCCCGTGTCCCGGAAGTCGGCGGGGGACCAAGGACTTCAATCGGCAGGTCGGGCAGCGCCGGATCGACATCCCTCCAGTTCCGGTACGGGTTGGCAACCAGCGTCCCGCTACCCTTCGGATCAGGAACCTGCCTGGCGAGGGCCAGGAAGATCGCCCTGCGTGTCAATGCGAGGCGCGGCGCCCTGACCGAGTTGGCCAGCACGATGCCGTCGAATCCGATCTTCACCTCGACGATCTCGGAGATGCCGTTTCTGGCGCATTCGGCGACTTCACTGGCCTTGATCGGCCGGGACGCATTGGCGATGTCGGGAAACTGCACACCGATGCCCGCGCAGAACAGCTTGAGGCCACCGCCGGTGCCCGTGGACTCGATCTTTGGCGTTCTGAATCTGGAATCGCGGCCAAAGCGCTCGGCGACGACCGTGGCAAAAGGATATACCGTGGAGGACCCCACGACGCTGATGTAGTCTCGGGCCGCCTGGCCGAAAGCCAGCGACGCTACGACGGTTGTGGCGGCGAATGCTGCAGCCATGGCGACGCCTTTGGCGCTTGTCTTCACAATGACCTCCGCAAGGGGACGTTGGGATGTAACGCCTGCAGTCTAGGAAGGCTTTGTTACGAAATTGTTGCAGGCGCCTCAAACCAGTCCGATCTTTTCCCTGACGGCATCGATGCCGACATGGCGGATGTCCTTGCCGTGGACCAGGTAAATCACGTACTCGGAGATGTTCTTGGCGTGGTCGCCGATTCTCTCCAGCGCGCGCGCCACCCAGGTGACATCCAGGAAGCGCTGGATGCTGCGCGGATCCTCCATCATCAGCGTGATGCAGCGGCGCGCGATCATGTCGTACTGCTCGTCGACCAGCCTGTCCCCTTCCACCACGGCAAGCGCGTCCCCCGCATCGACCCGCGAGAAGGCATCGAGCGCATTGCGCAGCATTTCCTGCACCTGTCCAGCCATGACCTGGACCTGCCGATGCTCGTCATCCGCATGTGCGTCCACCGTGAGGCGCGACGCAAGCGTCGCAATCTTCTGTGCCTCGTCACCAATGCGCTCGAGGTCCGTGATGGTCTTGATCACCGCAATTACCAGCCGCAGGTCGGCGGCGGTGGGACTCCGGGTAGCGAGTATCCTGGTGCACTCCTCGTCGATGGCGACTTCCATCCGGTTGACCCTGTGGTCCTCGGCGGCTATTCGCAGTCCCAGCTCGCTATCCGCGGCAACGATGGCCTGGATTGCAACGTCGAGGTGCTGCTGGACCATTCCGCCCATGCGCAGTACCTCGCTGCGCACATGCTCGAGTTCCTCGTTGAAGCGGCGCGAGATATGGTGGCTGAATTTCTCGGTTTCCATGGCTTACTCGCTCCGGCGCGCGGCCTGGCGCCTGCATGAAATCAGGTCAGGGCGACACGGTGGGGTGGAAAATGGCAGATGAAAGTGCTGCCATTGCCAGGACTGCTGTGGATCTCGAGCTCGCCGTCGTGGCGCCGCAGGCAGTGCTTCACGATGGCAAGACCCAGGCCCGTGCCAGCCGCCTGCCGGAGGCGGCCACGATCAGTGCGGAAGAACCGCTCGGTAACTCGCGGAATGTCCTCGTCCGCGATGCCAATGCCGGTATCGGCAACAGCAAGGTGGCCGCCAGTGGCGTCCACATTCCAGCTGATGCTGATCGAGCCCTCCGACGGCGTGTAGCGCACTGCGTTGGACACCAGGTTCGACACCACGGAATGCAGCTCCACCTGGTTGCCGAACAGCCCCGCGGTACTGCCGATCGTTGCCTCCACCACGCGCGGATGTTCCGGCAGCGCCAACGCCTCGATCCGTGCTCTCTGCAACATGGCGCCGATGTCCACCACCTGATCCAGACCGCAGGGTGCTGCCGACTCGAGCCGGGACAGCTCCAGCAGGTCATCGAGGAGGTGCGTCATGCGCACCGACTGGCTGCGCATCTCCGCCAGCGGTGCCTGCCAGACACCAGGAGCGCCGGGATCGTCGGCCAGCGCGTCCAGGTACCCGGCAATCACCGTCAGGGGCGTTCGCAGTTCATGCGAAGCGTTGGCGACAAAATCGCGTCGCGTGCGCTCGAGCCGGACAATACCCGTGATGTCCCGGACCAGGAGGAGGCGCTGCTCGAGACCATAGGGAATCATGAAGCAGGAGATCCAGGTATCGCCGCCAGCGGGTGCGGGCAGCTCGATGCTGCGGCTGAAATCCCCGGCCGAAATAAAGGCGACGAAATCCGGGTGTCGCAGCAGGTTATCGATACGCTGGCCTCGATCCCGCAGCTTTCTCAGTGACAGCAGGCGCTCCGCGGCCGTGTTGTAGTTGACTATCTCGAACCTCGCGTTCAGGAGCACGCCGCCGTCCGGAAACGCGCCAGCGGATACCCGCAGTTCACGCAGCAGCTGCCGCCAGCGGCTGCGACGCCGCCGGGCCTTCTCGCGCATGTATTCGATCCGGGCGAAGACGGGCGGCCACACCCCCGAGCCGTCCGGGAGCGCCTCCAGGCGCCCCGTGCGCAACCAGGCATCCAGGCGGAAGAGGTTGAACAGCTGCCAGCCAAGGCAGGCCAGTGCGGCCAGGAATGCACCAAGGAGCGCCTGATCATACAGCCAGCCTACCAGCGCCCCTGCCACCAGCAGCATGGCAAGCCGTATCAGTTCGGCATTCCAGGCCGGTGACATGCGCGAACGCGAAACCTAGCTGGCCGAGAGGCGATACCCCGCGCCCCTCACCGTCTGTACGAAGCGGTCTGCAGCATAGGGCTCCAATGCCTGCCGCAAGCGGCGCACGTGGACGTCGATGGTGCGCTCCTCCACGTAGACATTGCCTCCCCAGACATGATCGAGCAACTGCCCCCGGGTGAAGACCCGTTCCTGGTTTTCCAGCAGAAACTTGAGGAGACGATATTCGGTTGGCCCGAGGGTCACCTCGCTGCCGCCGGCATGGATCCGGTGCCCGACGGGATCAAGGCGCAGGTCCCCGATCTCGAGTACCTCCTCGCCGGTACCGCCGGTGCGCCTCAGGACCGCATTGATGCGAGCCACCAGTTCCCTGCCTGAGAACGGCTTGGTGATGTAATCGTCGGCACCGCCCTCGAGGCCGGAAACCCTGTCGCGTTCCTCGGCCCTTGCGGTCAGCATAATGATTGGCAGCTCCCGGCTCCGCTCGTCGCGGCGGAGGGTGCGCGTCAGCTCGAGGCCACTGGCATCCGGAAGCATCCAGTCCACAAGCACGAGGTCCGGGCATCTGTCGGCGATGCAGCTACGGGCCGCCGCGCAATCGGCTGCCTCCTCCACTTCAAATCCGGCACGAACAAGGTTGAAGGCGATCATCCGGCGGATGGGCGCCTCGTCCTCGACGATCAGGACCCTGCGTGGAGTCATGTTGCGTGCATTTGCCGCCATGCGGGCAAATTCCAGCAGGGTTTTATTACAAAGATGTTACGCAGGCAACATTGGCCGCGTGGAGGACCGGCCGGTTCCGGGATGCGCCGGATTCGCGGCACGCCACGCCTTCCGGGCGCCAGGCCTTCAGGCCGGCGGCGCCGGCCCAAGGGTACATCTGCTGGTTCCCGCCGCCAGTGCCGCTGCAGCCAACGCATCCCTCGCCTCGAGGGCGACGCCGCGAATCGATGCCCAGTGGCTATCGCGGCCGAGTCCATCAGGCTGGCTCCCGAGGAGGTCGAGCAGTACAAGGTCGTGATGCTGGCCCAGCTGCTGGCCAATGCCCTTGAGTACGGGTCCCGCCTCCTGGGCCCAGCCAGGCAGCATCTGCTGCATGAGCTGTGACTGGTGATACAGGTACTTGACCTGGATGCGCCAGCGATGCAGGTCGCCCGCATTCCAGCTCAGAGCCGCCTGCGCACCGGCAGTGGTGCAGCGGCCGAGGGTCGAGGCGACACCCTGCCGGACATCCTTGCGCCGGAGCTGCTGCAGCGGCATGTCCGGGACGCGCCGTGCCGCCGCAGCCAGCGTCTCGCGCGCCCGCGCCATGACCCTGGGCAGGTCATGGCTGTACTCGCGCGCGACGCGCCGCTCCAGGCTGCGCTGCAAGCGGCGCAATGCATTCCTGCAGGACTGCGTGGGCAGGCGCGACTCGAGCAGTCGCGCCGCCTGCAAGGCAGACTCCAGGTCGCGGGCCCGGGCCAGGTCATGCCCGAGGCCACCGAACACCGCGTCCTCGACGCGATAGATGTATGCAGCCCCAGGCCGGATAAGGCGCAACACCGCGCGGATGCGCTTGAAGGTGAGCCGCGCCCGGTGGACGCTGGCCCGCGGATCATCCGCCCAGTGATCGAGCAGGCGCGTGGCATGGCGCAGCTGCGCGGCGAGGATGCGACGGATTTCCGCATCCAGGGACTTCCTGCGGCAGATCAGATAGGCCATGGCAGCAGCTCAGCCGATGCGCCAACACCGGCTTTGCCCGGTCAGCGTCTTGCAACCACAAGGTTGCCATTATGCGCCGCCCCGGAAGCCGGCAGGTCGGGGGCGGCGCGGCTGCCGCCGCTATTGCGCGGCCACCTTCGCCGTCTCCTGCTGGATGTAGGCGATGATGTTGGCGCGGTCCTGCG
>JAANMY010003803.1_pt1 | contig 12076 bp, 8 predicted proteins | sample 7279691 | NCBI WGS metagenome assembly JAANMY01 (sample SAMN14094543, study PRJNA606508) | bioreactor metagenome | isolation source: A lab-scale SPAN reactor treating ammonium-rich wastewater day 388 | place: Ireland: Galway | collected 2018-02-07
GCCGTCATCGGCTGTCACTCCTCCGGGGTACCCGGCGCCCGCGCCCCGCGTGGGGGCGAAGGCGCGAGGCTCCCGCATTCAGGCAGCCCGACGGGCCGCAGTCATTGATCATGAGGCGATGCACCCATATATTGGAAAGGACGCCCGGGCCGGACGCTATGCCATCTGCAACCGGCTGACAAGAGAAACCCGATTGGTGGATCGCCCGAGTGATATGATGACGCAACAGGCCCAGGAATCCCAATTGATGGAGTCTCCCGAATCCCGCACCGCGGTCGCGCCCGATGCGGGCTGGGCCCGGTACGTCGCCAACGCAGCCCCCCAGGGGGCGCTCGGAACGGTCCGCATCGCCGCACTGTTGCGGATCGTGGCCGCCCACAACGCCGCGGGGATGAAGCTGAACGAGATCGCCAGGCTCGCCGGGCTCGAGCAGTCCACCGCCCACCGCATCGTCACCGCCCTTCACTCGGTGGGCTTCCTCGCCCGCGAACCGCGGTCGCGCCGCTACCACCTGGGCCCGCTGCTGTTCGAGCTGTTCACCACGGCCTATCCGCACTTCAACACCCGCGAGATCTGCCTGCCGGCGATGACCGCACTGGCTGAGCGGATGGGCGACACCGTCTATCTCACCGTGCGCAGCGGCCTTGACGGCATCTGCGCCGAGCGGCGCGAGGGCAGCTACCCCATCCGCACCTGTACCGTCGAGGTCGGCCAGCGGCGGCCGCTGGGGGTTGGCGCGGGAAGCCTCGCGCTCCTGTCGGCGCTGCCCGAGGTCGAGGCGGGCATGATCATCGAGCAGTGCGCGCCGCGCTACGCGGCCTTCGGCACCTCGGCCGAGGCGGTGACCGAGGGCCTCGAAAAGGCCCGTGCCCAGGGCTTCGTCCACCAGCCCGCCGTGACATCGTCGGATGTGATGGCCGTGGCCCTGCCGGTCACGGGGCGCACCGGGCATCCCTACTGCGCCATCAGCATGACCGCGATCGCCAGCCGCATGACCAGCGAGAGGGCCGAGAAGGCGCTCGCGGCAATGCGCCAGGAGATGGGCAAGATCCAGCAGCGGATCAGCGAACTCGGCTACGTGTAGCGTCGGCGGGCCGGTAGCGGCGGCGGGCGTCATCCCTCGGGCCGGCGGCGCTCGCCGGCCGCGATCTCCGCGGCCTGCCGCAGGATGGCGGGCAGGAGCGCGAGGAACACAACCGCGAAGGCGATGGTGGCCGCCGATACCGCCACCGGCCAGATCCTCATGCAGGGCTACGCCGACCGCGCCGCATACCTCGAGACCCTCGCCACCGCCGAGGCCGTCTACTTCTCCACCTCGCGCAAAAAACGCTGGAAGAAGGGCGAGACGTCGGGCCACGTCCAAGTCGTCAGGGATGTCCTGATCGATTGCGATGGCGATGCCATCATCTACGTCGTCGAGCAGCGCGGCCCCGGCGCCTGCCACACGAACGCGCGATCCTGCTTCTACCGAGACTTCCTCGGCCAGCGCCAAGAACCGGTGACCGACGGGGACTCCGAGAGGCTCGAGACTCTCGACACCCCCGTCGCCGAACGGTTGCTGACCCCCTGATCCCCACACGCCCGTTTTCGAGCCCGGATCCCATCCGCGACGCGGGCACGCGCCCATCACTCAGGCGCAAACTCCATTCCCGCTGCCGCCTGACACAGACGGCCTACAAAAAATTGTGGGGCGTCTGTGCCAGACGCCACCGGGGGGAAGTTTCAGGTCAGATCCCGTGCCCCGTAGGCGGGGCAGCGCCGGGGGTGAAAATGTAGCCCATCTGGTAACAGATGGGCCACGCGTGGGAAGATCCACGGCCTCACGGCCGTGGCTACACCCGGAATTTTCGGGCTAGCGTTGCCGCCGGTTGAAGCCAGTTCCGAGCCGTGGAGCCGGGCCCCTGTTGGGAGCCACGCCTTTAGGCGGGGCGCGGCGCGTGAACCGTGCGTGCCGCTCGGGGGAGCCGAAGCGGCGATGCAGCGCGGTCACCGCTTGGCCGTCGTCGTGGCCAACCGGCTCACCCGCTTGGGCGGGGGCTGATAATTCGGGTCGTAGACCAGCGCCTTGAAATCCTCCGCGGGGACCAGGTGCCTCCAGAGGAACGCCTGCATCCTGTCTTCGGCCGGCACCGCCACCCGCGCGATCTCCGTCGAACCGGCCTTCGCCTTGCCCTCCAGTTGCAGGTTGACGGGCGCCTTGGTGTCCTTCAGGTCGGCCTTGATCGTGACCCGCGCCACCTGCTGGGTCCCGACCAGCGACACGGGCGACGCCACGAACCCGGCCGGTGGATCCTTCAGCGTGATCGAAATCGGGTCCGTGAACCCATCCTTGCGGATGGCGTACACGCTCACGCTGGTGGAGGACTTGCTGCGGAGCGCGATGCTCGATGGCACGACGCGTAGCGCGAAGTCCGGCCGCGGCGCGCTGATCCGAAGCCGATAGGCATATTCCGCCCCGCCGCTGCGCCCGGTGTCCGCCAGATGCACGAAATAGGTCCCGTCGGCGGGCAGTTTCGTCATGACGTACGAATCCGCGTGGTGTGTGTTCACGCCGGAACCCAGATCCTCCACGTCATCGCTGAACGCCAGGATCTTCCCTGCCGCATCCGTGATCTGCACCCGCGAATCCAGCGGCGACTCGAGCCGGCGCGCCATCACCTCCGCCACCACCATGTCCCCCGCCTTGCCAGAAAACTGGAATACGTCCGCGTCATCCTGCCGGTCGATCCGCCCGTTGACGATGATCGGCAACTGAACCCGTTGCGCCTTCGCCGCCGAGTTGTTGTCCTCCTTGTCCAGGCACTCCGGCAGCGTGTCCACCGCGAATGGCAGGGGGTTGGAGTATAGGCCCGCCTTGTTCGCGGCGACCTGGTGAATCCCCGCCCCCGCGTCCTTTGCCGGGGGAACCAACCCGGCCTTGTCCAGATTCCATCCCTTCATCGTGAGGGCCGGGAGCGCCCCCGCCTTCCCCCCCAACGGAAACACGCTGGTGAGGTACGGCAACTCGCCGATCGTCAGCCGATAGACGAAATCCTCCCTGCCCCGATAGATGCTGTCATAGATCTCCAGCACGAATTCCCCATCCTTCGGCACCTCCAGGAGCATCACCGGATCGGGCTTGAACCGGAAGTCATCGTTATAGGCAACCTCGTTGCCCTCCGCATCCCGGAGCATCAGCACCGGCTGAAACCACCCGGGCACCGCGTCCGCGATGTATTGGACCAGCTGCCGGGCGTAGGTGACGACCACCAGCTTCTGTCCCTTGCGCGCGCTGAAACGGTACTTGTTGACCTCGCCCGACGCGATCTGCCCATTCATCGTGCACGGCAGGGAAATGCGGCACTCCGCCTCCTCCGGCGGACGCTTCCGTTGCGCCAGCTCCTCTTTGCCCAAGACCTGAAAATGGCTGGTGGTCATGTACTTCCTCTGGACCTCGGGCAACTGCCCCACGTGGAACGGCAGCGGGTTCGACACCCCGCGCGGCGTCACCAGCCGCAGCTCCCGCTCGCCCGGCTCCGCGTTGGGCGCGATCTTCACCTCTACGATCGCGATGTGGGCGATGGAGTCGCACGCCGGCCGCTGCACGTACTCGGCGATCCGGTTCTCGATCCTCGCGATCAGATGCAGCGTCGCCGCATCGCTTCCTGGAGCGGGCGCTCCCACGGCGGCGCCCCCGGACCCCATCATCATCTCCGACCCGGACGACATCATCGGCCCCGCGTCCGACGACATCATCATCTCGGCCGAGGCCGCCGACCCCTTTGACTTCGAGGCGAGGCCCGCGGCTTTCGCCTGCTTCTTCAGATCGGCCAACTGCTCACGCAACAGGGTGATCTCTTGCGGGCCGAGTTTCTGGCGGTACTCGAGCAGCCGGGCCGTCACGCCCTGGCCGGTCACGATCGCCCCCTCTAAGTCCGACAGGCCCTGGCCCCCGAGCCTCACCTGAAACGTCTTGCCCTGCTGGCCGCCCGCCGGATAGGCGAAACCGATATAGGGCCTCGATTGCCCCATGGCCAAACCGCCCATCGCCACTAGCCAGACGACGCCCAACCCAAATGATAATCGCACCCTCTTCATAGGCCTCACCTCAACACGTTTCACCGCTCGCCCGCGCCACTAGGGCCGCGAGACGATCACATGATCTCCGTCAAAAGCCCGCCCGACTTAGCCCCCTCCGAGGCACCCGGCAGCACGTAGGCCGGCAACCCCTCCGGATGCGGCAGCTTGGCGCTGGCGTCGATCCCGGCCAATTTGTAGATGCTGCCCAGGAGATCCACCGGATACACCGGCCGATCCTTGACCTCCTCGCCCTTGCTATCGGACGACCCGACGATGCGGCCGCCCTTGAAACCGCCGCCCGCCACGAGCACCGAAAACACGTTGCCGTAGTGGTTGCGCCCACCATTCCACGGCGGCTGCCAGTCGATCTTCGGCCCGCGCCCAAACTCGCCGCAGCACCAGACGATGGTGCTCTCCAGGAGCCCCCGGTCGCTCAAGTCCTGAAGCAGGGTGGCCAATCCCTGATCCAGCTGCGGACACTGCCGCTTCATCGTGGCAAAGTGGTTGCTGTGGGTGTCCCACCCGCCCGGATAATTGATGCAGATGTACGGGACACCCGTCTCCACCAGCCGCCGCGCCACCAGGCACTCCTGCCCGAAGGTGTGCCGCCCGTAGCGATCCCGCAACTCCTTGCTCTCCTTCGAGAGGTCGAACACCTCCTTGCCGGGACCCAGGATCAGCTCGTACGCGTGCTTCTTCGCCTGGTCGGCCTCCGCCAGCGCCGCGCTCGATCGCATGGTGCTGCCCAGCGTGTCCATCTTCTCCAAAAGATCGCGCCGCGCCTTCTGCCGCTCATCGGTGATGCCCCTCGCCACGACCCCCTCGACCTCGAACCGCTCCGCGTTCGGATCGCCACCCGTCGCAAATGGCTTGTATTTCGCACCCAGGAAGCCCTCCTCGGAAAATCGCCCGGCCGGTTGCGTGAGCACCACGTAAGGGGGGATCATTCCCTTGTATCCCGGGCTCTTGAACAGCGCGAACACCGCGCCGATGCCCGGATACGTGATCCGCTCTCCCGGCGCGTGCCCGGTCTGCATCAGATAGGCCGCCGTCTCGTGCCCGTTGTTCCGGTGCGTCATGCTCCGGATGATCGCGTACTTGTCCGCCACCTTCGCCAGCTCGGGAAACAGCGACCCCAATTGGATCCCGTCCACATTGGTCGGGATCACCTGTTTGAACTCGCCCGTGTAATCGTAGCCCGCCTCGGGCTTCGGATCCCACGTGTCCGAATGCGACATACCGCCCCACAGGAAGATCTGGATGACGGACTTCGCCTTCGCCACCTCCGCCGGTTTCGCCGGCGCCGCCATCAGCGTCCCGGAACCCAGCCGGTCCGCCACCACGTAGCCGGCCGCGCCAAACAGCCCGCGCCTCAATGCATCGCGCCGCGAGATCCGCAACCCATTGACCGATATATCGTTAGCTTTCATGACTCAGCGTTCCTTTCCGTCTGCTCCACCTCGGACGATTCCTTCCGAAAAATCTTACAGCAGCTTTCTGGCCTGTCATCCCAGAAATGCAACCGGTCAGTGGCGATATAAAAACTCCTTACTGTTTACCAGCGCCCAGCTTATATCAATCCAATCCTCGCGGCGCTTTTGGCCGCCGGCCTTCCCGTAGCCTTCCACGACCTTCGCTTCCTCGGGTGTGGGAAACCGCGACAGGATCGTGAGGTAGAGTTCCTCGACGGTCTCCGCGGGCTTGCGCTTGGAATCCAGGATCGCCCTGAGTTTCGGCCCCGCTTCCAACTTCTGCCGGATGTGGCTCGAGTTGAGCATGTGCATCCACTGCGCGGGGACGGGCTTGTTGAGGCGCTCGTTCTCCATCCCGGTCGCGCGCGCCGACCGCCCGAACAGGGTCAGGAAGGGGCTGGTGATGCTGCCATCCGCCAGCGCGATGGCGGGCTTGTCCCGCGGGATGTAGGTGTAGGGTTCCGGGATGGGACTGGTGTAAAGATCCGAGGTGCCCGTGATCTTGTTGACGGCGTCAATCAGCACCTCGGCCTCCAGCCGGCGCATCGGGTACACCCCGAACCGGCTCTCCGCCAGCGGCACGTTCGCCCTCGGTGTCGAGGAGAACTGATAGGTCTTCGAGTTCAGGATTAGCCGATACATCCGCTTCATGTCGTACTTGCCCGCGATCATCTCCTTTACGAGATACGCCAGGAGCGCGGGATTGCTCGGCGGGTTGTCGTCCCGGATGTCGTCGGGCTCGTGGATGATGCCACGCCCCAGGAGCCACGCCCAGAGGCGATTGGCGATGTTCTTGGTGAACCAGGGATTCTTCGGGTTGATCAGCCAATCGGCGAAGACCTCCCTCGGGTCGCGGTCGGTGCCCAGCTTCACCTGTTTGCCGTCGGGAAATACCCCGATGGCCGGCGGCAGTTCCACCACCGGCACCGGCGTCAGCGGGATCACCACCACGGGCGGCTTCGGCGGCGGGGCAGCCGGCTTGCCCGCCGGCGCCGCTGGCTTCGGCGCGGGCTTGCCCGCGGTCGCCGGCGGCTTATTGGTCATTGCGCTCGCCGGAGCCTTAGCCGCCGATGGCGCGGGCTTCGCCGGCGCCGGGGCCTGAGCCACCGCCTTGTTCGTCGATGTCGCGGCCACCGCCGACTTCTGGGGCGGCGCGGGCGGGGTGACGCCCTTCCCCGCCCCCGGCGCGGTGGCGCCGACCGCCGATGGCACCGGCGAGGCCACGTTGAACGATACACTCTGCGTCGCCGTCGCGGGCGGGCTGTTGGTCGCGGAAACGGGGACGTTGTTCGTGCCCGACACGCCGAAGCCCAGCGGGTCCCAGAACACGATCTCCTCCTTCCACTCCCGCGTCGGCTTGTACCCGACCTGCGCGAAAAACGCCGACACCCCCTCCAGGCGTCCCTTCGGCCAATTATCCGTCCGCGACCCCATGAACGTCAGGGCCACCGCCATGGCGATGCCTTCGGGTGTCTTGCTCTGGACCGCCCGATAGAAATTGACCGGCCCCACCCGGAAATTGCTGCCGCTGGACGTCAGCATCTCCCGCACGAATTGGTCGTAGGGCTTGTTCTCCTTGAGCGATGCCACCACCCACCGGTGGTACGCCTGGGCCGCGTTCGGCCAGAGATTCACCGGGAACTCGGCCTTGATCCGCAGGATGTCGCCCCACTTCATCGCCCAGTACTCGGCAAACTCGGGCCGCTCCAACAGACTGTCGATCAGGGCGCTGCGCTTGTTCTTGTCCTGGCTCTGGATGAATTCCCGCGCCTCCTGCGCCGTGGGCAGGGCCCCGATCACGTCCAGAAAAGCCCGCCGCACGAAAACCGCATCCGAACACAGCGCGGGCTGGAAGTTGAGGCCCGAAAGCCTCGAGTAAACGAGCCGGTCCAGCTCGCTCTCCGGACGCGAGGATAACCCGCTCTCATATATGTTCCCCCCGATTTGTGCCCGCGGCGCCGCCACACTCAGCGCAAATGCCGCGGCCACCGCCAAGGCCCGCCAACATCCCCGGGCGACACCGCCCCCCAGGGTCACGCCCTGACCACACCAAAAGCCACCCAGCGACCGACTCACTCCAATCATTAATGCACTTTAATAAAATCGCCACCCCAGTTCCAGCCCAATCCTGCCAATCGCGACTGGATTTCAGGCCCGCGCCACGGCACCATTTCGATCCCGATGATCGGAATGGTCGACTACGGAATGGGCAATCTCCGCAGCGTGGAGAAGGCCCTGGAGCGCGCGGGCGGGCGAGTCACGCGGGTTTTCTCCGCGGACGGCCTCGCGGCGATCGATCGCCTGGTCGTTCCCGGCCAGGGCGCCTTCCGCGATTTTGTCGCGCATCTGGAATCGGGCGGGCTCCGGGAAGGTATCCTGGACTGGCTGCGCGCCGACCGGCCATTCCTGGGGATCTGCCTCGGCCAACAGGCGCTATTCGAGACGAGTTTCGAGAATGGCGAATACCGCGGACTCGGCTTCTTCCGCGGGACGGTGGATCGGCTCGACGCCCCCGGTCTCAAGATCCCGCAGATCGGCTGGAATCAGGTCCGGCACGCGACGCCGGATTGCCCCCTCTTCTCCGGCATAGCCGACGGCACGCATTTCTACTTCGACCACTCGTACCGCGCGAAACCCGCCGACCCGGACATCGTCGCGGGAGTCACCGACTACGGCGAGTCCTTCGCCAGCGTGGTCTGGAAGGGGCATTGCTTCGCCGTGCAGTTTCACCCGGAGAAGAGCCAGAGGGCGGGAATCCAGATGCTGTCCAACTTCGTATCCCTGAAGCCATGATCCTACTCCCAGCCATCGACATCATGGGCGGACGCGTCGTCCGCCTCCGCCAGGGCCGACGCGAGGACGTCACCGTCTACGGCGACGACCCGGCGGCGTTCGCCGCACGCTGGCGCGACGAGGGCGCGTCGTGGCTCCACATCGTGGACCTGGACGGCGCCTTCGAGGGTTCCCCGCGCAACCTGGATTCGGTGCGCCGCATCGTGGAGACCGCGGGCGTCCCGTGCGAACTGGGGGGCGGCATGCGCGACGAGACCGCCGTCGCGGCCGCCCTCGACGCCGGGGTCGCGCGCGTCATCATCGGGTCGAAAGCCGCAGGCTCCCTCGACTTCGTCGCGGCGCTCGTCGCCCGCTTCGGCGGCGAACGCATCGCGGTCGGCATCGACGCCCGCGATGGCAAGGTCGCCATCCGCGGCTGGACCGAGACCTCCGACATCGGCGCGCTGGACCTCGCCCGCCAAGCCGCCGCGGCAGGTGCCCGGACGATCATCTATACCGACATCGCCACCGATGGCATGCTCGCCGGACCCAACGTCCCCGCCATGCGCGCGATGTGCGTGGCCACCGATGCCAGCATCATCGCCTCCGGCGGCGTCTCCGCACCCGCCGATGTCGCCGCGCTTCGCGAGATCCCAAAGATCTCCGGCGCCATCGTCGGCAAGGCCCTCTACGATGGCCGGACATCTCTCGCGGAAATGCTCCGCGCCGCCGCCGGCTGACGCGAGAACGCGGCGTGGACTTTCCAAACCCCGATTGGCTGCTAACCCATTCCCATGGCGGCGCGCGGCAGGAGGCGTGGCGGGGCGACGGGCTGGATCTTCCGGCACCCGATCCTCGCCATCATCCTCCTGATCCTCCTGGCGCCGGTGGCCTACTATGGCCTATGGGCGCTCGCCTTCGACATGGGCCGGGTCTCCCGCATGCCCGCGACGTCCCTCATCCTGGACCGGAATGGCGTCGTGCTCCAGCGCTTCTACGAGGAACACCGCCTGCTGGTCGGCTCGAAGTTCATCCCCAAGCGGCTGAAGCAGGCGGTCGTGGCCACGGAGGATAAGCGCTTCTACCGCCACCTCGGGTTTGACCCTTTTGCCACCGCCCGCGCCGTCACCTTTAACCTCACGGGCCGCGCCGCCACCTCCGGCGCGAGCACCATCACCCAGCAGCTCGCCCGCAATTCCGCCAACATGTTCGAGCGCACGCTCGATCGGAAGGCCAAGGAACTCGCGCTGGCCATCCGCATCGAGCTCGCCTTTTCGAAGGACGAGATCCTCACCTTCTACCTGAACCGGATTTTCCTCGGCCGCCATGTCTATGGCGTGGGCGCGGCCGCCGAGGCCTACTTCGGGAAGCGCCCCGCCGACCTGAACCTCCAGGAGTGCGCCCTGCTGGCGGGCATCATCTCCGCGCCGAACGCATTCTCCCCGTGGCGCAGCCCGGAGAAGGCGCGCGAGTCCCGCGCCCGCGCCCTCGGGCGCATGGCGGAGCAGGGCTTCATCACCGCGGCCGAGGCCAAGGCGGCGAACGCCGAGCCCCTCATCCTCCGGCCCCTGATGGACATTCCCGCATCGCACGCGGTCGATGCCGTGGGGGAGGAACTGCGACGCATCGTCGGCCGCGATGCGGTGTTCCGCGGCGGCCTCAAGGTCCGCACCACCGTCGACCTGGCCCTCCAGCGCAAGGCCGAGGAAGAACTGGAGCGCTGGCTTTCCGAGGTCGAGCGCATGCCGGGCTACAGGCACCCGGGCCGCGCCTCGTGGGATCCCGACGCCCAGGGGCACGGTGATATCCTCAAGACGCCCTACCTCCAGGGCGCCTTCGTCGCGATCGACAATGCCGACGGCGGCATCGTCGCCATGGTCGGTGGCCGCAGTTTCGAGGAGAGCCCCTTCAACCGCGCCACCCGCGCTAGGCGCCAGGCCGGATCATCGCTCAAGCCCTTCATCTATGCCACCGCCTTCCGCGATCTCGGGATGGCCGCGTTCACCGAGATCGACAAGAGCCCCTTCGATCTCAAGCGCGCCAAGGTCGGCCCCCCGCCCACCTCCCAGAACCCGACCTTCATCACCGCCCGCCATGCCCTGGAGACGAGCGATAACTTCGCCGCCATGCGCGCCGGCCTCGCTGAAGGCCTCGAGCCATTCGCCGCCCTTGTCCGCGCCGCCACGGGTGGGCCCGTTCCTCTCTACCCGTCCTCCCTGCTCGGCGCGTGCGAGTTCACCCCCCTCCAGCTCGCCTCGGCCTTCACGGTATTCCCCTGCCTCGGCTCGACCCCGGAACCGTTCATCGTCCAGTCGATCCATGACGCCGATGGCAAGGAAATCTACCGGCACACCCAGGTCAGGCGCCCCGTCCTGAGCCCGCAGGTCGCCTACCAGATCCACGATATCCTCCGCGGCGTCGTCGACCGCGGCACCGCCGCGCAATTGCGAAAGACCTTCGGCCTGAAAGGCGAACTCGGCGGCAAGACCGGCACGACCGACGACTATCGCGATGCCTGGTTCATCGGCTATTGCCCCAGCCTGACGGCCGCCGCATGGGTCGGGCTCGACAAGCCCCAGACCGTCATCGCGGGAGGCTACGCGAGCCGCCTCGCCGTCCCCCTCTGGGGCCGGATCATGCGCCACGCCCTCGCCGGACCCAACGCCACCGCGTCCATACCCCCGCCCCACGGACTCCACAGGGAGAAGGGCACCACCGCCAAGAAGGTCCTGCTCTTCTTCGAGCGCCGCGCGGCCGCCGGCCCAGAAGAATGGGTCCGCGACGGCCAGCGGCCCCTCGTTCGCCTCGATCACAAAACCCAGCACGTGGCGGATTCCTCCACCCGCTCCACCGCCCGCTCCGTCTGGGACACCGTCAGAGGCTGGTTCTCCAAGGAAAAACGATAGACCCGCCAACAAAACGGAAAATCATACCGAAGCCGGCCGAAGGGCCCGCCATGGCGCCGAAGCCCGAAGGGGCTTCGCTACGGGTGAGAGCGCCGGCGGTAGCGAAGGGCCCGCCATGGCGGGCCCTTCGGCGGGGGAATGCCTGCGCCACGTTCGCCAGACCGTGGCCCTTCCATCGCGTTGCCCATCTCTGACCAGATGGGCTACACTTCCTATTCCACCGTCTCCAGCAAAACCGTCCTCACGAGCCGGCCCTGGATATTCACCTCCGTGACGGCCACGACATTGCCGCCGGCGCGCACCAGGCCATGCTCCTTGAGCACCCTCACCGCGCTCGCTACGGTCATCGCCGGATCCTCGCAAAACGCCATCTGGAAGGCACGGATCCCCCAGAATAGCGTGAGCTGATTGAGCAGCTTCGGGTTGTCGGTGAACGCGTACAGCGGGGTGTGGAGCGGCCGGAGCCACGCGCAGTTGCGCGCCATCGAACCCGCGCGCGTGAACACGATCACCGCGTCGGCCTTGACCTCCTGCGCCATCACCAGCGCCGACTTGACCATCTTGGCCCCGAGCCGGTCCATCTCCGCCATCTCCGCATAGTTGGCGCCGCCGCTGCGCTCCACCCGACGCGCGATCCGATCCAGCATCTCGACGCAGGCCACCGGATGATGCCCCACGGAGGTCTCGCCCGAAAGCATCATGGCGTCGGCCTGCTCGAATACCGCGTTGGACACGTCCGTGATCTCGGCCCGCGTCGGGCACGGGTTGTGGATCATCGACTCTAGCATGCGAGTCGCGACGATCACCGCGACCGAGAGCCCTGTGAATTCGCATTCGATGCTTGCGGGTTGGCTCTGGTCGTTGAAA
>JAANMY010003804.1_pt1 | contig 12074 bp, 6 predicted proteins | sample 7279691 | NCBI WGS metagenome assembly JAANMY01 (sample SAMN14094543, study PRJNA606508) | bioreactor metagenome | isolation source: A lab-scale SPAN reactor treating ammonium-rich wastewater day 388 | place: Ireland: Galway | collected 2018-02-07
TCGACGCCCAGCTTCTTCGCCATCACGCCGTAGTAGTCGATGACGCTCTGCAGGTCGGCCGGACGGGCCAGGTCGTTGGCGGCATAGGCGGCGAGGTTGCCGCCGATCTTGTCCGCCTTGTCGACCACCGTGACGGCGTGGCCGCGCTGGCGCGCCGTGATGGCCGCCTCCATGCCGGCCGGGCCGGCGCCGACGACCAGGATGCGCTTCGGTTCGGCGGCTTTCGTGATGTGGTATTCCGGCTCGAACTCGTGGCCGAGCATCGGGTTCATGGTGCAGGTGTAGGGCAGGTCACGGAACAGGCGGGATAAACAGTTCAAGGAACCGATGCAGGGGCGCACCTCCTCCATGCGGTCCTCGGCGGCCTTGTGGATCAGTTCCGGATCGGCCAGCAGCGGGCGGCAGACTTCCCAGTAGTCGAAGACGCCGTCGCGGATGCACTCGTCGGCCATGGCCGGGTCGGGCAGGCGGTTGCCGAAGGCCACCAGCACGTTGGGGAACATTTTCTTGGCCTTGGCCGAGAGGTAGTTCCAGTAGCCGGGCGGCACGTCGCGGCCGAAGGAGGATTCCGGCGCCTCCTGCCAGCCGACGGTGACGGAGATCATCTCGACGCCGCAGTCCACCGCCTGCTGCATCAGCTCGAAGGATTCGTCCTCGGTGTTGCCGCCCCAGCGGTCCATCAGCTCGGCGCCGTTCAGGCGCACGGAGAGCGGGTTGTCGGGCGTGGCCTGCTTGATGGCGTCGATCAGCTCGCGCATGAAGCGGCCGCGGTTCTGCACCGAGCCACCGTACTCGTCGGTGCGCTGGTTGGTGAAGGGCGAGTTGAAGTTGGCCAGCAGGTAACCCATGAAGCTGGTGATCTCGGTGGCGTCGAAGCCGGCGCGGATGGCGCGCTTCGCCGCGTCGGCATGCTGCCGCACGACGGCCCTGATCTCGTCCTTGCTCAGCTCGCGCGGCGGGCGGAAGTGCGGCAGGGTCTGCGGCACCACCGAGGGCTGCACGCAGTAGCCGAGGTCGATGCCGCCGTAGCGGCCGGCGTGGAGGATCTGCTGCATGGCCACCGCGCCGGCATCATGGATGTAGCGGGCGATGGTCTCGAACTGCGGCAGGAACTTGTCGTCGTGGATGGCGACCTGGCGGAAATAGGCCTTGCCCTCGCCGAGCGGGTCCGGATAGGCGCCCTGGTTGGTGATCAGGCCGCAGCCCGTCCCGGCGATGACGCGCACCCGCGCCAGCTCGCGCGGCGTGATGGAGCCGTCGCGACCGTTGTAGTTGGAGACGCAGCAGGCGCCGTACTTGATCAGGTTTTTGGTCTTGAACTTGCCGATCCGGCCGGGCTGGAAAAGGTGCTTGAGTTTGAGTTCGCCGGGTCGCGTCATGTCGTTCCTCCAGGGTCGCGGGCGCCTCTCCTTCGTCCGGACCGGTAATCGTGAATACTGTATACATTTGATTCCGGTGAGTCAATGTCTACATAGCTATCACGGCAGACACGCATACACGGAAAGTATCCATTCCGATTGACTTGGTTTTTCCTGCTCATTGCCGGACAATTGCTGAAAAATCAATGCATCCCGCACCGTGATCTCCGCCTACCACGCAAAATACTTCGCCTACGAGCTGACTCGGCGCTGTCCGCCGGACAGCGTCGAAAAGCTGGCCGGCGCGCTGGTCGATGCCCAGGTCGATCTCAATCCGCATCAGGTCGATGCGGCGCTGTTTGCCTTCAAGTCGCCGCTCTCCAAGGGAGCACTGCTTGCCGATGAGGTCGGCTTGGGCAAGACCATCGAGGCAGGCCTCGTGCTGTCGCAGAAATGGGCGGAGCGCAAGCGGCGCATCCTGGTCATTACACCGTCCAATTTGCGCAAGCAGTGGTATCAGGAGCTGGCCGAAAAGTTTTTTCTGCCGTGCCGCATCCTCGAATCCAAGTCCTATAACGCCGCCATCCGCCAAGGCCAGTTCCGGCCCTTCGAGGTGCCGGAAATCGTCATTTGCTCCTATCAATTCGCCAAGGGCAAGGCTGGCGACATCCATGCAATGCCATGGGACCTGGTGGTCATCGACGAGGCGCACCGGCTGCGCAACGTCTACAAACCCTCAAACGTTATCGCCAATACCCTCAAGCTGGCGCTGGCCGGCAAGCACAAGCTGCTGCTTACCGCTACGCCCTTGCAGAATTCCCTGCTGGAATTGTTCGGCCTGGTGAGCTTCATCGACGAACACACCTTCGGCGACCTGAAGAGTTTCCGCGAGCAGTTCGCCAACCTGGAACAGGAGCAGGTTTTCCAGACGCTCAAGGCGCGCCTAAAGCCCGTCTGCCATCGCACCCTGCGCCGCCAGGTCACGGCCTACATTCCCTATACCAGGCGCCTGCCCCTGGTGGAGGAATTCACGCCGGAAGAAAGCGAAGACCGGCTCTACCACCTCGTTTCCGAGTACCTGCAACGCGACAACCTTCAGGCATTGCCCGCCAGCCAGCGTTCCCTGATGACGCTGGTGCTGCGCAAGCTCCTGGCTTCATCCACTTTCGCCATCGCGGGCGCCCTGACTTCCATTTCCAATAGGCTCAAGGCCAAACTGCGCAAGCAGGAGCCCGCCGAATCGCTCGAAGACGAGCTGGATCGGGACTACGAGGCCCTGGATGAGACAGCCGAGGAATGGCCGGAAGACGACGCGCCGGAAATTCTGACGGAGGCCGACCGCCAGGCCATCGAGCGCGAAATCGCCGACCTCGATGCCTTCGCCCAACTGGCGGCTTCCATCGAGCACAATGCCAAGGGCAAGGCGCTGCTGAAGGCGCTCGCCATCGCCTTCACCAAGGCAAAGGAACATGGCGGCGCGGAAAAGGCCATCATCTTCACCGAATCGCGCCGCACCCAGAGCTACCTGTTGCGCGTGCTGGCCGACAGCCCGTTTGCCGATGGCATCGTGCTGTTCAACGGCTCGAACACCGACGAAGGCTCCAGGCTGATCTACAGCCGCTGGCTGGAAAGGCACCAGGGCAGCGACCGGGTCACCGGCTCGCGCACCGCCGACATGCGTTCGGCGCTGGTCGATTACTTCCGCGAGCAGGGGCGCATCATGATCGCCACCGAAGCGGGCGCCGAAGGCATCAACCTGCAATTCTGTTCGCTGGTGGTGAATTACGACTTGCCGTGGAACCCGCAGCGCATCGAGCAGCGCATCGGCCGCTGTCATCGCTACGGCCAGAAGCACGACGTGGTGGTGGTGAACTTCCTCAACCGCAAGAACGCGGCCGACCAGCGCGTCTTCGCGCTGCTGCGCGATAAATTCCAGCTCTTCGAGGGTGTCTTCGGCGCCAGCGATGAAGTGCTGGGCGCCATCGAGTCCGGCGTCGATTTCGAAAAACGCATCGCCGCCATCTACCAAAACTGTCGCAAGCCCGGCGAGATAGAGACGGCTTTCAACCAGCTCCAGCTAGAACTGTCGCTTGAGATCAACGAATCCATGACGCGCACACGGCAGAAACTGCTGGATCACTTCGACGACGAAGTGCGCGAAAAGCTCAAGGTGCGCGACGAGGCCTCGAAGGCCTACCTCAACCGCTACGAGCGCCTGCTCATGCAGCTGACGCGCCATGAGCTGGATGGGCGGGCCGAGTTCATCGGCGATTCCTCGTTTCGCTTGGCCGAGACCCCGTTTCCAGATCGGGCTGGCGCCATCCCCCTAGGGCTCTACGAGCTGCCGCGCCGTTCCGGCGAGGCGCATCTTTACCGCCTCAACCATCCGCTGGCCGAAGCCATCGTTACGCAAGCAAAGGGGCGCGAGCTCCCGCCAGCCGAAGTCCGATTCGACTACGGCCAACATGATGGCAAGGTGACGACACTTGAACCCTTCCTCGGCAAAGCCGGCTGGCTTTCTCTCTCTCAATTCAGCGTCGAGTCGCTCGACCAGGCCGAAGATCACCTGATCTTCTCGGCCATCACCGACAACGGCCAGATTCTCGATGAAGGAATTGCGCAGCGACTGATGACTTTACCTTGCACATCCTCCCCTCTCCCGCTCGCGGGAGAGGGGCCGGGGGAGAGGGCAAGTCATCTCGAATCCCTCACCCAACAACGCCAATCCGCCATCCAGCGCGACATCTCCGAACGCAACGCCCGCATCTTTGAAGCCGAGGCCGACAAGCTCGACGGCTGGGCCGACGACCTCAAGGTCGGCCTGGAGCGCGAAATCAAGGAGATCGACCGTCAGATCAAGGAAGCGCGCCGTGCCGCGACCACCGCGCTGACGCTGGAAGAGAAGCTCGCCGGCCAGAAGCAGATCAAGGCCCTTGAAGGCCAACGCAATCAGAAGCGGCGCTCGCTGTTCGATGCGCAGGATCAGGTGGACAAGCAGCGTGAGGAATTGATTGCAGTCATCGAAGGCAAGCTGAACCAGATCACCACCCAGCAACGGTTGTTCATGTTGCGCTGGAGGCTCGCCTGATGAGCCTTGCTAAGGCTAAACTCACGGTGTCATTTAGTTGCCTCTCGATTTCGAGAGGTCTAATTCCCTCGAAATCGGGGGAATTGGTATCGTGGGAATTGCGCCTATGAAACATAATGCCGTTACCGGCGTTGAGCCGGGAATCCTTCGCTGGGCCAGAAAATCTGTCGGGCTGACTGTTTCTGATGTCGCCGACATGATGAAGCGGCAACCTGAAGAAATCGAGGCATGGGAAGACGGGCTGGATGCACCCACCTACCCCCAACTTGAGAAGTTGGCGTATCAGATATACAAGCGCCCGCTGGCGGTTTTCTTCTTGCCGTCGCCACCAGACGAGACCCTGCCGCAACGTGAGTTCCGCACCCTACCTGACACGGACATGCAAACTCTCGCGCGGGACACCTACCTGCACATCCGCCGCGCCCACGCCTACCAGATTGGATTAGAGGAGTTGTTCGACGGCGACAACCCCGCTGAGCGACATATCTGGAAAACCATTGCCCTATCGCAATCGCAAAATCTCGCTCTGCAGGCAGCAGCCATTCGAGATTACTTGGGCATTTCGCTGGAAAAACAGACGGCCTGGAAAACCGATGAGCAGGCGCTGAAGGAGTGGCGCAAAACGATTGAGTGGTGCGGCGTTTTCGTTTTCAAGGCCGCTTTCAAGCAGAAGGATATCTCCGGCTTTTGCCTGATGCACGAGCATTTGCCGATCATCTACCTGAACAACAGCACGACTAAGACCCGCCAGATATTCAGCCTGCTGCATGAACTTGCGCATCTGTTGTTGAGCGTAAACGGCTTGAGCAAATTCGACACGAGCTATATCGAGCAATTGCCCAAGAGGGAAAGGGAGATTGAGCGCTTTTGCAACGCCATCGCTGCTGAAGTGCTGATTCCTGGTGCGGACTTTGCCATTCAAGCGAAGCAATTTCCAGCCAACGTGGAAAGCGCAAGCGAAGAGCACTTCTCAAATCTCGCCGACCGATATGGCGTTAGTCGGGAGGCGATCCTGCGGCGCTTTCTTGATATGGGACGAGTCGGCAAGGCTTTCTATGAAAGCAAGGCGAAGTTCTGGGCCGCACAGAGGCAGCAGAGCAACGGGGGCAACTGGTATCTCAACCAGGGGGCGTACATCAGCGACCGTTTCGCTAGGGAAGTCGTCAGACGCCACTACCGGCATCAGATCAGTCTCGAACATGCCGCCGACCTTCTGGGTATCAAACCGAAGAGCTATGCCGGATTTGAGGAGCGCGTCCTGCAAGGGGCGGAAGCATGAGCTATGTCTTCGATACCAGTTCCATTCGTTCGCTCCAGCATTTTTATCCACGCGTGTTCAAGAGCATCTGGGATGGTCTGGATGATCTCGTCGCACGGCAAGAACTGCTTTCCACGCGCGAGGTATTCAATGAACTCGAAAGACAGGCCGTCAGCCATGAAGTCCTGGAGTGGGCCAAGAACCACAAAGCCATGTTTTCCACGCCAACCGGGCCAGAGCTCCTTTTCGTCGCTGAAATACTCAAGATCAAGCACTTTCAAGGCTTGATCGGCGCGCAACAACGCTTGAAAGGAACGCCTGTCGCCGATCCCTTCGTTATCGCGTGCGCAAGGATCAAAAAGGCAACGGTGGTAACGGAAGAAGGATGGCAACGAGGCGGCAAGGCGCTTGCGCTCAAGCCCAATGCGGCCAAGATTCCCAATGTCTGCGCGCACTTCAAAATCCCCTGTGTCGATCTGGAAGGGTTCATGCACCAGCAAGGGTGGGCGTTCTGATGTCAAAGAAGCAAAAACTCGAATTAACCTGGATCGGCAAGGAAAACCGGCCCAAGCTGGAGCCGCGCATCTTGCTGGAAGACCCGGCGAAGTCTTATCACGCGAAACACCGTGTCACGGAGACTGACTTTTTCGACAACCGGCTGATCTTCGGCGACAACCTGCTGGCGCTGAAGGCGCTGGAGGCGGAGTTTTCCGGCAGGGTGAAGTGCGTCTTCATCGACCCGCCCTACAACACCGGCAGCGCCTTCGAGCACTACGACGACGGGGTGGAACATTCAATCTGGCTGTCGCTGATGCGCGACCGGCTGGAAATCATCCGGCGGCTGCTGTCCGAGGATGGTTCGCTGTGGATCACCATTGACGACAACGAGGCGCATTACCTCAAGGTGTTGTGCGATGAGGTGTTCGGGAGGCCGAACTTCGTCGCAAACATGATCTGGGAAAAGCGCACATCAAGGGAAAACCGCCGCGTCTTCTCGTTCAACCACGACCATTTGTTCGTTTACGGGAAGAACAAGGCTGAGTTCGAGACGGTTAGAAATCCTCTCGGTCTGAACGATGAGGTGCTCTCTCGCTATAAGAATCCGGATAACGATGCTCGTGGCCCTTGGCAATCAGTGTCAGCTAACGCGCAGGCAGGGCATGCAACCCCAAGCCAGTTTTATAAGCTCACGCTACCGTCTGGCCGAGAAATTGATCCACCGAAAGGACGCTGCTGGCTCTATACGAAAGAACGCATGCAGCAGGAAATAGCAGCGGGGAACATATGGTTCGGTGGCGATGGCGACAACGCCCCACGCATCAAGAAGTTCCTGCGTGACAACGAAGACAAGGGTCTTACGCCTGAAACCATCTGGCCTGCTGGGGAGGTAGGCACGAACGATGAGGCAAAGAAGGGGCTGCTCCAGCTACTGCCCCACGTTCCGGTTTTCGACAATCCGAAGCCCGAAGGGCTGCTTGAGCGAGTACTGCACATTGCCACCAACCCCGGCGACCTCGTCCTGGACTCCTTCGCGGGCTCCGGCACCACGGGCGCCGTCGCCCACAAGATGGGCCGGCGCTGGATCATGGTGGAGTTGGGCGAGCACTGCCATACCCACATCATCCCGCGCCTGAAGAAGGTGATCGACGGCGAGGATCCCGGCGGCATCACCGAGGCCTTGGCGTGGCGCGGCGGCGGCGGCTTCCGCTACTACCGCCTGGCGCCTTCGCTCTTGGAAAAGGACAAGTGGGGCAACTGGGTCATCCACCACGACTACAACGCCGCCATGCTGGCCGAGGCCCTGTGCAAGCTGGAGGGCTTCACCTATGCGCCCTCGGATTCGGTGTATTGGCAGCACGGCCATTCCACCGAGCGCGATTTCGTCTATGTCACCACCGCCTGCCTGACCCACGAGCAGTTGCAGCAGCTTGCCGACGAGGTGGGGCCGGAGCGCAGCCTGCTGGTGCTGTGCACGGCTTTCCGCAGTCGTGGCGACTACCCCAACCTGACCGTGAAGAAGATTCCGAAGCAGGTGCTGTCGCGCTGCGAGTGGGGGCACGACGACTATTCCTTGCAGGTGGAGAACCTGCCGGCTGCACCGGAGCCCCTCTCGCCCGCCCCCTCTCCCGCACGCGGGAGAGGGGAGAGTAGGCAAGGCGGCGCGGCGCAGGTGGGCTTGTTCGATGAAGGGGGGCAGTAGCGTGGTGACGAAATCCAAACCACCTGCGGCCGGCACGCCGCAGCTTTATGCCCGCATCCGGGAAATTCTTGAAACGGCACGGGCCGGCGTTGCGCGCACGGTCAATACTACTCATGTGATGTCCAACTGGCTTATCGGCCGGGAGATCGTCGAGGAGGAACAGGCCGGCAAGCGGCGGGCGGGATATGGCGCCGAACTGCTCGCCGACCTGGCGGCACGCCTGAAGGCGGACTTCGGTTCCGGCTATGGTGTGGACAATCTGGAGTTGTTCAGGCGCTTTTATCTGGAGTATCCCCGGCTGCTGCCGACGCAGATTTCCGACGCGGCGCGTCGGAAATCCGGCCGCCCGGGCGGCGCAACGACAAATTCCGAGGCAGCGCGTCGGAATTCGAATTCCCTGTTGCTTCCGCCGCAGGCGCAGACGCAGGCGCCCGATGCGTCCTGGCAGCAGGGGCAGCTCAGTCCGCATCTTTCCTGGACCCATTACCGCAGGCTGCTCCGCGTCGGCCGGGCCGCGGCGCGGGACTTCTACGAAATCGAGGCGATCCGCAACGCCTGGTCGGCGCGGGAGCTGGAACGGCAGATCAACAGCCTGCTGTTCGACCGGCTGGCGAAGAGTCGGGACAAAAAGGGGTTGATGCGGCTGGCCACGCGCGGGCAGGAAATCATGCAGCCCATGGATGCACTCAAGGACCCGATGGTGCTGGAGTTCCTCGGCCTGCCGGAATCGCCGCAGCTGGTGGAATCGAAGCTGGAACAGGCGCTGATCGGCAACCTGCAAACCTTCCTGCTGGAACTCGGCAAGGGCTTCGCCTTCGTTTCGCGGCAGGAGCGCATCACGCTCGATGGCGACCATTTTTATATCGACCTGGTCTTCTACCACACCATCCTGAAGTGCTACGTGCTGATCGACCTGAAGGTCGGCAAGCTGACGCACGCCGACCTGGGACAGATTCAGTTCTACGTGAACTACTACGACCGGGAGCGGCGCACCGAAGGCGACAATCCGACCCTGGGCTTGATCCTCTGCCCGGACAAGAACGATGCGGTAGTGAAATACACGCTGGGCGAGCAACTGAAGCGCAACGTTTTCACCAGCCGCTACCAGCTCTATCTGCCGACTGTAGAAGAGTTGGAAAACGAGATCCGGCGCGAGCTGCGCTATCTCGTTCCGGCGGAGAAGAAGGCTCGCCGGACACGCAAGCCATGAACCGCCACGTCAACGCCATTGCCGGCCGCCTGAGCCTGCGCCCGCCCCAGCGCCGCTCGCTGGAGATACTCGACCGCATCACGGAGATCGCACCGCCCGGCAAGGGCGCCGATCTGGCGGCCATGCTGGAAGCGATTCGCAGCGAGTTCCCGTCGGTCACGGACTTCGAGCGCGACTTTCCCTCGCTGTGCTTCGCGCTCGCCACGGGCGTGGGCAAGACGCGGCTGATGGGGGCGTTCATCAGCTATCTGCACCTGGCGCACGGCATCGACAACTTCTTCGTGCTGGCACCGAACCTGACCATCTACAACAAGCTGATCGCCGACTTCAGCGACCGCAACCATCCCAAGTACGTGTTCCGGGGCATCGACGCATTCGCTATCGACGCGCCGTCCATCATCACCGGCGACAACTACGACCAGCGCGATCCCGTGAGCGGCACGCTCTTCGGCGGCGTGCGGATCAACATCTTCAACATCTCGAAGATCAACTCGGAGGTGCGTGGCGGCAAGTCGCCGCGCATCAAGCGGCTGTCGGAGTACATCGGCGAAAGCTACTTCGACTATCTGGCCGGACTGCCCGACCTGGTGATGCTGATGGACGAATCCCATCGCTACCGCGCCAGCGCCGGCATTCGCGCCATCAACGAGCTAAAGCCGATCCTGGGGCTGGAGCTGACGGCCACGCCCTTCGTGGAGACGGCGCGCGGCGCGGTGGCCTTCAAGAACGTGATCGTCGATTACCCGCTCGGACAGGCGATGAAGGATGGCTTCGTCAAGGAGCCGGCCGTGGTGACGCGCAAGAACTTCAATCCGGCCGGGATGTCGGCGGAGGAGATCGAGCGCCTGAAGCTGGAAGACGGCGTGCGCCTGCACGAAAGCGTGAAGGTGGAACTGGAGACCTATGCCCGCGAAAGCGACAACCCCATCGTCAAGCCCTTCCTGCTGGTGATCGCCCGCGATACCACCCATGCCGGGCTACTGCTGGCGCTGATCCAGTCCGACGGCTTTTTCGAGGGCCGCTACAAGGACAAAGTGATCCAGGTCGACTCCAGCAAGACAGGTGCCGAAGAGGAGGAGATGATCGCCCGACTGCTCAAAGTGGAGCACACGGAGGAACCTACCGAGATCGTGATTCACGTGAACATGCTCAAGGAAGGCTGGGACGTGACCAATCTCTACACCATCGTGCCGCTGCGGGCGGCCAATGCCCGCATCCTCATTGAGCAGTCCATCGGGCGCGGTTTGCGCCTTCCCTACGGCAAGCGTACCGGCGTGACGGCCGTGGATCGGCTGAACATCGTCGCCCACGACAAGTTTCAGGAGATCATCGCCGAGGCCAATCGGCCCGATTCGACGATCCACTTGCAGGCAGTCGTCCTCGATTCAGGCACCCTCGTGCAAAAAACCGCCACGGTGGTGTCGCAATCGCAATTGGCCACCAAGCTGGGCCTGAAGCCTGCGCAGGTGACGAGCAGTACGACAATCGCGGGTGCGGACGCAGCGCCCGTCTTCGCCAAGCCGGAAGAGCAGAAAGTGGCGCAGATCACCTATGAGGTCATTCGAAAACTGGAGAATCAGCCTCAGACCCTGCCCGCGGTTGAATACCTGAAGAAGCCCGAAATCCAGGCGGCCATCGTCAAGGCAGTCGAGGAACGGCACCGGCCCAGCCAAATGGAACTGGAAGGCTTGGCAGAGAAGCCGGATATTGCCGCTGTTGTGGCGAAGACCGTAGAGTTGGTCACCGAGCAGACGATCGACATTCCGCGCATTCTCGTGGTGCCTCAAGGGGAGGTGAAGTCGGGCTTCAAGCCGTTCACGCTGGACTTGACCCCGCTGAAATATCCGTCTGTGTCTGAAGACCTGTGGATTCAGCACCTGCGCACGAACCAGCTTGAGGTCATTTCCCTGGGGCGAGGCGGCATCGAAGAGGCCCGACTCGAAGACTACGTGGTCAGCGGCCTGGTGGACTTCAATGACATTGACTACGCCAAACACGCCGATCTGCTCTACGACTTGGCGTCGCAGACCGTGCAGCATTTCAAGAGTTACCTGTCCGAGGGAGACGTCAGCAGGGTACTCCGCTGCTACCAGCGAGACATCGCGCGCTTTATCCACGCCCAGATGCAGGATCACTACTGGGAAGATGTTGCCGGTTACGAGGTGAAGATCAGCAAGGGCTATACGGAACTGAAGCCGAGCGCCTACACGTATTCGGCACAGGAACCGCCCGCCAACTACCGAGTGGAACCGGCGGACAAGAGCAATATGGCGAAATACCTTTTCGGAGGGTTCGACAAATGCTTGTACCCGGTGCAAAAGTTCGACTCCGATGCGGAACGCAAGCTGGCGGTGATTCTTGAGCGCGATGCGCTCAAGTGGTTCAAGCCTGCCAGGGGTCAGTTCCAGATTTACTACCGGAACGGCGCGGACCACCTGGAATATCAGCCTGACTTCGTGGCGGAAACCGTCGACACGATCTTCATGCTGGAGCCCAAGAGACGCACCGAGCTTGCAGACGCGATTGTCGTCGCCAAGAAAGAGGCAGCGACCAAGTGGTGCACCAACGCTTCAAACCACGCGGCAAGCTACGGCGGCAAGCCTTGGCGCTATGTCCTGATTCCGCATGACGAGATTGCCGAGAACATCACGCTCGGCGGGCTGGCGACACGGTTTGGCAGTTGAAATTGGGGGCTGGCAAAAGTCAGTCGCCTTGACACGGCGATAACGCCGTCCTGGCGGGACTGATTTTCCCCCTCACCCCCGCCTCTCTCCCCGCGAGCGGGGAGAGGGGATTTGTTGGGTCAGCCTTTCGGCTTGGCCAGCACCTGCTCGGCCCATTTCTCGTCGAAGAGGGCGCCCTCGGCGAGGAGCTGGCGGAACTTGATGAAGTCGACGACATCCTTGCCGGTGGGCTTCTTGGCGTCGAAGGCGTTGAAGCCGAGCCAGGCTTCGTGGTTC
>JAANMY010003805.1_pt1 | contig 12073 bp, 10 predicted proteins | sample 7279691 | NCBI WGS metagenome assembly JAANMY01 (sample SAMN14094543, study PRJNA606508) | bioreactor metagenome | isolation source: A lab-scale SPAN reactor treating ammonium-rich wastewater day 388 | place: Ireland: Galway | collected 2018-02-07
GAAAGCTCCGCGCGTCGGGCGATTGCTCAACCTGCGCCAATTGGCGTAAACACTAACCGGGCTCCGGTCGCGGCTGGATGAAAGTTCAGGGGCAGGTCAATCGTCGAGCATCTGGGGCTCGAACACCTTTCGCGCAGGTTTCCGCACATGCTTTCGGGTGGTGAGCAGCAGCGGGTGGCGTTGGCCCGTGCGCTGGCACCGCAGCCGCAGATTCTGCTGATGGACGAGCCTTTCTCCAATCTCGACCGCGGTTTGCGGGATGGCATCCGCACTGAAACGATTTCCCTTTTGCGCGAGTTGGGCACCACCGTCATCATGGTAACGCATGACCCCGAGGAAGCCCTGTCCGCGGGTGATCGCGTGGTGCTGATGCGGGCGGGGGAGATCGTGCAGGAGGGTTCTGGCAGCGACCTCTATGACAGGCCGGCAAACGCTTATACGGCCGAGTTCTTCTCTACCTTCAACAAGGTCCAGGGCGCATGCTGGAATGGCTTTCTCGAGACGCCTCTCGGCAGGTTTGCGGCCCCCGGCTTTGCCGATGGACATACCGCCACCCTCTATGTGCGCCCGCAATGCCTACGCGTAAATTGTGGTGCCGAAGGGGTCGACTGCACGGTGGTCGATTGCACCCTGATGGGCGAAATCGAACAGATCCAGGTATCCGTAGCAGCGCTTCCGGGGCCATTGAAAATTCGTTCGACAAAGCGATCACGCCTCCGGTCCGGAGATGTTGCGCGTATTTCCGTGACACCTGAGCAGGTTTTTGTCTTTTGAAATCATAGCGCTTTCTCTTCGCCGCCATAACTTTGACTGCCAATGGTGTCGCGTCGGATCGACGTCCCTCGTTGCGGCAGCAGAAGCAACGCCCGAAATACTTTACTGCTACAGTCAACTATGTTTGTCCCTCGCTGGTGGGCAAAAGCCTACTATTTTACTCGCAATCCAAGGAGCGTCATGGCGATGGGATCCACGAAATTTGGCGGGGTCATGCTCGGGTCGGTGCTGTCTGTCCTTGCAGGCACGCAAGGTGTCCTCGCAGAGGAGCTCAACCTCTATACCACCCGCGAACCTGGGCTGATCCAGCCGCTGATCGATGCCTTCACGCAGTCGACCGGGGTCACGGTCAACACCATCTTCTTGCAGGACGGGGTCGCCGAGCGCGTCATCGCGGAAGGTGACAAGTCGCCGGCAGATGTTCTGATGACTGTCGATGCCGGCGTTCTCGTCGATCTTGTCGAGAAGGGCCTTACGCAGAGCGTCGAGTCGGAGGTCCTCAGCACCACGATTCCCGAGACACTGCGGGATGACGATGGCCACTGGTTCGCTCTTTCGATGCGTGCCCGCGCGGTTTATGTGACCAAGGACCTCGACCTGACCGGGATCACCTACGAGCAGCTTGCCGATCCCGCCTGGAAGGGTAAAGTCTGCATTCGCTCCGGCCTGCATCCTTATAACGTCGCGCTGACCGGCTCGTTCATCGCACATCATGGTGAGGAAGCGGCCGAGAAATGGCTGACCGGCCTCAAGGCCAACCTCGCCCGCCCTGCGGCGGGCGGTGATCGCGATGTCGCGCGCGATATCATGGGCGGCCTTTGCGACATCGGCGTTGCGAATTCCTATTATGTCGGCCTGATGCGCAGCGGTGCCGGTGGTCCCGAGCAAGAGGAGTGGGCCAAAGCGATACGGATGATCCTGCCGACCTTCGAGAACGGTGGCACGCAGGTCAACATCACCGGCGCTGCCGTCGCCCGTCACGCACCCAACAAGGACCAGGCGGTCCAGTTCCTGGAATATCTCGTCTCGGACGAGGCGCAGGCGATCTACGCAAAGGCGAATTTCGAGTATCCGGTCAATGCGAATGCCACCGTCGATCCGCTGATCGCCGAATACGGTGCGTTGACGCCGGACACGATCGACATCGTCGAAGGGGTGAAGTTCCGCGCGGCCGCCAGCCAGATGGCTGAGCGGATCGGATTCGACAACTGATCAAGAAGCTCTCGGCGACGGCCTCCTGCGAGGACCGTCGCTCCTTCCCCAACTTATGAAGCCTGCCGAACCCACCTTGATGAATCAGATACCGCGGCGCCGTTCAGGGGCCGGATGGCGGTTTGGCGCGGTGCTTATCGCGGCGCTGGTCTGCCTTCCCGTGCTTGCCCTGCTCTTGATCGCGTTCCAGGGCAGTGCCGGGCTTTGGCCCCACATGCTCGCCAATGTTTTGCCGGCAGCACTGAAGAACACGGTCATTCTGCTGGCCGGCGTGGGCATGCTGGTGACGTTGATCGGCACCACAACCGCCTGGATGGTGACGGCCTACGACTTCCCCGGCCGGCGCGTTTTCGAATGGGCACTGCTGCTGCCACTGGCGGTGCCGACGTATATTATCGCCTATGCCTATCTCGATATCCTGCATCCGGTAGGTGCGGTGCAGGGTGCATTGCGAAGCCTTCTGGGCTATTCCAGCCCGCGCGAGTTCCGCCTGCCCGACATCCGCTCGATGGGGGGCTGTATCCTGCTGCTGGGGCTGGTGCTCTATCCTTACGTTTACTTGACCACCCGAGCGATGTTCCTGACGCAGGCGGCAAATCTGGTCGAGGTCTCCCGCACGCTCGGAACACGTAGGGGCAGCGTCTTCCGCCGGGTGGCGCTTCCCCTGGCGCGGCCAGCGATCGCGGTCGGCGCCAGCCTGGCACTGATGGAAACGCTGAACGACATCGGCGCCTCGCAGTTCCTGGGAGTCAGGACACTGACGCCGTCGATCTATTCGACCTGGGTCAACCGTTCGGACATGCCGGGCGCCGCGCAGATCGCGCTGGCCATGCTGGTGATCGTGGTCCTGCTGATGCTGGTCGAGCGCTATGCGCGCCGCAACCAGCGTTACGCGGCTGCGGCGCAAAGACCCCGCGCGATGTCTCCCGCCCGGCTGCGAGGATGGCCCGCCGCCGGCGCGTTCTGCCTGTGCCTCTTTCCGGTCGCGCTCGGCTTCATCGCACCGGCGGCTTACCTTTGTCGGGAGGCTTGGAAGCGCGTCAGTTTCGCCGGGATCTCCCCGCGCATCTGGGGCGAAATCGTCAACACCGTCACGGTATCGGCCGTCGCTACCCTGCTCGTGCTCCTGTCCGGCCTGGTTCTTGCCTATGCCGCCAGGACCTATCCCGGCCGATCCACATCGCTGGCCGCACGTGCTTCGACGCTGGGCTATGCCGTGCCGGGAACCGTCCTGGCCATCGGCCTGCTCTATCCGGTCGGCCTATTCGATCGCTTCTGGGCCGGCGGGGTCGAATGGCTGATCGGTGCCGCGCCCGGCCTTCTGCTGCTGGGATCGGGGGCGGCGCTGGTGCTGGCCTATTCCGTTCGATTCATGGCAATCTCCACCGGCGGGATCGAGGCAGGGTTCAGCCGCATCCCACCCTCGTTGGACCATGCGGGACGGATGCTGGGCCGGTCCTCTTTGGGCGTCTTCCGCAGCGTGCATCTGCCTCTGTCAAAAACCGCCATCGCTTCGGCAGGCCTGTTGGTTTTCGTGGATTGCATGAAAGAGCTGCCGGCGACGCTGCTGCTGCGGCCGCTGAACTTTGAAACCCTGGCGACCCATCTTTATGGCGAGGCCGCCAGAGGCACCTATGAGGAAGCCGCGATTGCCGCCCTGCTGATCGTGCTGATCGGCATCCTGCCGGTCGTCGTGCTGTCGCGGCTGGGGCGGGTCGAGACCTGATCCGCATCCGGCCTGCGGTCAGTGATCCCGGACCGGCGGCGTCAAGGTGACGCGCGCGACAAAACCTTCCTGACTGGCAGGCGCGGGCGAGATGATTTCAAGCCTTCCGCCGGCCGCCGACACGATCTGCTGGCAAATATGCAGGCCCAGGCCGAACCCATCGCCACGGTGCCGGGCAAAGCGCCGCGTCAGCCCGGCCAGGTCGGCGGCTGCGACGGCCCTGCCCTCGTTCGCGACCTCGAGCACGGCGCCCTGCCGCAGACGAAGCCGAACCGGGCTGCCGGGCGGGCTATGCTGCAGGGCATTGTCGATCAGGTTGGACAGCACGATGGCAAAGGCGTCCGGGTCGATGCGCGCCATGACCGGCGCGGGCGGCAGCTCGGCCGCCAGCCGGGCGGCTTCCGACGGTGCGCGCTCGGCGACGACCAGCCGGGTCAGGGCCGCAAGATCATGCGCTTGCGTGGAATCGCCGATCCCCGCATCGGCACGGGCCAGTTGCAACAGCCGCGCGACCAGCCGCCGCATTCGCTGCAAGGCACGTTCAAGCGCATCCAGGCGGGCGATCTGAGCCGGCGTGGTCGCATTCTCCCGCATTTGCTGAGTCTGGGCCAGGGCTATGGCGACAGGGGTGCGCAATTCATGCGCGGCATTGGTGGCAAAGGCACGCTCGGCCTCCAACGCCTGCGCCAGACGGGCGATGAAGCCATTGACCACGCTGGCGATCTGCACCAGGTCCTCGGGCCAGTCGCCGGCGTCGATCATGTCGAGCCGGCTGCCGTCGCGGGCCGCGATCTCGGCCCCAAGTTCACGCAACGGCGCCAGCGAACGTCGCGACACCCAGCCGACGATCAACCAGGTCAGCGGCAGGAGCGCGACCATCGGCAGCAGGAAACCTGTCATCCCTTCGCGAAACGCCTCGCGGCGCTCGGCCAGCGGCGCGGCGATCTGCAAGGCCTGGCCGGCGGCGTTGAAGGGCGTGGCATAGAGCCGGTAGCCCGGCGCGGAAGCGACCCGACCGGGGAAGAGGTCGGCGGCGTCGGGCAGGACCGCCCGACCGGCCAATTCCGATTGCCGCAGCACCCTGCCGTCCCGCGCGACCAGCCGATAGAGCAGCGCCTCGTCCATCGGCACCGCGGGCTGGGGCACCTCGACCGCAATGCCCTGCATCTCCATGTGCGAGACCAGCGGCAGCAACACATGGGCCGTTTCCACGAGTTGCTGGTCGAAAAGCTCGTCCTGTTCGGACCAGAGCACCGCCGCCATCAACACCACCGCCCCGGCCCAGACCGCCGCCAGCCCCAGCGTCGTGAACAGCGCCACCCGCCGCGACAGGCTCGCGCGCCGCATCAGGCCCGCCCCATGCGATAGCCGAAGCCGCGTTCGGTCACGATGGCGTCCCGGCCCAGCTTGGCGCGCAGCCGGCTGACATGGGCCTCGATGGCATTGCTTTCCACCTCGTCGCCGAATCCATAGAGCGCGTCCTCCATCTGTGCGCGGCTGGTGGTCACGTCGGGGCGTCGGCTCAGCCGCTCGATCAGCGCCCATTCGCGCAGCGTCAGGTGGACGGGCTGGCCATCCAGCAGCACCTGCCGCCGCTCGGGCAGGATCAGCAGCCGGCCGAAGCGCCGCTCGACCTCGGCCGCTCCGGCGGCTCGGCGGTGAATCGCCAGAATGCGGGCATGCATCTCGTCCAGGTCATAGGGCTTGACCAGATAATCGTCCGCACCGGCCTCGAGCCCGGCGATCCTTTCGGTGATGCGGTCGCGGGCGGTGACGATCAGCACCGGCACCCGCGCGCCGCGCCCACGCAGATCCCGCAAGAGCGCCAGCCCGTCTCCGTCTGGCAGCCCCAGGTCCAAGAGCGCCAGATCGTAATCGGTCACGGTCAGCGCCGCCGCCGCGTCCTCGGCGTGCCCGGCAAGGTCGACGGCATGACCCGCGGCGCGCAGGTAGGCGCCGACGGCCTCGGCCAGATCCGGCTCGTCCTCGACGACAAGCAACCTCATCGGCGACCTCTCTTCCTTCGTAAGCGAACCGTAATGTTGGCATCCCAGGAAGCACGCCGGAAGCCCCCGCGCCACAGCATCGGCCGGGCGGCACAAGGATGACGCACGATGACGGCAAATACCATCTGGCTCGGGATCGGCTTTCTCGGCCAGCTCCTGTTCACCTCGCGCTTCCTGGTGCAATGGATCGCCAGCGAACGCGCCCGCCGCAGCATCGTGCCCCTGGCTTTCTGGTGGTTCAGCCTTGCCGGCGGTGCGACGCTGCTCGCCTACGCGATCTGGCGGCGCGACCCGGTCTTTGCCGTCGGGCAGGCAAGTGGCCTGGTGATCTATACCCGCAACCTGATGCTGATCGGACGCGGAGCGCGCCAGGGAAAACCGGCATGATCCGTCGTCATCCGGTCGTCCTGGCCATGCTATGCACGCTGCTGGCAGCGCTGCTGGGGCTGCTGCTGCGCCCGCTGACCCCTATCGACGAGACCCGCTACCTCGCCGTCGCATGGGAGATGCACACGACCGGCAACTGGCTGGTGCCCAGCAAGAACTTCGCGCTCTATAGCGACAAGCCGCCGCTCTTGTTCTGGGCGATCAACCTCGTCTGGCTGGCGACCGGCGTCAGCGGTTTCGCCGCCCGGCTGGTGGGGCCGGGTTTCGCCTGCCTGGCCATCTGGCTGACGGCGCGGCTGGCGCATCGCCTCTGGCCCGAGGATCGGGACGCGGGCGGCCGGGCGGCCATGGCCCTTGCCGGGCTCACGGTCTTTGCCCTGTCGGGCAGCCTGACCATGTTCGACGTGCCGCTGGCGACCGCGGTCCTGGCCGGGCTGATCGCGCTGGACGCCGCCGGGCCGGGCGGCTGGCGGGCATGGGCCGGCTTCGGCGCCGCCATCGCACTGGGCGTGCTGATCAAGGGGCCGGTGATCCTGTTCCACTTGCTGCCCGCCGCGCTGTTTTTGCCATTATGGAGCCGGAACGGGATCCGCTGGCGCGCCCTTCCGGCGCGCCTCGGCTTCGCGGTCGCGGTGGCACTGGGACTGGTCGCGCTGTGGCTGGTCCCGGCGGCCATCGCCGGCGGTCCGACCTGGCGCGCGGCCGTCCTGTGGCATCAAAGCGCCGGGAGGCTGGCCGAATCCTTCGCCCATGCCCGGCCCTGGTGGTGGTATCTGGCCCTGCTGCCGGTCTTAGGCTTTCCGCTGTTGTGGAGCCCAGCCCTATGGCACGAAGCCCGGCAGACCTCGTGGCGGCAAGACCGCGGGCTGAGGCTCTGCCTGATCTGGGCAGGCGCGGCGCTGGCACTGTTCAGTCTGACCAGTGGCAAGCAAGTGCATTACCTGGTGCCGGACCTGCCCGCACTGGCGCTGGTCGCTGCCCGGCTCGGGCGGAACGCGCCCGGCTTCGGCCTGCAACCGGCGATCATCGCAATCGGCCTGGTCGCGCTGGCGGCGGCGGTGGCTGGGTTCGGCCCGTTGCCCCTGCGGATGCGGACGCTTTTCGATCCTGCCAGCACCTTTCTGGCCTGGGCGCTGCTGGCAGCGACGCTGTGCTGGCTGGCGGCGCGGCAGCGGGGCGCAGCCGGCGCGATGATCCTGTCGCTGGGCCTGCTGCTGGCCACAAACCTGCTGATCGGCACGACCCGCACGGCGCAGGTCTATGACGCCGCCCCCATCGCCGCCCGACTGTCCGCGCATCGCGCCGAAGGACTGGCCTTCACCGGCGCCCCCTATCATGCCGAGTTCAACTTTGCCGCCCGGTTGACCGAACCGGTCGCCGAACTGCCCGACCCGGCCGCGTTGCGGTCCTGGGCCGCATTGCATCCGCAAGGGCTGATCGCCGGCCGGACCGATCGCTTCGCCCCGCCCTGGCCTCCGCGCGAGACGATCCTGTTCCGCAATCGCGATTACGGGATCTGGTCCGTCGCGGATGCTCCCCTGGCTGAAAGGAACCCCCAATGAACAACATGCACCCCTCGATCTCGGTGGTCGTCCCCGTCCGCGACGAAGTGGCGGCCATCGAGCCGCTGATCCACGAAATCGCCACCGCGATGGCCGACCGCGACTACGAGATCATCGTGGTCGATGACGGATCGGAGGACGGCACCGACCGCATCCTGCAAGCGCTGGCGGCGCGGATGCCGCGGATGCGCCTGCACCACCATCCCCGTTCGCGCGGGCAATCCACGGCAATCCGCAGCGGCGTGCGGCTGGCGCGGGCATCACTGGTCGTGACGCTTGACGGCGACGGGCAGAACCCCCCCGACCAGATCCCGCTGCTGCTTGCCCCCTTCGCGACCGACGTGCCGGGCCTTGGGCTGGTGCAGGGTCAGCGGGCGGTGCGGCGCGACAGCGCGGCGAAACGGTTGGCCTCGCGCTTGGCCAATGGCATCCGGGCCGCGCTGCTGCACGACGGGGTGCGCGATTCCGGCTGCGGGCTGAAGGCGTTCCGGCGCGAGGCCTATCTGGACCTGCCCTTCTTCGACCACATCCACCGCTTCATGCCGGCGATGATGCTGCGCGAGGGTTGGCGGGTAGAAACGGTCAATGTCACCCATCGCCCGCGCCGGGGTGGCCGCTCGAAATATTCGAACCTTGCGCGCGGGCTGGTGGGCATCCCCGACCTTCTGGGCGCGGCATGGCTGATCCGCCGCTCGGGCCGCCAAGGGCTGGCCACACCCGAACCGCCGCAGCCCCGCCCTGCCGCCCTCGGCTGCGAAGACGTGGCACGGCCATGAGGATCGCCGTGGCGGGGCTTGGCTATGTGGGGCTGGCGAATGCGGTGCTGCTGGCGCAGAACCACGAGGTGACGGGCGTGGATCTGTCGCCCGAACGGGTGGCGCAGGTCAATGCCGGGAAAAGCCCGGTCGTGGATGACGAATTGACGGACTGGCTGCGCCGCCGCAATCCGCGACTGCGGGCGACGCTGGACGGCGATGCCGCCTATCGCGGCGCGGATGTCGTGATCATCGCCACGCCCACGGATTACGACCCCCTCGCCCATTCCTTTGACACCTCCAGCGTCCGTTCGGTGATCGCGCAGGTGGCCGCCGTGAACCCGCAGGCCGCCATCGTGGTCAGATCCACGGTGCCGGTCGGGTTCACCGCCGCGCAGGCAGAGGCTTCGGGCGGCGCTCGGATCGTCTTCGTCCCCGAATTCCTGCGCGAGGGCATGGCGCTGCACGACAGCCTGCATCCCAGCCGCATCGTCGTCGGCGAGCGTTCGGACCGCGGGCGCCGCATCGCCGCCCTGTTTCTGGAAGGCGCGCTGCGCAACGATGTCGAGGTGCTGCTGACCGACCCGAGCGAGGCCGAGGCGATCAAGCTCTTCTCGAACACCTGCCTCGCCATGCGCGTGGCCTTCTTCAACGAGTTGGACAGCTATGCGCTGGCCCGCGGTCTCGACAGCCGCCAGATCATCCGCGGCGTCTGTCTCGATCCGCGCATCGGCGCGCATTACAACAACCCCTCCTTCGGCTATGGCGGCTATTGCCTGCCCAAGGACAGCAAGCAGTTGCTGGCCAATTACGGGCAGGTGCCGCAGAACCTGATCACCGCCATCGTGGATGCCAACCGCACGCGCAAGGATTTCCTGGCCGAGCAAATCATCGCCGCCGCGCCCGCCACCGTGGGCATCTACCGGCTGGTGACCAAGGCGGGCTCGGACAATTTCCGCCAAAGCGCCGTGCAGGGGATCATGAAGCGCATCAAGGCCAAGGGGATCGAGGTGATCGTCCACGAGCCCGAATTGCACGAGGATCGCTTCTTCGGCTCGAAAGTGCAGCCCGACCTGCAAAGCTTCAAGGCGGAATGCGACCTGATCCTGGCCAACCGCCACAGCCCGGCGCTGGACGACGTGCAGGACAAGGTCTTCACCCGTGACCTTTTCGGAGCCGATTGATGCGCCGCACCCTCGTCACCGGCTGTTCCGGCTTCATCGGCTTTCACCTTTGCCGCCGCCTGCTGGCGGACGGGTTCGGCGTGGCCGGCATCGACAACCTGTCGGACTATTACGACCCCGCCCTGAAGCGGCAGCGCCAGGCGATCCTTCAGGCCGACCCGGCCTTCTCGGTCGTCAACGACAGCATCGAGACCCCCGGCCTGCTGGAACGCATGTTCCGCGACCACCGGCCCGAGATCGTCGTCCACCTGGCCGCGCAGGCCGGGGTGCGCCATTCGATCGACCATCCGCGCGCCTATCTTTCCAGCAATATTGCCGGAACCTTCGAGTTGCTGGAGGCCGCGCGGGCGGTGCCGCCCCGGCACATGCTGCTGGCCTCGACCTCCTCGGTCTACGGCCCCAACGACCGGATGCCCTGGCGCGAGACCGACCCGACCGACCATCCGATGTCCTTCTATGCGGCGACCAAGAAGGCCACCGAGGCGATGGCGCATGCCTATGCCCATCTCTACGGGCTGCCGGTGACCATGTTCCGCTTCTTCACCGTCTACGGCCCCTGGGGCCGACCCGACATGGCGCTGTTCAGGTTCACCCGTGCCATCCTGCGTGGCGAGCCGATCGACGTCTACAATCGCGGTGAGATGCGGCGCGACTTCACCCATGTCGACGACCTGGTCGCGGCCATCCGTGCCCTGATCGACGCGCCGCCCCCGCCCGAAGGGGAGGAGCGAGACGAGGGCGTTTCCCCGGTGGCGCCATGGCGGGTCGTCAATATCGGCAACTCCCATCCGGTGATGCTTGGCGAGCTGATCGCAGCGGTCGAACAGGCGACGGGGCGATATGCGATCCGCAACCTGCTGCCCATGCAGCCGGGGGACGTGCCCGCGACCTGGGCCGATACCTCGGCTCTGCGCCGGTTGACCGGCCTGTCGCCCAGCACGGAGATCCGCAAGGGCGTGCAGGATTTCGTCGACTGGTATCTGCGCTATCACCACCAGAATACCGCCGGGATGGCCTGTCGTGGGAAGAGCACTTCCGATGCCTCACCTTCCGAAAACAGGAAGGAACAGGACCTGCTTGCCGATCCCCCCGATATCAATCGGAAGACATTTCACCGGAATCCCATATAGCTGCTCGAGATTGGAGGCCGACAGCACCGCATCCGCTGGTCCGCAGATCGTTTGCAAGCCATCGAGCACCAACAGGACATCGTCGGCACATAAGAGGCATGTTGTGGGAAACGCGTGGAAAAGAGGATTGCATGTCGCCCGTCCTCCTTCAAACGGCTGAGCACTGACAGTCGCAGGGACTGGTTGGCGAGGTCAAGCACCAAGGCCGGCTCGTCCAGAACCAGCAATTCCGATCCTGTCGCCAAGGCGCGTGCCAGCATGACGAGTTGGCGCTCGCCCCCCGAAAGCCGATCGAAAAGGCTGGGCATTGGCCGCTGCGTCGACGCGCTCCAGTGCCTCTTCTGCTGCGCGATAGTCCTCCCTGCCAGGGGAGCCGAACACTCCCAATGCAGCAGCGCGTCCCATCACCACAATATCCAGGCAGCGATATGACAGCGAAACTGGGAAGGGCGGGGGAACATAACCGACGATCCGAGGCGCCCGCAGCGAGCCTTTCGCGACGGATAGCAACCCGCAACCGTCTTGATGAGGCTTGTTTTTCCCCGGCCGTTAGGCCCCAGAATGGCCAGACATCTTCCATTTTTGACCTGAAGGTCGACATTGCGGAAGATCCATCGCTTTTTGCGTCGGAAACCGGCGTTTTCCAATTTGTCATGTCCCGATCTCCTGTCGACGCTTGCGCCGCAGAAGCAAGACATCCTGGACCACGTCGACGGCGCTAGCCGGTCCTACCCTGCGGTGGCAATACGCTCCAGACGGCCCCGTTCTGCCCGGTAAAGCTCCTCCAGTTGCGGCGCCTTTACTCTTTCCATCCAGTGCGCCCAATGCGGATTTGGTTGACCGGATGTCAACTGGCTGTGGAATGATAACCCGATCAGTCCATGTGCCTGTCTGATTTTGTCAAATTTATCCTGGTTCGTATCGGAGGCTGCCATGCCCTTGCCGAGCAATATGGGCCTTGTCCTCTGACGATGAGGCTGCCCTTGCGGTGCGGGTGGCGCCCGAAGGTGTCAAGGTCCGGCACGGGAGGGCGAGCGGTCATATGATTGTCCTGGCGCAGGATCGGCAGCCGCCGCGCCAGCACGTCGCCGGGCGCTGATGGCGGACAGTGGCGACATGCAGCCAGTCCACGCTGACTCTGCCCGTATCGGGCAAAGACAACCGTTTGATGATCCATGGCAGGCTGGTTTTTCCCTCGCCATTCGGTCCGATGATCGAGGTGACGCGCCCGCCGGCAGCGTGACCGCTACGCCGTTGACGACCGGGGGCGCCAAATCACCTGCTGACTCCGCTTGCGATGATCATCTGGTGGCGCGGCGGCATGTTCGGCGCCTGTA
>JAANMY010003807.1_pt1 | contig 12069 bp, 10 predicted proteins | sample 7279691 | NCBI WGS metagenome assembly JAANMY01 (sample SAMN14094543, study PRJNA606508) | bioreactor metagenome | isolation source: A lab-scale SPAN reactor treating ammonium-rich wastewater day 388 | place: Ireland: Galway | collected 2018-02-07
TCTCACCCCCAACGGCCGTCTGGCATTTGTGTCCAATCGCGCCGGCAAAGATTCCCTCTACGTGCTGGATGTGCAAGACCCGGCCGGCGCGCGCCAGATCACAGAGGCCGTGGGCTACGATTGGTGGCCCCATTGGTGCAGTCCAGACATCATCGTCTTCGAGCGCGCCGACGACATCTTCAACCCCACCTGGATGGAAATCGCTTACGTGTCTGCCGCTGGCGGCAGCGTGACCCTGGTGACGTCGGCCGACCTGCCGGTGGGGTCGAAGGTGAACGGCTTCCCTTCCTGCTCCCCCGACGGCCGTTTCCTCGCCTTTAGCAGCCTGGCGCGAACGGCCGCGCGCAGCAACGATTACAAGGTCGGCCTGGTAGACCTGGCCGCCAGTGCCCCCCGCTTTGACGTGGTTGGCGATGGCTACCCCTTGGGCGGCGACGTGACCTGGTCTCCGGACAGCCAGGCCATTGCTTTCATGCACCTGCCGGCGGGCGAGACGGATTTTCAAATTTACCGCGTCTCCCTGGCCGATCCCTACAATCCCCTGAACCTGACTATGCACTTCGATGGCAACAGCAAGTACCCCACCTGGTCGCCATTGGGCGACCAGATCGCCTTTGCTTGCAGCCAGCGCATTCATGATGTGCAAGAGTGGGGGCTGTGCAGCACGCCCAGCAGCCGGCCACAAGTGACCATGCTGTTGGCCGATCTGCACAGCGGCAGCGAACGAGATCAGGCAACCAACAGCGCCCACCACGCCATCACCCCGACCTGGTCGCCCGACGGCCGTTGGCTCGCCTTTGCCTCTGACCAGGATGGTGACTGGGACATCTACCTGTACGCTGTGGCGACCGGCGAACTGATCAACCTCACCGCCGACTGGCCCAGCGACGAAATGCATCCTGATTGGGGGCCGTAAATGAGACGCCGTATCCAACCGCTGGAAGTTCTCTTACTCGTTGTCCTGGTGCAGCTTTTGCTCATCACGGTTTGGGTTTTGGCTAACTGGCGGGCCAACCCTGCCAATACAGATACGCTTGCCGCCATTAATCCGACGGCCGTCAACCTGACGGCCGTCAACCCGACGGCCGTTCTCGCCGCCGCCCTCACGCCGATCACATCACAGACAGAGGCGACGCTGGCCGCCACGCCGACGCTGCTGGTCCCAGGCAGCGCACCGCCAGGCGCAACCCTCCCGCCGGTGATGGCGCCAACGACGCCAACGACGCCAACGTCGTCAACGTCGTCGCCCTCCCCATCACCCATCCCTTCGCCAACGCCGCCGCTGTTCCCGCGCCCGGTAGATGACGCTCAGGTGGAGGCGATCCTCAACCGCCTGACGCTGACGCAAAAGATCGGGCAGATGTTGATGGTGGGGATGCCGGGCACGGCCGTTGACGACGCCACCCGCTACCGCATTGTCAACATGAACATCGGCGGCGTCATCTTTCTGGATCGCAACCTGGCCGGGCCACAGCAGGTGTTGGCGTTGACGACCGAATTACAACGCCTGGCGCAGCAAGAAGGGGCGCAAATCCCCCTCTTCATTGGTTGGAACCATGAAGGCGGGCGCGTCGCCCGCGCGGCGGCCGGCCTGACCCATTTTCCCAGCGCCATGGCCCTGGGCGCGGCCAACGATGCGCCGCTCGTCTACGCCATCGGGCAGGCGGTGGCGCAAGAGATGTTGAGCATGGGCGTGAACATGAATTATGCCCCGGTGCTCGATGTGAACCGCAACAGCGCCAATCCCGTCATTGGCCTGCGCGCTTTCAGTGACGACTCGCAAATTGTCGCCAGCATGGGGCAGCAATACATCATGGGGTTACAGGCGGGCGGCGTCATTGCCGTCGCCAAGCATTTTCCCGGTCATGGCGACACGGCCGTAGATTCGCACGTAGACCTCCCCCGCCTGGACATCACCCTGGACGCGCTCTGGCAGACAGATTTGCATCCCTTTCAGGCGGCGCTGGCGGCCCATGTGGGCGGCGTGATGGTGGCCCATTTGCAAATACCGGCGTTAACGGAGGCCGACGGCCGTCCCACTTCTCTCTCCCCGGCGACCATCACCGACTTGCTGCGTGGGCAGATGGGGTATGCGGGGGTGATCATGACCGACGATTTGGGGATGGGAGCCATCAGCAATTATTATGCGCTGGGCGAGGCGGCCGTGCTGGCCGTGGAGGCGGGCAACGATTTGCTCCTGAGCGTGGCGCTCGATGGCGTTCCCGAAAATATGCACACGGCGCTGTTAACGGCCGTTGCCAGCGGCCGTCTCTCCGAAGAACGTATCAACGATTCCGTGCGCCGCCTGCTGCGGCTGAAATTGGCTTATGGGCTTGACGCGCCGACGCTCCCGCCCCTGCTCATGGATCAGGCCGCGCACCAACAACTGGCGACGACGGCCGGCAGCGATGCCGCCCAAATCATGCAAAACAGCGCCGGGTGGCTGCCCCTGCCCGCCACCCAAAACCATCTGCTGCTGATCAGCCCGGCAGCGATCAACCCCGGTACACAGCGCAACGACGGCCAAAGCCTGCTGGGCGAACTGCTGACCGCGCGCGGACGTACCGTGACCGAACGCTTTTATGACCCCACTGCGCCCGCCGACATCTGGCAGACGCAAAACGAAGTATTGGCCCTGATTCCCCAGGTTGACGCTGTCGTCGTCATCGCCTGGGATGCCAACCTGCGCTACCAAAAGTTTGGCGAGACCGCGCAAGAAAGCCTGGTCTACGCCTTGCTCGCTGCGGGCAAACCCGTCATCGTCATTTTCGGCCAACTGCCTTATGATGCCGAACGGTTTGCCGACGCGCCCGCGCAAATTGCTGCTGCATAAATCCGAGATTCGCAAACTGTTTGAACTGTCGTCCATCAAAGGCAACGCCCTGGTGCCACTGTCGCTGTATTGGAAAAACGGCAAAGTCAAGGTGGCGCTGGCCGTTGGACGGGGCAAAGCGCAGTTTGACAAGCGGGAGGATCTTAAGCGCCGCGAATCCGACCTTGAACTCAAGCGAGCAACGATGCACCGGCTGCGCGACAGCCGGCCCGGGCGGCGGGCGGCGGATTGAACTCTCCAGGCCGCAGCGAGAAGAGCGGACAATTTGAGCATGTCGCCCAAAGACTTTTAGTGAAGGCTGGACGCCACACCGTAATTGCGTCTTAATGGCTGCGGTGCTTGAATCAGGCCGCTGTATTTGCGTCCATTGCATGTTGGGAATGAATCCGGCAAAAGTGTGGAATATGTTTAGACTGCTAATCGTCGCTGCGGGAGTGGTGGTCCTGACCGGCTGCCAGCATCCCAATGCCCCGTCGGCGACCGGGGCGCCCCCCAAGGTTCGTTATAGCGAAGTCCACGACTGGGAAATCAACAACGTCCTGTATCTGGCCGAGCGCGGGCGCTGGGAGGAAGCCCGCAAGCAGGCCGACGAGTTGTACGCCAAGGCGCCGACCAATCCCTTGGTGGAACGGGTTCATAATTGGGTGCTGCAACAAGGCCAGAAGCATCGCGAGCAGGCATTGGAGGACAAAATCCGGGAGGTGGATGCCAAGAATTCGGTCTTTAATCCGACGATTCCCAGCTTGTTGCTCGAACAGAAGGATCGCGGTCTGCCTGCGACCAAGGATGTGCGCGACACCCTGGCCGCCATTGAAGCGACGCCGTACATCCCGGACACTTACGGCAAGGTCATTCGCGAGCAGGGACCGCTTTTTGACCTGGATAGCGCCCGCGGTCAGATGGCCAGGGTGTTGGATACGGAGGTGACGATTCAACTCGATAATGTGCCGCTGGAGGCCATCATCTTGAATTTAAGCCAGACGGCGGGAGTGAACATCGTGGCCGACAAGTCTCTGGCCGCGCTCAAGCAAACCCTCAGCATCAACCTGAATAAAGTCCGCCTCGGCGAACTCCTGCGCTACATCGGGCGCAACTATGAATTGCAGTTCCAGGTAGGGAACGAACTCGTCTGGGTGGTGGATGCCAAGGATCCCAAGCGGCTGATGGAGGAAACGCGCTTCTACCGACTGAGAAAGGGCTTCATCCTGCCGGCTCAACTGGGCTCCGAAGATATGGTTCGCCAGGTGATCACGGCCGGCAACGTGCGAACGGAAACGGAAACCCAGAAGTTTAAGAAGTTTGTCAACGACGACGCCCCCGCCCAGCCAGCCTTGGAGAAGGTCATCACCAACCTGTTTACCGGTTCCAAGTGGTACATTGATTACGAACGCAACTTGATCGTCGCGCGCGGCACACCCGAACAACTTGAGGTGCTCGAGAACATCATCCGTGAGTTTGACCGGCCGGTGCAGCAGGTATTGATCGAAGCCCGGTTCGTCACGATTTCCAAGCCGGCGTTTCTCCGGTTGGGGGTTTTGTGGGAAACCGACCGGCAGCGCCAATCCAGCCGCAGCCCGATAGACTTCACCGGATTGGTCGGCAGCGAGAGCATTTCCAGCCTGGGGATTGGCCTCCAGGAAACGTTCACCAACATTCTTGGACGCGAATCCTTGAGCGCCACCATTACCGCGCTGGAGCAGAGTGGCGAGAGCCAGACCTTGAGCGCCCCGAGGCTCACGGTGGTGAACAACCGGCCCGCCACGATTTCCGATGGCAAAGTCCAATACTATTACGAGGAATACCAGGTGAAACAAACGGTCCAGCAGTACTATACCGCCTCCTCGTTCGTTCCCAGCGGGAAGCCCACCAAGATCACCGCCGGTTCCGAGTTGAATGTAATGGCCAGCATCAGTGGAGATGGCCGCAGCATTTTGCTCGCGCTTAATCCCCGGGTAAACACTGACGTGCAGATGGTCAGATTCACCACCCTGAGAGAAGTCGGCTCCGTGGGCTCGGCCCCGGCCGAATTGGACATATTCCTGCCGCAATATCGGACGCAAGAGTTGATGACGCGCGTTGCCGTCAAGTCCGGCGAAACCGTCGTCATGGGCGGCGTGCTGGAGCGCGAGAAGTCCACTTATGTGGAAGCGGTACCCATCCTAGGCAATCTCCCCTTGTTGGGGACCTTCTTCCGACGGCGCACGGAAGTGGACAAACCCCGCTATCTTCTGGTGTTTGTGACTGCCACCATTCTTACCGATTCGGGCGAATTCCTCATTTACGACAAGCCTCCGACCCCGGCTCCGGCCAGCAATTAGCGTGATGCGGTCACTTTCCATGCTCAGACCCGATCCGGTGCGACGCGTGTTGGCGGTGGACGCTGGCAGTCGTCGGTTGAAGCTGATGCTCGTCAAAGGCAGCTTCGGCCGGGGCGAGATTCTCCGCGAAGAGTCGGTGGACCTGCACGAGGAGGGGTTGGTCAACACCGAAGAACTGAAAACCCACCTGCACGACATCCTCGAAGACTGTGGCCGTCCACCAATTGCTTTGACGCTTTCACAGCACTTGTCCACGTCGCAAATCATCGAGCTGCCGCAAACCCCGGAGAGCGAGGTGCGCCGGCTCATTGAGGACGAAATCATCCGATTGAGCGGGGTGAGTGACAGCGCGATTGTCCACGACTTCGTGCAGGTGAAATCGCCGGCAGCAGCCCGCCAGCAATTCTGGGTTACGCTGTGCAAAGAGCGGGACATCGAGGAGCGCGTTCAGCAATTGGGCCTGGCGGCGGATGATTTGTGCGATGTCACCACGGCTGCCAATGCGCTGGTCGCCGCCTATCGCGCCGCCGAACCACAGCCGACGGACGCGCTGCTGGTGCATCTCGGCGCCCAAAACACCCTGCTGGTCGTGTTGGATGGAGGTCATGCCGTCTTCGCCACGAGTTTCACGGTCGGCAGCGATTCCTTCACCCGCGCCGTCGCCAAGGCCCGGAACTGTTCGTTCGAGGAGGCGGAACCATTCAAGCGCCGGCACAATGTGTTGACCGGTCCCCAAGCCTTGCCTGGTTTTGCGGAATTCGTGGATGGCTGGGTGGCGGAAATCAAACGGCAGTTCAGTGACTGGTTTACGAGCCGTTCTCGCCCGCTCGTGGACATTTCCACGGTGCCCGTCATCGTGGGCGGAGCGGCGTTTGACCAACCGGGCCTGCTGGAGTACCTCAACCAGCGCGTGGCCTTGAGTTTGCGGCCCTGGCCGGTGCGCCCGGGCCTGCCGGCGCCCGGATTTGAAATCGCCTACGGCACCGCCCTTCAAGCCCTGAATCTTACCGACCAACCGGTCTCGCTACTGCCGGCCGCCCGGCGCGCCGCCTGGAAACGGCGGCTCACCACGCGCAAGATCGAACTGGCCAACGTGGCGTTGATTACCCTCTGCTTCCTGGCGTTGTGCCTGGGTGTCTGGCAGAAGTTGTCGCTCCTGGAGCGCAAGCGTGAATTACTGACAAAAGTGCAGGCTGGCGCCGACGCCATGCAGGCCAACCAGTCGTTGACCGCCACCTTGTTGCTCGACTACGAACAACTCCGGCCAATGTTCGAGTGCCAGCAGAACACCGTGGATGCGCTGGCGACGCTGGCATTGCTCCAGGAATCCCGCAGCAATCGCACCTTCTGGTACGTCCTGCTGGCCGACCAGCAGAGTTACTTTACCACTGGCGGCTTCACCGTCACCAACCGACCGGGACGCACCAACGGGAGCATTCCCTTCATCGGCCCCTTGCCGCCGGCCGAGCACGATAGTCTGACTGGCGGGATCGGTTCCGAGTTCTCACCGGCCAAACCCGGATTGATTGCGGAACTCTGCGTGCCCGAAGACGTCGAAGGTGCGCGGCGCGTGTTAAGCCAGGTGGTCAACGACCTCAAGCAAAGCCCGTTGTTCACCAAAGTGGACCTGCTCTCCGATGATTTGCGGCGGGATTATGCCGATCCCAAGGTGATCCTGCCGGGTCGCCATTTTGCTTTGGCGCTGGATTTTGCAGCGGCGGACTTTCATCAGCCGCAGGTTTCCCGACGCTTCCGCCAGTCCGACGCGTTCGGCGGTCCCGGGCGGTCGGGCCGGCGGACACTGCCGGCATCGCCAGACGGCAGCGAGTCAGGCAAAACCCCGTGAAGCCGGTCATGTTCTCATCGCTTTTCAACGAACGCCGACGACGACATCTGATTCCATTGATCGTGCTCGCGCTGGCGGCCGGTTACCTTTTTGTCCTTCTGCCCTTGAGTCAGCGGGTGGATCAATTGAATGAACCGCTCAACAAGGCGTGGCGCAATCTTTCCGCGGCGCTCGGCCAGACCAACAATCTGAGCATAGACTTTGTCGGCCTCACCAACCAGATTGACGCCACCCGCCAGGCTGTGGTGGCCTTGGAAACCGCCCGCCAACGGGCCGCAACGCGTAGTGCCCTGGACGCGGCCCTCCGCGAGCGAATGAGCGCGCCGTTCCAGTTGGTGGATTACGAGAATGAACGCGGCGCCCTGCAGGACGCGTTGCGCCGACTGGCCGCCATGCACAAAGTCACCGTCGCCCCCGCCGTGTTTGACGGTTTTCCCGCGCACACGACGGACGTGCGGCAGCCCGCGTTGCTGTGGGTGCAACTGGCGTTTGTCCAAGAGTTGCTAACCGCAGCGATCCAGAGTCAGGTTGCGGGGATTCAAGCCTTGAGCGTGCCTTCGGTGCTCACGAACCCGCCCCCCCCGAATGGAATTCGTGCGTTGACGGAGATTCCGCTGCAACTTGAACTGGTTGGCGAGGCGGCAAAAGTCACCCGCTTTCTCGAGCGCCTCCCGTTGCGCGCGGAAGAAGTAGAGGCCGCCGGCCTGCCCGTCACCACCACGAACAAGCCGGCGTTGTTTTTGGAGCGGATGGTTCTGCGCAAACAAACGCCGGACAAACCCGAGGAAATCCGGGCCTCACTGCGGATCGTGGGCTTTGTGTTTCGCGAATAGAGAATACTTTTGTCATGTTGGGTCAGACAATAAGAAGCCGCTGGTTTGTGACCACCCTGCACGTGGGGCTGTGGGTGATCCTCGCCTTGGCGCTCTATCGGCTGCGCGGCACCGCGCCGGAGTACGAGGAGACCACTTCGCATACCACCCCGGCTCAAAGTCCGGTGCCCGTTGCCAGGCTGGAGAGCCTTTTTGTCCCCAGCGCCTTGGTGAGTCAACGGGCAGACACCAACAGCGTCAATCCCTTCGCTACCCGGCATTTCATTCCCACCGTGATCCCGCCACCGCCGCCCACCACGCGCAAGTTTGAAGTAACCTACCTCGGATTCTATCAAACCGAGGAGAATCCAAAGCAGGTCTTTGTCCAACTGGACAGCGCACTCGTCGTCAGTGCCATCGGCAACCGCCTGGCCACCAACCTGTATGTTGCCGAAGCCACGACCACGAACCTGACATTGACGAATCCCGTACCGCAGACCAATGTGGTGAAGCTGAACACCAAACAAGTGGTCGAAGTCCCTCTCCAATGACGGCAAACCCCGGCGCGACAGCAAAAGAAGTGGGCGATGTCCTGCTCGACCAAGGCAAGCTCACCGCACAGCAGTTGGAGCAAGTCCGCCGCCGCCAGCGCCGGCTCAACATCCCTCAGCACCGGGCCGTGGTGGACTTGAATTTTGCCTCCGAGGAGGACACTTGGCGTGCGCTCGCCCAAGTCAACGACCTTGAATTCGTGGATCCCGTCGCGCTGGACCTGAAGGCAGCGACCTTGGAATTGGTCCCCATCAAGTTCATCTTTCACTATCACATGCTGCCAGTGAGCGCGGAGGGTGACGTCGTTACGCTGGCGTTCAGCGAACCGCCTCGTCAGATGGAACAGGGCAACCTGCGCCTGATGCTCAACCGTCGTTTCAAGACGGTGCTCGCCACGCCCAGTTCCGTCCACGCCGTGATCAAGAAAAACTTCGGTCTGGGCGCCGAAACCATCCAGAAATTGCGCGAGGAACGGGGCGGCGCCGACCTCGACCGGGAGATTGTTTTCGACGTGCAGGGCAAGGACACGGACTCCGCGCTGGAGTCCACGATCTCCGCGTTCGTGGATCAGATATTGCAGGAAGCGTTGCGGCTCAAGGCCACCGATATTCATCTGGAGCCGTACGCCAATTCCATCCGCCTGCGCTATCGGGTGGATGGCATTCTCGAAACCGTTCCCGTGCCGGCGGACATGCGCCACCTGCACGCTGCCGTAATCTCGCGCCTCAAGATCATGGCCGGACTCAACATCGCCGAGAAGCGCCTGCCCCATGATGGCCGCATCGCCATGAAAACGGGCGAGGAAGAGTACGACCTGCGCGTGTCGGTGGTACCCACCAAGCACGGCGAAGCGGTGGTGCTCCGCATTCTCGGTCGCCAGAGCCTGTTTCTCGACCTTGCCCAGTTGGGGATGGAACCCAGCCATGAAGACGTCTTCGCCCAACTGATGAGTATGCCGCAGGGGTTGGTGCTGCTCACCGGGCCGACCGGCAGTGGCAAGACCACCACGCTTTATGCCGCCCTGGCGCAAGCCAATGACGAGGGCCGCAAAATCATCACCTTTGAAGACCCGATTGAGTACCAACTCGAAGGGGTAGTACAGATTCAAGTGCGCGAACAAATCGGGCTGACGTTCGCCGCCGGTTTGCGCTCCGTCTTGCGACACGATCCCGACGTGGTCTTGGTCGGTGAAATTCGTGACTATGAAACTGCTGAAATCGCCGTCCGCGCCGCCCAGACGGGTCACCTGGTTTTGTCCACGTTGCACACCAACGACAGCATCGGCGCGGTGACGCGGCTTCTGGAGATGAAGATCGAGCCTTACCTGATTTCCTCCTCGCTACTGTGCAGTCTTTCACAACGCCTCGCCCGTCGCATCTGCCGGCATTGTACCCAGACCGACGACAACATTCCCGAGAGCACCCGCGAAGAGATGGCTGCCTTCATGAAAATTTCTCCCGGCGAAGTCAAGGCCTCCCGCGGGGTGGGCTGCGTCGAGTGCAACCACCGTGGCCATCGCGGGCGCGTGGCCGTCTATGAAATGTTCCTGCTCAACGAAGCCATCAGTGACCTGATCCAGCCTGGCGTCAAGACCGGCGAGTTGCGTGAAGCTGCGCGCCGGGTGGGCTGGCGTTCCTTGCGCGAGATGGGCTGGCTCAAAGTCCAGCGCGGGTTGATCCCCATTTCCGAACAGGAACGCTGGACGCGCCTCATTGATCCGCTGGCCCTCACAGCCGGGCCCTCAATCGGAGCAAGTTAACAAACGAACAAGCGTTGAACCGGGGTATCCCGCTTCAACGCTTGAACGCCCTCGAAAAGTCTGAGGCCCGGTCAGGACTTCGCTTCCGCCGGCTTCCAATTCCGCTTGGGCGCCTTGACGACCAAGCCCTGCTTCAGGGCCTTCGCGGAAACCCGTACGTAGCGAACTTCGCCGTCAATGACCGCTTTCACCCGCTGCAGATTGGGCAGGAAACGCCGCTTGGTGATGGCGGTGACGTGCGTACCAATACCGCCGCTCTTCTTCGATTTACCGCTGCGCCAGATGATGCTGCCCTTGCGCGGCCGTTTGCCTGTCAGTTCACAAATTCTTGCCATAATTTCCTCTCGCGATTAAGGCCGCAGAAGATAAACGCCCGAAATCCGCTGGCAAGCCATATTTTCGGTGCGGCGGTGCCGCGGAGCTTCCGGGAATGAGCCGGGGGCGGCCTGCGCGGTTCACCCGCAGTTTCCACCCGTCGGCCGGTCCGCGCCAAGACGAGCAATCCGATGCCGGAACCTGGCTTGGGCGCAGTCGCCCATCCGTCACTCGATCACCGCCTGCACGTACCGTCGCCTTTCCAACTCATTGGCCGGGTGCAGTTCCACGAGGCGGAAATTCTGCCGCGTGCCATCTGGCAGCAACAACACCTGTTCGAGCGTGTCCTCCTGGTGGTTTGCCGGGTAGATCGTTTCCACGACCTGCCCGACGACACAAGTGGCATCGTGGGCCATGATTTCTCCAGCATCGAGGGTGGGTAACATCAAGCTTTGCATCATGCGTCTCCTTTTGGCGAGCAACATCGCACGGCGTTCCGCGCGATCAAGCAGAAGAATACCCGACAAACCGTCCGCAATTTCCGCAATACCGCTGGACCAACTGCGACCAGTTTCGTCCGACCAATACGCCGGGTTCCCGTTTCAACAAGCTTCCCCAAGGCGCTGTTCGGGAGTCGTGGCAGGCAACGATCAGCCGGGAGTTGACGTTGCACGACGCGGATCATCCCGAAGCCGAACTCGAAAGGACTCAAAAGGACTGGCATCACCGGACGGGAAGCGATAGGTTGCGGCGTATGAAACGCGATTACTCGGCCAGAGGGGCGTTCACCTTGATTGAGTTGCTGGTCGTGATTGCCATCATCGCCATCCTCGCGGCGATGTTGCTGCCGGCCCTGGCCAAGTCCAAGACCAAGGCGCAGGGGATCAGTTGTCTCAACAATCTCAAACAGCTCCAGCTTTGCTGGACGATGTACGCCCACGATAACAACGACCGCCTGGTGCCCAATGGCGATGGCGCCGCCTATACCGGCTGGATCGGCGGACAGTTCCTGGTGAATGTGACCGACGGCACAAATGTAAACCTGCTCAAGGCGCCGACGGGCTTCCTCTGGAATTACAATCAGTCCTTGGGCATTTACAAATGCCCGGCGGATCGCAGCGTGGCCAAAGCCGGGAATATCACTCTGGGGCCGCGAGTCCGCAGCATGTCGCTCAACGGCAACATGAATGGAAACAGTTGGTACACCGCTGCGACGCGCGATACCTACTTCACCTACCGAAAACTGGCGGAAATCATCCGTCCGCCGCCCTCGCAGGCGTTCGTGTTTCTGGATGAAAGCCCCACCACTTTGGATGATGGCTATTTCCTGGTGGTGTTCGACACGATCATCTGGGGCAACGACCCCGGCAATTTCCACAATGGCGCCTGCGGCCTTTCGTTCGTGGATGGGCACAGCGAGATTCACAAATGGAAGGACCCGGACACCTTGGCCGTGGTTAAGCCGACGAGCCCTCGCGGCCCGCGCGATGTGCCGTGGTTGCAGCTCCGCACGTCGGCTCCCATTGATCCGACCCGGCGTTTTCCGTAAGGCCGGAGGCGCTCATCAGCCGGACTCGTCATCTTCTTGACCCTGCCGACATGCGCAAACTGCCACTGCTCCTTGCCTCGACCTG
>JAANMY010003809.1_pt1 | contig 12060 bp, 7 predicted proteins | sample 7279691 | NCBI WGS metagenome assembly JAANMY01 (sample SAMN14094543, study PRJNA606508) | bioreactor metagenome | isolation source: A lab-scale SPAN reactor treating ammonium-rich wastewater day 388 | place: Ireland: Galway | collected 2018-02-07
TGCCGAGCTACGCCCTGGCCGGGTTCCTCAAGGGCCGGCGGCGCAGCAGCGAGGCATCGCTCAAGTACGTCGTCTACGGCGGCGGGTCGGCCGGCATCATGCTCTACGGCATCAGCCTGATCGCCGGCCGGTTCGGCACCGGCTACCTGCCCGACGTCGCCCAGGCGTTCCAGACCGCCCCGATGGATCCGTTGCTGCTGCTGGCGTCCCTGTTCGTGCTGATCGGCATCGCCTTCAAGCTGGCGGCGGTGCCGTTCCACTTCTGGTGCCCCGACGTGTTCGAGGGGGCGGCCGCCGAGGTTGCCGGGTTTCTGTCGGTCGCGTCGAAGGGAGCCGCGCTGGCGCTGCTGGCCCGCATCGCGCTGGCAGTCGCCGGGCCGGACCAGTCGGCCACCTGGCAGGCTGTCGCGCCGTACCTCGCCCCCGTCATCGCCATCTTCGCCGCCGTCACCGCCACCTTCGGCAACCTGGCCGCCTACGCCCAGACGAACCTGAAACGGCTGCTCGCCTACTCGACCATCGCCCATGCCGGCTATATGATGATGGGCCTGGCGACGCTGACCACCGACGGCGCAGGAGCGGTGCTGTTCTACCTGGTCGCCTACCTGTTCATGAATCTGGGCGCCTTCGCCGTGGTCGCGTTCCTGCGCAACCTGACCGGCTCGGAGGATCTGCACGACTTCCGCGGGCTGATCACACGCGCGCCGGTGCTGGTCATCACCCTTGGCGTCTTCCTGCTCAGCCTTCTCGGCCTGCCGCCGCTCGCCGGCTTCGCCGCCAAGTTCCAGATCTTCAGCGTCCTGTACAACGCCGGTGAGACGTACCAGCTTCACAACCAGCCGGGGCTAAGTTATACAATGTACGCCCTGCTGGTGATCGGCGGTCTGAACACGGTCATCAGCGTCCTGTATTATCTGAAGGTGCTGAAGGTGATGGTGCTGGAGAAGTCGCTGGAGGAGGTCGAGGGCCGACCGGCGGTGCCGCTGCCGGTGCCGGGGTCGGTGTCGGCCTACGCGGTGCTGCTGGCACTCGTGGTCCTGGTGGTCGGCATCCTGTGGGGACCGCTCGATCAGGCCAGCCGGGTTCAGGGTGTCGAGGGGCTTGTACCGCCGACCAACGGCCAGCAGCAGGCGCGCGGGCGGTGAGAAGAACCTCTCCCCCGGCCTCCTCCCCGCGCAGGGGCGGGGACCGAGGGAGAGGTTTCCGCAGCGGAGCGAAGGGAGTACTGCGGTGATCGACGCTCAGACGTACAGCCGACTGCAGGACATCATCCGCCGCGAGGGCCGGTCGCTGCTGCAGTACGCCATCGACTCGTTCCCCTGGGCCGGCTCCCAGACCGCCGCCGCCAACGCCTGCTTGCAGGAGATGGCCCAGGAGGAGGCCGAGGCGATCGGGCAACTCGGCCGCCTGCTGCTGCGCCACCGCCTGACGCCCCCCTACCTCGGCCCGTACCCGATGGCGTTTACCTCGTATAACTTCCTCGCCCTGGGCCGGCTGTTGCCGCTGCTGGTCCGCCATCAGCGTGCCGACATCGACCGGCTGGAGGCCGACCTGAAGCAGGTTAGCGACCCGGAGGTGCGCGGCCCGCTGCAGCACCTGCTGGACGTCAAGCGGCGCCACCTCGCCGAGCTGGAGGCGCTGGAGCCGATGGGCAAGCCGGCCCTGAAGAGCTGATTCCCCAGGGCGGAGGGCCTGTGCCGTGCCCCCCGAACTGATCGACACTCACGCCCACCTCGACGACGAGCGCTTCGCCGCCGACCTGCCCGCGGTGCTGGGACGCGCGGCCGCGGTCGGCGTCGTCCGCATCGTTACCGTGGCCACCACAGCCGCGACGAGCGGGATCTGCGTCGCGCTGGCGGCCCGTCATTTCTCCCTTTTCGCCACTGTCGGCATTCAGCCGAACCACGTCGCCGAGGCCGCCCCGGGCGACTGGGACGAGGTCGTGCGTCTCGCCACCGCCGCGAAGGTCGTCGCGCTCGGCGAGACGGGCCTTGACCGCCACTGGGACTACGCCCCGTTCCCACAGCAGGAAGACTACTTCGCCCGTCACCTGGAGCTGGCCCGCCGGCTCAACCTTCCGGTCGTCATCCACTGCCGCGAGGCCGAGGCCGACGTGGTACGCATGCTCCGCGCCGACCACGACCGGCACGGCCCGGTACGGGGGGTGATGCATTCGTTCACCGGCGCCGCCGACACGGCTCGGGCCTGCCTGGAGGCGGGTCTGTACGTGTCGTTCGCGGGTATGCTAACCTACAAAAACGCGCAGGCGCTGCGCGACGTGGCGGCCGCCGTCCCGCTCGACCGGCTGCTCGTCGAGACCGACAGCCCGTACCTGGCGCCGGTGCCGGTGCGCGGTCAGCGCAACGAGCCCGCCCACGTCACCCACACGGCTGCCTGCCTCGCCCAGGTCAAGGGCGTCACCCCGGCGGTCCTGGCCGAACACACGACCCGCAACGCCCGGGCGCTGTTCAACCTGGCGGACTGAACTCGCACTATCTCCGTGACGCCTGATAGGGGCAGCGGGCCGAGCGGGGCGTGGGGCTGGGCGGTATAATCCATGTCGGCGGATGTCTCCACGCCGGCGCCCGAAGGTGCTGGCATTTCTACCGACCGGAGAACGCTCGTGGGTGGATCGATCGCGGACCAGAACCTGCTACTGGGCACCCTCGCCGTGGAGATGGGCCTTGTCAGTCGCGAGGCGCTCGACATCGCCCTGAACGCCTGGGAGGCCGACCGCGCGCAGCCCCTGGGGCGCCTCCTCGTCGAACTGGGGGCGTTGCCGGTGGAGAAACTCCCCCAGCTGGAGGAGGCCGTCCGCAAGCAGCAGGAGCCGGCGTCACGCAACTCGCCCACGGGGCACAACTCGGCCACCGGGCAGGAGCTGGCCGACGACTACCGGACGCTCCGCGAGGCTCCTCCGCCGCCCCGTAAGCCGGCCCCCGGGGGGCAGCTGGCCGAGACAACCCCCCCGTCCCGGCCGGACCCGCCGAGTACCTCCACCCAGCGCCCGCGCCCAGCCCCCCTGCCGCTGACCACCGAGCGCTATATCCCCATCAAGTTGCACGCAAAGGGCGGGCTCGGCGAGGTCTACCTGGCGACCGACGAGGAGCTGCATCGCGAGGTCGCGCTGAAGGAGATTCAGGCCCACTGCGCGGGCGACCACGACAGCCGGGCGCGGTTCCTGCTGGAGGCCGAGATCACTGGGCGACTGGAGCATCCGGGCGTCGTCCCGGTGTACGGGCTGGGCGTCCATGCCGACGGCCGGCCGTACTACGCGATGCGCTTCATCCGGGGCGACTCGCTCAAGGACGCAATCACCGCGTTCCACAAGGCCGACGACGCCGTCCGCGATCCGGGCGAGCGCCAGGTTGAGCTGCGCCAGCTGCTCGGCCGGTTCACCGCCGTTTGCAACACCCTCGCCTACGCCCACGCGCGTGGGGTGCTGCATCGCGACATCAAGCCGGCCAACATCATGCTCGGCCCCTACGGCGAGACGCTGGTCGTCGATTGGGGCCTGGCCAAGACGATAGGCCAGGCGGAAATGCCGCGGCAGCAGCGGGCCGGAGAGCAGCCGCTCCGGACCCTGTCCGGCGTCTCGACCGAGACGCTGCCCGGTGAGGCGATCGGCACGCCGGCGTACATGAGCCCCGAGCAGGCGGCCGGCCGGCGCGCCGAGCTGGGGCCGGCGACCGACATCTACAGCCTCGGCGCTACCCTCTACCACCTGCTCACCGGGCAGTCGGCCATGCACGGGACGAAGGATCTGATGGCGCTGATGACGAAGGTCCAGCTCGGCCAGTTCCCGCGCCCGCGTCAGGTCAAGAAGGACGTGCCAGCGGCGCTCGAGGCGGTTTGCCTGAAGGCGATGGCGCTGAAGCCGCAGGACCGCTACGCCTCGGCGAAGGATCTGGCCGATGACCTGGACCGCTGGCTCGCGGACGAGCCGGTGTCGGCATATCGGGAGCCGCTGCGGACGCGGGTGGCGCGGTGGGTGCGCCGGCACCAGGCGCCGGTGACCGGGGCGGCCGCCCTGCTCGTCACCGCGGTGGTGGCGCTGGCGGTCAGCACAGTGCTGATCGGCGACGCCCTGCGCAGCGAGGAGGCGGCCCGCAAGCGCGAGGAGACGGCTCGCATCCGGGAGGCCACTCAGCGCAAGCGGGCCGAGGTGGAGCGCGCCCGGGCGGTGGAGGCGCAGGGAAAGGAGAAGCTGGCGCGCGAGCAGGCGGAGGCAGCGCAGCGGTTGGAGGAGAAGGCGCGGCTGCGCGAGGAGGCGGAGCGGAAGCGGCGCGCCCTGGCCCAGGCCGAGGCACTGCGGACTGCGAACCCGCGGGCGGTGCCGGCGCTGCTGGACTCGCTCCGGGCGACGCGGGAGGACGTGCTGCCGCGCCTGCGCGAGCTGTGGGAGCAGGACGGCGAGCCGCAGAACCGGGGACGGCGAGCCCGGGTCGGCCTGGCCCTGCTGGCGCTGGACAACGCCGACGTGCAGCAGCCGCTGTTCGCCTGGATGCTGGAGGCGCCCGACCCGCAGGAAACGCTCCTCATGCGCGATGCCCTGCTACCCCATCGGCAGAAGTGGGTGCCGGTCCTGTGGCAGCGCGCCCAGGACGCAAAGGAGACGCCCGAGGAACGGCTGCGGGCGCTGGTGGCGCTGGCCGCGTTCGACCCGGACGACCCGCGCTGGCCCCAGGCCGGCCGCCAGGTGGCCGAGCGGTTGCTGTCCGCAAACCCGCTGTACCTCGGGGCGTGGATGGAAGCGCTGCGGCCGGTCCGGCGGGTTCTGATCGCCCCGCTCGCCGAGGCATTCCGCGGGGCTCACGGCGTCGAGCAGCGACAGGTCGCGGCCCAGATCCTTGCCGACTACGCCAGCGACCAGCCCGAGTTCCTGGGTGCCCTGGCGCTCGACGCCGATCCGCGCCAGTGGTCCGTCCTGCTGCCGCGCCTGCAGGCGCACCGCGCGGCTGGCGTCGCGTTCTTCCAGAAGGAGCTGCAGCGACAACCGCCCGCCCCCGAGAAGGTCGAGGAGCGCGACGCCCTGGCCCGGCGTCAGGCTCAGGCGGCGGTGGCCCTCCTCCAGCTGGGGCGCCCGGAGGCCGTCTGGCCGCTCCTCCGACACACGCCCGATCCGAGCCGGCGCACTTACCTGACCCTCGATCTGGGCCGGCTCGGGTCCGACCCGGACCTGATCCTGAAGCACCTGGCCCAGGGACCCAAGCTGGACGTCTCCGAGCGCCGTGCCCTCATTTCGAGCCTCGGGGAGTATGGCGCCGACCAGCTCCCGCCGGACAAACAGCAGGAGGTGGTCAAGCTCCTGCTGGGCTGGTATCGCGACGATCCGGACCCCGGCATCCACTCGATGATCGACTGGCTCCTGCGTTACGGCAAGCGTGGGGCCGAGCCGCGCCGGCTCGCCTGGGGGCAGGCGGCGGCCCTGGGCAAGCTCGACGCGGAGCTGGCCGGGCAGGAGCCGGGCAAACGCGACTGGTACGTGACGCGCGACGAGGGCCACACGCTCGCGGTGGTGCGCGGGCCGGTCGAGTTCCGCATGGGGTCGCCGCTGTACGAGCCGCAGCGCGACGACTTCGAGGTTCCGCACCGCAAGCGCATCCGGCGCTCGTTCGCGCTCGGCACGAAGGAGGTCACCGTCGCGCAGTTCCGCCGGTTCCTCGAAAAGAACCCCTCGTACAGGGACAAGCAGCACCCCGGCCGGGCTTACAACCCCGACGATGCGGCGCCGGAGCTGTGGGTGCTGTGGACGGAGGCGGCCGCGTACTGCAACTGGCTCAGCGCGCAGGACGGCATCCCGAAGGACCAGTGGTGCTACATCATCGACCCGAAGACGCACGAGGTGAGGACGCCCGAGGACTGCCTGCAGCGGACCGGCTATCGGCTGCCCACGGAGGCGGAGTGGGAGTTCGCATGCCGGGCGGGAGCGACGACCAGCCGGTTCTACGGGTCGGCCGACGGCCTGCTCGGCGAGTTCGCGTGGTACGCGGCGACGAGCAACAACCGCACCTGGCCGGTGGGCGAGCTGCGGCCGAACGACCTGGGGCTGTTCGACGTCTACGGCAACGCCTGGGAGTGGTGCCAGGAACGGCCGAAGCGCTACAGCGTCGAGGCGAATGGGGCCGTGCTCGACACCCCCGATCTCAAGGCAGCTCCGGACGGGTCGCGCGTCATCCGCGGCGCGTCGTTCAACAATCCGACCTTCTACACGCGCTCCGCCAGTCGCAGCAACGGCCGCGGGAGCGTCCGGTACATGGGGCAGGGCTTCCGCATCGCGCGGACCTACCCGTGATGGTTCGGGACGCGGCGCTCCCGACCCGGCCGCCCACCTCAGCCCTTCGGCCACACCGCGACCTGGTCCTTGCGCAGCGCCTGGTTGCCCAGGTGGGCGGCCGACGCGGCGCTCACGCCCGCCTCCGCCGGCGCAGTCGGGCGGTTGCGGCTGCGCACGCACTCGACCCAGTTCGTCAGATGCAGCAGTTCGCCGTCCGGCTGCTCGTAAAAGTCGCGCCCGCGCGGCCCCTTGCCGATCACCATCTCCTCGTACTTGCCCTTGCGGCGCGGCTCGGGGTGGATCTCGAACCGCCCGCGGTCGAGGTAGAGCGTCGCCTCGGTCCCCATCAGCTCCATCATGGCGCCGTTGCGCGCGTTGCAGAACGTTCCCTCGAAGTAGACCTGCAGCTCGTTCGGGTAGCTGAGGAGCGTCTGCACCGTGTCCGGCGTCTGCCACACCCCGCGGCTGGTGTAGTGATCGCCGATCGTTGTCGCCTTCAGCGGGTGGTCGAGGTCGAGATACCAGTGAACGACGTCGATCCAGTGGACCATCAGGTCGGCAAGGATGCCGTTGCCGAAGTCCCAGAACCAGCGCCAGTGGCGGAAGCGGTACGCATCGAAGTCCTGCTTCGGGGCGTTGCCGAGGAACGCCTGCCAGTCGAGGCGCTGCGGATCGACGTTTTGCGGGCCGCGCCGCACCCGGTCGGTGTTGCGGTTCCAGGTGAGGTGGATCTTGTGGACGCGGCCGAGCCGCCCGCTCCGGACAATCTCGCGGGCGCGCTGGAATTGCGGCATCGAGCGCTGCTGCGTACCGACCTGCACGACGCGCTTGTGCCGGTTCTGCGCCTCGATGACGGCCCGGCCCTCGCCCAGGTCGTGTGTCAGCGGTTTCTCGACGTAGACGTCTTTCCCCGCAGCGCAGGCGGCGATGGTCATCGGGACGTGCCAGTGATCGGGGGTGGCGATGAGGACGCCCTGGATGTCCTTGCGGGCGAGGAGCTGGCGGTAGTCGCGGGTCGTGAACGCCTTCGGGTCGGCGAGCTTGCGGGCGAGGTCGAGGTTCGGCTCGTAGACGTCGCACAGGGCGGTCATGCGCACGTTCGGGATCTGAGCGAGCGATTGCATCAGGCGGCGGCAGCGCCCGCCGGTGCCGATCAGCCCGATGTTGAGGCGCTCGTTGGCGCCGAGCACGTTGACCGCGGGGGCGACGAGTGCGGCGGCCGTGGCGGTGGCGGCCGAGATTTTCAGGAAGGAACGGCGGGATACGTCGCGCGGCGCCGACATGACAGAACCTCCGAGGGTGGTGAGCGCGGCACCTTGACGAGGGGGCCGCGCGGACAGTATAGGGGCGCCGGACCGAGGAGCAAGCAACGGCCCCCCCGAACCGGAGAGGCCCCATGAAACAGCTGCCTGCCGCTACACCCGCCCGCACCACGCCCCGATTCCAGGCGCTCGGGTGGGAGAAGGTAGATGATCGGACGGAAATCATCGCTGGCGTGCTGCCGGGCGAGCGAGTGGCAGCGGCGGGCTGGTAGGCGACTTACTGTTTGTTCAGCATCTCCAGCACTTCCTGGGTGCCCAGCGCCCACACGAGCATGCCCAGGGCGGCGCCGAGGCTGAGCATCATGCACCACTTGACGACGCCGACGTGCCGCTGAAACAGCGGCTCCAGCCCCGGGTCGGCGTCCAGCCGCTCCAGGAACTCGACCCGCAGCGCGATGGTCGAGTGCTGCCACGACGACAGCCACCCGGGCCGATCGCGGCTGATCCCGTTTAGCCGGGCGACCTTCTCCAGCGCCTCGACGAACACCGCCACCGACACCGTCCGGCACCCGAAGATGTCCGCCTGCCGCTCGCACCGGCGCGCCACGAACCCAAACACAACGAACAGGTACGCGCCCAGGAGCAGCAGCAGCGGCAGCAGGGCCACCATCTCGTGGACGCCCAGCCACTCGACCACCCCGGGCAGGTTGTCGGCGAGAAAGTCCTGCACCGGCGTAAGCTGGAGCACCTTGCCGCTTGCGTGCCAGAGCGTGATGACCACCATCAGGCTGGCGGCCAGGAAGCCGAGGTAAAACAGCATGTGGTGGTGCTTGATGTGGCCGACCTCGTGGCCGAAAACCGCCTCGACCTCCTCGGGCGTCATCTCGTGCATGAGTCGGTCGGTCAGGACGACGTAGCGCAGCCAGCGCGACGGGCCGGTGACCATCGCGTTGGCGACCGTGTCGCGCGTGTCCCAGACGAGGATGTCGGTGAAGCGGAACTGCAGCCGCCGCGCGGTCGCCAGCAGCCGGTCGCGCAGCGGCCCGGCCGGCAGGGGCCGCAGACCCAGGAACACCCGCAGCAGCCACGGGATGCCGATGAACACCGCCGCGAGGAGGACCGCCCCGAACAGCGGCAGCAGGAACTCGTCGTGCTGCAGGGCGGGGAACGCCAGCAAGACCGCCTGCTGAACGATCATGAGGACGAGCGGCGGGGCGATCAGCAGCAGATTGTGGCGGGCCTGCAGGGCGACGAACGCCCACCGGCCCGGGACAGCGCTGTCCTCGGCCGGGGCCAGGGCGGCGCGGCCGGCGCACTCGACGTTGTAGAAGGCGGCCCACCCGAGGACGAGTCCGGCCAGCAGCGGGGCCAGCATGAGCAGCTCCACTCCCGGGAGCGTCGTGTCGTCGTAAGCCAGCAGCGCGTGGGCGGTCCAGCCCCAGCCAAACAGGACGAGGGCGCCGAGGTAGCCCCCGAGCAGGGCGAAGAAGTGATAGCGGCGGTAGGTGTTGTAGCGCCGCAGCACCGCGGCACGTTCGGCCGGACTGCGGTGCAGCTGGCCCGTGAGCCAGCGAGCGAGAACGAAGGCAGCGCCGACGAGCAGAACCACGACGCCCCAGGTCAGAACGGCTGACGCGGGTGCGTCCGTCCAGGCGGGCCTTGCCCACCTGCGCTGCAACGAAACGAGCGCGAGCACCAGCAGCAACAGGAAGGGCATGCGCGAACGTCCTCCAGCACCAGACCCCGATTCGTGATATTCTACCTCATGCCCGAGAGGCGGTAAACCCGGGCGGGGCGGCAGACCAGGCCCCGTAAGAGGGACTAAAAAAAGAAGGAAAGCCCACGGGTGGCGTCCCGTGGGCCAGGCGCCAGGAGACTTGACCCACGGGACGCCACCCGTGGGCTTTCCGACGCCCTTTTCAGGAGTAGCTCGATGAAAGCGTGCGTCTCAGGCTCGTGCCTGCTCTCTCTCCCGGTGGCGCTGTGTGCCCTGCTCGCGCCGCCCGCGCACTCCGCGCGCGGCCAGAAGTCGGCGGCGGCGAGCGACCGCTTCTTCAACGGCGGCGCCGTCCCGCACCTGGCCATCGAGCTGGGGCCGAAGGAGCTGGCGGCTCTGCGGCGCGAGCCGCGCAAGTACGTCCGGGCGACGCTGCGCGACGGCGACAAGGTCTACCGCGACGTCGGCGTCCACCTGAAAGGGGCGGCGGGCAGCTTTCGCGGGATCGACGACCGGCCGTCGCTCACCGTCAACATGGACAAGTTCGTGGACGGACAGACGTTCCACGGCCTGGACAAGTTCCACCTGGCGAACTCGCTGCAGGATCCGAGTTACGTGTCGGAGCTGATCTGCGGCGAGCTGTTCCGGGCCGCGGGCGTGCCGGCCTCGCGCGTCAGCCACGCCGTCGTCACCATCAACGGCCGCCGTCGCGGACTGTACTACGTCAAGGAAGGGTACGACCGCTACTTCCGCAAGCGCCACTTCGGGGCCGGCAACGGCAACTTCTACGACGGCGGCTTCCTGCGCGACCTGGACCAGCCGCTGCAGCTCCTTTCCGGCAAGGGCGACGTCGGCAGCCACGCCGACCTGAAGGCGGTCATGGCCGCCGCCCGCGAACGCGACCCGGCCCAGCGCTTCGCGAAGCTGGAGAGGCTCCTCGACCTGGACCGCTTCGTCAGCTTCCTGGTCCTGGAGGTCATCGCCTGGGACTGGGACGGCTACCCGATGAACCGCAACAACTACCGGGTCTACCACGACCCGAAGCGCGACAAGGTCGTCTTCATCCCATCGGGCATGGACCAGATGTTCGGCAGCATCGACGGGCCGGTGCTCCCCAACTTCCAGGGGTTCGTCGCCCGGGCTCTGGTCGAGACGCCGGAGGGGCGCCGGCGCTACCTGGCCCGGATGCGCGAAATCGTGAAGACGGTTTACCGGCCCGACGCGCTGGTGAAGCGGCTCGACGAACTCCAGGCACGGTTGCAGCCGGTGCTGAAGACCATCGACCCCGGGACGGCGGCCGGATATCCGAACCACGTCAACCGGCTCCGCCACGCGGTGGTGCAGCGCGCGAAGAACATCGAGGGCCAGCTGGCCAGGCTGAAGCAGTAGGCCGCACCAGGAGCGCAAGGCAGACCCGGCGCTGATGCTTACGGCCGAGAAGCGGTTGCCAAACCTGCCGACGAGCCCCAGGCGCCAGCGCGGGCCGCCCCGCGCTGGCGCCTGGGGCTCGTCGGCAGGTTTGGCAACCACTGCCGAACCACAAGCGGCAGGTTTTCCGGGTAGGGGCTTGACTGGCCAGGAAAGATCGGTAACGCTAGACAGAGTTGTAACATGTTCCGGTAACTCCCCTCTCAACCGGATCAGACTATCTACCGGAGACGCACCATGTATTCCCCTCGCCTTTATCTGTGGGCCGCTGTCGGGCTTCTCGCGCTGGCTGCCGACTCCGCTCGCGCCGACACCATCAGTACCTTCAGTGCCTGGAACGGAACCAGCGAGATCATAAGCTGGGGTGAACCCGCGAGCACAAGTACCGAGACTTATGGCCAGACCTTCGTGGCCAGTAGTGCCAAGGGCACCTTCCTCAACTCAGTTGAATTCTGGATCAAGAACAACTCGGATTCCCAGTTCACTCCCGGGCCGATTAGTTTCCAGGCATACGTTTACGAGTGGACTGGGTCGGCCATCACCGGCTCTGCCTTGTTCACCTCCGGCGTCCAGACCCTCCCTGTGAACACCAATTTGTTCCAAAATGTGACGGTCAACACCGGGTCAACGGCGCTGGTTGATGGCAAGTCCTACATCGCAATGTTCTCAACGCTCGGTCAGGCCGGCTCGGACGGCGGTGCTGGGTGGGGCGTCGTGGATAACTCCACCTACCCTGCCGGCGGGTTCGTTTACAGCAATGCGAACGCGTTTAATGATCTCTCCGCGACAGCAAACTGGAACGAGATCTTCACCCCCAACAATGATCTCGTGTTCACTCTTTCTTTCAGCAACACGTCGGGCGGCCCTGACCCGCCGCCTCAGCCCTCGCCCTCGGGGTTGCCCGAGCCGACGAGTCTGGCGCTGTTCCTTGTCAGCGGCGCGGCGGGGCTTGGTGCCTGGATGCGCCGGCGCCGGTCGGCGGTCTGAGTGAGATTTGAGGTCAGACGGGGCTGCCTGGACGACCATTCCTTCAAGAAGTGCAAGGAGCCAGCGACGGGCTTTTCCAGGCGCCCGTCGCTGGCGCTGCGGACTGGTGCGAGCGCCGCCCGGTGGTCACTTCTTCTTCATGGTGAGCTTGATCTCGATCGGCTTGCCGTCGCCGGTGACGCTGTACGACAGTTTCGTCTTCGTCGGGTCGCTGTAGTGCGGCGGGAGATCGTTCTTCCGCGCGATCTCGGTCTCGCTCGGGGCGGCGACAACCGCCTCGTCGGTCACCACGCCGCCGCCCTTGAGCTTGCTGACGGTGACCTTGTAACTGCCCGGAACAAGCCCGGCTTCCCCCTTTGCCCCGGTGATGACGAACTTCCCGTCGCTGC
>JAANMY010003813.1_pt1 | contig 12057 bp, 10 predicted proteins | sample 7279691 | NCBI WGS metagenome assembly JAANMY01 (sample SAMN14094543, study PRJNA606508) | bioreactor metagenome | isolation source: A lab-scale SPAN reactor treating ammonium-rich wastewater day 388 | place: Ireland: Galway | collected 2018-02-07
GGGGTTGTTTGGGCCTGCACGGTGCCGAGCGAGCCGACGCCGAAATACTTCTGCACGGCGCTTTCGCGGAAGCGGAAGGTATAGGTTCCAACATATCGAACAGCGGAAAGTTTTTCGTTTGTGACCTCATAATCCTTAACCATGGCACCGATGGTGATGGGGTCCGGCGTGCGGTAGCCCGTGATCTTTCCTTCGGCAACAAGGCGGTCGGCCAGCATTTTGAAGGCCTTGATTTGGGCCTCCTGAAACGCCTTATCCTGCGCCGCGACCGAGTTTTCGGCCGTCACATCTACTTGCACGTTTTCGACCGTCAGGGGCGATTCTTGCGCCCGGACCTGCCCAGCGGCCAAGACCAAAACCAGCAGAAAAACCGCAGAAACTATTGCGCTCTTGCAGTATGACGCCCGATAGGATATGCCCATAATCTCAATGATCCGCGTAAAATTATTGCTTCGCTTAGTTTTATAACGATCGGGCATTACAGAGCAACATGTATTGGGCACCATGAGCGAAACCATCAAGAACAGCGCGTACAAAGAGGCCGGCGTGGATATCGACGCCGCCGCCGACTTGGTCGAACGGATTAAACTTCATGTCGGCAAAACCAAGCGGAGCGGGGTTATGTCGGGTATTGGCGGTTTCGGGGCGCTCTTCGACCTTAAGGCGGCCGGTTACAGCGATCCGATCCTTGTTTCCTCAACGGACGGGGTGGGAACGAAGATCAAGATCGCCATCGAGACCAACCGGCACGAGACGATCGGGATCGACCTTGTGGCGATGTGCGTGAACGATCTGGTCGTTCAAGGTGCCGAACCTTTGTTTTTCCTTGATTATTTTGCCACGGGCAAGCTGGCCAACGACGTGGCTGAAACGGTCATCGCCGGGATCGCGGACGGGTGCGCGGGCTCCGGGTGCGCCTTGATCGGCGGGGAGACGGCGGAGATGCCGGGGCTCTATGCGCCGGGGGATTACGACCTCGCGGGGTTTTCGGTGGGCGCGGTGAACCGCGACCGGATCATTACGGGCGAAACCATGCAAGCGGGCGATGTTGTTCTGGGCATCGCCTCCAGCGGGGTTCATTCCAACGGCTATTCGCTGGTGCGCAAGATCGTGCGCGATAGCGGGCTTTCCTATGAGTCGGCGGTTCCTTTCAAGGATTCATATGGCAGCAAGACTTTGGCCGACGCGCTGCTGGTGCCGACGCGGCTTTACGTGAAGCCCCTTCTGGCGGCGATCAAAGTCAACGACTCCCAAGGGCGTCCGGCGATCCGGGGCCTTGCGCATATCACGGGCGGCGGGCTGACCGAGAATATTCCCCGCGTGGTGCCCGAGGCGCTGGCGGTCAAGCTGGACGCGAAAAGCTGGCCCCTGCTCCCGGTCTTTCAATGGCTCAAGACCGCCGGAAAGCTGAGCGCCGGGGATCTGGCGCGGACGTTAAACTGCGAGATCGGCATGGCGGTTGTTTGCGATCCTGAAGGCGCGGACGCCATCGAGACGGCGCTGCGCGACGCGGGCGAAACCGTCTACCGGATCGGGACCGTGGCCGCGCGACAATCCGGCGAGGCCCCCATCGAGATCGCGAATATGGACGCGGTATGGGCGTAAATAAACTCAAACTTGCCGTCCTGATCTCCGGGCGGGGCAGTAATCTCAAGGCCCTGATGGATGCCTGCGCCGATGAGGCGTTTCCCGCAAAAATTGCCCTTGTGCTTTCAAACCGCGCAGAGGCCGAGGGTCTTAAATTCGCGCTTGCCGGGGAGTTGCCCACGGTCGTCGTCAACCACAAGGATTTCCCCGACCGTTTAAGCTTTGACATGGCCGTGCATGCCGAGATCGTGAAAAGCGGTGCCAATCTGGTCGTTCTGGCCGGGTTCATGCGCATCCTGACCCCGGAATTCGTGAATCTCTGGCCGGGGCGGATGATCAATATCCATCCCTCGCTCCTGCCCGACTATAAGGGGCTGGACACACATGCGCGGGCGCTGGCGGACGGACAAAGCGAGGCAGGCTGCACCGTGCATTATGTGGTGCCGGAAATGGATAGCGGGCCTATCATCGTGCAAAAGCGCGTGCCTGTGCTGCCCGGCGATACGCCCGATACGCTGGGCGAACGGGTTCTGGAGCAGGAGCACGCCGCCTATCCCGAGGCCGTACGGATCGTGGCGCGGAGTCTGTTAAAATAGAGCCGGGTTTCCTATTCCGGCCTTGAAGGCGGGGCGGATTTGCGGTTATTCATAAGGTAACGATTATTTCCGGAAGGAGAGGCAGATATGGGCGATCATGGACATCAGGCGGTTGACGTTGACCCCAAGGCGCTGGACGAGGCACAGGCCATGTGGTCGGCCTTCGCGAAGGGCGGGAAATATGCCACAATCGCAACGGCTCTGCTTCTGGCCGTTCTGGCTCTTGCGTTTATTGATTTTTCATAATACGCAGCAGTCCTCGTTCTCTTCGTTTTTCTAAGCAAACCTTAACTATTTTGGGGCACTCTGCTGTGTGTAGAGTACCGTTCCTGCGTTTTGTTTTCTGCGTTCCCTGGGGCATTTTTAAAAAATAATCGGTAAGATGATTACCTCTTGGCCTATATCATCCTTCGCCATGCGAAGGGATCTTTTGAAACATCGGCTTGCTGAGCCGTTGTTGCTGGCCCTTTTGATCTTAACACTCTTGCTTTTTTCGACTTTTGCCCTGGCCGCCGCGACTTTACAACAGCAGGCGTCCAGAGGTTCGGGCGCGGTTTTAACAGCCTCGACGGAGTCGATCCCGGTTGGTCCGTACAGCTACATCACGGCCGATCCGGACGGTACGGTGAATATTCAGACGCTTAAAGAGAGCTTTCAGCATAAAGGCCTTAAAGGGGAAAAACAGGAGCATGAACTTCTGACGATGCCGTTATCAAGTCAGGCGTTCTGGATTACTTTTGAGGTTTATAACGACAGCGACGTTCGGGAATGGGTTCTTGATTTTGGCGATGTTCAGGACGGCCGTCTTAGCCTTGCGCGGGATATTGCCGTCGTCAACCTTACGACGAACAGCGTGTTCGCGCTGTCCAGCGGACTCAAGCTCTCCGGGCTTTCGGATAGCGTGGATGTTCCGTTACCTGCGGATGTTTTCCTCGGCATTTCAGTGCCCGTCACGCTTCAGCCCAAGACGAACAATATTATTGCGATCTACGTCAAACCGGATGCGGGGCTTGGCGTTTCCCTCTCGCCCAGGCTGCTCTCTCAAAAGCAATTCATGGCTTCGCTTTTATCAGGCGATGTCAGCACACTTCTGGGCGGGCTGTTTTTTGTCATGGTTATGGCCGTCTTTACAGCCTTCCTCTATATGACCCGGCACTCGGCTTATATTTTCCTTCTTGCTTATTTTTCTTCGATTTGTGTGCTGTTTTTCTGTCTTAACCAGGTTTTCGTGGCCAGTGTCTTTTTACAAGGTCCGGTTCTGCTGGGGTTCTATGTTATTTCAGTGATCGCAGCTCTTCTGCATACGCGGGCGCACCTGCGTGTGGAACACAGCGATCATCCGATCGAAAATGCGATTTTGTTCATTCTCTGCGCGCTTACGGCTGGCAGCGCCGCCGCTTATGTCTTTGTGTTTAATGCGGGCGTTACCGGTTTCGCCCTGTTTTCGGCGTGCGTTATTCTTGCCTATATCGGAATCATCGTGATCAGCCTCTTCCTTGACGACACGATGCAGGCGGTTACGCGGGCCTTCTGCGCAGGCTGGTTTGTGCATCTGTTCGTCTTTATTTTGCTGAGCCTTGGCGTAACGGAAATTCTGCCCTTCAGCATCTATAACATACAGGCCTTCTGGCTGGCCTTCATTCCCCAATCGGCACTGTTTGTTCTGGCGAGCGTGCGGAGCCTCACACATGAGGAGGATGTCCGTAAGAAGGAAGCCATGCGACAAAAGCATGACGACCAGACGGTCGCGCGTATGCAGAAATCAAAGGAAGCGGCTGATCAGGCGCGGCTTCTGCGCGTCATCGAGCGCGAGCGGGAATTGATGAGCGAGTTGCGGGAGCGCGAGATTCAACGGGCGGAAGAGATGCGCCACGCGAAGGAAATCGCTGACCGCGCCAACATGGCAAAATCGGCGTTTCTGGCGGTGGTCAGCCATGAGATCCGCACGCCGATGACCGGGATCATGGGGATGGTGCAGCTGTTACAGGACACCAACATGAACAAGACGCAGGCCGATTACGTCGATACGATCAAAAAGTCCGGCCAGACCATGATGACGTTGCTGAACGATATTCTCGATTTCGAGAAGATCGAGCGGGGCAGCATGGATATCGAAGAGGTTCAGTTCGATCTGCCGCGTCTTGCGCAGGATATCGTGACGCTGATGTCCGGGCACGCGGCGCAGAAAAATCTTTCGCTGCGGCTTGAGACGGCGCCGGATCTTCCGCATACGGTCTGGGGCGACCCGACGCGTATCCGGCAGATCCTGCTTAATCTGGTTAATAACGGCCTTAAATTTACGCATGAAGGCGGCGTGACGATCCGCATCAGTTCACGCAAATCAGAGAAAGGCGAGGGCCATCCGGACGGAACGACGCTTATTTTGTTCTCGGTGATCGATTCGGGGATCGGCATCTCCAAGGAGGCGCAGCTCAAGTTGTTTACGCCCTTCACGCAGGCGGAGGCCAGTATTACGCGGCAGTATGGCGGGACGGGCCTCGGGCTTGCGATTTCCGACAAGCTGGTCGATGCGATGGGCGGAAAAATCCGCGTGCGCAGCGAAGTGGGCAAAGGAACGGAGTTTTACTTCGAGTTGCCGATGGCCGTCGAAGATGAGGCGGTCGAAGTCGCAGCGCCGCTGAGCGATGAGGAGCTTAAGACCGATCCGATCCGGATTCTGGTGGTCGAAGATAACGAGATGAACCGCAAGGTGCTTGACGGGCTTTTGTCGAAGTACGGCCACGAAGTGCTTCTGGCCGCCAACGGTTTCGAGGCGATCCAGCTTTGCGAGCAAGAGCGCCCGCGCCTGATCTTCATGGATATCCAGATGAGCGGGATGAACGGGCTGGACGCCGCCCGCAAGATCCGCGCGAACTCGAACGAGGATGTTGCCCGCACGCCGATCATCGCGCTGACCGGAAATGTCATGCCTGACGAGATCGAAGAGATTTACGCGGCAAAGATGAACGGGGTTCTGGCCAAGCCGATTGACGGGCGGCGTTTGAACGAGATTATTTATAATGCTTCAAGAGGCGTATTCGATCGGCCCCTGCCCCCGAAATCTTCGGCTGACCCCTTCGCGTCGCTGGCGACCAAGGAATTGGGAATCGAGTTCGACGAACGCGAACTGTATGAGGATGACTCCGCGAGCTCCATTGGAAAAGAGGCCCCTGCCCAGGACGGCGAGTTTTCCTTCGATGCGTTCCGCAAGAAGCTGGAGGCGGATGAGAAAGAGGAAGTCAACCCGCTCGATTACGGTGCCGATATTACCGAAGCCGCGAAAAAGCGCAAAAACGATCTCAATTTCGGAGATGACGAAGAGTTAACTGAGATCCAGAAATTTTTGCTCGCCCAGCAGGGCGGAGCCGCCCCCGATACCGGTCGTGCTTCCGGCAGGACTGCCACGCCGCCGGCCAAACCCTCCGAACGAGGCTCGGACTCACTTTTCAAAACCGAGAAGCGGACTCGTGAAGAGAGCGCCACCTCTGTCGCTGCTCCGCCTAAACAGCCCACTGCCCCCGCTGCTCCCGTTGCGCCCCCTGCCCGGTCTGCGGAACAAGAAAGGAAGCCTGCTATGACTCAACCCGCACCTGCCCCGGTTAAGGCGGAAAAACTGCTGGATCAGGATATGCTGACCAGTCTTGTCGATACTTTGGGCAAGGAACAATTCACCAAGCTTCTCGAAGGGTTTTTGAGCAAGGCCGACGAGATCGTCGCGCAGATCGACCAGGTTCTGGAGACGCGCGACATCGCGGCCTTGGCGGCGCGCTCGCATGAACTGAAGGGTATGGCGGCGAATTTCGGAATGGCGGAAGTCAGCCGTCTGGCCGGGCTATCTGAGAAGGCGGCGAAAACATCGGACGCCGAGCAGGCGCTCAGGCATGCGAAGCTGCTGGCCGAGGCAAACAAAAAAACAAAGGCCGCCTTCGCCGCATGGCTGGGCAGCCTTAAGTAAGACGTTTCGTCTTTATCAGCCTACGATTTCTTCGTTTTTGAAGAAGAACGCAATTTCCGTTTTCGCGTTTTCCAGAGAGTCGGAGCCGTGCACGGAGTTTTCGCCGATATTCAGAGCGTATTTCTTACGGATCGTTCCTTCGGCGGCTTTCTCCGGATTGGTGTCTCCCATGATCTCGCGGTTTCTGGCCACGGCGTTTTCGCCTTCGAGGACCTGTACCACGACGGGGCCCGAGCTCATGAACTCGGTGAGTTCGCCGAAGAACGGGCGGGCCTTATGGATTTCATAGAATTTCTGCGCTTGCTCCAGAGACATACGGATTCGCTTCTGGGCGACGATGCGCAGGCCACCAGCTTCAAGAAGCGCGTTCACGGCTCCGGTCAGATTGCGCTTGGTCGCATCCGGCTTGATGATCGAAAAGGTGCGTTCTACGGCCATTTTTCATTCCTATGTGTAATATTATTCCCGTTTGGCCTCTGTCTATAGCGAGTCTGCCCCGTCTTAGCAAGAGAAGAATGGTTTCAGCTTAAGTCCTTATTTTCACTGCGAATAATCGATTGTTGCAAAAATAGTTCCGATTTTGGTATGATATTCGCTTAAATGAGATTAATATAATAAAAAACCAAAAAATACACAGGGAACGAACGTGCGGGCACTGCTCACAGAGGAAGTATCGAAAAGGTTTCGCGATCAGGCGAGCGGATGCCCCTGTCAGGGCATGACGTACGAGCGTATCGTCGAGACGCGCGAAGAGGCGAACAACGCCTTTCTGGTCTTCCTTCGCGATTGCAAGCGACAGCTGCGGCTACATGACGCGTTCGTCGGCCCTCTGAAAGACCTGACCGCCGCTGAAAACAAGGCGAAGCGGGAATATAACGGTCGCAAGGATCTTGTGACCGACTATGTGCGCGGCAAGATCGTCGTCCGCACCCCCGAAGAGGTGCTGGCCATCAAGGAGACCTTCAAGAACGCCCGTTCCGAACTTATGCAGGAGCACGGGATTTATATGGTGCACCTGACCGACTTTTTCGAGGATCCAAAGGACTTTACAGGCTACCGCGCGTTGAACTATAAACTGGCCGTGCCGGTCGGCGAGGACGATTTTCAGGTCGTTGAGCTTCAGGTGGTCGCGGAGCAGATCGAGCAGATTTACGATGTGACCCATCCTTACAAAGCTGCGGCGGAGGCGATCCACGACAAGGCCGACGCCGAAGGGCGGGATTTGACCAAGCCTGAGCGGCGGGAGGCGGCCTATAACTTCGCGGCCTGCCGTTTGCATAACGGACGTGTGGCCCGGGATGAGGGGTACGACGTTCTTTTGAAACCTGAACTTCGCGGGCGGCACGAATTAACGCGCAACCGCGAGATCAAGCTCTCGGGTATGGTGGACGACCTAGAGCGCATGCACAGAGACCGGTAATTATTTTAGAGTTTTATTTTGAGGATATTGAGATGACGGATAAATTAACAGACAAGGAACTCAAGGGGATCTTCAAGGGTCACGATGACGTGCGCGCCGGCCCTCCCGAGAACGAGGGACCGACCCAAGGCTCGGAGACCTATAAAAAATACGGGGTCTATTCCCCCCCGCACGGCGAGCCCGTTTTCATATGCGTGGTCATGGAGCATAATGACGAGAGCGAAACCCCTGCGGATCAACTGACCGAGGACGATTATGTTCAACACAGCGTCAAGCGCTGGGATTTCGGCAAGGGCGAATGGGTCGGGGGCCACGGGCTTATGAACATGATCTCCCGTTCCTCTTTCAGTTTTATGGAGAAAGAAGACGATTTTTGGGATCAGCTGTTCAAGCACAGGGATCTTGCGGCTGCGCAAGCTTCTGCGCCAGCGGATGCCGCGCCTGAAGAGAGTCAGCCTTGAATCCTTTTGAAGATCAGGATTTCGAGTATGACGAGGACGGCGAGGAAACCGTCATCTATTACATTCTGGGCGAACTTCCGATCAAGGTCACATGCGAGGATTCCTTCCCTTTCCGGGCGGAGCGCGGCGATATCGAGACTAAGAGTTTCGTGCTCGACAATGGCCTGATCCGGCGGATCAACGACTCTTCGGACGTGCGGAAGGTCAGCGAGGCGGATTTCCGCAATTTCTGCCTCTCGCGCGGGATCAAGCCGATCTAATCAATATTTTTGACGTATTTAAGCCAGCGCCTTTTCGATGGCGCTTACCGCGTCGTTCGCCGCTTCGGCGTTGGGTCCGCCGGCCTGCGCCATGTCGGGACGGCCACCGCCGCCCGAACCGCCCAGAGCCTCCGCCCCGATTTTCACGAGTTCGACCGCGCTGACTTTTTGCGTCAAATCGTCCGTCACGCCGACCACGATGGAGGCTTTGCCCTCGGACGTGGCCACCAGAACGATCACGCCGGAGCCGAGCTTTTTCTTGAGGTCGTCGGCCATGGGTTTGAGGTCCTTGGCCGGGAAGTCCTTCAACACGCGGCCCGTGAATTTGATGCCCCCGATCTCGCGCACGTCCCCTGCTCCGTTCGATGCGGTTGCGGGACCCGCCATCGCGAGCTGGCGGCGGAGATCGGAGACTTCCTTTTCCAATTTTCGTTTTTCATCGGAAAGCGTTTTGACACGTTCCAGCACTTCGGCAGGGCTGGCTTTCAAAGCTCCCGCGACCTGCTGCAGAGTCTGGTCCTGCTGCTCGAAATATCTGAGCGCGTTGGCCCCGGTGAGGGCCTCGACCCGGCGGATGCCTGAGGAAAGGGCACTTTCCGAGATAATCTTGAGCAGGCCGATGTCGCCCGTGCGTTTGACGTGCGTCCCGCCGCAGAGTTCGACGGAGAAGGGTTTCTTTGCGCCCTCTTTCTTCGTGCCCATGGTGACCACGCGCACCTCGTCGGCGTATTTTTCACCGAATAGGGCCATCGCGCCTGTATTACGCGCTTCCTCCAGCGGCATGACGCGCGTTTCGACGGGCGTGTTGGCGCGGATTTGATCATTAATAATCTGTTCTACTTTTTCTATTTCTTCAGCAGTCATTCCTTTTGGATGACTAATATCAAACCGAGTTCTATAGCTATCTTGCAAGCTGCCCTTTTGAGTAACATGCTCGCCTAACACTCTTCGCAAAGATTCATGCAATAAATGTGTTGCAGAGTGGTTTGCTTCTATTGCCGTACGTTCATACCCATTAATTATGAGCTTTACTGCATCATTTATATTTAACGGCCAAGCCGCTTGACCGTAGTGGGCATGTATTGCGCCAACTTTTTTCTCAGTAGTATGAACAGTAAATATCTGCGAGTTTGAATCTTCTTTATTTATGAAGCCAGCGTCACCAACCTGACCTCCAGATTCAGCATAAAATGGAGTTTGTCTTGTAATGACGTATGCTATATCTCCCATTTCGAGACTATTTACTTTTTGGCCATCCTTGACTATGGCAACAATTATTGATTGTGCGCTATGGTTGCCATATTGATCTTTAACATCTCTTAAAAATTCCGTCGGGCCGACTTCATCGAGGATTTCAAACCAGAGTTTTTCGGTGGCCTGTTCGCCGGTTCCGGCCCAGGCGGCGCGGGCGCGGGCTTTCTGTTCGCTCATTGCGCTTTCAAAGGCGGCGATGTCAACGGCGATGCCCTTGGCTTTCAGCGCGTCCTGCGTCAAATCCAGCGGGAAGCCGTAAGTATCATAAAGTTTGAACGCCACGTCGCCGGGAAATTTCGCGCCGGAGGCGAGTTTTTCGGTTTCCTCATCCAGCATTTTCAGGCCCCGGTCGAGCGTGACCTTGAAACGGGATTCTTCGCTGGAGAGACTTTGCACGATCAGCGCCTCGGCGCGTTTGAGTTCGGGGTAGGCTTCGCCCATCTTGGCGATCAACGTGGGTACGAGGCGGTGCATCAGAGGTTCCTTGGCGCCCAGCAGGTGCGCGTGGCGCATGCCCCGGCGCATGATGCGGCGCAGGACGTAGCCGCGCCCCTCGTTGGAAGGCATCACGCCGTCGGCCAGCAGGAAGGCGGCGCAGCGCAGGTGATCGGCGATGACGCGGTGGGAGGGGGCATCCTTGCCGTCCGGGTCCACGCCCGTCAAATCGGCGCTGTGCTCAATAATCTCGCGCAGGAGATCAATATCGTAATTCGAGAGTTTTCCAGTCATCAACGCGGCGGTGCGTTCGAGGCCGAGGCCCGTATCAATCGAGGGTTTCGGGAGGGGCTTGCGGATATAGCCGCCCTGCCCGTCCGGCTCCTGCTCGAACTGCATGAAAACATTGTTCCAGAATTCAAGAAAGCGGTCGCCGTCCTGATCCGGGGAGCCCGGCGGGCCGCCCTGCAATTTATCGCCCTGATCGTAAAAAATTTCCGAGCATGGGCCGCAGGGGCCGGTATCGCCCATCATCCAGAAATTATCGTTCGTGTCGATGCGGATGATTTTGGAGTCGGAAAAGCCTGCGACTTTTTTCCAGATACCGGCCGCTTCTTCGTCTGAGCTGTGGACCGTGACGAGAAGTTTGTCCGGATTCATCCCTAAATTTTTCGTGACGAGTTCCCATGCAAAGGCGATGGCGTCTTCCTTGAAATAATCGCCGAAGGAAAAATTGCCCATCATTTCGAAAAACGTGTGGTGGCGGGCGGTGTAGCCGACATTGTCCAGATCGTTGTGCTTGCCCCCGGCGCGCACGCATTTCTGAGCAGTGGTGGCGCGTTTATAGTCACGGTGCTCGGCGCCGAGAAAGACGTTTTTGAATTGCACCATCCCGGAGTTGGCGAACATCAGGGTCGGGTCGTTATGCGGGACCAGCGGCGACGAGGCCACAATCTCGTGGCCGTTCTTTTTGAAAAACCCCAGAAATTCTGTGCGGATATCGTTGACTGTTTTCATATTCTTCGCTCTATTCTTCACTCAACCTGAGACTCAACCCTGTTTACGAAAGTCTATATATATGCAGGAATTTAGGGCGCTTGCCAACAGATTAGCGGACGAGGCCGGGGCCATCATCCGCCCCTACTTCCGGGCGATCGAGACCAGCGAAAGCAAGGCGGATGAAAGCCCGGTGACGGTGGCGGACCGCGCGGTGGAGCAGCGTATCCGCGATATTCTGGAGCAAGAGCGGCCCCAGGACGGGATTTTCGGGGAGGAATTCGGCATTAAAAAGAGCGCAAATGGCCTGACATGGGTGATCGACCCGATCGACGGGACGAAGCCGTTTATCTCGGGCCGGGCGACCTTCGGCACGCTGATCGCGCTCTGCGAGGGGGACGAGGCGGTTTTGGGCCTCATCGACCAGCCGATCGTTAAGGACCGCTGGGTGGGCGTGAAGGGCGAGCGGACGACGCATAACGGGCAGGTCTGCCGGGTGCGGGTTTGCCCGACGCTGAAAGATGCGCGGTGTTCGAGCACCAGCCCCGCCATGTTCTTTCACCGGGAGCCGGAGTTTCTCAAAAACTGGAAGCGGCAGGTGAATTTCATCACGTGGGGCGGGGATTGCATCGCCTACGGGCTTCTGGCGTCCGGGCATCTGGACCTCGTGATCGAGGCGGATCTGAAGCCTTATGATTTTCTTGCGCATATTCCGATCATCGAGGGCGCGGGCGGGCTTATGCGCGACTGGCAGGGGAACAGGCTGGGCCTCTCCTCGGGCAAGGAGGTGATCGCGGTGGGCGATCCGGCGCTGCTGGAGGGTGCGCTGGGGATTGTCCGATAAAATCTTTTGTCATTCCCGCGAAAGCGGGAATCCAGTTTTGAACTACTGAGTTTTTACAGCCCAATTATTGAGTTTTCTTGATGTGTTGCTTAAAATGCGGGCTATGGACAAAAAGCAGCATATTTTAAGTGAAATAAGAAGAACAACTAGGGAAAATGGCAACGTTCCGCTTGGTGCTAAACGTTTTTCTGACGCTACTGGAATTTTAGCTTCTGATTGGGCTGGAAAATCATGGAATGATTGGAATAA
>JAANMY010003817.1_pt1 | contig 12051 bp, 5 predicted proteins | sample 7279691 | NCBI WGS metagenome assembly JAANMY01 (sample SAMN14094543, study PRJNA606508) | bioreactor metagenome | isolation source: A lab-scale SPAN reactor treating ammonium-rich wastewater day 388 | place: Ireland: Galway | collected 2018-02-07
GGTTCACGAAGATGTTGTAAATGCTGACGTAGAGGCTCACGGTGGCGAGGATGTAGTTGTCCTGGCCGCCGTGGATGATGGCGCTGGTCTCATAGAGGATCATGCCGGCCATCAGGATGACGACGCCCGCGGAGATCGCCATCTGGAATGCCGAGAGATCGACGAACAGGCCGACGAGGATCACGCCGAGCAGGCCGAAGAGGCCGACGGTGAGGAAACTGCCCATGAAGCTCATGTCGCGGCGCGACCTGACGCTGTAGGCGCTGAGCCCGGCGAACAGCAGGCCGGTGACACCGAGGCTGGTCATCACCAGCTCGCCACCGTTGGGCACGGCGCGCAGGTAGGCGCTGATCAGGGGTCCAAGCGTCAGGCCCATGAAGCCCGTCAGGGCGAACACCGCCACGATGCCGGCAGCCGAATTACGCAGCCGTACGGTCAGGAACAGCAGGCCGAAGTAACCCACCAGCGTGACGATGGGCCCGAGGAAGGGCATGCCGAACGCCATGGCGACGCCGGCCATCGCCGCGCTGAACAGCAGCGTGGCGGCCAGCAGCAGGTAGGTGTTGCGCAGCACGCGGTTGGTTGCGAGTTCCGAGGGCCGTGCAGCCGCCCCGGCCAGGCTGTCGCCCGGGTTGCCGCGTCCAGCTGTCACCATCCGCAAGTCGCGCTCGTCTGCCATGCTGCATCTCCTGCCGCGCAAGCGGCTGCCAGTTGCAGGCCATTATGCCGGGCCGGCCGTGGGACTCAAGGACCCGTTCCCGGCCCCGCGCTGGCACGGGCGTTATGACATGATCCCGGCAGGCCACGGGGAGCAGGGCGGCATGAAACTGCAGGGACAGGTCATCTGGATCACCGGCGCGTCCTCCGGTGTCGGCGAGGGCATGGCCCGGGTTTTCCACCGCGAGGGCGCCAGCCTCGTGCTCTCGGCGCGGCGCCAGGCCGAACTCGAGCGCGTGAAGGCCAGCTGCCAGGGACCCGGGACCATCGACATCCTGCCGTTCGACATCTGTGATGCCGCGGCACGCGCAGCCGCTGCGCAGGAGGTGCTCAGCCGGCATCCGCGCCTCGACGTGCTGGTCAACAATGCCGGCATCGGGCAGCGTGCCGCGGCGCGGGATACCACGCTGGACGTCGTACGCCGCATCATGGAGATCGATTTCTTCGCGCCGGTCGCGCTCGCCGGCCTGGTCCTGCCGCGGATGATCGAGCAGCAGTCGGGCCGCTTCGTCGTGACCTCCTCGGTGGCCGGCAAGCATGCGGTACCGCACCACAGCGCCTACTGTGCGGCCAAGCACGCGCTGCACGGCTACTTCGACACCCTGCGCGTCGAGCACCTGCGCGACAACATCCACGTGACGCTGCTGGTGATCGCCGGCATCCACAGCAACGTCTTCCGCCATGCGCTGACCGGCAGTGGCGCCGAATACGGCCCCAGCAGCTGGGACAATCGCAACGGCATGCCGGCGGAGGACTGCGCCGCACTTGTGGTGGACGGCATGCTCGCCAACGAGCAGGAGCTGGTCATCGGCATCGACCAGGCGCTGCAGGCGATGCGCCTGCGCGAGCGGGACCCGCAGGCCTTCCTCGAGCGCATGGCCGGCATGATGCAGTGGCTGGAGTCGCGCTAGGCCAGTCGCTGTCCTGCAGAGTCCTGATGCCGCAGCGGCCCTGCGCGGCGCTGCTGTGATCGGCTCGCGGGCAGCCGGCGACGCGGGTGGCTTCGCAGCCGCAACCTCATGCAGAATAGGGCCACCCGGACCTTGGTCACGCCCGGGTGGCATAAATAAGTTCTTATAAACAAGTAAGTTACAGAATATTCCTCATTCGGGAAAGACGTCGAATCCGCGTCCTTTCCCGCCCTGCACAGCGAGTCGCAATGGAGATCTACAAGGAGTTCATGTTCGAGGCGGCGCATCGCCTGCCCAACGTCCCGGAGGGACATCGCTGCGCCCGCCTGCACGGCCACTCGTGGAAGGGCACGCTGTACGTGCGCGGCGCGGTGGGCGAACACAGCGGCTGGATCATGGACTACGCCGATATCCGCAAGGCCTTCGATCCGCTCTACCAGCAGCTCGACCACAACTACCTCAATGACATCGAAGGCCTGGAAAATCCGACCAGCGAGGTGCTGGCGAAGTGGATCTGGGCACGGCTGAAGCCGCGGCTGCCGGGCCTCTCGCGCGTGGTGATCAACGAGACCTGCACCTCCGGCTGCATCTACCAGGGCGAGGAGGAATAGGCGGCATGGCTCCCGGGCAGCCGGCCACCAGGGCGGGCGCAGTGCCGCCTGCGGCGGAAGCTGCCATGCGCCGGGCGCTGGATGCCGCACGTCGTGCGGCTCTCGCTGGCGAGCCGCCGATCGGCGCCTGCCTGGTGCGTGATGGCGTGGTGCTGGCCGCAGCATCCAACTGCGTGGTGTCGGAACTCGACATCACCGCGCACGCCGAGATGGTGCTGATCCGCGACGCCTGCCGGCGCGGGCGCACACTCAGCCTGGCCGGCTGCGAACTGGTGGTCACCGTGGAGCCCTGCCCGATGTGCCTCGCGGCGAGCCGCTATGCCGGCATCGGGCGCATCGTCTTTGGCGCGACGCTGGAGGACCTGCATGCACTGACTGGCGGCGAACTGCTGTCCGGTCCGCGTGGCAGCCAGCCGGGAGGGCCCACTGTCGAAGGTGGGCTGCTGCGTGCGGAGTCGCTGGCATTGCTGCGGGCCTGGGCTGGCGGAGGGCAGCGATGAGCGTGGCGCCGGGCGAGGCGCGGGCGGCGCAGTACGACGCCATTGCCGTGCCGTACCAGCGCTCGAAGGAATCGCCAGTACGGCGCTACGTCGAGGGCTACAGCTTCTTCAGCCTGCTCGGCGAGGTCGGCGGCCTCGCGGTGCTGGACCTCGCCTGTGGCGAGGGCTGCTACACGCGCCAGCTGCGCCAGCGCGGCGCCGCGCGCGTGCTGGGCGTGGACATCTCCACGGCGATGATCGAACTCGCGCGCAGCCAGCTGCGCGCCGGCGAGGCCGGCATCGAGTACCTGGTGCACGACGTGCAGGACCTGCCGGCGCTCGGTCGCTTCGACGTCGCCACCGCCGCCTACCTGCTGCACTATGCGCGTGACAGCGGCGAACTCGGCCGCATGTGCCGCAGCATCGCCCGCCAGTTGCCGGCGGGCGGCCGCCTGGTTGCCATCAACGAGAACCCGCAGCAGCCCGAGGCGCGCTACGGCGGCTACCTGCGCTACGGCTTCAGCAAGAGCGTGGCCACGCCGCGCTGCGAGGGTTCGCCGATCACCTATGCGATGGCCAGCGGCCGCGAGCTGTTCCGCTTCGAGGTCTATCACTACGAGCGCGCCACCTACGAGGCGGCGCTGGCGGCTGCAGGCTTCACCGACATCCGCTGGCATCCGCTGCAGCTGGACCCGCAGGGCCTGGCGCTCATGGGCGCGGAGTACTGGTCGGAGTATCTCGACAACCCGCCGGTGGTGGGGCTGACGGCGCGGCGCGCGCCCTGAGGCGGGGAGCGCGGGCATGGCCGCTATGGACCTTCGTGCAGCCTCCGCCGGCGGCAGCGTGCGCAGCCTCGCACACAGCGTCGAGCGCCTGGCGCGCGAGCGACCGGACGCGGTGGCCCTCAGCGGCATCGGCGGCAGGCTCGAATACGCTGAACTCAACCGCCACGCAAACCGCATCGCCGCCTGCCTGGTCGCGCGTGGTGCCGGCCGTGGCAGCCTGGTCGGGCTGGCGCTGCCGCGGGGACCGGCGCTGATCACGGCGCTGCTCGGCATCCTCAAGGCCGGGGCCGCCTACGTGCCGCTGGATCCCGATCATCCGCCAGGGCGCCTGCGCCGCGTGCTCGGCCGCGTGGGCCTGCAGCAGCTGGTTACCGAGTCAGCCCTGCTGCCGGTGCTGGGGACGGAGCTGCCGGCACTGTGCCTCGACCGCGATGCCGCGGTCCTTGCTGCCGCCAGCGATGCGGATCCCGCCAGCGGCCCGGTGGCGGAAGATCCCTGCTACATCATGTTTACCTCGGGCTCCACCGGCGAGCCCAAGGGCGTGGTCGTCACGCATGGCAACGTGGCGCGGCTCTTCGATCATCTCGGGCCGCGCCTCGGCTGCGGCGCGCACGACACCTGGAGCCAGCTGCATTCCTGTGCCTTCGGCTTCTCGGTGTTCGAAATCTGGGGTGCGCTGAGCCATGGCGCTTGCCTGGCGCTGGCACCGGCAACGGCGGGTGCCGACGCGCTGGTGCTGCGCGAATTCCTGCAGCGCGAGCGGGTAACGGTCCTCAGCCAGACACCGTCGGCCTTCCGCGAGACCACGCTCGGCCGCGTCTTCGACGGCCAGTGGCCGCGGCTGGCGCTGCGCCTGCTGGTGCTGAGTGGCGAAGCCGTGCAGCTGGATGACCTGCGACGCTGGGCGGCGACGCGCGCGGCCGGCGGGCCGCGGCTGGTCAATACCTATGCCATCACCGAGACCGGCGGCAACGTCATGCTGCGCGAGTACGCGGCGGGTGACGTGGATGCGCGCAACATCGGCCGTCCGCTGCCCGACGTGCCGCTGCAGATCCTCGATGCCGACGGCCAGGCGGTGGCGCCCGGCGAGCCGGGCGAGCTGCACGTCGGCGGGCCCGGCATCGCCGCCGGCTACCTCGGCGATGTCGCGCTGACCGCCAGCCGCTTCATCAGCTCCGGGCCGGATGGCGCGCGCCTGTATCGCACCGGCGACCGCGTGCGCATGGCCGCCGATGGCAGCCTGGAGTTCCTCGGCCGCATGGACCAGCAGGTCAAGTGGCGCGGCTTTCGCCTCGAGCTCGGCGAAATCGAGTCGCTGCTGCGCCGGCATCCGCGGATCAGCGCTGCCGCGGCGGCGATCCGCGCCGACGGTTCCGGCGAGGAGAAGCTCGTGGCCTACGTGGTGCCCGACACTGGTAACGGCACTGGTAACGGCACGCCGCAGGCCGCGGAGTTCTGGCCATCGCTGGGCGGCTACCAGGTCTACGACGATTTCCTCTACGGACTGATGGGCACCGACGAGCTGCGCAATGCGGCCTACCGCAGCGCCTGCGAGCGCCATGCCGCCGGCCGCGTGGTGCTCGACCTCGGCACCGGTCCGCAGGCACTGCTGGCGCGCATGGCCGTCGCGGCCGGTGCGCGCCATGTGTACGCGGTGGAACTGCTGCCGGCCGCGGCGGAGCAGGCGCGCGCGGCGGTGGCCGCGGCCGGCCTCGCCGGGCGCATCACCGTGGTCACCGGCGACGCGGCGACGCTGCAGCTGCCCGAGCCGGCCGAGGTCTGCACCCAGGGCATCATCGGCAACATCGGCAGCGCCGATGGCATCGCGGCCATCTGGAATCGCGTGCGCAGCCAGTTCGCCGCCGGCGCAGTGGCGATTCCCGCACGCTGCACCACGCTGATCGCGCCGGTGGAGCTGCCCGAGGGGTTGCGTGCCGCCCCGAAGCTGGCACCGCTGGCGCTCGACTACGCGCGGCGCATCTTCGCCGTCGAGGGCCGCAGCTTCGACCTGCGGCTGTGCCTGCGCAACCTGCCGCCCGGGCAGCTGCTGGCGCCTGCGCAGCTGTTCGAGGACCTCGATTTCTCGGCTGCGCTGCCGGAGGCCCATGCCGGCCGTGGCCGCTTCGAACTCGGCCGCGCTGGCCGCTTCGACGGTTTCCTGCTGTGGACGCGCGTGACCACCACGCCGGGCTGTGACATCGACTATCTGCAGCACCAGCACGCCTGGCTGCCGGTATTCATGCCGCTGCCGGAAGACGGACCCTGGCTGCCGGCGGGCACCGTCATCGAAGCCGCCTGGCAATGGCAGGCGGGCAGCGATGGCATCTTCCCCGACTACCAGATCGAATCCCGCTTCACCGCCGCTGGACAGGAGCAGCAGCACCGCTACCTGACACGCCACCATGAAACCGCGCAGGGCGCGACCGCTCTGCATCGCCGGCTGCTGGAACTGCCGGAGGCTTCCGCCGCCGGCGTCGCGCCCGGCGAACTGCGCGCCTGGCTGGCGCGCCACCTGCCGGAGCCGCTGCTGCCCAATGCCTGGATGTACCTCGATGCGCTGCCGCTCAATACCAGCGGCAAGCTCGACCGGCGTGCGTTGCCGGATCCCGCAGCGCGTACCTGGGGCGGGCAGGGTGGCGCGCCACGGACGGCGTTCGAGTCGGACCTCGCCGCGCTCTGGGCGGAAATCCTCGGCGTGGCAGCGGTGGGCATACAGGACAACTTCTTCGACCTCGGCGGCGATTCCATCGCTGCCGTGCGCCTCACCACCCAGCTGCAGCAGCTGCTCGACGCCGACGTCATGCTGGCGGCCATCTTCGAGGCGCCGACCATTGCCGCCCTGGCGCGCCAGCTCGGTGAGCGCCACCCGCAGGCGGTCGCCGCCCGTTACGGCGCGGCCCGCGGCCGCAGCCAGGCCGCGCACACCGGCACGCGCCGCCCGCACGGCGAGCCATGACTGCGGGCGGCGGGCTCGCGCAGCGGCGCGTTGTGGCCGCGACGGCGGAAGATGCCGGCGCGCGCCTGCCGCTGAGCCCGGCGCAGGAGGGATTCTGGCTGCTGCAGTCGCTGGACCCGGCGGGCAGCGCGGCCAACGAGCAGTTCGCCATTTTCCTCGACGGAGCGCTGGATACCGCGGCGCTGGCACAGGCCTGGTGCGGCGTGCTGGCGCGCCACGAGGTGCTGCGCGCCCGCTTCGGTGCCGACGATGGCCAGCCCTGGCAGCGCTTCGATCCGCAGCCGGGCGCGGCGCCACGCCTGGTCGCCGGCCGCTTCACGCCGGAGCAGCTGCTGGACTTTGCCGCCGAGGATATCGCCAGGCCCTTCGACCTCGTCCGTGGGCCGCCGCTGCGCGCAGCGCTGCTGCCGCTCGGCATCGATTCCCATGTGCTGCTGGTCACCGCCCACCACATCGTCGCCGATGGCCTCTCCGTGCCGATCATCCGCGACGATCTTGCAGGGCTTTACGCCGACCTGGTGGCCGGCCGCAGCGCCGAGTCGGGCACGGCGCCGGGCTACGGCGCCTTTGCCCTGGCCGAGCAGCAGCGGGCGGGTGGTACGCAGCAGGCCCGCGACCTCGAGTGGTGGCGCGGCCAGCTGGCGGGTGCCCCGGCCCGGCACGCATTGCCACAGCGGCTGCGGGCGGCAGCCGCTGCCACTGCTGCAGCCCCTGGCGCTGCAATGGCCAGCCGCCGTGTCGCCTTCGCCATCCCGGCGGCAACTGCCGAGCGGGCGCGCCGGCTGGCGCAGGCCTCGGGCACCACGCTGTTCACGCTGCTCACGGCGGCACTGCGCGTCCTGCTGCTGCGCCTCGGTGGCCAGGACGATCCGCTCCTTGCAGTGCCAGTGACGCGGCGCGATGACGCGGCACGCCGGCGCATGGTGGGCTGCCTCATCAACACCGTGCTGCTGCGCACGCCGCTGGCGCCGGATGACAGTTTCGCGGCGCTGCTGGCGCGCGAGCGCGCCACCCTGCTGGGCGCGCTGGAGCACCGCGAGCTGCCGTTCCAGAGGCTGGTCGAGGCCTTGCCGGTGCCGCGGCGTCCCGGCGAGCAGCCGCTGGCGCAGGTCCTGTTGCAGTTCGACCTGGCGCCGCCGCCGCGGCAGGCGGGCGGCATCAGCCTGCGCATCGAGCCGCTGCCGGTGCCGCGCGCTTCGATCTGGGACCTGGACTGGTCGTTCACCGACCAGGGTGCGGGCCGCGAGCTGCATGGTCACCTCGGCTATGCCTGCGAGCGCTTCGAGGACTGGCTGGCCGAGGCAATGCCGCGGCAGCTGGCGGTGCTGCTTGATGCCGCCACCCGCGAGCCGGAGCGGCCCATCGGCCTGCTGCCGCTGCTCGACGAGCGACAACGGCAGCAGCTGCTGGTGGAATGGAATGCGACGGCCGCCGCCTATCCGCAGGCGGCCACGCTGACCGCCCTGGTGGCGGCACAGTGCCGGCGTACGCCGCTGGCGGTGGCGCTGGAATCGGCTGCAGGCAGCCTGCGCTATGCGGAACTCGCGCGCCGGGTCGACTGGCTGGCAGCGCGGCTGGTCGCGGCCGGCGCCGTGCGCGGCAGCCGCGTGGCGCTGTCGATGGCGCCTTCGATGGAACTGGTCATCGCGCTGCTGGCGATCCTGCGCGCGGGTGCGGCCTGCGTGCCGCTCGACCCGGCCTATCCCCGCGCCCGGCGCGAGTTCATGCTGCGCGACGCCGACGCCTGCCTGCTTCTGGTACGCGGCGCCGTGGACCTCGACTGCGGGGCGACCGCCTGCCTGGACCTCGACGCGCTCGGCGGGCCGGCGCCCGGCGAGGCCGTGCCCGCCGTCGCGGAGGGCGCCACGCCGGATGCTCCCGCCTGGCTTTTATATACCTCCGGTTCCACGGGTGAGCCCAAGGGGGCCATCGGCCTGCACTGCAGTGCCGTCAACCGTGTCCACTGGATGTGGCAGCACTGCGGCTTCGCCGCGGGCGATGCCTTCTGCCTGCGCACCAGCCTCAGCTTCATCGACTCGCTCTGGGAAATCTTCGGCGCGCTGGCGCACGGCATCCGCCTGGTCCTGCTGCCCGACGGGGCCGCGAGCGACCCGGCGCTGCTGGTGCCGGCGCTGGCCCGCCACCGGGTGACGCAGCTGGTGCTGGTACCGCCGCTGCTGCGCGCGTTGCTGGACTGGACGCCCGACCTGGGCGCGCGCCTGCCCGGGCTGCGCCACATCATCACCAGCGGCGAACCGCTGGCGGTGGACCTGTGGGCGGCGGCGCGCAAGTCCTTGCCGGCGGTGCGCCTGCTCAACACCTGGGGCAGCTCGGAAATCTGGGATGCCAGCTGCTGCGACACCAGTGCGATCGAGACCGCGCCGGAGCGCATGCCGATCGGCCGGCCGATCGCCAACCTGCGCTGCTACGTGCTCGACGCGCAGCTGCAGCCGCTGCCGCCCGGCATCCCGGGTGAACTCTGCGTCGCCGGCCTCGGCATCGGCGCCGGCTACTGGCGTCGCCCGGAGCTGACAGCAGAGCGCTTCGTGCCCGATCCTTTCGGCGCGCCCGGCGAGTGGCTCTACCGCAGCGGCGACCGTGCGCGCTGGCTGCCCGACGGCAACCTCGAATGCCTCGGGCGCCTCGACCGGCAGCTCAAGCTGCATGGCTACCGCATCGAGCCCGGCGAAATCGAGGCGGTGCTGCGCGCCTGCCCGGGCGTGGACGATGCCGCGGTGCTGCTGCGCGAGGAGCAGGGGCTGCCGCAGCTGCTGGCCTGTGTCGCCAGCCGCGATGCGGGCCTCAGCCCCGCCGAGCTCGCCGCGCAGGCCGCGCAGCGGCTGCCGCGGTTCATGCGTCCTGCTGCCTGGCTGATCCTGCCGGCGTTGCCGCTGACGCCGAGTGGCAAGCTCGATCGCGCGGCACTGCCGGCGCCGGCGGCGCCCGCCGCGGCGCTGGATGTGGCGGCGCCCGCTGGCGACATCGAACTGCGCCTTGCCCGCCTGTGGTCGGCGGTGCTGGGCACCGCAGTGCCGGACCGGCAGCAGAGTTTTTTCGAGCTTGGCGGCCAGTCGCTGCTGGCCTTGCGACTGCTGGCCCGCGTGGCCAGCGAGTTCGGCGTGGTGCTGACGCTCCGGGACTTCTTCGATGCGCCCAGCATCGCCGGCCTGGCAGCCTGCATCGCCGTGGGCAGTGGCCGCGAGGCGCCGCTTCCGGCGCCGGTGCCCCTGCCGGCCGGCGCGCCGCTGCCGCTGTCCTGGGGCCAGGAGCGGCTCTGGTTCCTCGACCAGCTCGATCCCGCCAGCCCGGCCTACAACATCGCCTGGAGCATCGTGCTCGAGGGACCTCTCGACCAGGGACGGCTGCAGCGCGCGCTCGACGCGGTGCTGGCGCGCCATGCGGTGCTGCGCAGCGCCTACCCGGCCCAGGCGGGACGCCCGCTCGCGGTGCTGGCGCCCGGGCTCCGGATCGGCATCCGGCTGGAGTGCGTGGTGGACGGCGCGCTGGAGGCGCGTCGCCGCGCGCTCGCCCGCGAGCCCTTCGACCTTGGCCGCGGACCACTGTTGCGCGCCACGCTGCTGCGCCTGGCCGTGGACCGGCATGAGCTGGTGCTGGTCCTGCACCACATCGTCACCGATGGAACCTCCAACGGCATCCTGCTGCGCGAGCTGGCTGATGCCTATGCCGGGCGCCCGGCGCCGCCGCCACTGCCGCTGCAGTACGCGGACTACGCCGCCTGGCAACGCCGCTGGCTGGACGGCGAGCGCAGCTGCAACCAGCTCGACTGGTGGCAGGAGCAGCTGGCCGATGTACCGCCGCTGCTGGAACTGCCCACGGATTTCGCGCGGCCGGCGGAACAGCGCTTTCGCGGCGCCTGGATCTGGCGCTCGCTGGACGGCCAGGCCAGCACGCGGCTGCGCCAGTTTGCCAGCAGCCGCCAGGCCACGCTCTACATGCTGCTGCTCGCCGCCTTCGACGTGCTGCTCCAGCGCTACAGCGGCCGCGACGATATCGTCGTCGGCACGCCAGTATCGGCACGGCCGCAGGTCGAGTTCGAGGGCCTGGTCGGGCTGTTCGTCAACACGCTCGTGCTGCGCACCGACCTCGGCGGCGCACCGGATTTCGACAGCCTGCTGTCCCGCGTGCGCACCACTGCCACCGCGGCCTTCGCGCACCAGGACGCCGCCTTCGAACGGCTGGTCGAGCGCCTGCAGCCCGGCCGCTCGCTGGCCCGCGCGCCGGTGTTCCAGGTCATGTTCAATCTGGTGCCGATGCCCGCGGAACCGCTCGAGGCCGGTGTTGTCAGTTTCCGCCCCGGCCGCCTGCTGGACCACGGCGTTTCCAGCTTCGACCTGACACTCACCGTGGGCGAGCAGGCCAGCGGACTGGAACTGCTGTTCGAGTTCGACACCGACCTGTTCCTTCCCGGAAGCATCGAGTGCTTCGCCGACGCCTACCTGATGCTGCTCGATGCCGTGCAGGCCGCCCCGGGCGCGCCCGTAGCGCTGCTGCCGCTGGTGGACGCGGCCGAGGCTGGGCGCCAGCGACGCCTGCTGGCCGGTGCGCGTGCGGCTGCGCCGCCCACGGCCGACGTCGCCAGCCTGTTTGCGGAGGTGGTGGCACGCAGGCCCGCCGCAGCGGCGCTGACTGCGGCCGGCAGCACGCTGGACTATCGTGCCCTCGACCAGCGGTCGGCCCGCATCGCGCGCGGGCTCGTGGATCTCGGCCTGCGCCCCGGGGACCGCGTCGGCATCTGCCTGCCGCGGGTCACCGACCTGGTCGCGGCACTGCTCGGCGTGCTGAAGGCCGGCGCCGCCTACGTGATGCTGGAGCCGGAGCAGCCACCGGCGCGGCTGGCCGCCATGGCGCGCGATGCCGGGCTGTCGCTGCTGGTGGTCAATGCCGCCACCAGCACGCTGTTGCCGGAACCCGCGCTGCCGCGCCTGGACCTCGATGCCGGCGCCGCAGCGCTCGATGCGTTGCCGCCGCAGTTCACGGCGGTGCCGGCCAGCATCGAAGACCTGGCCTACCTGGTCTATACCTCGGGCAGCAGCGGCGAGCCCAAGGCCGTGGCGGTCACCCGCGGCAACCTCGCCGCGACTTTCGACGGCTGGCGCGAGGCCTACGGGCTGCTCGACAGCGACGTGCACCTGCAGCTCGCGAACGCGGCCTTCGACGTCTTCACCGGCGACTGGGTGCGGGCGCTGCTGTCCGGTGCACACCTGGTGCTGTGCCCGCGGGAACTGCTCGCGGAGCCGGCAGGTCTGCATGGTTTCATGCGCGGGCAGGGCATCACGGTAGCGGAGTTCGTGCCCGCCGTGATCCGCCCACTGCTCGCATGGTGCCGGGACAATGCGCAGTCGCTTGCCGGCCTGCGGCTGCTGGTCGTCGGCTCCGAGGCCTGGCTGCCCACCGAATACCAGGCGCTGCGCGAAATCTGCGGCGCGGCCACGCGCGTCATCAACTCCTATGGCGTCGCCGAGGCGACCATCGACAGCGCCTGGTTCGAGGGCGATGCGCAGGGTGCCGCGCGCCTGCCGATCGGCCGGCCGTTCCCGCAGGCATCGCTGCGGATCCTCGATGCGCAGCTGC
>JAANMY010003827.1_pt1 | contig 12023 bp, 13 predicted proteins | sample 7279691 | NCBI WGS metagenome assembly JAANMY01 (sample SAMN14094543, study PRJNA606508) | bioreactor metagenome | isolation source: A lab-scale SPAN reactor treating ammonium-rich wastewater day 388 | place: Ireland: Galway | collected 2018-02-07
GGCCCGGCGTGGCGATCACGACTTCGATGCCGCGGCGCAGCTCCATCTGCTGCGGCCGGATGTCGACGCCGCCATAGACGCACACCGAGCGCAGCGGCAGGTGCTTGCTGTAGGTCTTGACCGACTCGTACACCTGCATGGCGAGCTCGCGCGTCGGCGCGAGGATCAGCGCGCGTGTCTGGTGGCGGGCGGGCGAGGTGCTGGTGCTGGCGTGGCGGGCGATGCGATGCAGCAGCGGCAGCGTGAAGCCGGCCGTCTTGCCGGTACCGGTCTGAGCGCCGCCCATGACGTCCTTGCCGGCGATGATCGTGGGGATCGCCTGGCGCTGGATGGGGGTGGGCTCGGTGTAGCCGGCGTCGGTGACGGCTTGCAGCAGTTCGGGAATGAGGCCGAGGTCGGCAAAACTCATGGGTGCCTTCGGGTCTGGGGTGGTCGACAGCCAACCACCGGATTACGGAAAGCCCGGATTATACACCGCGCAAAAACCTTTACTTGACAGGGGCTTCGCACACGCGGCGGGTGTCGATGGGGCGTGACGGCGGCGTGCGCGCACATGCCCGCGCGCTCGGCGCCCGTCGGGCTCAGCGCTTGAGCGTGAGGAAGGCCGTGACCTCCTCGCGGTCGTGGTACAGGTGCTTGATGCGTAGATCGAAGGGGCCGACGCTGTTGAGCCGCTTGCGGATCAGCTCGCGGCACTGCTCGACCGCCTCGACGCGGCGCTTCATCGGCAGCTTGAGGTTGAAGATCGCGTACCGGCAGTGCCCGGTGCCGATCCACTCGGCCATCAGCGAGGCGATCCGCGACGGTTGCTCGACCATGTCGCACACCATCCAGTCCACCGGCCGGTGCGGGCGCCAGGTGAAGCCGTCGGCCTTGAAGTGTTCGACCATCTCGGTCGCCATCACGCTGTCGCGCAGCGGGCCGTTGTCGATCGCGGTGACGCGCAGGCCTCGGTGCACCAGTTGCCAGGTCCAGCCGCCGGGTGCGGCGCCGAGGTCGACCGCGCGCTGGCCGGCGCGCAGGATGCTGTCGCGCTCGCCGTCCTCGAGCAGGGTCATGAAGGCTTCGGCGAGCTTGGCGGTGGACCGGCTGGGTGCGTTCGACGGCATGCGCAGGCGCGGGATGCCCATCGGCCAGGTCGAGCACTGGCCGGGCTGGCCGGCGGCGAGCCAGGCGGTGGTGGCGTCGGTGAACACCACGTGCAGCACCGGCAGGCCGGCGCGGCTAGTGCGCAGGCAGCCGTTCTTTTCCAGCGCCTTGGAGAGCGGTTCGGTGAAGCGCTTGCAGAAGCCGGAGCGCTGCTTGGCCTCGTCGGTGTCCGGGGTCTCGAGCATCACGCCCGAGAAGCGCTGGCCGCTGGCCTTGACCGCCTCGACGATCGGCGTGGCCCGGTCGCGCTCGGGCAGGCCGTCGACGCGGGCGAACCACGGCAGCAGCTGGCGTGCGAAGGTGGCGCGGCGCCAGTCGGTGGCTTCGCCGAAGTTGCCGAGCGGAGTGGGTTCGAAGGTCTCATAGACGACGAAGCCCGAGTCCGGCTCCGCACGCACGTGGCCGATCAGGCCCGCTTCGGCGGCGAGGTCGTCGAGCTCGGCCGCCAGCTCCTTCTCGAAGCCGGCGCGGCAATAGCCGATGAGGCCGGCGCAGTGCAGGCCGGCGGCGGGGGTGTGCTGGTTCATGGGGCGGGCGCGCGAAAGCGCAGAAAGGGATGGGGACCGCCGTCACGCGCGCGATCCACGATGCGGTGGGATCGGCGACAACTGGGCCAAGGCCGCGATGATAAGCCGGCAGGACGCTGCTGGCGAGCACGGCGCGTCGTTGCGCTCGTCAGTCGCGCCTCGGGGCTTAGTGCGCCGCCTTTGCGGTGCCAGGCGTCGGGGCCGGAGCCTGTGCCGATGTGGCGGCGGGTTGCGCTGCCTTGGCGGGGTCGGGCGTGAGCCGGGAGGGCACGACTTCGAGCTTGTGCTCCATCATGTAGTCGTTCATGTCGCGCCAGCCGGCGAACACGGCCGCCTTCTCGGCGCTGGCATTGAGCGTGTAGCAGTCCTCGAGCGAGCGTCCCGCGTGGCGGCAGGCCCCGCCGATGGCGCGGCCTTCGGACTCCAGCCGGGCGGCGTCGCGCGACGGATTGGGGAGTTCGAGCACATCGGCAATCTGCTCGCAGCCGGTGATCAGCGGCAGCAGCGCGAGCAGGGCGGCGAGGGTGCGCAGGAAAGGCGGATACGGACGGCGCATGGCAAGTTGTCGTGAGCGGGTTTGATGTGTCTATCGGCAGCGCTGCGTCAAACCTGAAGTGCATTCGAGGCGATCGGGGCCATTGTCCGCGCGACGCTCTGCCTCGTCCGGATGCCAAAACCCGCGGATGTTACATCGTGCCGCTGCGCTTCCAGCGCCTGCGGCACTATAATTCGCGCCGCTTGCGGACCGCCGGTCCGGGTTTTATCTCGCGTGTGTCAAGGCAATGAATACAAAGCATTTCAAGGGTATGTTGGCGGCGGTGATGGCGTGCGCCGCGGTCGGTTCGCCATGGGCTGTCGCGCAGGCGGCCGCCCAGCAGCAGATCGAACTGTTCCACCGCCTGCCGGATGCAAAGGCGGCGGCGCTCAAGGATCTGGTCGAGCGCTTCAATGCGCAGTCCAAGGACGTCCAGGTCGTGCTGTCCGCGGCCGACTGGCGCACGGCAGCACCTCATATGCTGATCCTCGAGGGCGACGACGAGGATGCGTTCGTTGCCGGCAAGCCGCGCTTCAAGCCCCTGCATGCGCTCATGAAGGAGAGTGGCACGGCGCTGCAGACCCTGCGCCCGCCGGCGATGATGACGCGCACGCCGGTCGATTCGAAGGGCCAGTTGCTGGCGCTCCCGGTGGGCCTGTCGACGCCGGTGCTGTTCCTGAATCGCGATGCGCTGCGTCGTGCGGGCATGAATCCGGACACGACCCGCATCAACACCTGGTTCGAGCTCCAGGAGACGCTTGGTCGCCTGGCCGACACCGGTCACACCTGCCCCTACACCGTGTCCGAACCCGGCCGCGTGATGGTGGAGAACCTCAATCTCTTTTGATGCTCAACTCCCAACAATCAACATTCGACACTCAACATTCAAAGTGGAAGAGAAGCATGAGCCCGGACCTGGCGGCCATCGCGATGCCGATGGAGGGAGTCGCTACGATCTCGAGGAGAGGCTTCTCGCGTATTCCGCCGGGATCATCGGCGCTGTCGATATTTTGAAGGACTCGATGGGTGCGAGGCATGTTGGGACCCAACTTATCCGCTCTGGCACATCGCCGCTTCCCAACCATGGGGAGGCCGAGGCTGCCGAATCCCGACGCGATTTCATTCACAAGATGAAACTCTGCCTGAAGGAACTGCGCGAGTCCCGGCGCTGGTTGCGGGTCATCCAGAAGGCCAACCTCTCGCGCTCCCAAGAAAATGTCCTTCCCCTGATCCAGGAGACGGAAGAGCTCATCAAAATTTTCTACACCAGCGTCCGCACCGCGCAGCGAAACGCCGGGGGCACGGACGACCTCCGCCCCGGAAGCTACCGCCTGCGCGAGGATTTCCCCTTGGAAGTTGAGTGTTGAATGTTGGTTGTTGGATGTTGATAGAGCCCTTGGAAGTTGAGTGTTGAATGTTGGTTATTGAGTGTTGAGGAAGCCAAGATGCGCCTTGCCCAAATCATCGGCCACGTCACCTCGACGGTGAAGCACAAGAGCCTCGGGGGCTGGCGCCTGCTCATCGCGCAGCCGCTCGATGGCGAGGGGAAGGACGAGGGCCCGCCGCAGATCGTGATCGATCCGTTCGGCGCGGGGATCCGGCAGAGGGTGCTGATCACCTCCGATGGCGCGGAGGCGCGGAAGCTCGTGGGCGACGAGCGCAGCCCGGCGCGCTGGTCGGTGCTGGGGATCGTGGACCCCGAGGGGGAGCTGGCGTTATGAGGATGGGCACCGTCATCGGCCGCGTCACGCTCTCGGTCCGGCACCCGGCCTTCCGGGGCGAGCGGCTGCTGCTGACCTCGCCGTGGAAGAAGGACACCTTCGGGGGGAAGCGCGTCTTTGACCCGGCGATCGTGGTGTACGACCAGCTGGGGGCCAACGTGGGGCAGGAGATCGGCATCAGCGAGGGCCGCGAGGCCGCCTGCCCCTTCGAGAAACCCACGCCCGTGGACGCCTACTGCGCCGCGCTGATCGATGAATTCTACTGCCCGCCGGAGAAGAAGGCCGGCGGTCGTGACCCGAAAGGATAAGGCATCATGAAACTATTCGCACAACGAGACGCGGAGGAATTCGCCAGGACCGGCGAGAAGGTCTTCCGCTTCAACCGCGACACCCGGCTGACCCCGGGGGCGCGCGACGTGTTTTCCGAGCGCGGCATCAAGGTCGTCTTCGAGGCCGACGGCGCGGCGCCGTCGGCGACGTCGCCCGCGGCCCCCGCGTCGGGAGGCCCGAGATCCGACTGGGAGCGGCTGTTCCGCTCCCCCGAGGCGGAGTCGCTGAAGCAGCAGATCTGCGAGATCGGCAAGCGCTGCTGGCAGCGGGATTACTGCGACGGCAACGGCGGCAACATCTCGGCGCGCCTGGGCGACGTCTTCATCTGCACGCCGACGGGCGTGAGCAAGGGCTTCATGAAGCCGGAGATGATGTGCCTGGTGGACATCGATGGCAACCAGTTGGCGGGAACGTGGAAGCGCACCAGCGAGATCCTGACCCACATGGCGATCTACCGCGCGGTGCCGCAGGCCAAGGCCGTGGCCCACGCGCACCCCGTGTACGCGACCGCCTTCGCGATGGCCGGGCTCGAGCCGCCGCAGTGCCTCATCCCCGAGATGGAGGTCTTCGTCGGCCGCGCGCCGCTCGCGCCGTACCGGACCCCCGGCAGCCCCGACATGCAGGAGGTCATCAAGCCGCTCGCGCCCAAGCACCAGTCGATCCTGATGGGCAACCACGGCGTCATCTGCTGGGGCACCAGCGTCGAGGACGCGTATTTCAAGATGGAGATCACCGACGCCTATTGCCGCACGGTGGTGGTCGCCTCCCACCTCCCGACCAACCGCACCACGATCCCGGCCGAGGGCGTGCGCGTCGGCGCGTGCGCCGCGTTCGCGCTCCAGTGCAGCGGCATCGCCCGCGAGATCGTCATCCTCGACGCCAATCAGGCCGCCGCCGAGGGCGAGGCCCTCGACCTCCTCCACGGCGCCGCCTACTGCGCCGATCAGGTCATCCGCGCGGGCGGTTACGCCGATTGCGCCGACGCCGACCTGGTCTGCATCACCGCCGGCCTGCGCCGCAAGCCCGACGAGTCGCGCCTCGACCTCATCAACCGCAACGTCGCCCTGTTCAAGGGCATCCTCGAGAGCCTCAAGGGGGCCGGGCTCCGCAAGGAGGCGATCCTCTTCGTCGTCTCCAACCCGGTGGACATCCTCACGCATCTGGCCTGGAAGGCCACCGGCCTGCCGGAGAACCAGGTCATCGGCCTCGGGACCATGCTCGACACCTCGCGCTTCTGCTCCCTGATCGCCGAGGCGCTCAAGCTCCCGGCCACCCAGGTCCGCGCGATGGTCCTCGGGGAACACGGCGACACCATGATCCCCGTCTGGTCCTCCGCCACCGTCGATGGATTCCCCCTGACGAAATTCCCCGGGGTCACCCCCACCTTCCAGAATCAAATATTCGAACGCACCAAGAAGAGCGGCGCCGAGGTCATCTCCCGCAAGGGCGGGGCCGGCTGGGCCGTCGGCGTCGCGATCCGCGAGGTCATCGATTGTATCGCGCTGGATCGCCGGCGCGTGCTCCCCGTCTCCAGCCCGGTCAAGGGCGCCTACGGCATCCGCGACATCTCGATCAGCGTCCCCACCGTCGTCGGCCGCAAGGGCGCCCTCCAACACATCGAGTTGGAGCTCTGGCCCAAGGAGATCCAGGGCCTCCAGGCCTCCGCCAAAGCCCTCAAGGACACCTACGCCAAGGTCGGATAGCGCCAATGGTCGCAGCGGTCCGACCCCTTCCTGATTTCTTGAGTTCCTGATGAGAAAATCATCCGTCCGTCGCGGGGTCTAGGATTCGCAGGCCGCGGAAACTGGCCCGATAGAAACCCCGATCGCGGCTCAGCAACCGGCCGGCCCGCTTCATTGCGTGGGCCCCAATGAGAAAATCGGTAATGATCCGGTCCCGCCGGCCGCCGGAGGCGCGATAGGACCGAAACCGCTGCCCCGCCTCCCAAGCCGCCTCCCGCGAGACCGGTTCCACCCGGATCTCCGAACCCTCCAAGACCGCATCCAGCTTCTGCCTCGACGGAAACCTGGCCGCTAGCTCCGCGTAGACCGGTTCGCAGATGACCAGCGGCCCATCGATGTAGGCCCGCCGCACCGCCGCGAGGGAGGCTTCCCGGAACTTCGGGTCAGGCAGAAAGATATCGAAAAGCACTGACGTATCGATCGCCGTAATCATCGGCCCCGCAGCGTTTCGATGAGCTCGTCCGTCCGTTCCCCCCGCCCACCCAAGATGCCGACAAACGCCTCGATCGGGCAGCGGGGAACCGCCCGCCGCAGCACGAGCCTGTCCCCCAACTCGACGAATTCCACCGCCGCGAACGGCCGCAGGCCGTATTTCTCGCGAAGGGCCCGCGGGATCGTTATCTGCCCACGTTCTCCTACTTTCATATGGATAAATATGCATCACCCGGACCCGGGCCGCAAGGCGATACCTCCCGCGCGCGGTCCTCGCCCGGGGGAGGTCCCATCGGGCTGCCCGATCACCCCTCCGATTTCCCCGCAACCGACATTTTCCCCGCACAAAAGCGCGACCGCCGGGCGTGGTTGGGGTAAGGATTGAACCCTGACGCACGCGCGACCATGAGCCAGGCCTTCTCCGAGCAGCTCCGCGAGATGTATGAGGCCGACCGGGATGCCCTGTATGGCTATGCCGTGGCCATCACCGGGGACCGGGCCGCCGCCGAGGATGCGATCCACGAGGCGTTCCGGCGGCTCATGGGCCGGGGTCGCGCCCCGGCGGAACTGCGGCCGTACGTGTTTCGCTGCGTGCGCAATGCGGCGATCGACGAGAGGCGCCGCGCCCACCGTGGGTCCAGCGATGGCCCATTCGAGGAGAGTCCCAATGGGGCCGGGACCGGCGGCATCCGCGCCGAGGAGTGGAATGTGATGCTCCGGCGATTGGGCGATGACGAGCGAGAGACGATCGCCCTGAAGGTCTTTGACCAGCTGACATTCCGGGAGATCGCCGCGGCGCGCGGCGTGCCGCTGCACACCGCAGCCTCGTGGTACCGGCGCGGCCTGGAGAAACTGCGGGCGATGCTCGCGAAGGAGGGCATGTGAACGAAGATGAGATCGAGCGCGCGATGCGCGGGCTCCGGCGGGCCCGGGCGTCGCGGGGACTGGAGGCGCGCATGGGCGCGCTGTTCGAGGGGGCCGCGCGGCGCACGGCCTGGATGTCGCCCCTGTGTTTCCCCGTGCCGGCATGGGCGCTGGCCGCGGCCTGCCTGCTGTCTGCCGCGGCGGGTTTCCTCGCCAGCGGGATCCGGCGACCGTCCCACCCGCCCGCGGGTTCCCCGACCGCCATCGCCATCTGCATGCTGGACCCGGACCGGCCCCTCGCGCGCCGGTTCCTGGGGCCCGGCGCCAGCCAAACCGCCGCGCGCCTTTCCGAGTACCGGATCACCGTCGATGCGGGAAAAGAAGGAAAAGGAAAGTGAGGTACGAATGAACAAACAAAGCATCTATCCGATCATCGTCGCCCTCTTGCCCTTCTGCGCAAACGCCGCGGAGGACAAGCTCTTCTACACCGTCGAGGCCAAGTTCATCCAGATGCCCGCGCACGCGGAGATCGCGATCCTCGGCGACTCGATCGAGGTGGCTAAGGACGCCTCATGCTACGGACCGAATGTCGAGATCCGCGCGGGCGGCAAGTCGGTGGTCCGGGCCACCGGCGAGAAACTGGACATCGATGCCGTCGAAGGGTCCAGCCGAGGGCTCGACGTGCTGGCCGCGCCGCGGGTGATGGTCAGGGCAGGCCAAAGGGCCGCCATACGGATCGGAACCACGGGGCCGCATTACTTCGTCCCGGCCCAAGAGGGCACCTATCGTCACATGAGGGTGGAAGAGGACATTGGCACGGACCTCAAGGTCATCGTAGATACGGTGCCGGGCCATCCCGACCGGGCCGCGCTGGACCTCGACTTCAGCCTCAGGGAAATCGTGGGCCGCGAGCCCCTGCCGGGCATCGATCTGGACGTCGGTCCACCCATCGTCCGCTCCCGGGAGATGAAAACGACGGTGACCACCCGATTGGGCGAATGGCTCTGCCTCGGCACGGGCACGGCGTCGGCCGCCCCAGGATCCGCCCCTCGCCACGGACCGCTGTTCGTCTTGGTTAGGGTCGTCCCCGAGAAAGCCGCCGCCGCTGCCCCGTAGCCCGATCGGTCACATACTGTGCGATCGATCCGCCCGAAGCGACGGAGCCGACAGGACTCCCCACACGGCTTTTCTTTGCGGGGACGATCTGCTATGGGTCACGGCATGTTGTCCCGATCGCTGCAGCTTCTGGCATTCCTCGGCGCCGCCTGCCTTTCCGACGGCGCGCCGCCCGACCCCGCGACGCACCCGGCCGACACGTGGCCGCGCTTCCGTGGCCACGACGGCGACGGGCTGGCCTCGGGATTTCGATTTCCCGAGCCGTGGTCCGAGAAAGCGATCCGTTGGAGGGTCGATCTACCCGGCGCGGGCCACTCGTCGCCGGTGGTGTGGAAGGACCGCGTCTTCATCACCTCGGGGGACGCGGCGAGCGCGAGGCGCATCCTGTCTTGCCTCGACGCGAAAGACGGCCGCGAGGTGTGGCGCCGCGAGTTCGACTCGCAGGTGCACCGGATGCACCGCGACAACAGCTACGCGAGCTCGACCCCCGCCGCGGACGGGCGCGCCGTATTCATGTGCTGGACCACGCCCGAGGAAGCGACGGTCGTCGCGCTGGATCACGCGGGAAAGGAACTCTGGCGGACGGGGCTCGGGGCCTACAAGAGCCAGCACGGGGGCGGCACGTCGCCCGTCTGCCTCGGGGACGTCGTCGCCATCGGCAACGATCAGGACGGCGCCAGCTCCCTGATCGGTCTCGATGCCGCCACCGGCAAGATCCGCTGGCGGATCGAGAGGACCGCCGACAAGACCGCCTTCTCGACCCCCTGCGTGCGCCGCACCGCCGGCGGCCAGCCGGAGCTGATCTTCACCAGCACCAGCCACGGCATCACCGCGATTGACCCCAAAACCGGCAAGATGTCCTGGGAGATGGCCGACGCGTTCCCCCTGCGCGTGGTCGGCTCGCCCATGTTGGCCGACGGCCTCGTCGTCGCCACCTGCGGCACGGGCGGGATCGGGCGCCGCCTGGTCGCCGTCACCCCGGGAGGGGGTGCCGCAAAGGGTTCGCTGGCCTACGAGATGCCCACGCCCGTTCCTTACGTGCCCACCCCGGTCGAGGTCCAGGGCCTCCTCTTCCTCTGGGGCGATAAAGGTTCCGTCTCCTGCCTCCGCGCGAAAACCGGAGAGAAGGTCTGGGCGCAGCAGCTCGACGGCACCTTCTACGGATCCCCGGTGTGCGCGGGGGACCGCCTGTTCTGCATCTCGAAGGAGGGGACGCTCTTCGTCATCGCCGCGGCCGACAAGTTCCAGCCGGTCGCCACCGTGCCGCTCGGCGAGCGCAGCTTCGCCACGCCCGCCATCGCCAGCGGCACGATGTTCCTGCGGACCGAGACCCGCCTCGTGGCGGTCGGATCGAAATAGCCGCCCACTTGTCCTCCCCCTCTGCCGGGTCCAAGTTATTACGATGGCCACGCGGGCAGGCACGGCGCGGAAGAATCGGGCCACCACCACCAAGGACGGGCGCAAGAGGCGCGCCCCCCGCAAGAAGGCACCGCCGAAGCCCGGGTCGGCCACGGCGCTGGTGCGATCCCTGCGCCGCCTCGTGGAGCACTGCTGGTCGGTTCCCGCCGAGGAGCTGTTCCCGAGCCTGGTGCGGCGGCTGTGCGAGACCCTCGGGCTGGATCACGCCCTGGTGAGCGCGCGCTGCGCCGATGGCGCGACGGCGGAGACGGTCGCCGTCTTCTCTCGCGGCAAGCTCGCCAAGAACATCCGATATCCCCTGAAGGACACCCCCTGCGAGAATGTGATGGGCGGGGCTCTGTGCCGCTACCCGCGCGGCATCCGGAAACTCTTTCCCCGCGACACCCTCCTGAAGGAGCTCGGCGCCGAGAGCTACATCGGCATACCGCTGTGGGATTCTCAAAAGGAACTCCTGGGCCTCATCGCCGTCCTCGACTCCAGGCCGATGAGGCACGCCGATGTCATCGCCCGGGCGCTGCGGCTCGTGTCGGCCCGCGCCGCCATGGAACTGGAGCGCCGGCGCGCCGAGGGCGAGCAGCGCTTCGAGAACCAGCGCATGGCGCTCCACGTCGAGCAGACGCCCCTGGGGGTCATCGAGTGGGACCTGGATTTCCGGATCCGGGGCTGGAATCCCGCGGCGGAGCGCATCTTCGGCTTCAGGCGCGAGGAGGCCATCGGTCGCTACGCCTCGTTCATCGTCCCGGAATCCTCGAGGGAGCAAGTCAATACCGTGTGGCGCGCGCTCCTCTCGCAGAAGGGCGGCACCCGCTCGACCAACGAGAACATCACCAAGGCCTGCCGCCTGATCATGTGCGAATGGTTCAACACCCCGCTGGTGGACGGCGACGGCAAGACCGTCGGCGCCGCCTCGCTGGTGGCCGACGTCACCGAGCGCCACCGGGCCGAGCAGCAGCGCGCCCGCCTCAGCATGGCCGTCGAGCAGGCCGCGGAATCCATCATGATCACCGATACCGAGGGCACCATGCTGTACGTCAATCCCGCCTTCGAGGCCATCACCGGCTACCGGGGGGTCGAGTCCATCGGCAGGAACGCCAGCCTCCTCAAGAGCGGCAGGCACGATGCGGCATTCTATCGCGGGATGTGGGATACCATCCGCGCGGGAAAAGTCTGGCGGGGGACGTTCGTCAACCGGCGGAAGGATGGCGGGCTCTTCGAGGAGGAGGCGATCATCTCGCCGGTGCGCAACGCGACGGGCGAAATCCTGAATTACGTCGCGGTCAAGCGCGACGTGACGCGCGAGCGGCAGGTCGAGGAGCAGCTCCGCCAGTCGCAGAAGATGCATGCGATCGGCCAGCTGGCGGGCGGGGTGGCGCACGATTTCAACAACGTGCTCAACGTGATCCTGGGCTACAGCGACATGCTGCTCGAGGAGGGCGGCCTGCCCGGAGACGCCCGGGCCCAGGTCCAGGAGATCGCCAGGGCCGCCGAGCGCGCCGCCGCCCTCACGCGCCAGCTGCTGGCCTTCAGCAGGAAACAGATACTCGACCCCCGCGTCTTTGATCTCAGCGCGCTGGTCGCGGACATGGGCAAGATGCTGCGCCGCCTCATCGGCGAGCACATCGGGCTGCACCTGATCGGCCCCCGGGATCCCTGCACCATCCTGGCCGATCCCGGCCAGATCGAGCAGGTCATCATGAACCTGTGCGTCAACGCGCGCGACGCGATGCCCGGCGGCGGCGACCTCACCATCGAGACGCGCCGGGTCACCGACGCGACGGTCCCCGCCTGCCTCCGCTCCCCCACCCCCGGGGAATGCGTGCTGCTGCGCGTCCGCGACACGGGCGCCGGCATGAGCGACGAGGTCAAGGCCCGCCTGTTCGAACCATTCTTCACGACGAAGACCGAGGGCACCGGGATCGGGCTCGGCCTCGCCACCGCATACGGCATCGTCAAACAGAGCGGCGGGGAGATCTCTTTCCAGAGCGACCTCGGCCATGGCACGACATTCGAGATCCGCTTTCCCCTCGCCGCCGAGCGCCAAGATCCCGGCGAGTCCTCGCGCCCCCCCTCCTCCGCCAGACCGAGCCGTGGGGAAACGGTCCTCCTCGTCGAGGATGACATCGCCGTGCGCCACATGGTCGAGCGCCTGCTGATAACCCTCGGCTACCGCGTGCTCGTCGCCGAGAAC
>JAANMY010003828.1_pt1 | contig 12022 bp, 10 predicted proteins | sample 7279691 | NCBI WGS metagenome assembly JAANMY01 (sample SAMN14094543, study PRJNA606508) | bioreactor metagenome | isolation source: A lab-scale SPAN reactor treating ammonium-rich wastewater day 388 | place: Ireland: Galway | collected 2018-02-07
TGAACGCCCAAACAACACCGTAATTATTTTCGCATGGTTTTTTTAATCCCGAAGGGATGTAATTATTATAGCATATCGATACGCAATTATTTTCTAACCCCGAAGGGGTGATATATTTTCATTATTGCCGTTGTATATCACCCCTTCGGGGTTAGATATTGTGTTACGGTCTTTACTATAATCATATCATCCCTTCGGGATTTTCTCTTCAGCCAATGATTTTTAACCCCGATGGATTTTACTCTTATAAGTACCGGGACATAAATATTTGCATGCTGAAAACCCCTGTATACAAAGATACATGCACAAAAATTTGTGGTCAGGCGCTTATCATTGCGAAGGAGGAGCGACTGAACACTTAATCCTCATTATAAAGGAGACGCAGGGGTTGTTAATTTCTTGATAATCCCCTTATTTTCCCTTTAAAACTCATCTTTATTCACGAGTATAGAGGATGGAGTGGAAGAAATGAATGTTTTTTATAATGAGTAGGTAAATTCGAATCTAAAGAGGTGATCGTTCTGTCTTTCCCCACTGACAAAGTCGTGATTGGTAATGCGGGAAAAGTCGTATTGCAGAAAAATAGAGGAACGGTCTGAGACCTGGTAAGAGACATCTAATCCAAACGAATAGCGCTTTTCATGCGGTAATTTTCCGACAAGGTCATGTTGTGTGGTGCCAATCTCAGCCCGGCTTGCCTGAAATCCTAAAAGAATGTCCTCATTAACCCATCGGCTAAGGCGCGCATAAAGCTCACTTCCATCAGTTCCAATAAAATGAGAAAGGACAGAGTCTCTGTATATAAATCCGTTTTCATAAATATTATTATGGGTAAACATGATAGGGGTACTCTTGGCATATTCGAGCCGAAAATCGAGTTTTGGATCTCCTAAAAAGCCTGTGAGATAAGTACCCACAATTCCACCTGGTTCCTTAGGGTAAATCCAACCCTTTCGGGTGTCATCCCATCCCATCTCACCATAGAGAGATACATCCCGGGCAATAAAAATATAGCGATCTACATTGGGTATCCTTACTGTGATATCAAGAGATAACAGATTGTTAACATTTCTGTTGCTATCCGGATCATCAACATCTTCTGACGTAGTGGTTTGGAAGATAGTTCCGGGAAAGTCTTTTATCGTATAGCCGCGTCCGTCACCGGCAAATTGGTAAGCGCGGCCATGACCTATCTCCACAAAGCGGGAAGGAGCTAAGCTAATGCGATAGCCGCCTACAAGAGGATGAGAAGGTATTTGATTACCATCAAGTTTCCCTACAAATGTTGTCGCCTTGATTGGGCCGATATGGCGAAAAATCCAGGGAAGTCTGAAAGGCTCCGCCGAGCCAAGCCGTACCTGATCAAGCGGAGGGGCGTTGTTAGAAAAGAGCATTGAGCCATGATATCCAGGCCCCCACCAGAGACTGTCACGTCCCACTTCAAGTTCTGTATTCCAGAGTGTGAGTTTTGCATAACCGATTTGTAACCGGCCCTGAGTGCTATCTTTATTCAAAAAAAACTCTGGTTGATAATACAACGACAGGAAGTCCCCTAATTGGTTCCTTCCGTCAAAAGTAAAGTCTGTATTTATTCCTTCACTAAAGCGTCGTCCGAAATTGTTAACGGGCTTCTGTGGATTATTGGCTAAAGCATTTCCGAATTGAATATTATCCACAGGTTTGAGATTCAAAAATTTTGGTTGCGCCTCATAATTGAGTGGTGTTTTTACCCCCATTTCTGCTAATTCACTGCCAAATTCTTCTATAAGCTTGTAAAGCAAATCTTCCAAATAATTGCGGTCATTATAATCACCATAGTCTTGTTCCAGTTTGTGTATTGCCTGTGCAACAATTCTGGCTGCTTCCATTCGGCTCAGCGGCTTGGTATTGAGGAGCGCCTGGTCTGCTAATCCTGCAAGAACAATCTTTTCCAGTGCGTCATAAACCCATGAGCGAAACAAAGAGAATCCACCCCAGTTTTTTAACGGAACGTTAGTTCTGTCACCTGCTTGAAGTGGCGGAATGAATACGACAGAATAAACAGCAAATAAAAGATACGGTAAGATTGCCAGGTACCCTACTTTCCATCGTTGCCGGAGAGACATTGTGGTTTGGTTATTAAACATTGGTCATGGATTTTCTTTGATTAATTTCTACAGATTCAGCTATCCTTAACCTCTGCTTCTCAACGTATTCTTTTGAGAAGATGCCAAAGATGCCCAATATGAGGCTCATGAATCCCGCAACAGCGATGAAGATTCTCGTCTTGGGCTTCGATTTTTTTTCTGCAGGAACGGCCCGGTCTAAGATTTGGACTGATGGCGTATCTTTTACTTCAGCGATCTTGGCTTCCTCTAATTCCTGTTTCAGAAAGGTGTAGAGCGTTTCCTCTATCTTTACATTGCGCATTAATCTGACAAGCTCTAAGGTTACCTGAGGGACATTGGCAACCGGAAGATAAATTTCTTTTTGGTAATGGTTAGGATTGTTTGTGCTTGAAGGCAGGTCTAAGCCACTACTGTATTGCGATTTGGCAAGTTGGTGTTTTAATTCTTCAATTCTGCGCTTCAGTTTAATGACCTCCGGATGGTTTGCTTTAGCAAAATCCTGCATTACTTGTAATTGCACTTCAGCAGCCATTATTTCTCCCTTGAGAGTAGCTCCTGCCTCGATAGCTCCCTTTGCCTGTTCTTCAAGGGCGATGGTACGATGTTTTTCCTTGAATTGTTTTAAAGCTTCTTCCGCCGCCTGCAGATTACTTTCTGTTTTTAATAATTGCTCTGCAATAAAATGGCGTTGCCGGCTCGCGGCGCCGGTTCCAAACTGTGCTACAAGACGATCCAGATAATCTACGTATGTATTAGCAATATCCGCTGCCATTTGAGGGTTCTTATCTTCTACAGTAATGGAGATTGCGCCTTCTTCTTCTGTTTCGGAAATGTTGGTAACATCATCCAAACATTCGAGCACGTCTTCAATATATAATTTATCGTAATATTCCTTGAGTTTAAACTGAGTGATAATATAATCTTTCATGGTCCGGCTTTTCAAAATACTTAAATAGATATCCCGGTTTTGCGTTAAAGAAGGTATTGAAATTCCAGCGGCTTGAGCAAGGTTAGCCGCGCCTCCAAGATTGCTCATAAGATCATCCGATGTTTCAGCCGGAGTAAGGATTGATGCAGTAGATTGATAGATCTTTGAAGAGAGTAAACAAAATATCAATGCGCCTGCAACTGAAGTTAAGAAGATGATTCCCAGTAATATTTTATGTTTCCAAATTACATACCAGTATTCAAGCAGGTTAATTTCATCTTCAGCTTGTTGTTGCTGGTATTGTTGCTCTACCATGAAAAATTCTCCTTAAAGCAAAATTGACAATGCAGCAAAAGTAAGAGCAGTTTGACCAGCTATGGTAGCAACATCCTTTATCCATGTCCAATCCTTTATTTCAATCTTTGGAGGTACAACAATCGCATCGCCAGGGTCAATATTCCTTAACTTTAAAAACCCTATAAGGGCGGAACCATCAGCCTTGAGCAGATATATTTCTTTTTTATCGGCAGCCTTTGAAAAACCACCTCCACGATTCAGGTAATATTGAATATTCTTGCCGTTTTTGTAAACAAAAGAAGTTGGGTTTCGCACACTGCCTAAAACCATAACCTCTACTGGTTCCCGGGGTACTGTTAAGATGTCTCCATCTTGCAGGATCAAGTCATTTTGTGATCCCTCAAATTTCTCTATAGTATCCAGATGGATAACAATTCTACCTAAAGTAACTCTTGAAGCTATTAGCTTTAGTTGCTGACGTCTCTGTGCTATTTCAAGTTCTCGGATACTCCTATTTTCTGCGCTGTAGCTGAGAAGCGCTTGTCCCTCAGCTAAGAGACCCTCCTCATATTGCTTTACAAATTGATCTAGCATTTCTTTTTCTCTTACCTGTACTGCTTTTCGGGTAAATACAGCCCCCTTTAAATAAGCCACATTGGTAAAATTTCCGGCGCGCCGGATTACAGAACTTAGGCGTTCCCCAGGCTGTATCGTATAAGTTCCCGGGCGTTTAAATTCTCCTGTGAGAGTTATAGACTCGGGAGCCTTAAACTCACTTCTTACCGTAATGAGATCATGAGGCTGAATGAATATGTCTTGTGCATGTTCATCTTCCCAAAGTTTCTTTAGATTTATATGAATAACTTCGGTCGTCAAATCATCTTTAAAGCGAATAATTTCCACGTTATCCAGATAAGCCTCAGGTAGGAGAGATTCTGGTGGAAGTACTTGCCTTATTGTTATTCCCGGCTTAACCTCGTATTCGCCAGGGTGTTTGATACTTCCATTAAGGCTAAAAGTGTTATAGATACGTGGATCCGTTGGATAAATTATAACCAGATCACCGTTTTGTAGTTCAATGCCTTTCGGTGTAGTTCCATCTTTTTCCGCATGAGTAAGATCAAGATCAATGACCTCTCGTTCTGCATTTGGTTTTGTTCGGATAATTTGTACACGCTTAAGATAACTTTGTGGCGTCAAACCACCGGCCATAGTAATAAGATCGTTTATACGGATTGGTTCTTTTAGCTCATAGATAGCAGGCCGTTTTATTTTACCCATTATTCCTGCGATTGAACCTATGGGTGGGACAAAAATTACATCTCCTGCTTCCAAACGCAGGTCCCTGCTCTTATCACCACGAAGAAGGAAATCATAGAAATCAAAATACTCAACCATGTGCTGGTTTCGTTTTAGCTGGATATTCCTGAGTGACCCCGTCTTGTTCGGACCTCCTGCAGCAAAGAGCGCATTCGTTATTGTAGAGAGTGCGCTGATGTTGTAAGCGCCGGGTTGGGCTACCTCTCCTACAATATAGACCCTGATGGTCCTAAGGTGTCCCATAGTTACACTCGATTGAAAATCCTTATAATACCGTGAAAGATGCGCAAGAATCAATTTTTCTGCCTGAGAAAAGTTGAGGCCCCATACCCTCACGGGTCCTATAGTAGGTAAATATATCCGGCCATAATGATCAACAGTTTGGATATACGTATTTTCCAAAGATCCCCATATGGTGATTCGTAATTCGTCTCCAGGCCCTAAAACATAATCTGACCCTACAGGGACGTTATCTATCGGAGCAAACGTTGAAATATTGCGATTGAAGATAGAGTATCCAAACTGATGGAGAGCCATAAGTGGAGCGCCCTCGTCTGCTGGTGAATGTGCGAGCGATATATCCTGAAACGCAGATTCAATAGAAGATAATGCCTCAGGTTGTAAACCAGCATCCGGAATTTGAATGGTTTCAGAATTTAGCGTAGAAGTTGTACTTTGAGACTCTTGTTGTTGTGCCGAATCTTGTGAGTTCATAGTAGGTTGGGAAACATCAGATCCCTGCGTGTTTACTACTCCTTGTTGCGATGATATAGATGATTGTGTAAGAGACGAACCACTTTGATAAGCATTTGGGCTTCCGGTAGAAGGAAGACCAGAAGAGGGGGGTAGCGCCTGTGTGGCGCCAGGAGCTAACGGGCTTGCTGCTTGTGAGTTCGTTAAATATCTTTTTTCATCGAGCATTCTAAGTGACGATGGAATGCGTGGTAATTGTGAGTTTTTAATCTGAGCTAAGAGTGGATCATGTATCCACATTATTATCATGAAAATAAAAAAGGAAATAGTAAAAATCCTGCTTCTCATTCTCTCTCCTTGATTTTAAAGGCAATTTACGGAAAAAAATTTTCGATATTAAACATTAATCGCCTTTAATAATCAATCTTTTTTTACTTTTTCTACTACCTTTTGACCCAGTCTGTCTGCGTTGGAACGCGCCAGGGACGCTCCGCGTCTTGTCCCGGATGTTTAACTATAAAGACTTCTCATGATTACAGCCATTATACCATCTGGAAAATAGACCGATTCGTGAAATATGACGCAGAGGGTTGGAACGAGAATATCTGCCCACTATCACTTACTTTTTATGGAATATAGGGTGTACGAAAGAGAAAGACGTGGGTAAGGATAAGTTTAGAAAAGGGGGAACGAGAGATTTCCCCCTTTTCTAAAACACCCATATATTTCCCCCTTTTTTAAAGGGGGATCAAGGGAGATCAAGGGGGATTACGGGCGGTTTGTTATTCTTCACCGTTTCCACTGCTTTTGTTGACCTTACTTAAAAGGTTCAATGACTTCGACCCCTCTGGGAACATTAAAGGTGAAGAGCTTATCGGATAGGTTCTTATTAAGCCTTATATTTTTAAATTCGATAGTATTAACTACCTCACCTTCACTTTCGCGAAGTTCTATCTTGCCTGGCAACCAGAATCCCTCTTCTACCCATAATCGAATGGTAGTGTATTGGGACTTTGGATCTTTTGGCAACAGGTCGAGTATGTAGATTCGTTTTTTACCCTCTTCTTTTGTATCTGATAAGGTGATCTTATAATTCTTTTTTGCAGCCTCCACCGATTCTCCGTAACCAAATTCAAAAAAACCCATACCTTGTGAAGATTGTTTGCTTCCAATCTCATATTTTTCGACCTGTTTTTCTGATGGATGATATACCCATATATGTCTTCCATCTACAATATTTACTTCATTACGGGGTGGATAAAATTTCAGATACAGTTTTTTAGGTTTCTTGTAACTCATTTTACCTTGAGAGGTTTCTGTGGATTCAAGCAGGACAATGGCACGGGTATATACTATATCTGCCTTAAGAGTCTTAAATGCCGAATTGGCCTTCTCCATCTCGTCAAGGACTTCTGTTATATTTTTTCCTGCAGGAATTTCTTTGGACAAGACCTCTGTATGAAAAAGATAAAGGCTTATCATGAGGAAGACAAACACAATCAATTTGTTTTTATACATGATGCTCTCCACGGAGGCCTAACTCCATTTTTTCAAAATGCTCAATAACATGGATAATTTCACGAATGGCGCCTATTTCAAAGTCAGGGACTACCTCTGTTTCTCTATACTCATACTCTTTATAACGGAGCAGGACTGTCTTCGTTCCTGCAGATTTGCCACACATAATATCGTATTTATAGTCACCAACCATTAACAAATGGTCGGTATGGATATTCATCCTCTTACTCAGTAAAAAAATGGGATCAGGGGCGGGTTTTGGCCTCGTATCCTCACGGCTGACGATAAATTCAAAATGCAATTTATGTTTGTGAAGAACGGTTTCTACCGATTTACGTGAATTACGGGTTAAAAGCGCCTTTTTTAACCGCTTCTTAGAGATATACTCAAGCATTTCTAGTACCCCTTCGTTCAGTTCTGATTCACTTGCTGATTGTGCCTCATAACGCTCGAGGATTTCTAATGCTCTTGCACGTTCTTCGGGACTCGACCTTTCTGCGTAATCAATAATAAACCCGACTTTTGCGCCAATCTCTCTTTCGATAGCTGCAAAGTCTACATTCGGTTTCGTAAGTGTTCCATCCATATCAAATATTATTCCACGTAACATAATAGCCTCTTTTATCTCTTTTTAAGTATTTTGATGTTTATTGAAGTCCTCTTATTCTATCAGTAATCACAAGGCTTTCAAGGGAATTTAATCCTTGTTTGTATTTACTCATATTGAACGAATAAATACTTACACACATTTTAAACCAGAGATTAAAAGAAGGGGCCTATTCGATGAATTATAACGATTTCTTTCTTTAAGCAGAATATAAAGAGTATCCTATAGTACTTTTCCTTACAATTAATTTGCTTTTTTATAGTTAGCCTAAATATAATATTTGTAATTTTTGTAATTGATGATTGTAAAAAAGTTCATTCTCGTTAATTTTTACATGATACTTGTCAAAGCTAAATACCTTATTACAGATCCAGAGACTTGTATTGAACATGGTGTTGTGGCTGTAAAAGATACAAAGATACACCACGTTAGCACATTCGATAAGGTTAAGAATGTTGCTGAAATTGAGAGGATTATTGATTTAGGAAATGCTGTTATCCTGCCTGGTCTGATAAATGTGCATACCCATCTTGACTTAACGAATTTACACCATCGTATTAAACCTACCAATAATTTTACCCATTGGGTCTTTCAACTGATAGGGGCAAGAATGCGGTGGAAAGATGAAGACTATAATTCTTCTCTGGAAAAAGGAATTAGATTCTGTATTGAATCAGGTACAACAACGGCTGCGGATGTCACGAACACAGGACATTCTTTCTCGGTATTAAAAAAGAGCCCTTTACGCAAGGTCGTTTATAAGGAAGTTATTGACCTGAATCCTGATCATGTAAGGAACGTTGTGAAAAAAATTCAATCGGAATTATCTTCGATTATAACAGATGATTTATTCAATATAGGACTATCTCCCCACGCACCTTATTCAGCTTCAAAGGAGTTATATAAGGCGATAGTTCAACTTGCTCATGATATGCATATTCCTGTTTGTACTCACATAGCAGAGACGCGGGATGAAATTGAGTTCTTGCTAAAAGGCTCCGGTAACTTTCCCATTTTACTACGACAGCTACGGGCGTTGCCAGATACTTGGCATCCGCCAGGTCTTACTCCTATCCATTATCTCAGGGAAACCGGAATTCTGGATGTAAATCCCATTCTTATTCACGGTAATTATATTACCGATGAGGAAATTTCTGTAATTAAGTCCTCTGGCGCAAGTATTGCTTTCTGTCCCAGGAGTCATCATTTCTTTGGCCATACAGACTATCCTATACAAAAATTGTTACATGCGGAGATCAATGTTGGGCTGGGCACTGATAGTCTGGCCAGTAATGATACTTTAAGCATTCTGGATGAGATGAAATTCCTCTCTCGCCATTACTCCATGTTACCAAAAACATTACTTGCTATGGCTACGATACATGGCGCAAGGGCCTTAGGCTTGGAGTCGAGAACAGGACAAATCAAGGAGGGTTTTGAGGCAGACCTCTGCGCTATCAAGTTGCCCGATTTTCACACTGGAAATATGTATAACCAACTCTTTGATGTTTCCTCAAAGAATATATTTACTATGGTTGCTGGTGCTATTTGCTATAATGCACTTCATGATTACAACACGAGTTCTCGTTTTCTGGTGTGATCATACCGCATCAGGGCTTGCTTAGCTTTTTTTTACTCCTTTTGGCAATGTACATAGGTACTTTTCCTTACAGGTCTTATCCCAGAGATCTGGCGGTATATGTCCCAGCATTTCCCAATAATTCTTATCAATGAGTGGTATAAGCTTATCTAATGCCGATTTGATATGAGATATATACATCTCATCTTTAACTAATGACTCGGTAAGCGGACAGGTTTCATCGATGAGTAGTTCCAATGTGCCTTCAGGTGTTAAATTAGGATAGAACGGATACAGCCGGCAGGCAATAGGACGATGTTCGTGGATGAAGCATTGCACACCATCGGTAAAATTACAGGTACTCCCGATGATTTCGAGAGTTCCCTCTGGTGATGTAAGCTTTTCATTGCATACATGTTTACCACTCCGCCTAAAAATAAATTCGTCCTCATAAGGCAATAGTACAGATAACGGTTTTTGCTCACACCGTCCGTCACACTGTTCTATACACGGCATGAAACCAAAATTTGTTGCGTAAATTTCATCATAGATTTTGAATAGTTTTTGTTTGTTGTTATGTATTTTCATATTTTCTTATTTTATCAGTAATTTTAAGGCTTTCAAGGGAATTTAATTCTTGTTTGTTTTTGTCTGTTTCGGTATGTTTTTACGATTAGGTACGACATAAATTTTCCTCATGAATGGTAGGGGTCTGGGAGTCTCAAAATTCAAAACCAGCCCCCCAGGGGATGGGAAATCGAAAGAAGACTGTCATGCTCTACCCTAACATTTACCCTTTGTGTCTTTAAACTGACCGGTTTGTATGGTATATTTTCAATGAAAGCACCAGGGAACGTCTCAGACGTAAGAGCGACACCTTTACTGGAAAGTTGCACGTGGCGCTACTGATGGTTAAATTCGGAAGAAGATTTCAAAGACGGCGAAACCGTGGATGGTATGAGATGGCTTGGACAATAGCTTTTAAAAAGATGTGTTCAAATTTCTTGATAAACAAGATGGCAAAGTCCAGGAACGAATAAAAGAATCCTTAAGAACACTTTTAGAACGCTATTATATTTCCGCTAAAAAGTTGAAATTTTTCAGTCATCTTGATATTATGCCTGTTAAATAAGTGTGTTTAGTTTGGCCCAAATATTCCAGGAATATTTGGAGTTAGGTGTAAAGTTGATTACCCTGGTTTATGGGTAAGGTGTTAGATGTAGATGATTGAGAGTGTTAAAATAGTGCGTAAAATAACTATTATCAAGGAGAAGAAAATGGGTATTGGGATTAAGGTTGAATTAAGAGTTGAAGATATTGCAAATTCTATTAAGAAATTAAATAAAGAGGATAAAGAGACGCTTCTTCTCTTGTTATCCGGGAAAGGTAAAGAAATTAAAAAAAGGCTATATGAAATAAAATCTAAAAAAGTTAAAACTCTTTCAAAGGAGGAGACTTTTAAAGGTGTCTTATAAGGATGAGTATCATTCCATGGTTAAAGGTGATTTAAAAAAGTTAGATAAGGGTGTTGTAAAAGAAATTTATGATATACACTTAGAAAATATTTTACATGAGCCTTATCGTGGTGAAAAATTACATGGAGATTTAGAGGGTGTTTTGAGCTACCACTTCAGATTAAATTCATCGGGACTATGGGATTTGATAAAGGGTTGGACTCTGGCTATGGCATTACACTTTAAGATCAGAAAAGTGGTAATTATTTTAATTCTTCCTGTCCTCAGTATTCCATCCGTATCATATCCATTCATTAAATTTACTCAATAAGATATGGCATTACACATCAATCATCATAGGCTTTATCATTATGCAAAGAAAGGAAAATGAAGATGAATTGGATTGTAATAGGGTTAATTATTGTCATCGCATTGGTTATAATTGTTCTAAAATTATCTCAGGTTAAAATGCGACAATTAGACTACTCTTATCAAAAACTGGGAACCCTCTTCACACCTGCCGAACGTTCCTTTTGGGGTATACTAAAACAAGTTGTTGGAGAGGAGGTAGAAATTTTTGGTAAAGTACGTGTTGCTGACATCATTATTCCCAAAAGAGGTATTTCTCAAAGCAATTGGCGAAGAGCATTTAATAAAATATCGGGGAAGCACTTTGATTTTATCCTATGCAATAAAAGTGATTTGGCAATAATTTGTGCGGTTGAACTTAATGATAGTTCGCACAAATCAATAAACAGAGCGAGAAGAGATACTTTTCTTCAAGATGCATGCAAGTCCGCAGACGTTCCTCTCGTCCAAATTCCTGCAAAAAATGTCTACAATCTTAATGAGATCAGAGAACATATATCGGGCTATATAAAAGAAGAAATCCGCCCAGCTACAGGAGAATGTCAACAAGAGCCTCAAGAAATGCAGAAGGAAAAGCTTTGTCCAAAATGCTCATCCATCATGGTCAAGCGATTGGCAAAAAAAGGCACAAATGCTGGAAAAGAATTCTGGGCGTGCAATTCATATCCAAAGTGTAAATACATTGAAGCAATTAATGAATAGCAAATCGTTCAAGAGGGATCAACAATTAATTATTCACTGTACCATATAATTGCATCAAGACCTGGCTGTTAAGTTACACGTCCCTGCCATCTTGGATGGTATAACACCCGGCAATTCCCCCGACTTTCGCAATTCACGCTCAAAAAAGGTTATTTTTGGTTAAGAATTACCCAGAAACCCTTGAATTTACAGGAGTCGATTTTCAAAATGGCTTGTAGTGCCGACCTTTTTCCATGACCCCTTGGATTTCCTGGCTCACCGGCTTGTCTACCCCTCGAATTGCGAAAGTCGGGCTAAGACATACCTTTTCCAGTATACTACAGGGTGAATTATAGTACTCAATAGATGAAACCGAACAGTATTTTAGATAGGGTGGCACGGACAAACTTGTTTGTCCGTGATGGTGTAATGAAATCCTGGCTCATTTTGTCTGGTTTCATTATCTGC
>JAANMY010003830.1_pt1 | contig 12019 bp, 20 predicted proteins | sample 7279691 | NCBI WGS metagenome assembly JAANMY01 (sample SAMN14094543, study PRJNA606508) | bioreactor metagenome | isolation source: A lab-scale SPAN reactor treating ammonium-rich wastewater day 388 | place: Ireland: Galway | collected 2018-02-07
AATTATAGGCCGGAGTGGAGAAGGTGCCGCTAAACTGAAAGAAGAATTGGTCAAGAAGATTAGAAAGGCCGGTTTTTCTTCGGAAGCGCAGGAGTTAAAGATCGATATTAAAGAAGTGAAATCTCCAGAATCAAACGCCGCTATTGTCAGTCAAATGATCGCTGAAGGTTTGGAGAAAAGAATGCCTTTTCGTCGAGTAATAAAGCAGACCCTGGACAAAGTAATGGCTAATCGAGATGTAATTGGTGCAAAGATTCAGCTTTCAGGCCGTTTAGGTGGCGCAACAATGTCCAGAAAGGAGAGCAAAAAAGCCGGTAGAATTCCTCTTCAGACTTTTCGCGCTGATGTTGATTTTGCGAGACAAGAAGCCGTGTTGCCTTACGGTAACTTGGGAATAAAAGTCTGGATTTACAGAGGAGATATCTTTGAGGAGAAAGGTGCAAAAAGTAATTAGCCCAATGTAGTTTTGAGATACCATTACACAGAATTTATTTAGAGCAACTGTTTCCAATAGAGTAATAAAAATAATTTAAAAATCATGCTGTTCCCAAAGAAAGTAAAATACAGAAAGTGGCACACTTTTAGAGAAAATCCGAAAAAAGTAAAAATTGCCACTCGCGGAACGGAAGTCTCTTTCGGCTCTTTCGGTCTGAAAGCGACAACCACATCTCGCATCAGGTCTAATCAAATAGAATCAGCCAGAAAAACAATCTCTCGAGCCATCGGCAAGACCGGAAAAATGTGGATTCGTATTTTTCCTGACATGCCCTTCACCTCTAAACCGGCTGAAGTTAAGATGGGTAAGGGTAAGGGAGACATTCAAGGATATCAGGTCCAAATAAGGCCCGGACGAATTCTTTTCGAGGTTGATGGAGTTTCTGCTGAAGTTGCGGCTGAAGCTTTGCGTAAGGGTGGTACGAAATTACCAGTCAAAACTAAGGTGGTCAGCCGTTTGTAATTTTATGGCGTTTAAACAAGACACAAAAGAATTAATAAAAATGTTGGCGGAGAAAAAAGAAGCTTTGAGAAATTTTCGCTTTAACATCGCCGGAGGAAAAATCAGAAATACCAAAGAAGGTCGGGACTTGAGAAAAGAGATTGCCAGAATTCTTACGGAGTTGCACCAAAGAGAGATTAATGTTAAGAAATAGTGCTTATGGATCAAGAGAAAACAACAAAAAGGAAAGTCTTGTCTGGGGTTGTGGTTTCAGACAAAATGAAAGACACAATCGTTGTTAAAGTTCAGCGTTTTGTTAAACATCCTAAATTTGGTAAATACGCTAAGATAAACAAGAAGTTTAAAGCCCACGATGCTGGTAATAGTAAAAAAATTGGAGACAAGGTTTCAATTGAAGAATGCCGTCCAATTAGTAAAGACAAGCATTTCAAAGTAATTTAAGTTCTGTCGTTTAAAACCACTGGTTTCAAATCATAGAATCCGAAATTTAAAATTAAAACATGCTTCAACCTCGTTCAATCGTAAATATCACCGACAATTCCGGCGCCAAAATCGGCCGAGTTTTTAAGATTTTAGGTGGTTCTAAAAGAAGATATGCGCAGATTGGAGACGTTTTGGTTTTATCAGTTCAGAAAGCCGAACCAAGAAAGGCGGTCAAGAAAAAGGATGTTTTGAGAGCAGTGGTTGTTAGGCAGAAGAAACCCTACCGTCGCTCGGACGGGTCATATGTGCGTTTTGACGATAATGCAGTAGTTATTTTAGAGAAAGAGAAGAATGAGCCAATTGCCGGACGCGTATTCGGTCCGATTCCAAGAGAGATAGGTGAAAGAGGATTTCAAAAGATTGTTTCTTTGGCACCGGAAATCGTATAACACAAGTTGCCAAGAATATTTGTAATATGAAAATAAAAAAAGGAGACACAGTAAAAATAATTGCCGGAAAAGATAAAGGAAAATCGGGAAAAGTTGAAAGGGTTTTAACCGACAACAATAAAGTAATTATCCCGGGCCTTAACTTGTTTAAGTCGCACCAAAGACCAAAAAAACAAGGTCAAAAAGGGCAAATGGTTGATAAAAGTATGCCAATTCATATTTCTAATGTTATGTTCGTGGATCCTAAAAGCCAGAAGCCCACAAGAATCGGAAAACGTTCGGAAAATGGCCGAATGAAAAGATATGCCAAAAAAAGCGGGCAATTAATTGATTAGTTAAAAGATTATGACTCAAATTGCGCAAAAATTGGAAAAGACCTTTGAAGCTTTGAAGCCGGCTATGGGCTATCAAGGCCAGATGCAAGCACCTCGGTTAGAGAAGGTGGTTTTGAGTGTCGGCGTTGGATCTGTAAAAGACAAGAAGAAGCTTGAGGTTATTGAAGATCGATTAGCAAAAATAACTGGTCAAAAACCATCTCCTAGACCAGCAAAGATTTCTATAGCTAATTTTAAATCAAGACAAGGTGAAATTGTTGGTTACCAGATTACTTTAAGGGGTAAGAGAATGATAGATTTTTTGGAGAGATTTATCAGAATAGCTCTGCCTCGCTCCAAAGATTTCAAAGGTATTTCCTCTGATTTTCTTGACGATATAGGCAATTTGACTATCGGCATTAAAGAACACACCATTTTTCCTGAAACTTCTGATGAAGATATAAAGGATGTTTTTGGTTTGGCAGTGACGATTGTAACTACAGCCAAAAATAAGCCAGAAGCCGAAGCGTTTTTCAGACACCTCGGTTTACCTTTTAAAAAATAGGGATTGGGGTATAGCCAATAGTTCGGGTTTGTTGATTTATCAAATTGAGAATTTTTGATTTCGCATCATTCTGCGCAAAATTTTTATTGACAAATATAATTAGTTATGATAGAATAGAAAAGGATGTTATTTTACATTGTCGTTGTATGCAGGTAGGAAAATGCGCCTTTGTAAAGACCTATTTTCCTGCCTGTGTTGGGCTGGATTTCCCGAAAGTGTCGACGGGCCAAGGGGAACTTGGAAAATCGACACAAGTATCTTCGCCTCCGGGTGAGGCAAGGAGAAAACCATGAAGCGCATCAGTGATGGACAGAGGCAGCAGTTTGCTCGCGAGTTCCCCGGGCTGGAAAAGGTTCCCCTCTTCGAGTGGGTCAAAAAGATCGACGTCCAGCGCGTCGATCCGCACCTCCTTCGTGGAAGCGGAATTGTCAGTTACTGCTTCAATGAGTTCAGAAACACTTTCTACGCTGTCTACAGTGGAGGAGAAGTTCAGTCGCTGAGAGCCAACAGGATCGGCTGGCCTGCCTTCGATTCTACGCCGAATATCATCGTCCCTTCCAATGGGGAGCAGATCTTTCGGATCAGCTCTACCAGACCGCCGGATTTCATCGTCGAGGTTCGTGGCGAGGATGATTCTCACGGTAACACTGTTGATGTCTGCATCGTCTACAAGGCCGACAAGTTCGACTGGAAGAGCTACTTTGAGGACGAGGTCCATCCTCGCTTGAAGGAGGCCAAGTCCTCCTGACGCCAGCAACGGCAAAACGTTCTCGACTAACGTGTAATAGTCGAAAGCCTCGACTCCTGGTCGAGGCTTTTTCTATTTCCGTACCCGCATTTTCAAAACATTGCGGAGTGCGGCGGCGCGAGCATAGGAATTTTCTAGCAAGAAAATATCCGTGTTTTGAAAATGCGGGGACTCAAAGCATCTAGACCCTAAACCCCAGACCCTATACCCTAATTTAAGACCTACGGCAAGGTTAAACCTCCCAGAGAAAATACTACTTAACAAAGCGATATTTTTCTTACACCTAATTGTCAAGGTTTAACCTTGACAGTGCTTACGCCTTTATTTTTCTTGACATTGCAATTAAATTGTGCTAACCTTAAAAAGGATACGGAAAAACATGTGGTTTTCCGACAAAGTTTGTCATCCGGTTTGCCTAGCTCCATGTAGGAGTTAGCGCTGAAATAGTCAAGAGACAAAAGGAGATAAAGATGAAGAATCTGTGGATTTGTACGACCAGGATCTTTCTGTTTCAGATCTTGGTTGGTGGAGTGACGTTCGGTATGACCGGCGATGTTGCACTTGCGGCTACCGCGGTCATCATCATGACCGCCGGCGCGGTCATGGTCACCGCCCTCTCTGCAATCTCCACAACCGCCACCTACGCTGATCTTTTAACCACTCTTGCCGCTCTCATCGCCGCCCTCGCTGCCCTTGCCGCTCTCATCGCCGCTGTCGCCTTCATCGAACTCTCCGCCTTCGTCGTCGCCGCCCTCGCCTTCGTCGTCACCAAAAACGCGAGGGAAAACGGAGCCAAGGAGCCGTTCTGGGTTCTCTGGCTTACGGCATTGCCGGCCGGTGTCGGTACGATTATCGGCGGTTCGTACCTGCTTGCCTTGCGCTTGCAGGGCCGGAGGACAACAACCGCTTGATGAGCCATACCCCCGCGTCCATGTGACGCGGGGTTTTTCTATTCTATTTCTGTCCCCACATTTTCAAAACATCTAAACCCCAAACCCCAGACCCTATACCCTAATTTGACATAAATCTCCTTTCTGCTATTCTTTTACAAGCTCACCAAGAGCTATTTTAATTAGGGTTAGGAGTTTTGAATTTCCCTAAACCCTAAACCCTAGTCGCTAAACCCTAGTTCTCATGGCCACTAAAGCCCAAATTGCAAAATCAAAGAAAAAACCAAAGTTTCAAACCCGAACTGTTCGGCGTTGTTTTAAGTGTGGTCGTTGCAGGGGTTATATGAGAGATTTTGACCTCTGCCGAATTTGTTTTAGGGAGTTTGCGAACGAAGGGGTTTTACCGGGGATTAAGAAATCAAGCTGGTAATTTTTGAATTTATTCTTCACTAGATTTGGAAAAATGACTGATCCAATATCCGATTTATTAATAAGAATTAAAAACGCGGCGCAAACTGGGAAAAAGCACGCTTCTGTTTCTTATTCCAAACTAATGCTTAATTTGTTGGAAGTTCTTGAAAAAGAAGGTTTTGTAGAAAAGATTTCGCAGAAAGGTAAAAAACCCGGAGACCGATCTATTGAATTTGAAATTTCTTACGATGGCTCAAAACCGAAAGTCAAAGGTACGGAAAGGGTTTCCAAGTTTTCAAGAAGGGTGTATTTGAAAAATAAGGACATTGCGGCAGTCAGAAAAGGTTTCGGACGCGTTATTTTAACGACCCCCAAGGGAGTTATGGCAGACAGAGAAGCTATTAAAGAAAATATCGGCGGCGAGGTCTTGTTTCGAATTTGGTAATAAAAAATATGAGCAGAATAGGAAAAAAACCAATTTCTATACCGGAGAATACCACTGTCAGTTTAAACGACGGTCTTTTGCTGGTAAAGGGCCCAAAAGGTGAGATTTCCAGAAAGTTTAACGACAATATCAAAATTTCTGTTGAGGATAATTCGGTAAAGTTAACACCTGCAAAGAAAGATAATTTCAGCCAAGTTCTCTGGGGAACCTACGCTTCTCATGTTGCCAATATGGTAAGTGGGGTAAACACCGGTTTTGAGAAAAAACTCGTAATAGAGGGTATTGGATTTAAAGCGGAGGTTAAGGGCGATAGCATTGTCTTAAACGTCGGTTTCTCTCATCCCGTAGAGTTAAAAATCCCTGGAGGGATAAATGTTGTGACTGAAAAAGATTCAATAAAAATTTCTGGGATTGATAAAGAAATGGTCGGGCAGTTTGCCGCTAAAGTGAGAGATGTTAAGAAACCAGAACCTTACAAAGGAAAAGGTATTCATTACGAAGGAGAACAGATTAGAAGAAAACAAGGCAAGAAGTCTGCGTAAAAATTTTTAAACAAAGCTATGAAAGTCTTAACAAAGATAGAAAGAAGGAGAAAGAGAATAAGGTCAAAAATTTTTGGCACAGTAGAGCGACCACGGGTCAGTGTGTTTCGATCCAACACTTCTATCTACGCTCAAGTCATTGATGATAAAACCGGAGAGACATTGGTAGCTATTCATACTAAGAATGTTGAAGGTAAGAATCCTACCGAAAGAGCCAAACAAGCCGGCAAATTGTTGGCCGAGAAAGCTAAAGAAAAGAAAATTACAAAGATAGTTTTTGATAGAGGAGGTTATTTGTTTGGTGGTAAAATCAAGGCTTTAGCAGAAGGGTTGAGAGAGGGTGGTCTAGAATTTTAATTTGTTTTTTAAAGATTATGAAAACAGAAGAAAAAAAAGAGGAAAAAGCAGGGGCTGAAGTTGCAGACAACAAACAGCGTTCCGACAAGCCGGTCTTTGCAAAAAATAGAAGGCGCCGTTCGGACAAATTCGAAAAAGCCGGCCGACCTAAGCCGGAATTTGAACAGAAGATCATAGAGATCCGCAGGGTTGCCAGAGTTGTTTCTGGTGGAAGACGCTTTAGTTTTAGTGTGGCCTTAGTTGCCGGCAATAGAAAAGGATCAGTCGGTGTCGGGCTTGGCAAGTCAAATGATACTCCGGTTGCGATTGAAAAAGCTTACAGAGACGCAAAGAAAAATTTGATAAATATATCTTTAACCAAAGACTCCTCTATCCCACATTTGGTAAAAGGTAAATTTTCTAGCTCAAAAGTAATAATGATGCCGGCTCCCGGTAGAGGAATATTAGCCGGAAGCTCCGTTCGAGACGTGGTGGAATTGGCAGGAATAAAGAATATAAATTCTAAGGTTGTCTCCGGTAGCAAAAATAAGCTAAATAATGCCAAAGCGGCAATAGAAGCATTAGTTCAGTTTCAAGGTTAGATTTGAAATAAATTAAACACTATGCAGTTACACAACTTAAAACCAAAAACCAAAAACAAAAAATCCCGTCAGGTTGGACGTGGAGGTAAGAGAGGAAAAACTTCCGGTCGTGGTATGAAGGGGCAAAAAGCTCGAGCCGGTCGCAAATTAAGACCGGAAGTTAGAGATTTGATAAAGCGTTTGCCTAAAAAAAGAGGTTATAGATTCAAGAGTTTTCAGATCAAGCCCGTAATTATTTCTCTACAAGATATAGAAGATAATTTTTCATCTGGCGAAGAGGTTAGTCCTGATTCTTTATCTAAGAAAAATTTGATTACCAGAAAAGATTTGGAGATTGGAGTAAAAGTCTTGTCTGATGGTAAACTAACTAAAAAGATTGTTCTGTCCGGATGTTTGTTTTCCAGTTCTGCAAAGTCTGCAATTGAGAAAGCCGGAGGCGAGGTAAAATAAAAATATGAGCGGATTTAGCACAAAGTTAAAACTCATCTTCCAAGATAGGATTTTGAGAAAAAGAATATTTTTTGTCCTTGGGGCTTTAGTAGTCTTCAGGATGCTGGCATCCATCCCCATTCCCGGAGTTGACGCTTTTCAGTTAGAGAGGTTTTTTTCTGACAATCAATTTCTGGGTCTTTTGAACATTTTTTCCGGTGGTGGTTTGGCCAATCTTTCGATTGTGATGCTTGGTGTTGCGCCTTATATTACCGCTTCTATTATTATGCAGCTTCTGACCATTATGTCGCCCAAACTTAAAGCCATGTATCAGGAGGAGGGGGACGCGGGCAGAAAAAAGTTTAATCAGTATTCAAGATTTTTGACTGTGCCTCTTGCTTTTATTCAAGGTTTTGGTTTTTTGGCTTTTCTTCGCTCACAGGGCGTGCTTGCGGAAATGACTTTAACTGATCAGTTGGTGAACGTTTTGATTATTGCCGCCGGTTCAATTTTGCTTATGTGGATTGGTGAATTAATTTCGGAGTTTGGTATTGGTAACGGAGTTTCAATATTAATTTTTGCCGGTATTGTTGCTGTCTTACCTTCAACTATTACCCAGCTCTTGTTTACTTTCGAAATATCGCAATTACCAATTTATCTTGCCGCCTTTGTTGCCGCTCTAGCGATAACTTACGGTGTAGTCTTTATTACTGAAGCCGAGCGACCAATCCCAATTACTTACAGCAAGAGAATCAGGGGCTCTCGAGTCTTCGGTGGAGTTTCAACTTATTTACCGCTACGTTTGAATCAAGCTGGAGTAATTCCGATTATCTTTGCGCTCTCTATTCTTCTTTTCCCGCAAATGGTCTTAAATTTTCTAGGTAGTATTGATAATTTGACAGTTCAAAATATTTCTCAAATTCTTTTGAGAATTGTTGAACAGCCGTGGATTTACGCGACAGTCTATTTTGGTCTGGTTTTCCTCTTCACCTATTTTTATACTGCTGTAACTTTTGACCCGAATACGACCGCGACTCATTTGCAGAAGAGTGGAGCTTTTATCCCCGGAGTTCGTCCCGGAGAAAACACTTCTTCTTATGTCGGAAAGATTTTAACTCGCCTGACTTTGGTTGGCGCTTCGTTTTTGGGTATTATCGCTGTTCTACCCCTTGTTATGGTGGCTTTAACCGACATCACCGCTTTTGCTATCGGTGGCACAGGCCTTCTGATTGTTGTTTCGGTTGTGATTGATTTGATAAAGAAAATCGAAGCCCAGATAACAGCAAGAGAATATTAAAAGATGCAAATGCGAACACGAACTTTCATGTTTTTTGGCCCGTCTGGCTCTGGCAAAGGCACACAAGCCAAGCTCTTGATAGATTTTTTGGAAAATAAACAGGGACGGAAAGTTATTTACATAGAAACCGGCCAAAAAATAAGGGAATTTATAATTAATGGCGGTTATACCAGTCGCCTGACCAAAGAAATCATAGACAAAGGTGGACTTCTACCAGCTTTTTTGCCGGTTTGGCTTTGGACGAGTCATTTGAATGAAAATTTTACCGGTGAAGAAGATTTAGTGCTTGACGGTTTGTGTCGTCGACCATATGAAGCGCCGGTTTTGGATTCGGCTTTGAAATTCTACAAATTAGACAAGCCGTTTGTGGTTTCTTTAAATGTTTCTCGCAACTGGTCTATGGAAAGACTTAAATCAAGGGGCCGAAAAGATGACACTGAAGAATATATAAACAGCCGTCTTGATTGGTATGAAAAAGAGGTGGCGCCCTCGGTTGATTTCTTTAGGAATAATCCCGATTATAATCTTTTGGAGATTAACGGCGAACAACCCATAGAGAAAGTTTACGAAGAAATAATTCAAAAATCCGGAATCTAATTTTTCCAATTGTCTATTTTAAAAAACAAAGAGGAAATAGAAATTTTGCGGGAGGGCGGACGACGTTTGGCTCGGATTCTTGCCAAGATAAAAAGTGCCTCAAAACCCGGAATTAGCACCAAAGATCTTGATGATTTAGCTTTTCGGTTGGCAGATGAAGGTGGCGACAAACCGGCGTTTTTAAATTATTGTCCGGAAGAAAATGGCCGGCCATATCCAGCAACCCTTTGCGTTTCAGTAAATGAGGAATTGGTCCACGGCCTGCCTTCTCCCGAAAAAATTTTAAAAGACGGGGATATTATTTCTGTTGATATGGGTCTTAATCATCTGGGTCTTATAACAGATTCAGCAATAACTTTTCCGATAGGTAAGATTCAAAAAGAAACTCAGCTCTTACTTAAGGCGACAAGGGAATGTCTTGAAACTGGAATTAAGGAAGCTAAATCAGGAAACTTTGTTGGTGATATCGGTTTTGCTATAGAGAAAACAGCCAAAAAATACGGTTTTGATTTGGCAAAAGGACTGGCCGGACACGGTGTTGGTCACAAGGTCCATGAGGATCCGCTTATTCCGAATACTGGAAGGAGGGGGAATGGCATGAAGCTAAAAATTGGTATGGTTTTAGCGATTGAGCCAATGCTTTGTCTTGGCAGTGGTGAGATTTCTCTGGAAAAAGATGGATTTACTATTAGCACCAAAGACAAATCCCTTTGCGCTCATTTTGAACATACAATTGCGATTACCGAAAAAGGCCCGGAGGTGTTGACTTGTTGAAGTTCGCGATTTTGCTATTTTTAGTAAATTCTTCTATACTTTTTGCATTATCAACTACAGACTGTTAGCTACAAATTAATTTACTATGCACCCAAGCAAAGAAAAAACACTAGTTATCATTAAGCCCGATGGAATTCAGAGGACTTTGATCGGCGAGATTATTGGACGATATGAAAGAATCGGCTTAAAGCTCGTTGGGCTCAAAATTGTGGTGCCGAAAGAAGATCAAGTTCACGCTCACTACACAGTTGATCCGGAATGGATTCAAAAAACTGGTGAAAAGGCGATTTCGGCTTATGAGAAGAAAGGGCAAACTCCTCCCTCAACAGATCCGATGGAAGTCGGCAACAAAGTTTTGGAAAATTTGAAAAAATATTTAACATCCGGCCCAGTTGTGGCAATGGTTTGGCAAGGCGCTCATGCGGTTGAGGTTGTTCGAAAAATTACTGGAGGCACGGAACCCCGTTCAAGCGATGTCGGCACCATCCGAGGCGATTTTGTTTTGGATTCATATCAAATGGCTGACACTGACGGCCGAGCTATCAGAAATCTTATTCACGCTTCCGGCTCAACTGATGAAGCCCAAAAAGAAATTTCTCTTTGGTTTGACGGAAATGAAATCGTAAATTATCGATTAGTTCAGGAACAAATCACATACGATGTAAATCTAGACGGGATTTTGGAGTAATTCTCTTGTTTTTGGTATAATCTATAAGGGGTTGTTTGAAACATTCTCTATGACATTTGTCAGGGAGTTCAAATTGCTCTACTCCTCGGAGTAGAGTTGAGAGCACCCACCTATGATTTTATAGGGCAAATGTTTTCAAATGACCCCCACTAAAATTCCTCCGCCCGAAGCGGGGGAATTTTAGTTTTGGCACTGTGATATCATTAAGGCGTGCAAAACTAGTTAAAAAATGGAAAATAAAATTCTAAAAATTATCCTAGGACTCATTGTCGCTATTGCTATTTTACACACGGTAGCCATCTATTTCTATTTGTATTACGAACTTTGGTGGTTTGATATTTTGATGCACTTTGTTGGCGGTTTTTGGACAGTCTTGTTTTTTCTCTGGCTTTTGGTTTTTTCTGGAGCGTTTTTGCTTGATGTTGAACGTAAAAATCCGGCGATTCTGTATTTCTTGGCAACGTCTTTTCTTGTGATCGTTGCTGTTTTTTGGGAAATTTTTGAACTAAAATTTGGTCTGACTTCTCTTAACGACTTTGATTATATTCAAGACACAGTTTCTGATATCTTTTCGGCTTTTGCCGGCGGACTTTTGGCTTCCCTATTTTTCTTCCGGAAAGTTTTTAAAAACTTCTAAAAGAAAAAGGCGCCCCATACAGATAGCGCCCACGAAACCGTCTTCATCAGCTGCTGACTCTTTCCGCCTTACTCAGGTAGAGTTCCCGGCAGAGTTGACTCGGCTGGGGTTTGGTTTTCCCCCCTTCTTCTTTTTCTCCTTCTTTCCGGCACACTTCCTGTTCCTCTGCCGGATGCGTTGTTGATTGAGGTTTTTCCACACGCTCTTTTTCCATGGATTTCTCCTTCTTGGTGTGCGAGTCCAAAATATATGATAGCAAAATATCCACCTCGCGCAATGCAAGGTGTGGATTTTGACTGTTGGAGTTAGGAGATTTTTTTAATTACCCTCTTGAAAGTTTCGGGATGATTTTGTGCCAAGCCGGAGAGGATTTTTCTGTCTAAAGCGATATTGGCTTTTTTCAGAGCACCAATCAGTTTACTGTAAGAAACTCCCTGCTCTTTTGAAGCGGCTCCTATCCGCACGTTCCAAAGTTTTCGGAAGTCATTTTTCTTATCTCTTCGGTGCGCAAAAGCGTGAGCGCCAGCATGAACTAGCGCTTCATATGCTTGTCTTTCTTTTTTTGACCTGCCATGTCTGTAACCCTTGGCTCTCTTTAAAACATTCTTTCTTGTTTTAAGGGCGTGAACCCCCTTCTTTACTCTTGTCATGGTTCTTTCGGCTTAGATAATATTTTATTTTGATAAAAATCTTCTACTGATTCTCTTGTTAAATTTCAGAGATGAGGATCTCCTTTTTGCAATCCCTTTCCGACCGCTGTCTTTGGAATTGAAATGATTTTGACCAGTTTTTCTTGCAATAACTTTTCCTTTTCTGGTTACTTTCAACCTTTTTGTATACGATTTGTTTGTTTTCATAATCTTAAGTTATTAAACGCTTAGTTTTTGACTCTAGTTTTTTATTGTATCCTGAAG
>JAANMY010003831.1_pt1 | contig 12018 bp, 10 predicted proteins | sample 7279691 | NCBI WGS metagenome assembly JAANMY01 (sample SAMN14094543, study PRJNA606508) | bioreactor metagenome | isolation source: A lab-scale SPAN reactor treating ammonium-rich wastewater day 388 | place: Ireland: Galway | collected 2018-02-07
TCAAATGACGCTAATAATCCCTAACGAGCGGGCCATATCATTTCCAAACACCTCCACCATAGCAAGCGTATCCGCGGGCAGTGCATAAAAGCGCACGCTATCCATTTCTTGTTTCTTGACCAAAGGGCGCAGCGCCTTCTTGAGCGCCAGCAATTGTCGTTTTTCCAGGTCGCATTCAAAAACGCTGTACTGCACCCGATAGCCATAGCCTTCCATGATTTTAGCGACCAGCCGCCGCCGCTTATCATCGCCGATGTCATAACTGACGACGTAACGCATCGTGTACCTTCTCCATAAATAACAGCAATTCTCAATCTGACCAGAGGTAGTGGCCGGAAAACCACACAAAAGTTCGTTTTTCACCAGAGGTAGAATTTTAGATTGAGAATTGCTGCATAAATAAGGGTTCAGCGGAGTTGAGCGATAGCCCCACGCGGCCACCAGGTTGGATTGGTCGCTGGCTGCATTTGCACCACTCTCCCATTGAGTGCCTCTGTTGCCAGGGCGTCGGCCAGATGATTCTCCTCACGCGGTATATGGCGGAAAGAAACTTGCGCAAATTGGCCGGCCGCAGCGCACGCCTCCTGATGTAAAGATTTCAAACGGCCGCTGAGAACGCGACTCTGCCCCATCATCTGGCGCACGATCACTTCAGAGTCCGAAACAATTTCAACAATCTGTGCGCCGAGCAATCTGGCCAGAGTCAAACCAAGCAGCGTTGCCTGGTATTCCGCTTCGTTGTTAGTCATGGCGCTCATTTGTTTACTTAACCATCCCACAAAATACCCTTCTGACGTTCTGGCAACAGCCGCAGCGCCAGCATAGCGCGTACCGGCAACAGCGCCATCGACATGAATAGAGATTCGCTTCATCATTTTTCCTACCCTTATTCCGTAAACAAATCTTCGGCAAAGCTATTACGTCCATTAGCCGTTACTGGGGTTGACTGATGCGGTTGCCGTTCGCGGCGTGGTTGGTGGCGTGGTCGCCCCAACGATGGGGAAGATTGGTGCATCAAACGGTCAGCGGCTACGGAGCTGGCGCCAATGAGAAGAATGCGCGTCAGCCAGACCAACAGCGCCACGAATAGGGGGGCATACAGCAGCATCTCATCTTTGGTGATTAGCGTCGCGCCTACTGTGCGTGGGGCAATGACCAGCGCCACCGTGTACCAGGTCATGACCGCGTTCATGCTTGCCCCTAACAGCCAGGCGCCCATGAGCAGCCACACTTCTTTTGGCTCTTCTTGCAGCGTTTGTTGCGGCGTGAACATGCGGACAAGCCCGGCGAAGTCAATGCTGCAAAAGGCAAAGGCTAAAATAGCAGACCATTCGACACCCAAAAAACGATGACCGCTCATCAAATCGAGCAGCGCAAACCGCGTCGTATCAAAGTTAAACACTTCAAACCCCACTAAAGCGGCCGTCAAAATGAAGCCAACGGCCAGACCTCGTCCTTTGAGCCATTGCTCATCTTTCAATCCCAACGCCTGCATCGTTCACCTCCATTTTTCCAACAATACACGTTCCTTTGAAAGCGCTATTATTTGGAAGCGGTAGCCGCTTCCGTGATCAACTGCTGCACCTCATCCAGGGTCAGCGATGTGATAACCATGTGACCGCTATCAAACAAAACGGCCGTCTTTCGTTGGCGACCACCCGTAACGGTCACAACTTTCTCTGGGGGCAGCATGCGTAGCATTCGGCGTATCGGCGCCGCATCCACCATCACGACCGCGACAATACGCTCTGCTGCCAATAAACCACCATCACCTATTGTTATCCACGTCATGTCGCACCATTTTTTGTCATTTTGCGCGTATTGGCTCGTAACCTGTATCCTTTCCCGCAATGACTCTGGCTATACGTCGCGCCTGTAACAAGAGGGCTTGCTGAAAGGATGTCTCTCCGCCCGGCCCGGCAAGGGGGTGATATAGACGAGATTCCAGGCGGCTGCCGTATCCTTGTAACACGCGCGCGACGCCAGCATCACCCAGTTCGACCGGACGGCGAGGGTTGTTGCTGCGCGTGAAGGTCTCTGGCAGCAGACTGCCCCGGTTGACCAGTTCGAGCGCCAGCGCATCGGCGATCAGGGGGCGCCACTCCTCCATCAAATCCAGGGCTAATGACGGCCGTCCTGGTTGTACTTCGTGGAAAAAACCCATATACACGTCTAACCCGATAACGCTTATGGCCGCGCGAATATCTTTAAGCAGCAGGCTGTAAGCAAAACTCAAGAGGGCATTGAAGGGATCGGGTGGAGGATAATAATCCCGCCTGTGGAATCCCCACTGCGAATCGAGCAGGGCGCGGACAGCGCCAAAATAAAAAGCGGCGGCTTTGCCTTCGTAACCGCGCAGCGTATCCAGGTTGTTAGCTTGCTGCGCCATTTGTTGCATTTGCAGCATTCCGCGCAGCGAGGTTTCAAACAGGCCGCGGTCGCGTAAGTAAACTGTGTCCGGTGAATCATTCCCTGTAGTCAGTCGTTTGACTTGCCGCTGTAAAATGACCCGTTGGTTGTGAATTTTGGCGTCCACGATAGCCCGTGCTGTGGGGAGGGCTAAGGCGCCGGCGCTGAGGACAGCTAATTGCTGTTGTCGTAGCTGCACATGACGCGAACCATCCCCTTCAGGACGGAAACGGTACTTACCATAGGTGGATAAGAAAACGACGTCAACATCCCTTTGTACGAGCGTCGCCATCAACTGCGTTGTCATCTGGACGTTACCCATGAGAACCAATTGTTCTACCTGCCCCATGGGGAACTCTTCTAAGGTTTGCCCTTCTTTGGTAATCACCACACGTTCGCCGCGCCGATGCACTTGCGCGCCTTGCTCACGAACGTAAACTGTTGTCATCATACACCTCCATTGTTATTTCAACTCAAACATTTCCTCACGTACAAAAAACCAGCCAACAAACTGAAAACCTTCGTCAAAATTGGTGATGCGCGTTTTTTGCGGATGCATTTCTAATCCAACCCGTTTCAAATTTGCGGCTGCCCAATATTGCACCCAACGAACAGTGGTCTGTTGCCTGGCCAAGACGACAAAGTCATCGGCATAGCGTACCAGGGTAATGCCGCGTTGCTGCATCGCCTGGTCAAATGGGTGCAGGTATAGATTGCACAACAACGGCGACAAGACGCTCCCTTGCGATGTGCCGACTGCGGTCTGGCTGGCGCGCCAGGGGTTGGCAATTTGTGTGTGCAGCCACAAGCGTATCAATTCACGCAATGGATGGGGAACATGCCAGCGGGCTAACTGTTTCAAGACAATGTGGCTGCGCATTTGTCCAAAGCAATCACGGATGTCGGCATCCAGGACCCAATGCGCCTGTTGATGGCGGGCTGCTTGAATGGCTTGAGCGGCATGAGCGGTGGAACGGCCGTTGCGAAACCCAAAGCTGCACGGCAGAAACTGACGGTCAAAGACCGGTTCCAGGTAATTGTAGATAGACCGTTGGGCAATGCGGTCGCGCACAGCCCACAGGGTTAGCGGCCGCCAGTCGGCGTTGGCCTTCGGGACGAGAATCTGCTTCACCGGATGCGGGCGGTATTGTTGTTGGACTAACTCCCGGTGTAACTGTTCCAGATTTTCCTCAAGCCTGGCTTCAAACTGCGCCAGGGTCTCGCCATCAGCGCCGCTGCTTCCTTTATTCGCGCGCACGCTGACCCAGGCGCGGCGGAGGGCATCAACGCTGAAGGCTGCCGGCCACGGGCCATAGGGAGATCGCAAATCGGGCAGGAGCGAGGGAAAATGCGGCGTCGTCATGCGTCTGACCTCCCTGCCGGCTCGACGTCATCAGTAGCTATCAGGGGGATGACGTCTGGCGTTCGCGCCGCTTTCACCCACCGTTTGCCCTGCCAGGAATGTAAGGGGTTCCATGCTTTCCGGCGTGACTGGCGCCGGGATTCAGCCCACACCTGCGCCAGCGGGATAGTTGCCCCTGCTTCGTAATAACGAATGGCGGCTTCGCCGAGGAGGATGGTCATCAAACTGCTCAGCCCACCAGCGGCCGCCCACCCGACAAAGGGGATTAATTTGACCACGGTCAGAGCCAGGTAACGCAGCCCCAGGCTGCCAATCACCGTACCCAGCACCTCGCGGCTCATGCTTCCGGTCGGCACGTAGCCAAACGCTGCCCCGACGCGCATGACGACGCCCACCTGCACCATGGCCTGGAAAGGGAGGTCGAGGATGGGTACCGGTTGAACGCCGACGACGCCAGCAAAGAGCGCCGCATGGCGAATGACGCGGCGGGCAGCCTCGCGCCGCAAAGTGAGCAGTTCGCGCCCTAAAGGGACGGCCAGACGTGGCGCTGCGTCGAGCATGGCCGGAAGAAGACCCTCTTCGACGTTGACGCCGGTTTGCGCGGAGATGGGAATCACGGGCATACCAAGACGTTGCGCGGCTTCGTGGATCACGGTCGCTGCTTCCGCCACCAGGTCTACCTTATTGGCAATCACCAGTAGAGGTTTGCCGGCTGCCCGCAGCGCCGCAATCCAACGATAATCCGAGGGCGTCACGCCAGAGACGCTGTCCAGTAAATAAACGACGAGAGACGGGTCGCCGAGCGCCAACAACAATTCTTGACCTGGCAGCGGCGGCGATTGCAGTGGCAAATCGGCCAGGACAAACAGCCCTAGAGATTCCAATGTCAGGTTTGCTTCCAGATGCCAGACGTCGGCGTTGGCGTGGGGAGCGTCAACGCCAGAAACCACCCAACCCCGCAGGCGGTTAAAGAGCAAACTCTTGCCCGCGCCAGGTAGCCCGACCAGGGCGACGCGCGCCTGGCTTTCTTGCCCAATTTCTGCTGCTAATTCATCCCAATGCCACAACTGGCGCAAGCTGTCTAACCAGCCGCCGCCATCAGGCAGAGGAGATACCCAGGAACGGCCGTACTGCGCCTGTCCAGGGGCGGGATATGGCTCTCTCGCCAGCGTATCCCAATTCTCATCCAGGTAACGGTCTGTATTCATGGTTCTCTCTCCCGTGAAAATGGTGGACAAACTTGTCCGTTCGTTTGCGCGAACTGGTAAGTTTGCGCTAAAAATTTTCATTCATCGTCGTCGCCGCACTGATGGGGAACATCTCTGCTTCAGCAGGCGACTGCCAATCAGCGATGAGCGCTGCGGGGGTTAGACCCACGCGCGCGCGGACAACAAAAAGGCGTTCGCGGTCAGCCGATTGCAACCAGGTCGCCTCGTTGACGGATTCGCCGAGCAAATCAGCAAGCATCAAGGCACCGGCGCCGCAGATAAATGTTTGCTGTCTGTGGTAGGCGCGCGCGGTTTCCGTCAGGCGTGTTTCGTCGTAACGCCATAGTGGAGCGGCGGCCTCCCATCCATTGCGCCACACTTCCAGCAGCGGGGCCTCTTGCAGATTGGCCAGCAGAGCGTCTACGGTCGTGAAGGAGGCGTCGGCTGCTAACCGTCTTGCGCCAGCCTGCGCTAATGGCGGCCACAGCGCATCATCCAACGCCTGGAGTTGTCGCCCCAGGCCGCCAATGGCCGCGGCGGCCGTTTCCGCTTCGGCGGCCGGATCCGGCGCCAGCCGTTTGTACAGCAGCCAGGGTATGGGCAGCCCTGTCTCCTCTTCCTCCTGGAGGGCGGTAGAGGGGATGGGGTGTGACAGCCCCTGCTCAACTTCTGCCGCCAGGTTGTTAAGCATATCGCCTACTTCTTCAACCTGACCGTGAATGCGCCAGGCGATCCGTTCTAATTCGCTCAAAGCCTGCCGTACAGCCCGTTGCACCACTTCCTGCCGCCTCCGAGCCGCCTGCTGCACCATCACCTGACTCATTTGCTGCCCGGTCTGACGTAGCTGCCAGTAACGCCAGCCATAGGTCGGCCATCGCCAGGGGCGCAGCGCGATCCGCAGCCAGGCGCGCCAGGTAGGCGACGGCCACTCTTCTAACAACCTTTGAAACCTGGCATTGAGCCGGCCGCGTTCAGTAGCCAGGAGATCGCCGCTAACAGCTTGCGCTTCCTGTTGGTCCAACATCTGCTCATAAAGCAGCCGGCAAGCATCCGCCGCTTCCTGTAACCAGGCGCAGGTACGCGCCACCCCGGCGATGGGCTGTGCATCAAGCATAGACTGCGCCTGCGCGCGTAACAGACGCATCCCATGCTGTAAAGGCTCATCCATGCGTAGTTCGGCCTGCAAAACCAGGTCTGCTTGCAGCGTTTCATCAGCCGCTTCGTTGAATTTCATGGTCGTCAGCAGCCGCTGTATGTGGCCGGGCCAGGGCGCGCGCCAGTCGGCGGCGAGGAAGTCGGGGAGGGCTTGCTCTGCTGGCAACAGGGCGTGTGCGGCGAATCCGGTGGCCGACAGCTCGTTGCCTTCTAGCCAGGAGGCTACTTGAGCGGGATCGGCCGCGTCGGGGGCGCGCGCTAACCAATAGGCGAATACCTCTTGCAGCCAATGGTTCATGAAAGAGGTGCGTGTCGCCGTCGGCGACCAGCGCCAGGCGTGGAGGCCAACCGAGCAAATGAGCGTTTCCCCGGTATAGGCTTCGCCCTGCATGGCGGCGGCGGATTCTGGCAGATCGCGTAGTGGCGTGGCGGTCAAAAGCCAGAGTAAGTCGGCGGCGGCTTGCGCCAGGGTTGTTGGCGTCGGCAGGCGCAGCCCCGCTTCGTTGCGCAAACTGAGGGCCAGCATAGGGCGTGATAGGCTTAACTCAGCCATCAGGCAGGCGCTTAACGTTTGTGGGTTTATCTCTGCCGCTAACCAGATGAGCAAAGTAGTTGTTTCCACACCCAGGCATTCATAGACCAGGGCGCTGCCGCGCGTCAGCAATGTCTGGGCGACCAGATGCGCCTCTGGGGTGGCATCGAGGAGGAGGATCAGGGCGATTTCTGGTGGCTCTGCCAGCCGCCAACCCGCGCGTGCCATGTGTGCGGCCAGGTCCGGCGGCGAGATACGGATGAGGGCGTTGCGCACGGCCGTTTCCCAATCTACGCCATTTGTGGTTGCTGCGCCTGATGCCTCATGCACGATGGCGATGGCTGCGGCGGGAGACGGCCGTTCCTGTAAATAGTGCGTCAGCAGGGCGCCCGCTTCCTGCGCCAGTGGGCCAGCAGTCAGGATCAGGGTGCGCTGCATGGAAAGGGAGGGTGAAGACATCATGAGTTTGCTCCTTTTTAAGATGTGTGCGCGGCCGGTTGGCGGATACCGGCGCTAAACTCATCAATCCGGCGCAGGCCATCGGTGTAGTCGCGCACCAGTCGTTTCAATTCACGCAGTTGTTCGTCCAGGGGGGTGTTGCCATTAGGTGCGTTATTGCTGTAATAGGTAGTGAGGACCTGGATGGCTTCACGCAGCCCCAGACGGGCAATTTGCCCTTCGACCCGTTCGTGAACCTCATTAACCAGGCCATCTGTCTCGATGAAGATGCGGATAGCATTGTTTAGTCCATTGGCCAACTTGAGCGGTCCGGCCAGCGGGTCGTTTGGTTGGTAATAAAAGAACGTGCCCTGGCTGTAGATGAGGCCGAAGATTGAACCGAGGGCAAAGGTCAACCGTCCCTGCTCGTGGCCGGTGATGAAGGCTGGCAGCACGTGCAGCGGCCGTTTGTTGCGTAGTTGCTCCATAGCCTGGCGATACAGAGGGTATTGCTGCAAGGCGGAGGCCGGCGCGCCGGCGACGACGACGAGCGCTGTCAGGCGATGTGGGTCATGGGTGGCGACCAGCATCGGTTCATCGGCGAAGAGGGTACGCGCGGCGTCAGGGACGCCCAAAACTTCCAACCGTACCAACCCGGCGCCGCCATCAGGGAGGCGCGCGCGATCAATATTCCATGAAGGGGTTGCCAGGCGGAAAAGCTGCTCACGCCGGGCGCGTGGCGACATCTCGGCGCGGCGCTCCTCGATGACCTGTTCGATAGAGAGGGCGGCGACCGGCGCAAAACTTGGGCGCAGAGCAGCCAGCAGTTGTTCGCTCAAATCGCTGACGCTGGCCTGGAGCAGTGCGCGCGCGTTCCCTATTTGCGTTTGCACGTCGGCCGTACCGGGCTTGTAGCGGGTATAAAGCTGCTGCATGTAGTTGGGGTCAGCCAGACTCATGCGCGCCACGCCACCGGCGGCGGACTGCCGGGCGCGCTGCGCGGTTTCCACATCCATTTGTTGGGCAAGCGTGACGAGCCGTTCGCGCAGGGCGCTGGCCGCTTCATGCTGCTGCTGTAACCATTGCCCTAATTCGTTGCCGATATGTTGGCGCAGGCGGCAAAGGTGACGCTCCAGTTGTGTTTCATAGAGCGCCTGCCCGCTTTGGAAGGTGCGGTTCAAGGCGTCGCGTACGCGGTTGGCGCGGCCGAGCGGGAAACCGGATGACGCCTTGGCAATCGCCGCTTCCATTTGCGCCACTGCTTCGCGCTGCTGCGCCAGCCGTCGTTCCAATTCCATACCCTGGCGATGAGCGGTCTGCGCCTGTTCTTGCAGCGCACTCCTGGCCTGACTCATCGCGGTCAGGGTTGTCGCCAGGCTGATTTCCGTATGGAAGAGGCGGCTGTTGAACCAGGCTTCCCATTGCGCTTGCTGTTGGCGCAGCAACGTCTCTCCCTGTTTGCTCATCGCGTCAAGAAACGTTTCGGTGACGCGCGCCTGTCCATATTCAGCAAGGTAATGGGCAGCGGCGGCTGCGGTTTCATCGGAGGATTTGTTGCGCAGCCAGCCAGGCAGCGTCAGATCTATGCTGATGTCACTGCCTGTTGTCGGGTCTTTGCGCAGCAGAGCGTGCAGCCGGTCTGTGGACAGCGCTTGCTGTAGGGCGGTGGCTTCGGCGGCGGCCGTTTCTGCTTGCAGCGGGCGTAACCAGCTTTGCCTGAGCAGTTCCAACAAGAACCAGCGCGCGCAAATATCGGCGACAATCGGGGCATTAAATTCCAGTTCCCCTTTGCCAAAGCTGCCAAGAAAGTTTCCCTGTCCATCAGGGGATTGCCCGACCAACGCTTCATCTAAATTATCGAAAGCGTTTTCCCCTTTCCGCCCGAGCTGGCTGCCCATTTGCAGGTAAATGGCCTCGGCAATCATCTCGGCTACTTCATGGATATTGGCCCAGGTCTGGCCGCGGTCGTCTACGCCATCAATAACGTAGACGAGGTTGAACAAGGCTTCGTCGCTTTCGACGACCCGGTCGTCTGGGTAACGCGCGCGGAACCCGCCTTTGACCATGACGTGGTTGAGTTCTTCCAGCGCGGCGCCGGTATTGGGCAGTAAATTAGGGCCGCTGATACCGTGAAAAGCCTGTGGCAAGACGCCGATACCGGTGATATGGCAAAATTCAGCTTGCGCGCCTAATTCGCGGAAGTAGGCGCGAATGAGATGGGCTACATCCAGGAATGTGCCGGAACCGGTGCCGCCGACCATGCTGCCACAAATAAAGACGTTGATCCCTTGCTGCTGCGACAGCGCGCCGGCGTCGCTCCGCTCTCTGCCGGCCAGCTTCCAGAGGCTCTGCCCCAACTCCTTGCTGACGGTGTTGAAATTCCAGAGGAAAGAAAGCAGTCCAAAAGGGCGTAATTGTTTGGCGCCGCTGCGCAGCACGACCGGAGGCAGCATACTCATCACGGCGCCCAATCGTTCGCGGATCGCTTGCTGCCCTTGCAGATTGCGCATGATGCTGGGGACGGGCACATTGCCGATGTTGCTGAACTCGGCGGACGGTTCCAGGCTGACAGGGCCATTGGGTGACGGGATGCTGAAGGCTTCATCGGCCGTGTCGAAGGCCATGAGGCGGATTTTCTGTGCCCAGGCGCTGCCCAGGCGCATTTGCAAGATGCGCTTGAGAAAGGCGAGGGCCAGATGGCCGGTGCCGCCCAGCCCAATGATGTAGGCAGGGCGCATCTGTTCAAGCTGCTGCTGTAAGGCAGGAGGTAGTGTGGGCGGAGATGTGGATTCTACAATAGGTTGGGTCATCAGATTCGTCTCCTTTTATGGTTTTTAACTGAGTTGAGTCATCGGCCGCCGCGCGCCACGGGTGGCGCGGCGTAAGGGTAAATTTTCGTAACGAGCCTGGAGGCCACTGCCGAAGTCCAATATGGCTGCATCGTTTAACGGCATGTCATGTAGGACGGCCAGGCCATTGAGGAGAATGTCGCTGGGGCCTTGCAGCCATACTTCCCAGGTATCATCCAAGGGCGCGCCGGTGTACAAGATTGCCTGAGTCATGGCGCCGGGGAGCGGGATATCGGCTGGCGGCCGTCCAAGGGTGAGCCGGGAACGGGCAAGCGCGTCCAGGTCTAGCAGCGTCGGCAGATTGGCCGCAGCGCCGGGAAAACGCATCTGCCCGCTAAGTGTGGGTCGTCTGGCTATGCGCCAGCGGTACAAGCCATAGCCGCTGCCTGACAAGACCAGTGCGACCACTCCCCACCACCACTGCGCATTGCGGGTGGGGTGGGGAGAACTGGTTTTAGCGAGTTTGGGAAGCGGCGTGGGCGACGGAAACGGCGCGGGCGCAGCGCTTGTTGGTGGCGCGCTTGTTGGCAGGGCCGTGCTGACCTGAGCCACTACCATAGAGCTTGCTGTGGCTGTCGGCTGCGGCGTAACCGTTGGCGTTTTTGTCGGGGGAATGGTCGCGGTTGGCAGTGGCGTGGCTGCCGGCTTGTAATCCTGCCAGATGGTGATTTGCCCTTCTCCGTGAACGCGAATTGCCCACACGCCAGGCGTTGGGTGTTCGATGACCCAGATCTCTTCGGCGGTGACGCCAGGTTGACCGGCGTGTCGGGCGGTGGCGTCTTGGGGGGAGAGCGGACGACCAGCGGCGGTCATAATCGTGACTTCTTGTGTTGGGTCTGATTTGCTGATCACCAATGTCATTTGCGCCAGGCCGTCAGCGACGGGAAGGGAATGCTCCAGACCATCTTCCGGCACGGCCGTGTCCAGTAATGCCCCGGCCGTTTCATTCCCGGTGAGGGCGACAACGATGTCGTGATAAATACCGGGTAAGTCTGCGGCGGAGCGGGCGACAAAGTAACGGCCTGGCGGTGTGGCTGCGCTGAGTTCCTGCCAAAGTGGCTGCCATATCTGGGCGATGTCGGCGTCGGCGTCGGTAGCGTCGTTGGCCAGCAGCACCAGGAAAAGAGGGATATTCGCCGTCGCCAGTTCTGCGCCCACATTGCGTAAAGCCTGGATATAAGCCTGCTGATCTGTGAGCGGGCTGCCGCTATCCCCCTCTGGCTTGCCATCGGTGAGCAGCACCAGGGCGGGGCGCGCGCCGGTGGGGGCGTCAAGCGACTGCGCCAACTGCATGGCTGCCAGGTGGTCTGTCCAGCCCATACGTGATGGGTTGGCAATGGCCTCTATTAGTTGATCGCGCTGTGTGTCATTGTGGAGGAGGGTGGGGGGCACGGCCGTTTCCGCCACTGTGCCGAAAAAGATAACGCCTACCTGGTGGATGAGGTCTGGTTCATCTACGCCCAGGTAGGCGATAAAAAGTCGGGCGGCGGCAATACGCAGCAGATCGGGGTCGGAGCCGACGCCGCCCTTGTCGAACATGGAGTTGCTGTTGTCAATCAGGAGCAGAACGGTGAGTGGTTGGCGGTCAGCGGGAGAGAGTGTGACAGCATGTGCCTGTTGCGGAAACAGAAGAAACACGAGCAAGCTGCAACTGGATAAGGCCAGTAAAAACAGCAACAGTAAACAGCCGGTTAAGAATCGCCGGCAGCCGCGGCGCGGTCGGCGCGTCAATGCACCCAGGACAAGCAAAGGATCTGACGGTTTCATGTTCAAGTTCCTCCTCGCGGCATTGCCAGAATGCCGTGATCAATGCGGCTGACGGCTGATTCTGCGCCGCCAGGCGTTCTTGTCTGCGTCTGCTCTTATTATGAAACCGGGGGCGTCTGGTGACTATCGGGTATAGGTTGATATGTGGGGGGATTTATTGACTGGTTGTGGCTACTACCTGGGTGTAGGCGAGATTGGTTTAGTCTTCACAACTGAACCAATCTCCAAAAATGGTTAATCTTCATATTGATGCCGGTAAACGTAATACCAAACACGGGCTTGTTCGCGACTGGTAAT
>JAANMY010003835.1_pt1 | contig 12009 bp, 13 predicted proteins | sample 7279691 | NCBI WGS metagenome assembly JAANMY01 (sample SAMN14094543, study PRJNA606508) | bioreactor metagenome | isolation source: A lab-scale SPAN reactor treating ammonium-rich wastewater day 388 | place: Ireland: Galway | collected 2018-02-07
GCCATCAAATCACTTTAATTTTAATAAAATTGATTTTAACGGCGGTTCGCTTAACAAGTATTTAATGAAAACAATGATTTACGGTTCTATCCTTGGTTGCCCTAATTGATCTTTTCTTTTTTGTTTCAGACCTTTAAGTATATTTATCAGGAGGATTTTTTAGCTTATGCCCCCGTCAGACAGCCTTGTGCGCGAGGATTTGCATGGACGCACCGTCATCCGGCGGGCGCTGGTCTGGTTTGGCCTGTTTCTCGTTTTCCTTGGCGCGGGCGGGTATTGGGAATGGTTTCTGGAGCTTTACGGCTACACGCTTGAGGGGGAGCATTTCGCCTCGCGTTTCTTTGTTTTGTCCGCGCTTCTGGCGTGTCAGGCCTATCTTCATATGCGCCACAGGATCGCGTACGAGTCCTTTGCCGTCAGCTTTTTCATGTACCTGGCGGTCTTCGGCGGACTGACCCTGCTTCTGCCCTACCGTGACGACAGTCTGGATTTTATGGTCGAGCCCGACAAGCCAAAATTTCTTCAGAACCTCATAGAATTCATCCCCGCCGAGTGTCGGCCTTATATCAACTTGAGCGGCGCGGTGCAGTCGAAATGCCCCATCGAGTCCGTGAATCTTTTGTGGTTTTTTATGCTCGGGCTGCCTTATGAGATTCTGGGCATCAACGGTCTGGGCGCGGATTTTTTCACCGGTCTGACGTTTCTGAGCGAAGACCGCTCGGCGATGCTCGGATTTTTCTTTTTGCTGCGGCCCCTTCCGTTCGTTTTTCTTTTTGTCGCGGCAATGGTCACTCTGCTGCGTATTTCCATTTATGCGGCGTTACGATGGGGCGGCGCGATCGTCTTTCTGTTTTTCTATCACGGCTATATGGGCGGCGGGGCGTTCGCCTTTTAAAGACCAAGGCGCTTTAAAATCGTCTGCGCGATCACGGAGTCTTCGTCCCACATGGCGGTGCACATGGCGCGGTGAGAGAGGCCGGGAACCACTGTGGTTCGGGCCTCGTTGCCGGATTTCAGAAGTGCGGATTCCAGTGCACGGCTTTGCTCCACCGCGTCGGGGCGCTTGGAGGTCACGAAAATCTCGAAGGGCGGTAGCCTGCCCCCGCCCGCCTGCGCGGCGTGGATTGTGGGCGAGGCGTCTTTTAAAACGGCTTCGTCGGACCCGAAGGCCTTTTGGTGCATCTTTTTCTGGCGGCGCACGGCGAGGCCGTAAGGGGAGACCGTCAGATCGAAGCTGGCGGTGTCGGAGGGGATGACGGCGCGGAACATATTCGGGCGCAGGCCATGTTTTTTGAGCAAGGCGGGGTGCGTGCCGATCAGGGCCACGAGATGCGCACCCGCCGAATGACCGGAGAGGACGATGCGTTTATGATCGCCGCCATGCTCGCCGATATGGGTATGCACCCATTTGACCGCCGCCGCGAGATCCTCGGCAAAGCCGGGGTATTTGGTCTTCGGCGCGAGGCGGTAATTGAGCGAGACCAGAATGGCCCCCCTTTGCGCATAGAACGGCCCCATCTTGACGGCCATGCGCTTGTCGCCGTGGCTCCAGCCGCCGCCGTGGACGAAGATATGGACCGGGAACGGCCCCTTGCCATCCGCCGGCATATAGAGATCCAGCGTATGCGCGGGGTCGGCAGACCCCTTGATATAGGGGATGTCCTTGATGATTTTTGGGCCCGATTCCTGCGCGTATGAGGGGGCCAAAAGGCTTAGAAACGCGCATAAAAAAGCCGCCAGCGCATAAAAAAAGGATTTCACTTTGTCTCTCCGGGGGGCTAAAAGCTTATGGATATTGTATTTAAGGAGCGCGGCATGAGCAAAGGCAAAATCGTTCTCGCCTATTCGGGCGGGCTGGACACCTCGGTTATCCTGAAATGGCTGATCGAACAGGGATACGAGGTCATCGCCTTTATCGCCAATGTGGGGCAGGACGAGGATTTCAAGGCCGCCGAGGCTAAGGCGCTCAAGGTCGGGGCCAGCAAGGTCTATATCGAGGATCTGCGCGAGGAGTTCGTCACCGATTATATCTTTCCTACCTTTAAATCGCAGGCGGTTTATGAGGGGCGGTACCTGCTGGGTACGTCTGTTGCCCGGCCCATCATCGCCAAGCATCAGATCCGCATCGCCGAGAAGGAAAACGCCGAATATGTCGCGCACGGGGCGACCGGAAAGGGCAACGATCAGGTGCGGTTCGAGCTGACCTATTACGCGCTTAAGCCCGATATCAAGGTCATCGCGCCTTGGAAGATGCCGGAGTTCCTGACCCGTTTCAAGGGGCGCACGGATATGCTGAACTATGCCGACCAGTACGGGATTCCCGTTACGGCGACGCGCAAGAAGCCTTATTCCGAGGACGATAATCTTTTGCATATCTCGCACGAGGCGGGGATTCTGGAAGATCCCGGCGCGGCGTGCGACGAGGAGATCTATTCCCGCACGTCCCACCCCGACCAGTGGCCGGACAAGGCGGAGACGATCGTTCTGACGTTCGATCAGGGGATTCCGGTCAAGGTCGAGAATAAAGACGACGGCACCAAAAAGACGGGCGCGCTGGAGCTGTTCATGTACTTGAATACCGTCGGCAGCCGCCACGGGATCGGGCGGATGGACATGGTGGAGAACCGCTTTGTCGGCATCAAGTCGCGCGGCGTTTATGAGACGCCGGGCGGGGAAATCCTGCGTCAGGCGCACCGCGACCTCGAAGGCCTTACGATGGACCGCGAGGTGATGAAGCTGCGCGATATGATGGCGCTTAAAGTCGCCGAGCTGATTTATAACGGGTTCTGGTTCGCGCCGGAGTTCGAGCTTCTGATGCATTTCATGGACAAGGCGCAGGAGCCGGTGAACGGCGCGGTGACGGTGCAGCTCTTCAAGGGCCGGGCATACCCGGTTTCCCGCACCTCGCCCAACGCGCTGTACGATCCGCTGCAATCCTCCATGGATGAGGAAGGCGGATACGATCAAACCGACGCTCAAGGGTTCATCCGCATCAATGCCGTGCGCCTGCGGAACAATACCAACGTGCGCAAGAAGGCCGGGAAAAAGGGCAGCAAGGCGGCTTGATTAAAGCCTGAATAGGCCGGGCAATGGGAAGCGAGCTACTCAAATTATGGCTTATCGTTTGTTTATCTCTGGTTTTTATCGTTCTCTCTATTCGGTATGAAGAAAGAAAGAAAAAAAAATTTCTAGAAAAGCTATTCGAGGGGCGCACGTCTCTTAGCAAGGAAGAATTCTATAGAGCATTTTACAGCTAAACAGATGTTCCAAAGGATTTGGTTATTAAAGTTATACAATTTCTAGAGGATTACCTAGACTGCGACTTCTCTCGGATTCTGCCCTCAGACAGTTTTTCATCGAACCTTCAGTTTTTTCTGCATGAGGATGAATGGGCTGGTGTTGAAATTGAGAGGTCTTTGGAAATGGATTTTTCCATCCAGATTTCGGAAGATGAGGCGAATAACGCCCACACGATTGACGACCTGATCAGACTGGTCTGGACAAAAGTTCAGGCGGCTTGATCTTTTCTTGAAATATCAAGTCCTTTCATAGGCTTGCCTGTTTCTGGTTCCCCTTCCCGCCTCTATGCGGTAAAATTTGGGGGTCGGGAGGTGTTTAGCCGTGACTGCCGGTTTTATTCAAAATGGACCCCTGAGTTACAAGAATCTGCTCAATCAACGGGTCGAGGACAAGTTCGCGCGCACCACGCGCAGGCTGGCGCTTGAGCTGGATATCCTGCGCCGCCGCGATCTCGATCTGGAGCTGAGCCGCGTTCTCTCGGGCGCTCCGTCCAAGACCGCCACGCCCGCGCAGAACGATTTCATCGCCCAAAGCATCAAAAAGATTCTCGATATCCGCAAGCGTCTGGGCATTGAGGCCCCCGCCGGACGGAACACACCCCTGGATGACCTTCTCAAAGCCCCGAAAGGCACGTTGATCGACAAGACGAGCTGATCCAATCGGCCGGGACGAGGGTTCAGGCGGCTTGATCCAATAAACCTCCCTTGCACAGCCACTCTAAAACCAAAAATTCTCTCCCTGCGGGAATGAAAAATATATTGCCCTGCTGGTTGCATAATCTTCTACGGACATCGCAGGAATAAATTTCGTCAGGCATTTCCCAGTCAAAGAGGCAATCTATTTCGTCGGTGATTTTCCAAGCGACCTGATATTCGTTCCCCACCCTGCCCGCAAAAGCATTCCGTATGTATTTCGTGAGAACCCGGCTGCTTATCTTGCAAAAATAAGAATAATTGTAATCGTCTCCGGGAATTTTTCCGAAAATAGATCTCCTGTCCTCTACGAATGAGGCGTAAGATTCTATGATGTTATTTTTACCAAGTTCGAAAACTTCTGCTCTAAAAAGATAATCATAGGGCTGCACCCCCATGGACATAGATAAAAAGAGCAAAGCCCCATTGATGTGGGCCAGTCTTTCTTTGTCAATCATTGGTAATTTGTACTGTGCGCGTACAACAAAGCTTGTCTTATTCCTCCAGATTAGGAGAAATGCCATAAATTGGCAAACACTAACCAGTATCCCGGTTTTTGCCCTTGGGGGTTGAATTCGGTTTTCCTTATCTTTAGGCTTTGCCGCAGAGCAAGACAACCGGAAGGACGGCATTATGGACCCCAGCGTGTTTTTTGCGACGGTCGGGTTTTTGCTGGCCGCGTATTCGGTGGTCGGTAACGATGCGGTTCAGACGCTCGGCACGTTCATCGCCTCAAACGGCAAGGTTTTCAAGTGGTATTGGCTTTGGGCGGCGGCGGCCTCGGTGATGGTGGCCACGATCGTTTATAGCTGGGTGATGTATAACGGCGATATTTCCTTTGGCCGGCTTGAAAAAATTCCGCCTGTTGAAATCAAATGGTATCACGCCGCCGCGCCGTTGATCCTTGTCGGGCTGACGCGCTTCGGGATTCCGGTCTCGACGACGTTTCTGGTTTTGTCCACCTTCGCCTCCGTCGAGGTTCTCGAGAAGATGCTGGTCAAGAGCATCGTGGGTTACAGCCTCGCGGCTATCGTCGGCTATACGCTGTGGATGGTGATTTCGCGGTTCATGAACGAAAAATATAATATGGTGAAAAAGGAAAACCGCACGAAGTGGCGCGTTCTGCAATGGGTGGCGACCGGGTTTCTCTGGTATAGCTGGCTTTCGCACGACATGGCGAATATCGCCGTGTTCCTGCCCCGGCAACTGCCCTTGTGGATGCTGCTGGGCACGCTGTTCGTGCTTTGCGGTTGGCTGGCGGTCATATTTCGCACGAATGGCGGCGAGATTCAGAAAATCGTTCTTGAGAAATCAGGCACGCGGTTCATACGCTCGGCCACGATTATAGACTTTGTCTATGCGCTCATTCTGATCTATTTCAAGGAAATCAACTCGATCCCCATGTCCACGACGTGGGTGTTCGTGGGGCTGCTGACCGGGCGGGAGCTGGCCATCGCCACGACCTACCGGGCACAATATAAGTTCGGGTATGTTTTCCCGCTGATCGGCAAGGATTTCTTCAAAATGATGATCGGACTGGCGATTTCCGTCGGGCTGGTCATGACGATCCAGTATGTGCTGGACCCCGTCCAGTTTGAATAAAGGGGCTTTTTTCTTTCTCAGGCCTCCGTTTTTTACTACACTGCCGTATAACCATAATAAGTATTCGGACAGGAGAGACCTTATGAGCGCCAACGGAAACGGGCACCCTCACAGCCCCTTTATCGATGTTACCCCCATAAAGGACGAGCATCCGGGATTATCCTGCGAGGATTTTTCCACGGGGCTGCGGCTTAATCTGCGGCAAATGAACGGGACGGGGCTTTCGCAAATTCTCTCCGGGGAGTTCAGCGGCAAGGTCGCGGAAGAGCAAATCCGCGAAGTTCTCATGGGTGCGATGGAACAGGTTCACGCGATCATGCAGGAGCACGGTTATCATGCCGTGCGTCCGCCGCCGGGCCTTGAGCGGGAGATGTAGGTTTGTAATTTTCTGTCTTAAAATCAGGCCGGTTCGGCGTCGGGGCGCGGCTGCGCTTCCTTGACGGTCAGGCTCAAATCCGCGCTCTGGGTTATGCAGTTTTTCGGCTTGCGGCCTTCGAGTCGCAGCTGGCCGCACATGTCGAAGGCCCTATCTGCGTTTTCCAGCACTATGCGGTTGTTGCGGCCCCGTTCGGCCATATCGTGCCGGATATCCTCCGGCGAAAAGTAATGATCCAGCCCTGCATCCGCCCAGAGGGGCGTCGAGAGCGCGCGGTTATGCGGGTCGCCGCGCATATGGGTCAACGTGTTATCATCGCGAATTCTGTCGCGCCAGGCATTCACGATCTGGGCTTCCGCCTCGGGGGCTGACCCCATCGGGACATCGACATAGACGCGGTCGGATTCGTCCATTTGCCGGCCGATCTCAGAGAAGTCTGCGACCTCGATATTCGTGCTGAGTTTTCCGGCACGCTTCATTTGCAGCAATTGTTCTTTTAGAATTTCAAGCGCTTCGGGTTCCGGGGTCGTGACGGTGAGAAAGTTATCCCTGTTTTTCTGGCGGTTTTCAGAGACCCTGATGATGCCCTCGGTGAAGGCGCTAACGATACCGCCCTTTCCGACGCTACCGATGACCAGCAGCTTATCGCCTTTTGCTTGTCCCGACAGATCGCGCGCGGAAATCTCATGGCGCTGATATTTGAACGCAGAGGCTATATCGTTGCGGATGAAATTGACGTCCTCGTTCAGCATCCCGACCAAGCGCTGATAGGATTCGGCCTTATCGGGGTATTCGTCGTTGAAACAGCGCCAGCCCTCGTAAAACTGGCTTTTTACATGGGTTTCGCCGAGGCGATTGCTTTCAAAACCCGATATGACTCTGAGCAGAGCCGAGTAGGCTTCCGCGCCGTTCAGGGTTTTCACGGCGTCTTTGTTCGCGGGATAGGGAAAATCCTTAAAATCTTCGGGCGTGCCGTACCAAATCTGGCGGGAACAGCTTGCAGCAAAGGGAACGGCGGCGTTCTCTTTCCACGCCTGAATTTCCGGCGTCAAATGCTTTGAATGGAAATCGATGACCACAAGGTCAGCGACGAGGACATCCTTACCCAATTCCTACCCCTATTTGCATTTCGCTTTGCTTTTTTTCTTACTATATTCAATTTTCAATAATAACAACAGCTTTTTAAACTGGATCAGAGCTGTTAATTTGGGTTACAAAGCTTGGCGTATCTGGCCTTAACCTATTGAAATAGCGAAAAATAAGATGAAAAAGCAGAAATCCGGCACTTCCAACACCATGTGGGGCGGGCGGTTCGAGGACAAGCCCTCGGACATCATGGAGCAGATCAACGCCTCCATCGGCATCGACAAGCGCCTGTGGCGGCAGGATATCGCCGGATCGATGGCGCATTGCGAGATGCTGGCCGCGCAGGGGATCATTCCCAAGGCCGACGCGAAGAAGATTCTCAAAGGGTTGGAGCAGATCGAGCGGGAGATCGAGACGGGCGCGTTCACCTTCAAGCGGGAGCTGGAAGACATTCACATGAATGTCGAGGCGCGGCTGAAGGAGATTATCGGGGACGCGGCGGGCAAGCTGCATACCGCGCGTTCGCGGAACGATCAGGTGGCGACGGATTTCCGCCTGTGGGTGCGGGATGCGATCGACGAGTTGTCTTTGCTGATCTGCGACCTGACGGACACGCTCAAAGACCTTGCGAAGAAACATAAAAAGGACGCGATGCCGGGCTTTACGCATTTGCAGGCCGCGCAGCCCGTGACGCTGGGGATGCATCTGGAGGCTTACGTGCAGATGCTGGAGCGCGATTTGTCGCGTTTTTCGGACTGCCGGGCGCGGATGAATGAATGTCCGCTGGGTTCCGCCGCGCTGGCGGGTACGCCCTACCCCATCGACCGGAAGGCAACGGCGAAGGCGCTGGGGTTTGATCGGCCCACGGCGAGCACGATGGACGGGGTTTCGGCGCGGGATTTCGCCGCCGAGTTCCTGTTCGCGTGCGCCCAGTGCGGGGTGCATCTTTCACGGCTGGCGGAGGAGATCATCCTCTGGTCCACCACCCAGTTCGGGTTCGTGCGGCTTTCGGATTCGTGGAGCACGGGCAGCTCGATCATGCCGCAGAAGAAAAACCCCGACGCGGCGGAGTTGATCCGGGGCAAGGCCGGGCGGCTGCACGGCAATCTGATTAACCTTCTGACCGTTCAAAAGGCGCTGCCGCTGGCTTACAATAAGGATCTTCAGGAAGATAAGGAGCCGGTGTTCGATTCGTTCGACACGCTTTCACTGGGCTTGCAGGCCATGCGCGGGATGCTGGAGAGCGCGAGCTTCAACACGGCGCGGATGCTCGAAGCCGCCGAGGACGGGTTTACGACCGCCACGCGGCTGGCGGACTGGCTGGTCATGGAGCTGGGCATCCCCTTCCGGGAGGCGCACCATATCACGGGTACAATCGTGAAAATGGCGGAAAATAAGGGCTGTAAGCTGCATGAACTGGCGCTTTCGGAGATGCAGGGCGTCGAGAAGCGGATTACGCAGGACATTTTCCGTGTGTTAAGGGTTAAAAAGGTATAATTTCTGCGGCATGAACCCTCGGAAACCGACACAGGACGAGCTTTTGCAATCGGCGCGCAACGTGGCGAGCAATATCTGCGCCTTTGCGGAGACGGTGCAGCAGCGTGGGGAGACGATGGCGCAGAATATGGACGCTATCGACTATCAGCTTGATTGTTCCTATGACGAATTTATCGCCCTTCTGAGCCGGGCGGGGCTGACGACTCCCGAAGCCGCCGGAAAGGCGCCCGACGAGGATCTTCGGACCAAGGTTGACCCGCATCTGGCCGATCTGGGGCTGAGTATGGACAAGGTCTATGAGGATGCGCGGACGGGCCGGGTGTTTCTGGCGCAATCGCTCTGGAAAACCATGCGCGACGCGCCGGAGTTTCCGCAGGACGCCAGCGCGGATTACGACTCCCTGCACTATTCGCTCGAATTTCTGGGGATCGCGCCGGGGTCGCCGGAGATGTGCGCCCTTTTGGAGACAACGCCGGAGCAGTTCCGCCGCGTGGACCAGAAATACGCCAAGGAGAGCGTCTATGAAGACCTGCTGTTCCGCCAGTCGATGATGAATTTCGCGATGATGAAAACGATGTCGCCCGGCCGCCCCGACGTGAAGCTTTCGGACCTCTTCAAGACCGCGCGGGAGTATGACGAGATGTACGATCGGAACTTCGCCGATTTCGAGGCGGAGACCGCCAAGACGCTCAAGCGTTCGGGCCTGAGCGAGGCGGAGATGACATTTTACATTCTTGCGCGGCTGGAGGCTGACGGGCGGCTGCCCGGGGCCGATCCGCGCGCGCCGATGAACTGATTGAGCGGCCTAAGATGAACGAGCAAGACGACGAGCACCGGAACATGATTGAGGCCCTGCATGAGATTGCCGGGAACATCCGGACTCTTGCGCGGGACATCGAGGGCGGACGGACCGAGCCCGTCGAGCGGTTTGATTATCTCAACAACGCGACTTACGAGGCTCTGCTTTCCCCGCTTATTGAAGCGGATCTCGCCGATGCGGAGGATTGTGACCGACCGCCGACCGAAGCCTTGCGTGCGCGGATTAATCCCCTGCTCGCGGGAACCGATACGACCATCGACGCGCTTTATGCCGATGCGCGGACTGGCCGCATGTTCGTTTTGCGCAACGCGTGGAATGAGATGAAGGCCCATCCGCAGTATCCGGAGCATGCCTCGGGCACATATGACTCCCTGCACTATTCCCTCAAATTTCTGGGGATCGAGCCGCGTTCCCCGGAGATGTATGCGCTGCTTGAGACGGACGAGGCCGAGTTTACGAAGCTTGATAAGGAATATGCGCTGTCTTCGATCTATGAGGAAATTCAGGATAATCACGCGCTGATGAGTTTGACTCTGGGGCGGCTGGCTCTGGAACACGCGCATGAGGGCGAAGCGGGCGAGCAGCGCATCGCGGATGAGTTCCAATCCCGCGTGCACAAAGGCCTGCGGATCGTTCTTGAGGATATCGACGCGATCAAGGCGCGGTCGGGGGTTCAGGACTTTGAAATCATGTTTTACGTCAATACGCGCTTTCAGATGGCCGGGCTGCCGCTTCAGGACGGTCCGGCGCTCATACAATAGCGAATACGCCCTTTTCTCCCCCTTCAAAACCTATATAGTGGCGTGATGTTCGAGCCGCTTCTCCAGATTCAAAATCTATGCGTGGATTTCAAGACCCCGGCAGGTCTCTTTTCCGCCGTAAAAAATGTCAGCTTTAGCATCGGCAAGGGCGAGACCGTAGCCGTGGTCGGGGAGTCGGGCTCCGGCAAGTCGGTGACGGCGCTGTCGGTCATGCGGCTTTTGCCCGCCGCCGCGACGCAGCACAGCGCGGACACGCGGATTTTGTTCGAGGGCAAAGATCTTCTGAGCCTCAAAGACAAGGATATGTGCGCCATTCGCGGGCGGCGGATCGGCATGATCTTTCAGGAGCCGCTGACCGCGCTCAACCCGCTGCACACGATCGAGCGGCAGGTGGGCGAGGTTTTGAAAATCCATCAGGGGATGAACAATGCGCAGACACGCGCGCGGGTTCTGGAACTCATGGATCTGGTCGGGCTTTCCAACATGAAGGGCCGGATGGATTCCTATCCGCACCAGCTTTCGGGCGGGCAGCGGCAGCGCGTGATGATCGCGATGGCGCTAGCGAACAACCCGTCCCTGCTGATTGCGGACGAGCCAACGACGGCGCTCGATGTTACGATTCAGGCTCAGATTCTGGAGCTTCTGGATGAGTTGCAGACCCGGCTGGGCATGGCGCTGATGCTGATTTCCCACGATCTTTCGGTCGTGCGCAAGATGGCGGATAAAATCTGCGTTATGAAAAGCGGGGAGTTGGTGGAGATGCAGCCCACCGAGCTTTTGTTTGAAAAGCCGCAGCACGATTACACGAAAAAGCTTTTGGCCGCGCAGCCCGCCGGGCGCGTGAAGCCCGCCGACCCCGCCGCGCCCGCGATTCTGGAGGGGCAGAACGTCAAGGTCTATTTCCCCCGCCGGAAAAGCTTTTTCGGAAAGCCGCTGGATTTCGTCAAGGCGGTGGACGATGTGAGCCTGACCCTGCGGCGCGGGCATACGCTGGGCGTGGTCGGCGAATCCGGATCGGGCAAGACGACGCTGGCGCTCGCGATGATCCGCATGCTGCCCAGCACGGGTACCATCGTCTTTACGGGGCAAAGTGTCTCGGCTCTCTCGCGCCAGCAGATGCGGCCGCTACGTTCCAAGATGCAGATCGTGTTTCAGGACCCTTTCGGCTCCCTCTCACCGCGCATGAGCGTGGCGCAGATCATCGACGAGGGGCTGGCGCTCCATAAGCGCGGGCTTTCGAAAGCCCAACGGGATGAGTTGGTGGTCGAAGCGCTCAAGGACGTGCAGATGGACCCGGAGACACGCCACCGCTATCCGCATGAATTTTCGGGCGGGCAGCGGCAGCGTGTCGCGATCGCGCGGGCGCTGGTTCTGGCCCCGGATTTCGTGGTGCTGGACGAGCCGACTTCCGCGCTCGATGTCTCGGTGCAGGCGGAGATCGTGGATTTGCTGCGCGAGTTGCAGCAGAAGCACAGCCTGTCTTACCTCTTTATCAGCCACGATCTGCGCGTGGTGCGGGCGATGTGCCACGAGGTGATGGTCATGAAGGACGGCAAGATCGTCGAGTCCGGGACCGTGGACCATATCTTCGAGAGACCGCAGCAGGACTACACCAAGACCCTGATCGACGCGGCGCTGAACCTGAAGACCCGCGCGGCGGGGTAGGCTTCGGCGCTAAGCTGTTTTAAAACACGACGATCACAGCGCGCACGACGCGGGCGGCGGTTTTATTCGTCATTCCGGCGAGAACGGGCATCCCGATATGAATCGCAAAGACGCGAAGGCGCCAAGACTTCCGCGTCATTCCGGCGAAGGCCGGAATCCACGCCCAAGGTTTAACTGGATCCCCGCCTACGCGGGGATGACAGGGGTGAC
>JAANMY010003838.1_pt1 | contig 12003 bp, 8 predicted proteins | sample 7279691 | NCBI WGS metagenome assembly JAANMY01 (sample SAMN14094543, study PRJNA606508) | bioreactor metagenome | isolation source: A lab-scale SPAN reactor treating ammonium-rich wastewater day 388 | place: Ireland: Galway | collected 2018-02-07
CGCATGGCCCATACGGTCAAGCAGCGTGGGCCTCGGCGATGCGGCGTACTACAATCGCGTCTTTCCGGTCAGGACGAGGACGCGCCGTGGATTTCAGCTTCACCGAAGAGCAGTTGATGATTCAGGACGTGGCGCGGCGCATCGCGCAGGAGAAAGTCGGTCCGTCCGCCGAGCACTTCGACCGGAGCGGCGAATTCCCGCTGGAAAACATCCGCCTGATGGGCGAGAACGGCCTGATGGGCATCGAAGTGCCCACCGAGTACGGCGGCGCCGGCATGGACCCGGTGGCCTACGTGCTGGCGATGGTCGAGATCGCCGCGGCGGACGCGGCGCACAGCACGATCATGTCGGTCAACAACTCGCTGTTCTGCAACGGCATCCTGACCCATGGCACCGAGGAACAGAAGCAGAAGTACGTCGGTGCCATCGCCGAGGGGCGCGAGATCGGCGCCTTCGCGCTGACCGAGCCGCAGTCGGGCTCCGACGCCACGGCCATGCGCTGCCGCGCGGTGAAGCAGGCCGACGGCAGCTTTGTCATCAACGGCAAGAAGAGCTGGATCACTTCCGGGCCGGTCGCCAAGTACATCGTGCTGTTCGCGATGACCGAGCCGGACAAGGGCGCGAAGGGCATCACCGCGTTCCTCATCGACACCACCAATCCGGGCTTCGGCCGCGGCAAGACCGAGCCGAAGCTCGGCATCCGTGCCTCGGCCACCTGCGAGATCGAGTTCACCGACTACGTCGCCGCCGCCGATGACGTGCTGGGCAAGGAAGGCGAAGGCTTCAAGATCGCGATGAGCGTGCTGGACGCCGGCCGTATCGGCATCGCGTCGCAGGCCATCGGCATCGCCCGCGCCGCGTACGAAGCCACGCTCGCCTACGTCAAGGAGCGCAAGGCGTTCGGCCAGCCGATCGGCGCGTTCCAGATGACCCAGGCCAAGATCGCCGACATGAAGTGCAAGCTGGATGCCTCGCTGCTGCTCACGCTGCGCGCGGCATGGCTCAAGGGCCAGGGCAAGCGCTTCACTACCGAGGCGTCGGTGGCCAAGCTCACCGCATCGGAAGCGTGCATGTGGATCGCGCACCAGGCCGTGCAGATCCATGCCGGCATGGGCTACAGCAAGGAGATGCCGATCGAGCGCTATTTCCGCGACGCCAAGATCACCGAGATCTACGAGGGCACCAGCGAGATCCAGCGGCTGGTCATCGCCCGCAACGAGACGGGATTGCGATGAACGATTACATCAACACGCTCGCCTCGCTCGATCGCGCTGCCCATGGCAGCGCACGATCGAACGCTCGCCGCGACGCCAGGATCACCGAGATCTACGAGGGCACCCGCGAGATCCAGCGGCTGGTCATCGCCCGCAACGAGACGGGATTGCGATGAACGGCTACATCAACACACTCGCCTCGCTCGATCGCGCTGCCCATGGCAGCGCACGATCGAATGCTCGCCGCGACGCCAGGATCACCGAGATCCACGAGGGCACCCGCGAGATCCAGCGGCTGGTCATGACCCGCAACGAAACCGGGCTGCGCTGATGGTGGAAGCCACGGCCCAACATGCCCATGCGTCCGGCTGCCTCCGTGCACCGGGCGCCGAAGACGATCCCGACATTCCCCTTCCGCCCGCCCGGGCGGACCGGTCGCGTACCCGGCGCTGAGCCTTCTCGCCCTGACCGGCCAACTTTTTCCGCCTGCACAGGTTGAATCCCATGACTTCGAAGAATGCCTCCCCGCGCGCAGCCTCGGCTACGCGTGCCCCTGCGCCTTTGCTCAAGCCCATCCTCGACGCCGCCGGCAAGGGCGACGAAGTGCGCGATCTCGCGGTCGCGCTGTATGACCGCCTTTCGCCGCAGGACATGGCCGCGCATCCCGCCGCCGCATGGGCCGCGCTGGCCCGCGACGCGCTGGAATTCATGCGTGTGCGCAAGCCCGGCAAGGCGCTGATCCGCGTCTTCAACCCCGGCCTCAAGAAGCATGGCTGGGAACTGCCGCGCAGCGTGGTGCAGATCGTCAACGACGACATGCCGTTCCTGGTGGATTCGATCAGCAACGTGCTGAGCGAACAGGGCATCGGCGTGCACGCGCTGATCCATCCGGTGGTGCCGGTGCAGCGCGACAAGGCCGGCAAGCTCCAGGCGCTGGGATCGGGCGATGCCGAATCGGTGATGCACATCGAGATCGACAGACTCGATGGCGCCGATGCCAGGAAACTCGAGGCCGCCCTGGCCCGCGTGCTGGACGACGTGCGTGTCAGCGTCGAGGACTGGTCGAAGATGCGCGCACGGATGGAAGAAGCCGCCGACCAGATGCTCGCCCGGCCCGGCCCGGTGCCGACCGCCGTGCTGGAGGAATCGCGCGAATTCCTGCGCTGGGCGGCCGACAACCATTTCACCTTCCTCGGCTACCGCGAGTACAAGGTCGAGAAGCAGGGCAAGGAGGACATGCTGGTGGCCGTCGACGGTTCCGGCCTGGGCCTGCTGCGCGACGAGGATGCCAGCAAGCCGCGTCCGCTGAAGTCGATGGACGCACACCAGCTGCAGAAGTCCGGCGTGCTGGATCCGCTGATCCTGTCGAAGACCAATGCGCGTGCCCGCGTGCACCGCCGCGGCTACATGGACTACATCGGCGTGGTCACGTTCGATGCCAAGGGTCGCCCGCTCTCGGAGAAGCGCTTCATCGGCCTGTTCACGTCGAGCGCCTACAACCGCCGCCCGTGGGAGATCCCGGTGGTGCGCACGCGCTTCGAGCGGGTGATGGAAGGTTCCGGCCTGCCGGCCAGCGGCCACAGCGCGAAGGCGCTCCGCCACATCCTCGAGACGCTGCCGCGCGATGAGCTGTTCCAGTCCAGCGACGCCGAATTGCTCGGCCTCGGCAGCGGCGTGCTCGGCTTGCAGGAGCGCGTGGACAGCAAGCTGTTCATCCGCCGCGACCGCTACGGCCGTTTCTACTCGGTGCTGGTGTTCGTGCCGCGCGAGCGTTTCAACACCGACATGCGCCTGCGCATCGAAAGCATGCTGAAGGAGGCGCTCTCGGCCGACCACATCGAGAGCCACGTGCTGATGGGCGATTCGCCGCTGGCGCAGTTGCACATGATCGTGCGTCCGCGCGGCGATGCCGCGGAGAACGAATTCGACATCGCGGCGCTGGAAAGCGCGCTGGCGGAGATCGTCCGCAACTGGCACGACAACCTCAACGACCTGCTGGTGGCGCGCCACGGTGAAGCCGAAGGCCTGGCGATGGCCAAGCGTTACGGCCGCGCGCTGAGCTCGGCGTACATCGAGCAGGCCAGCCCCGAAGCCGCCGCCGATGACGTGGCGCAGCTGGCCGCGTTGGTCGATGCCGACAGCCTCGGCATCAGCCTGCGCACCGATCCTTCCGCCAGCCATTGCGAAGGCTGCATCGAGGTCAAGCTGTTCCGCCGCGGCGACAGCCTGCCGCTGTCCGAAGTGCTGCCGATGCTCGAGCACATGGGCCTGCAGGTGGTGACCGAGTATCCGTACAGCATCTTTGCCGATGGCGAGGAACTGTCGATCCAGGACCTGGAAGTGCGCGCCGCCGAAGGCGCCGCGCTGACCGACGAAAGCATCGCTTATTTCATCGAGGCCTTCGGCCGGGTGTGGCACGGCGACCTGGAGAACGATGGCTTCAACCGCCTGGTGCTCGGCGCCGGCCTGCGCTGGAAGCAGGTTCAGATGCTGCGCGCCTACTGCAAGTACCTGATGCAGATCGGTGTGCCGTTCTCGCAGTCGTACGTCGAGGCGACGTTCGCGCGCTATCCGTTGCTGGCGCGTTTGATGGTCGAGTATTTCGAGGCCCGCTTCGATCCTTCCACCGGTAAGGAAACCAAGGCGCAGATCGCAGCGGGCGCCGAGGCGTTCGCCGCGCAGATCGACGCGCTTGCCAAGGGGGATGCCGCGGCAGTGGCCGCCATCAAGCCGGTGATCGATGCACGCAGCGCCTCGCGCGAGGCGCAGGGCAAGTCGACCCATGCCGCTTTGCTGGTGTTGCTGGACCGCGTCAAGAGCCTGGACGAGGACCGCATCCTGCGCAGCTTCATCGGCGTCATCGACGCGACGCTGCGCACCAACTATTACATCGACTACGTGGACGGCAAGCGCAAGGATGGCGGCCCGGCCGACTATCTCGCGTTCAAGCTCGACTGCGCGGCGGTGCCGGACCTGCCGAAGCCGCGTCCGTACCGCGAGATCTGGGTCTGCGGCCCGCGCGTGGAAGGCATCCACCTGCGCTATGGCCCGGTGGCCCGTGGTGGCCTGCGCTGGTCCGACCGCCGCGAGGACTTCCGCACCGAAGTGCTGGGCCTGGTGAAGGCGCAGATGGTGAAGAACACGGTGATCGTGCCGGTCGGCAGCAAGGGCGGCTTCTACGCCAAGCGGCTGCCGGACCCGGCGGTCGACCGCGATGCGTGGTTCGCCGAGGGCAAGGCCTGCTACCAGCGTTTCATCAACGGCCTGCTCGACATCACCGACAACCTGTCGACCGAAGGCAAGGTGCTGCCCCCGGGCGGCGTGGTGCGCCATGACGGCGACGACCCGTACCTGGTGGTCGCCGCCGACAAGGGCACGGCCACGTTCTCCGATATCGCCAACGCCATCTCCGCCGCCCACGATTTCTGGCTGGGCGATGCGTTCGCCTCGGGCGGCTCGGTCGGCTACGACCACAAGGGCATGGGCATCACCGCGCGTGGTGCGTGGGAATCGGTCAAGCGCCACTTCCGCGCGCTCGGCCGCGACTGCCAGAAGGAAGACTTCACCTGCGTGGGCATCGGCGACATGTCCGGCGACGTGTTCGGCAACGGCATGATGTTGTCGAAGCACACCCGGCTGGTCGGTGCGTTCGACCATCGCCACATCTTCCTCGACCCGGATCCGGATGCGGCCACCTCGTTCAAGGAACGCCAGCGCCTCTTCAAGCTTCCGCGTTCGTCGTGGGCGGACTACGACGCTAAGCTGATCAGCAAGGGCGGCGGCGTGTTCTCGCGCGCCGAGAAGTCGATCAAGCTCACGCGTGAAGTCAAGGACGTGCTCGGCATCGACGCCGGCGTGGAGGCGCTGAGCCCGACCGACCTGATCTCGGCGATCCTGCGTGCCCCGGTCGACCTGTTGTTCAACGGCGGTATCGGCACCTACGTCAAGTCCAGCCATGAGAGCAATGCCGATGTCGGTGATCGAGCCAACAACGCGCTGCGCGTCAACGGCGGCGAACTGCGGTGCAGGATCGTGGGCGAGGGCGGCAACCTCGGCTTCACCCAGCTGGGCCGCGTCGAGGCGGCGCAGGCGGGCGTGCTGCTCAACACCGACTTCATCGACAACTCGGCGGGCGTGGATACCTCGGACCACGAGGTCAACATCAAGATCCTGCTCAACGGCGAAGTGCAGAAAGGCCGGCTCAAGCTGGCGGACCGCAACAAGCTGCTGGCCTCGATGACCGACGAAGTCGCCGGCCTGGTGCTGAACGACAACTACCGTCAGAACCAGACGCTGTCGCTGATGGAGCGGATGGCGCAGAGCCGGCTCGGTTCCAAGATGCATTTCATCCGCACGCTGGAATCGCTGGGCCTGCTCGACCGCAAGATCGAGGATCTGCCCAGCGACGCCGAAGTCGCCGAGCGCAAGGCCCGCGGCATGGGCCTGACCCGGCCCGAGCTGTCGGTGCTGCTGTCGTACTCCAAACTGGTCGCCTATCCGCAGCTGCTCGAAAGCGACGTGCCGGAAGACCCGTACCTGTCGAAGGAACTGGTGCGCTACTTCCCCGAGCCGCTGCAGGCCAAGTACGCGAAGGCGATGGAAGGCCACCGGCTGAAGCGCGAGATCATCGCCACGGCGGTGACCAACTCCACCATCAACCGGATGGGTTCCACCTTCCTGATGCGCATGCAGGAAGACAGCGGCCGCAGCATCGGCGACATCGCCAAGGCCTATACCATCACCCGCGAAACGCTGGACGCGCGCGACCTGTGGGCGCAGATCGACGCGCTCGACGGCAAGGTGGCGGAGCCGGTGCAGATCGATGCCCTGCAGGTCATCTGGGAAGTCCAGCGCAGCTTCACCCGCTGGCTGCTGTCGCGTCCCGGCGCGATCCCGGGTATCCAGCAGGCGGTCGAGCGCTACCACGACGGCTTCCGCGACATCCGCGCGGGCGAGGGCATCCTGCCCGGTTCGCAGCGCCCGGCCTACGAGGCGGCGCGCAAGGCGTGGCGCGGAAAGGGCGTGCCGGTCGCGTTGGCCGACCAGCTGGCCGCGCTGCCTTACCTCGAACCGAGCCCGAACATCATCGAGCTGGCGCGCGAACGCAAGATGCGTGCGGTGGAGGTGGCGAAGGTCTACTTCCGTCTCGGCGACGCGTTGCGCGAACCGTGGCTCCGCGAGCAGATCGAGGGGTTGAAGGTCGACGGACGCTGGCACGCCGTGGCGCGTGGCGTGCTTCGCGATGAGCTGGCCACGCAGATGCGCAAGCTCACCGAGCAGGTGCTGGCGATGCCCGGCAAGGATGCCGCGGCCAAGGTCACCGCGTGGCTGGAACGCGATGACCCAACGCTGCGCTTCACGCTGGCCATGCTCAACGAGCTGGCCACGCAGAAGACGCTGGACTATCCCACGGTATCCGTGGCGGTGCAGCGTCTGGCGCAGTTGGCCAGCCGCGGCTGAGCCATCCTGCCGCTGCAGTCAGGGAACGGGGCCTTCGCGGCCCCGTTTCCTTTGATGGATGACGGAGTGCCGCGGGCTTCGCGTTATCCTCGGTGCATGACGACGCCCCGGATCGCCTTCCTCGCCAGCCCAGCCGACGACGCCCAGGCTGCGCTTGAAGCCCTCACCGCCGCGCATGGCCAGCATCCGCCGGCCGAGGCGGATGTCCTGGTGGCGCTGGGGGGCGACGGCTTCATGCTGCAGACGCTCCATCGGCACGGGGATCTTGGCAGGCCGGTGTACGGGATGAAGCTGGGCACGGTCGGCTTCCTGATGAACCAGCATCGCGTCGAGGACCTGCTGAACCGCTTGGCTGCCGCGGAACCGGCGGTGCTCAAGCCGTTGGAAATGATCGCCCATACCGAATCGGGCGCGCGCGTCGAGTCGCTGGCCTACAACGAGGTTTCACTTCTGCGGCAGACGCGGCAGGCAGCCCACATCGCCATCGAACTCAATGGCCAGAACCGGCTGGACGAACTGATCTGCGACGGGGTGATGGCGGCCACGCCCGCCGGCAGCACCGCCTACAACTTCTCCGCGGGGGGGCCGATCCTTCCGCTCGGTGCCAACGTGATGGCATTGACCCCGATCGCGCCGTTCCGTCCGCGGCGCTGGCGTGGCGCGGTGCTGAAGGCGGCCACGGAAGTGAGGTTCCGCGTCCTCGACCCCTACAAGCGACCGGTCAGCGCCACCGCCGATTCGCACGAGGTACGCGACGTGCTGGAAGTGACCATCCGCGAGTCCACCCGGCATACGGTGACATTGTTGTTCGACCCCGAACACAACCTCGAGGAACGCATCCTCAGCGAGCAATTCATCGCATAATCCATCGCTCGACCGCCCGGGCGCGGATCACGGACCACCATGGCACAGCGCGCGGACAGGCATCACACGGAAGAGCTGCCGCCCGTGACCCCGGGTTCGCGCGGCTGGCTTGCGGAGACCGCACGCGGGCTGCACGCATGGGGTTGGGGCATCGCGGCGCTGTTGTTCGGGCTGGCGCTGACGGCGTGGATCGGCCATGTGGAATGGGGACGCGAACGCCGTGACCAGGAACGCGCGTTCAAGGAAAGCGCCGACGCCATCGTGTTCGCGCTGCGCAGCGAGTTGCAGGCCTGCGAACTCGTTGTCCGTTCGATGCAGTCGCTCTACCTCGCATCGGAAACGGTCACGCCGGCGGAGTTCGCCTCGGCCTACGAAAACCTTGAAGTGCGCCGGCAGTTGCCGAGCCTGCAGGCGCTGTCATTCGCCGAGCGCACCACGGAAGCGGGAGAAGCCCGTTTCATCGTGCGCCGGGTCGAGCCACGGGTGCCTTCGAACGCGGTGTTGATGGGACTGGACATCAGCAGACAACCCGCCAGTCTGGAAGCCGCGCGGAAATCCCGCGACATCGACCAGATGGTGATGTCGGCACCGTTCCGCCTTGCGCAGGCACCGCAGGGCGCATCGGGCGTCAGTGGCATGGTGGTGCGCCTGCCGGTGTTCGCGCCCGGCGGCGTGCCCGCCACGGTGGAAGAACGGCGCGCACGCATCCGCGGAACCCTCGGCGCTTCCTTCATGGTCGAGAAATTGGCCCGGGATGCGCTCGAGGACGCCATCGGCAACCGCATGCAGGCCGGCCTGTACGACGTGACCGACGGCGCGCACATCCCGCTCTATCGCAGCCGCAGCATCCCGCCCGAGCTGAACGCGCTGCGTGATTCACGCGAGATCAGCTTTGGCCAGCGCACCTGGCGGCTCGAACTGGTCAGTGCTGTCACCGACAGCGGCATGCCGGCCTGGCTGCGCATCACCCTGATCGGAGGCTTGTGCAGCTGGTTGTTCGGCGCGCTGGCCTGGTCGGTGGCGGGCACGCGACGGCACGCGATCGAACTGGCGCAGCGAGTGGGCGACCGCTACCGGGCCAGCGAAGAGCGCTTCCGCCATCTCAACGAACTCCTCCCGACATTCGTCATTGTGTTCGACCGTGATACCGGCGCCGTGACCTACGCCAACCAGGCGGCGCGACAGCGACTGGGCATTCCGGAAAGCGGCGCACCGTTCTCCGCGCTGGTGCCGGATCGTGTGGTGGATCGCCTGGCCCAGGCGGGCCCGGACCAGCAGATCGCCAGTGAAGTGCAGATGCGCTCGATGTCAGGGGGCGATTTCTGGGCCAGCATCGTCGCCAGCCAGATCGAACTGGACGGACGGCGGAAGTGGTTGATGGTGGCCACCGATGTCTCCGAACAACGGCGCTTGACCGAACGCCTCAGTTACGAGGCCAGCCATGACGCATTGACGCGCCTGCCGAACCGCCAGGAATTCGAGTCGCGCCTGCACCGCACGCTGATGTCGCCGGACCCGAGCCTGAAGGCGTTGCTGTTCATCGACCTCGACCAGTTCAAGCTGATCAACGACACCTCCGGTCACATGGCGGGCGACCAATTGCTGGTGCAGTTGGCCATGACGATGCAGGAACAGCTGCGCGACCACGACGTGTTGGCGCGGCTGGGCGGCGACGAGTTCGGGGTACTGCTCGACGGCGTGGCCGACCTGGAGGAGGCGATGCGCATCGCCGAGAACCTCCGGCTGGCCATCGACGGCTACGTGTTCGTCTGGGACCAGCGCAGCTACATCACCAGCGCCAGTATCGGCGGCACGCTGTTCCGCGCCCGCAGCGCACCGCTCAAGGAATTGCTGGCCCAGGTCGACACGGCCTGCTACACGGCGAAGGACGCCGGCCGCAACCGCGTGCATTTCTATTCCGACGACGATGCCGCCTCGCAGACACGGCGCGGCGAGATGGACTGGGTCAACAGGATCCGCTGGGCGCTGGAGGAATCCCGCCTGGTGCTGGCCTACCAGGAACTGGAAGCACTTCCGCATGCCAAGACCGGGGATGTGCGCATTGAGCTCCTGCTGCGCCTGTCGGACGAAGAGGGGAGACTGGTGCTGCCGGGCGCCTTCCTGCCGGCCGCCGAACGCTACGGGTTGATGCCGCGCATCGACCGATAGGTGATCGACACCGTGCTGGCCAACTTCGACCACATCCATCCTTCCGGCACAGGATTGAAGCTGTGCTCGATCAACCTGTCCGCGGCCAGCCTCGATGACGACGATCTCATCGACTTCATCCTCGCGGCCATCGAGCGCCACCAGGTGGATCCGCGCCGGATCATGTTCGAGATCACCGAGACGGTCGCGGTACGCGACCTCGGCCGGGCCTCGCGGCTGATCTCATGCCTGCGCGCGTCCGGGTGCCGCATCGCGCTGGACGATTTCGGCGCGGGCATGTCGTCGTTCGGTTACCTCAAGAACCTCGGCATCGACACCATCAAGATCGATGGCGCCTTCGTGCTGGACATCGAGCACGATGCGGTCTCGCATTCGATCGTCCGCGCGATCACCGAGATCGGACACCAGCACGGTCTGGACGTGGTGGCGGAATGGGTGGGCAATCCCGCCCAGGTGAAGGTGTTGACGGGGCTCGGCGTGGACTACGTGCAGGGTTTCGGCATCCACCGTCCGCAACTGGCGCGGCTTGCCCAGTTCCAGCGCTGAGTCGCAGACCACGCGACGATCCACGTGCATGATGTCGCCATGGACACCGACATCCATCCCACGCTGGTCGTAGCGATCACCGCCCGCGCGCTGTTCGACATGGAGGACAGCCACGACCTGTTCGAGCGCGAAGGCGTGGCCGCCTTCAGCGCCTACCAGCGTGACCGCGAGGACGACCCGCTGGCCCCGGGCATCGCCTTCCCGCTGGTGCGCAAGCTGCTGGCGCTGAACACCGGCACCGCCGCCGAGGCGCCGCGCGTCGAGGTGATCCTGCTCTCGCGCAACTCAGCCGACACCGGCCTGCGCATCTTCAACTCCATCCAGCACCATGGCCTGGACATCCGCCGCGCGACGTTCACCTCGGGTGCGCCGGTCTGGCCCTATATCCGGCCATTCGGCGCCCAGCTGTTCCTGTCCGCGAATCCGGAATCGGTGCGCAGGGCGCTCGAGGCCGGCGTCGGCGCCGCGACCATCCTGCCCGAGGGCGCGGCGGAATCCCGCCACGACCAGCTGCGGATCGCCTTCGACGGCGACGCGGTGCTGTTCGGCGACGAAAGCGAGCGCGTCTCGCGGGAGCAGGGGCTGGAGGCGTTCGGCATCCACGAGCGCGAACGTGCCCACGAGCCGCTTTCGGGCGGGCCGTTCCGCGGCTTCCTGCAGGCCCTGCACGACCTGCAGCAGGCCTTTCCGGCAGGCGATGCGGCGCCGATCCGCACGGCGCTGGTGACCGCGCGTTCCGCGCCGGCGCATGAACGCGTCATCCGCACGCTGCGCGACTGGGATGTCCGGCTCGACGAGGCACTGTTCCTGGGCGGGCGCGACAAGGGCGCGTTCCTCGAAGCCTTCGGTGCCGACATCTTCTTCGACGATTCGCTGCACAACATCGATTCGGCGCGCCGGCACGTTGCGGCCGGCCACGTGCCGCATGGCGTGGCGAACGACGGCCCGGAGCGCCCCTGACCGCTTACGGATTGGGCGTGGGCGGAAGCCGGATGTCGGTCAGCCGCCAACGCAGGCCCTGGCGTTCGAACACGAAACCGACCGGCTGGCCGTCGGCGCTGTCCACCGTGGCAACGAAGCGTGAAGGCGACTCGAAGCGCTTGCGGGCGTTCTCCAGCGGATCGTAGGCGAGCGGAGCCGCGGTCATGCTTCCGCCGGGTTCCACGTTGCCTTTCGCCCGCTGCACCAGCGCGTGTCCCTGCAGCAGCACGGCGATCCCCGCCGGGGAAACCATCGCATCGACCACGGAATCGGACAGCATGCCGGCGACGCCGGAAGCCGTCCCGCCGGCCGCCGCCGCGCCGAAGCGCCGGCCGATCTCGCGGGCGATGCGGTCCTCCAGCTGTGCGCGGAGGTTGGCACGCAGGGCGGGATAGTCGACGTGGCGCTCCAGCTTCGACACATCGCGCGTGTCCATGGCCTGCTGGATGCCGCGGATGGCAAGGAACGGACCGGCCGCGATCCAGCCGGCAAGCAGCAGCACGATGACGATGGCGAGCGCGGTCAGGCGTTTGGCGGTCTTGGACATGTCAGAACTCGAGGTCGAGGGCAGCGCACAGATAATCGACGAAGGGCGCGAGGCGGACCATATCGGCTTCGATGACCTTCTGCAGGCCCGTGCCGGTCATGGCGGCATCGTCCAGCGGCCGTACCAGCGCGAAATTGCGATGGCGCAGGTCGTCCAGGTGCACGAAGTCGGCCGGATAACCCGGCGGTGGCCGCACCAGCATCTCGGTCGATGCGAGATCGA
>JAANMY010003840.1_pt1 | contig 12001 bp, 9 predicted proteins | sample 7279691 | NCBI WGS metagenome assembly JAANMY01 (sample SAMN14094543, study PRJNA606508) | bioreactor metagenome | isolation source: A lab-scale SPAN reactor treating ammonium-rich wastewater day 388 | place: Ireland: Galway | collected 2018-02-07
ATGAGCAGGAGCGCTTTTAGGAGCCCGGCGCGTCCGCGACAAGTGATACGAGCCCATACTGCCGATTCTGCGGACAGGAGCGCGCCTTGAGCCTTTCGGAAAACCTGCTGCGGCCGATCCAGGCCTTCCGGCCGGCCTATCTGCCGCTGATCATGGTTTATTTCGCCTATGGCGCGCTCGGCCTGATCGACGTCACGCGCGACATGTGGATCAAGGAAAGGCTGACGCTCACTCCCTCCGAGCTGGCCGGCATCGGCGTGTGGTTGACGCTGCCCTGGACCGTGAAGATGGTGTTCGGGGAACTGGTCGACAGCGTGCCGCTGTTCGGCTCGCAGCGCCGCTCCTACATCCTGCTCGGCGCCACCTCGACCGCCTGCGGCCTCGTCACGCTCGCCGGAGCCGCCGGAGGCTGGCTCGACTTCCTGCGCGTAGACCAGCTTTACGTGCTCGGCGCGCTCCTGATCGTGGTCGGTACGGTCATACAGGACGTGGTGGCCGACGCGATGTCGACCGAAGTCGTCAGACGCACCGATGCGGCCAGCGCGGCGCGGCCGGAGGACGAGGTGCGCGCGGAACTCGGCATGGTCCAGGTGCTGGGACGGCTGTCGCTGTCGGGCGGGATTCTCGCGGTCGCCGGCCTGTCGGGATGGCTGGCGAGCTTCCTGCCGCGGGAGACGGTGTTCCTGCTCGGCCTCCTGATCCCCGCGCTGTCGGTCACCGGCGTCCTTCTGATCAGGTCGGAGACGCAGGAACGGCGTCCGATCGAGTGGCGTATCCTGGGCGGCGGACTGGCCTTCGGCGCCACGGTCGTCGCGCTTGCGCTCGGCGGCGTTCCCTACGCGCAGGAGATCATCTTCATCGTCTCGATGACGGTGATCTGCACGATGCTCGTCTATGTCACGCGCGACATCGATATCGCCAGCCGCCGCGCCATCCTGTTCGCAACCATCATCATCTTCGCGTTCCGGGCGACGCCCGCGGTCGGCGACGGCTATTTCTGGTGGACGCTCGACGTGCTGAAATTCGACGAGGCGTTCTACGGCACGCTGCGCCAGACCGGCGCCTTCCTCGCGCTCGTTGCCACCTGGCTGTTCGCCAAGCAACTGACGGAATATTCCGTCGCCAAGACGCTGTTCTGGATCGCGGTCGCCGGATCGCTGCTGTCGCTGCCGAGCGTCGGGCTTTATTTCGGCCTGCACGAATGGACGGAGCAGATGTTCGGGTTCGGGGCGCGCTCGATCGCGCTGATCGACGCGGCGACGGCGTCGCCCTTCGCCCAGCTCAGCATGATCCCGCTGCTGACGCTGATCGCCTTCTATGCGCCCGCCGGCCATCGCGCCACCTGGTTCGCGCTGATGGCCTCGCTGATGAACATGGCGCTGGTCGCCGGCCAGTTGCAGACCAAATATCTTAACCAGATTTTCGAAGTCGGGCGCGGTCAGTATGCGGAACTGGGCCTGCTGCTGATCGCGGCCTCGGTGCTGGCCTTCGCCATCCCGGTCGTCACCATTGCCCTGCTCGGCCGCAAGGTGTGACCGGCGGGGTGCTTGAAACCGGCCGAGAAAATAGACAATTCTTGGGCCGCAAAGGAGATCGTCCGTGGCGTCCCACGATATTCCGATCGGCGCAACGCAGGTCACGCTCGCGCAACTGAGCGAGCGGTCGCGCGAGATTTTCCGGCAGATCGTCGAGAGCTATCTGGCGACCGGCGAGCCCGTGGGCTCGCGCAATATCGCGCGCATGCTGCAGGTCTCGCTGTCGCCGGCCTCGGTCCGCAACGTGATGTCGGACCTCGAACAGCTCGGGCTGATCTACGCGCCCCATACCTCGGCCGGCCGGCTGCCGACCGAGATCGGGCTGCGCTTCTTCGTCGATGCGCTGATGGAGGTCGGCAATCTCAACGAGAACGAGCGCCGCGCCATCGAGGCGCAGGTCGCGGCTTCCGGCACCTCCATCGAGAATGTTTTGACGCAGGCGTCCGGCATGCTGTCGGGGCTCACGCGCTCGGCCGGCGTCGTGCTCTCGGCCAAGATGAACCTGCGGCTGAAGCATGTCGAGTTTGTCCGGCTCGAGCCCGAGCGCGCGCTGGTCGTGCTCGTCGCCGAGGACGGAACGGTCGAGAACCGGATCCTGAGCGTGCCGGCCGGGCTGCCGACCTCCGCTTTGTCGGAGGCGACGAATTTCCTCAATGCGCGCATCCGCGGCCGCACGCTCGCCGAGGCGCGCGCCGAACTGGAGACCGCGCTCGAAGCGCACCGCGCCGAGATCGACCAGCTCACGCAGAAGATCGTTGCGGCCGGGCTCGCGAGCTGGTCGGGCGGCGGCGAGGACCGCAAGCTGATCGTGCGCGGCCAGGCCCACCTGCTGGAGGACCTCAAGGCGCTGGACGACCTGGAAAAGGTGCGCCTGCTGTTCGACGATCTGGAAACCCGCCGCGAGGTGATCGATCTGCTCGGCCGCGCCGAGCGCGCCGAGGGCGTGCGCATCTTCATCGGCTCGGAGAACAAGCTGTTCTCGCTGTCGGGCTCCTCGACCATCGTCGCGCCGTACCGGGACGGCAGCGGCCGCATCGTCGGGGTGCTGGGCGTGATCGGCCCGACCCGCCTCAATTATGCGCGGATCATCCCCATGGTTGATTACACCGCCAAGGTGGTCAGCAGGCTGCTGTCGAGTTGACGCTTCGGCTTGATTTTTCCCGCCTTCATCCTGATATGCGGGTCATCCGACCCACGATCTGACGGAATGTGCGACTGATGACGGAGACTGACGGAGCGCCGGCGGCATCTCGATCGGAGGTCGAACCGGCCGCCACGGAAACCGAAGCGACCACGACCGCGACCGCCAACACGGAGGCCGAACTGGCCGCAGCCCGGCAGGAAGCGGCCGAGTTCAAGGACAAGGTGCTGCGGACCCTGGCCGAAATGGAGAACCTGCGTCGCCGTACCGAGCGCGAGGTGGCGGATGCGCGCACCTACGGAATTTCCTCGTTTGCGCGCGATCTGCTCGGCGTCGCCGACAATATCCGCCGCGCGCTTGAGGCGGTCGGCGAGGACGTGCGCACGGGCGCCGATGCCGGCGTCAAGGCGCTGATCGAGGGCGTCGAGCTCACCGAACGCGACCTGCTCAATACGCTCGCCAAGAACGGCATCCACCGTTTCGAGCCGACCGGCGAAAAGTTCAATCCGAATTTCCATCAGGCGATGTACGAAGTGCCGGACGAGAACGTTCCGGCCGGGCACGTGGCGCAGGTGATGCAGGCCGGCTACCGGATCGGCGAACGGGTCTTGCGTCCCGCGCTTGTCGGCGTTTCCCGCGGGGCGCCGAGATCCGCGCCGCAGGCCGACGCTGCGCCGGCCGGTCAGCGCGATCCGTCCTGAGCGTTCAGCGGAATTCCAGACCGTCGCGGATGCGCCGGAAGCGGGCGAAGGAGTCCGTCCACTGGTCGTTCGGCGAAAGCCCGACCAGGCGCACGATATGTCCGCCGCCGAACCGCACCCATTGAACGACCGTCACCGCCGTCCCGGTCTTGGCGTCCTTGCCGGAGAGGCGGATTTCGTGCGCCGGCAGGCCGGCGATCCGCAGCGGCTCGGAAAACGTCATCTGCACGTCCTTCAGGCCGGGCAGGTTGGTGAGAAGTTGCTGCGAGAAACGCGGCCGGTCGGGCGCCTCCACCGGCGCGACCGGCGCGATCGAGACGAGAATTTGCGGCTGGCTCAGCGTTTCGGACAGCGACTGCTCCGCGTCGGTCAAGAGGACCGCGCGGCCGACCGAGACCGGGCGCGCGAACTTGAACGCGCCGGTTTCGGCGACGCGGAACGGCAGCGACGAGAGCACCTCGTCGTTGGGCACGTCGCCGCGCAGGCTCAGCGAGGCAAGGATCTCGCGCACCCTGGCATCCGGATAATCCGCGGCCGCATCCTTGGGCACGATCGCGGTGACCATCGCGGCGAAGTCGTAATTGCTGTTCCAGGTGACCAGGATCCATTTGCGCGACGGCGCGTCGTTGACCGTCTGGTCGCCGCTGATCATGTGCGCGGCGCCGCTCTTGGTCAGCAGAACCTCGCGCTTGATCTCGCTGACGCCGGGCATCGAGCGGCCGCTTTCGCGCATGCTCTTGAGCGTGTCGGGATAGGCGTGCGCCGGCAGTTCGGCGAACAGGAAAACGACCTTGCGGCCGGCATCCTCGAAGCCGGGAAATGCGCGGCTCGGCGTCATGCCCGCCGCCGGCACAAGCCCGATGCGCGATGCCGTCGGGAATATCGCGTCGGCGCCGGACGCCGGCTGTGCGCACAGGGCGAACAGGATTGCGAGAATGCCGATCGGACGATGTGACAAATGGCGGTCCTTGAAATGACGGTTGCGATGCGGCCCAATGGCGGCGTCGGGGCGCCGTGCCGGGCTCCGGCAGTCGTGATCCCCGGTCGGCCCTGACCTAAGAAGTCCGGCCTTGCGCCGTCAAGACACGAATTAAGTCACAACGGCCGTACCGGGATTGCCGATGCTCGACACGTTCATTGCCGCGCTCGACTGGCTGGGCATCACGGTGTTCGCGGTCACCGGCGCGCTCGTCGCCTCGCGCAAGCAGATGGACGTCGTGGGCTTCGCGCTGCTTGCGACCGTCACCGGGGTCGGCGGCGGAACGGTGCGCGACCTGTGTCTCGGCCTCGTACCGGTCTTCTGGGTCGAGCAGCCGGCTTATGTCGCGGCCTGCGTCGCCGTCGCCGTGGTGGTGTTTTTCACCGCGCATATTCCGGAATCGCGCTACCGCCTGCTGCTGTGGCTCGATGCCGCCGGGCTCTCCTTTTTCTGCATCGTCGGTGCCGAACGCGCGCTCGATGCCGGCACGGGGCCGGCCGTCGCGATCATGATGGGGATCGTGACGGCGACGATCGGCGGCGTCATCCGCGACGTTCTCGGCGGGGAAATCCCGGTCGTCCTGCGCAAGGAGATTTACGTCACCGCCGCGCTCGCGGGCGGGCTCGCCTTTGTCGGCCTCGTCGTCGCCGGCGTGCCGCAATTGCCCGCGGCTGCGACCGGCTTTGCCGTCTGCTTTGTCGTGCGCGGCGCGGCACTGCTGCGCGGCTGGTCGCTGCCGGTCTATCGCCCGCGGCCCGGCCGCGATCCGGGCGACCTCGGCCTCTGAACGGCCGGTTCCTCAGCGTTAAACGAACCTAAACCCCGATCGGGCCAAGTGGAGGCTCTTCGACGGGCAGCAGAGGGTCGTGGCCGCCATGAGCAGCACCGCGAGCAGCATTGCCTCGCCGGCTCCCCCGCGCGCGGTGCCGTTCGCCGCGTGCTTCGGGCTCGCCCTGGCGGCGGTGACCGTGATGCTCCTCGTCCAGCACTGGACGAATACCGGCCGCACTCTCCTCGATACCGATGATGCGATGCGCCTCGTGCAGATGCGCGACTGGCTCGCCGGCCGCGGCTGGTTCGATCTGCACCAGCCGCGCGTGGCGCCGCCGTTCGGTTTCGATTCGCAATGGTCGCGCCTCATCGATGCCGGGCTCGCCGGACTCTACGGCCTGTTCGGGCTGTTCGCATCGCAGGAGATCGCCGAACGCCTGATGCGCGCGACCTGGCCGCTGCTCTGGTTGTGGCCCGCATTCGCCGGCATGACCGCGATCGCCTGGCGCATCGGCGGACGCGAGGCCGCGCTGTTCGCGCTCCTGATGGCGGCGGCCGGCATTCCGGCCTACCAGCAATTCATGCCCGGCCGCATCGATCATCACAACGTGCAGATCGCGCTCGCACTGTTGACCGCGGCCGCGACGGTCTGGTCGGACCGCGAGACATGGTGCGGAGCGGCGGCGGGCGCGCTGACCGGTCTTGCGCTCGCGGTCGGCTACGAGAGCCTGCCGTATCTTGTGTGCTGCGGCGCCCTGCTGGCGATGCGCTTCGTGGTCGATGCAAAAGCCGATGCGGCGTTGCGCGCCTATGCCGCCGCGCTGTTCGTCTCCACGCTGTGTGCGTTTGCTGTGACGGTCGGGCCCGATCGATGGTTGCATCCGCATTGCGATTCGATCGCGATCAACGCGGTCTCGGCGATCGCGTTTGTCGGCGCCGTGCTGCTCCTTCCCTCCGGATCGCATCCGGCGCGGCGCGCGGCGAAAGCCGGCCTCGCCGGGATCGGGGCGATCGCGATTTTCCTGGCATGGCAGCCGGCCTGCCGGGCCGGACCGTTCGCGATGGTCGATCCGGGCCTGTGGCCGATCTGGCTTGCGGATGTGCGCGAGATGCGTCCGCTGTTTGCGGTCCTGCAGGTCAGTCCCCTGACGGCAGCGGGCTTTGCGACATTCCCCGCGGCAGCAACGGGGGCGACCCTCTGGCTTCTCGGCGTCAGGAAATATCAGACCGATTTCGGCTTCCTCGCCGCCGCCTGCGTCTTTCTGTTCGCGGCCGCGGTGACGGTCATCGCCATCCGCGGATATTCCTATGCCATCTGGTTCGGCATGCCGCTGATGGCCGTGTTCGCGCCGCACGTACTCGCGAGGCTGAAACTCAGGGCAGGACCCGCATGCCTCGCTGTCGCGCTTGCGATGACGCCGCTCGTGCTCACGTCGGGAGCCATCGGGCTCACGCTCGCGCTGGGCCTGCACGACCGCGAGGACTTCTCGCGGCCGGAAAGCCGTGCGTGCTTCCAGTCGGACAACTATGTCGCCCTCGCGGCGCTGCCGCCGGGCCTGATCGCGACCGATGTGAGTTTCGGGCCGTTCGTGCTCGCGCTGACGCCGCACGCGGTCATGTCGGCGCCCTATCACTGGGAATCGAAGGGCATGATTGCCGCGCATCGGATGCTGTCGTCCCCGCCCGGGCAGGCGCGGGACATCCTGCGCGACTGGAAGGTGAATTACGTCGTCACCTGCGGCCCGCGTCCTCCGGTCGGCCTCACGCCGCGGGAGCGGGAGGAGAGCCTCTGGGGTGCGCTCCAATCAGGGCGCGTCCCCGCTTGGCTCGATGCCGTCGCATCGGGCGGGCCGTTCCAGGTTTATCGGGTCCGGCCGTGACCGGCCCGATGCAATCGTCACGATCCGGCTAACGCCGCGTTAGCCATTCGTTTCTAGGATCGGGCCTTTGCAGCGTGATGGCATGCATGAGCGCAAACGAGCTTGTCGACGGGCGCTATTATCAGGTCGCCGCTCCGAGGTCGCTCGGCGAGCGGCTCGTGATCGCCGCGCGTGACCGGATCCTCGACGACTTCATGCGCCTTTGCCGGCCGCGGCCGGACGACACGGTGATCGATATCGGCGTGTCGGACGTCGTCAACGACGCTGCCAACGTGATGGCGCGCCGATACCCGCATCGCCGGAACATCACCGCCGTCGGGCTGGGCGAGGGATCGCATTTCCGGGCCGCCTTCCCGGACATTGCCTACCGCCGGATCGAGGCCAACCGCCCGCTGCCGTTTCCCGACAGGCAGTTCGACTTCGCCGTCTCCAATGCCGTGCTCGAGCATGTCGGCAGCCGCGACCATCAGGCCGTGTTCGTGCGGGAGATGACGCGCGTCGCGCGCAAGGTCTTCATCTCGGTGCCGAATCGCTATTTCCCGGTCGAGCACCACACCGCCATTCCGTTCCTGCATTATTGGGACGCAAGCTTCGCCTTTGCGTGCGACCAACTCGGCAAGTCCGAATGGACGCGCGCGGAAAACCTGATCCTGATGACCAGGGACAGGCTCGCGGCGCTGGTCCCGGCGGGCGCGCGCATCGGCTATACCGGGCTGCGGCTCGGCTCGCTCAGCTCGAACCTGTTCGCAGCCTTCTGACCCCGGCGACCGCGCACGGCGCGATTGACCCGCATTCCCGCCGCGATTAATGACGAGGGAGGGGTCCGGTCGGACGGCCGGGGAGGGCGAAAATCATGATCGGCGGCCGCCGGACGTGGCGCGGGTTGATCCTGGCGTTGCTGGTCGGTCCGTTCGTGTTCGCGGCCCAATCCGCGCCGGCGCAGGACGGGCTCTGGCAGCGCGACAAGCTTACCGGCGACTGGGGCGGGACGCGCAGCGCGCTTGAGGCGCGCGGCATCGTGGTCGGCATCGCCTATATCGGCGAGACCTTCACGGTCCCCCATGGCGGCCTCCGCTCGGGCTCCGCCTATGTCGGCCGCGCCGAGGGCGTGATCAATACCGATCTCGAAAAGCTTGTCGGCTGGAAGGGCGCGTCGACGCATGTGCGTGCCTTCCAGTTTCACAATGCCGGACGGCTCACCAACGATCTGGTTGGCGCGCATGCCGACCCGAGCAACATCGACGCGCTCGCGACGACGCGGCTCTACACCGCGTGGTTCCAGCAGAATTTCTACAACGACGCGGTTTCGGTGCGCGCCGGCATGCTCGCCGCCGACGACGAATTCTTCACCAGCACGACGGCGGGCGGCCTGATCAACAACACGTTCGGGTGGGCGACGCCGTTCAGCGCCAACATCAGAAGCGGCGGCCCGGCCTCGCCCTTCACGGCACCGGGCGTGCGCCTCGCGCTCAAGCCGACGAACGAAATCGCCTTCCTTGCCGCCGTGATGGGCGGCGATCCGGCGGGGCGTAATTGCACCGAAGACGATCCGCAGCTCTGCAACCGCCACGGCACGAAGTTCCGGCCGGCCGGCGGGGCGCTGTGGATGGGGGAGCTGCAGTACGTCGTCAATCAGGGCGAGCAGGCGGCCGGGCTTGCCGCCGCCTACAAGATCGGGGTCTGGTACGCGACCGACCGCTACGCGGACCAGCGCTTCGGCGTCGATCCGGCGACCGGGGCGATCCTCTCCCTTGCGACCGATCCGGCCCCGGAACCGCTGTTTCACGAGCGCAACTGGGGACTCTACGGCGTGATCGACCAGATGCTCTGGCGCGCGGGCGAACGCAGCGCCAGCGTGTTCGTGCGCGCAGGAATGGCGCCGTCCGACCGCAACACCGTCGCCTAGTATGTCGACGGCGGCATCGGCTTCAAGGGCCCCTTTGCCGGCCGCCCGAACGACCTCTTGACGCTGGGCTTCGCCCATTCCCGGCTGAGCGGCCGGCTCGCCGATCTCGACCGCGACACCCTGGCGCTGAACGGCCCGCCTTATCCGATCCGCTCGGCGGAGACCGTATTCGAGGCGAGCTACAGCGTCCAGCTTGCCCCCTGGTGGACCGTGCAGCCGGACGTCCAGTACATCGTCCGCCCGGGCGGCAACGTCCCCCATCCCGACACGGACGAGCCGGTACGCAACGCGTTCATCGTGGGCGTGCGCAGCTCCGTGAATTTCTGATCGGCCTGCGGCCGGCCGGGCGCTGCGGGCGACAGGGGCCGGACACGGGAGGGTTGGCTTAACCATCGGTCCCCGACCGGGTCCCGGCCTGCGCGAAAACCTTGCGGGGCCTTGGGGCCCTCCTATATGAGCCCTGATGCCGCAGGGGGCCTGCGGGATCGTCCATCGCGGGGGGTCGGCAGGATCGCGCCGTCATGGCGACGGAAGCGATCGACCCGGGTGCCGTAATCGGATCCGGCCGATCTGCCTGAAAGAAAGGATTGCACAAATGGCGAAGGTCATCGGTATCGACCTGGGCACCACCAATTCCTGCGTCGCCGTCATGGACGGCAAGACGCCCAAGGTGATCGAGAATGCGGAGGGCATGCGGACGACGCCCTCGATTGTCGCCTTCACCGACGACGGCGAACGCCTCGTCGGCCAGCCGGCGAAGCGTCAGGCGGTCACCAATCCGGAAAAGACCATCTTCGCGGTCAAGCGCCTGATCGGGCGCCGCTACGACGACCCGACCGTCGAGAAGGACAAGAAGCTCGTCCCCTACAAGATTTCCAAGGCCGGCAACGGCGACGCCTGGGTCGAGGCCAGCGGCCAGACCTATTCGCCGTCGCAGATTTCCGCGTTCATCCTGCAGAAGATGAAGGAGACCGCGGAAGCCCATCTCGGCACCAAGGTCGAGCAGGCCGTCATCACCGTTCCCGCCTATTTCAACGACGCCCAGCGCCAGGCGACCAAGGACGCCGGCAAGATCGCCGGGCTCGAAGTGCTGCGCATCATCAACGAGCCGACGGCGGCCGCGCTCGCCTACGGTCTCGACAAGCAGAAGCAGGGCACCATCGCCGTCTACGACCTCGGCGGCGGCACGTTCGACATTTCGATCCTCGAAATCGGCGACGGCGTGTTCGAGGTGAAGTCCACGAACGGTGACACGTTCCTGGGCGGCGAGGACTTCGACATGCGGCTGGTCGGCTATCTCGCCGACGAATTCCAGAAGGAGCAGGGCATCGATCTGCGCAAGGACAAGCTCGCCTTGCAGCGCCTGAAGGAAGCCGCCGAGAAGGCCAAGATCGAGCTGTCCTCGACCACGCAGACCGAGATCAACCTACCCTTCATCACCGCCGATGCCTCGGGTCCGAAGCATCTGACCATGAAGCTCACGCGCGCCAAGTTCGAGGCGCTGGTGGACGATCTCGTCCAGCGCACCATCGAGCCGTGTCGGCTCGCGCTGAAGGATGCCGGCCTGTCGGCGGCGGAAATCCACGAAGTGGTCCTTGTCGGCGGCATGACCCGCATGCCGAAGGTGCAGGAGGTCGTGAAGCAGTTCTTCGGCAAGGAGCCGCACAAGGGCGTCAACCCGGACGAGGTTGTCGCGATCGGAGCGGCCATCCAGGCCGGCGTGCTGCAGGGTGACGTCAAGGACGTGCTCTTGCTCGACGTGACCCCGCTCTCGCTCGGCATCGAGACGCTCGGCGGCGTGTTCACCCGCCTGATCGACCGCAACACCACGATCCCGACCAAGAAGTCGCAGGTGTTCTCCACGGCCGACGACAACCAGAACGCCGTGACCATCCGCGTCTTCCAGGGCGAGCGCGAGATGGCAGCCGACAACAAGCTGCTCGGCCAGTTCGACCTTGTCGGCATCCCGCCGGCGCCGCGCGGCGTGCCGCAGATCGAGGTCACGTTCGACATCGACGCCAACGGCATCGTTAACGTGTCGGCGAAGGACAAAGGCACCGGCAAGGAGCAGCAGATCCGCATCCAGGCATCCGGCGGCCTGTCCGAAGCCGATATCGAGAAGATGGTCAAGGACGCCGAGTCGCACGCCGAAGAGGACAAGAAGCGCAAGGCCGAGGTGGAAGCCAAGAACCACGCCGAGGCCCTCGTGCATTCGACCGAGAAGGCGCTCTCCGAGCACGGCTCCAAGGTCGGCGAGGCCGACCGCAAGGCGATCGAGAACGCGCTCGCCGACCTGAAAGAAGCGCTCAAGGGTGACGACGCGACCGCGATCCAGGCCAAGACCAACACGTTGGCGCAGGCGTCGATGAAGCTCGGCGAGGCGATGTACAAGCAGAGCCAGGAAGGCGGCGGCAGCGGCCCCGGCGACGCCGGCGGCAAGAAGGACGACGATGTCGTCGACGCGGAGTTCACCGAAGTCGACGACGACAAGAAGAAGTCGGCTTAACATTAAATTTCACCTCCCCCGCAAGCGGGGGAGGTCGACCGCGAAGCGGTCGGGAGGGGGCTCTTGCAGACTCTCGCGACACACAATTCAACCCCCTCCCTCACCCTCCCCCGCAAGCGGGGGAGGGGACAGGCTGCGGGCGCTGCATGCTTTTTCGTTCAAGGCATGTAACGTATGTCCAAGCGCTGCTATTACGAAACGCTCGGCGTGTCGCGGACCGTGACGGACGGCGAGTTGAAGACTGCCTATCGCAAGCTTGCGATGCAGTGGCATCCCGACCGCAATCCCGGCGACAAGGACAGCGAGCACAAGTTCAAGGAAATCAACGAAGCCTATGACGTCCTCAAGGACGGCGACAAGCGCGCGGCCTATGACCGGTTCGGTCACGCGGCTTTCGAGAATGGCGGCGGCGGGGCTGGCGCGCACGGCTTCGGTTCGGATTTTGCGTCCGCGTTCGCCGATATTTTCGAGGGCGTGTTCGGTATGGCCGGCGCGCGCGGCGCGGCGCGTTCGGGGCGCGAGCGCGGGGCGGACCTGCGCTATAATATGGAAATTTCGCTCGAGGACGCCTATCGCGGCAAG
>JAANMY010003848.1_pt1 | contig 11978 bp, 8 predicted proteins | sample 7279691 | NCBI WGS metagenome assembly JAANMY01 (sample SAMN14094543, study PRJNA606508) | bioreactor metagenome | isolation source: A lab-scale SPAN reactor treating ammonium-rich wastewater day 388 | place: Ireland: Galway | collected 2018-02-07
GCCGCGCGATGGCCATCTCCACGTCCTTCGGCGCGGTCTGCATCAGATCCGCCAGCTCGTCAATGACCACCACGATGTAGGGGAAACGGTCGGGGACCTCCGCCGGTTCGGCACCGGCGGCCGACACGGCGGGCGATTCCTCCTCCTCCTCCTCGGGCTTGGCCAACTTCTCCGGCAGGTCGAGTTCCTCGATCACGGGATCGGCCTTCGGGCGACGGTTGAACGCCGTGATGTTCCTCACGCCCACCTTCGCCATCAGGTCATAGCGCTTCTCCATCTCGTTGATGACCCAGCGAAGCGCCACCAGCACCTTCTTCGGTTCCGTCACCACCGGCACGATCAGGTGCGGCAGCCCATTGTACACCTGCAACTCCACCACCTTGGGGTCCACCAGGAGAATCCTCAGGTCCGCCGGGCTGAACCGCATCAGCAGGCTCAGGAGCATGCAGTTGATGCAAACCGACTTGCCCGATCCCGTGCTGCCCCCGATCAGAACGTGCGGCATCTCCGACATGTCCGGGACCAGCGACGACCCGTACACGTCCTTGCCCAGCGCCAGCGGGATCCGCGCCTCGCTGTTGGCCCAGGCTCCCGTTTCCAGCAAGTCGCGCAGGCTGATCGGCACCTTGCTGGCGTTCGGGAGATCCACCGCCACGCTGTCCTTGCCGGGCACCGGCGCCAAGATGTTGATGCTCTCCGCCTTCATCGCCCGCGCGATGTCCCGGTCCAGGCTCAGGATGCGATCCACGCGTACCCCCGGCGCGGGATACAGCTCGTATCGGGTGATCGTCGCGCCCCGCGTGATGTCGCCCTTCTCCACCGAGATCCCGAACTGGTGCAGCGTCTGGACCAGCACGTCCTGCTTGGCCGCCAACTCCTCGGTGGTCGCCACCACGCGCTTCGAGGGGTCGGACCGCTCCAGCAGCGACAGTGGCGGGACCCGATAATTCTCGAAGGAGGGGGCCGGTGGCGCCGGGGCCGACGGCCCGGCCTCCGCCGCCGCCTTCGCTTTGGCCACCGGAGCCTTTTTCCGCTCCGCCCCCGTCGTGCCAGAGGACCCCGTCCCCGCGCCGCTGGCCACCGCCGGCTCGTCCGCGGGAACCCCCGCCGCATCGATGATCTTCGGCTCCGGGCGCAGCACCCGCCGGATCGGCGGCGCCTCCGAAGCCTCCACATCCGCCTTCCCTCGTATCCCCTCCCCGATTTCCGCCACCCCCGCGCCACCACCCGCCTTCTTGATCTGTTTCTCCAACTGCCGCTTCTCGCGCTCCAATTGCTTCCGCTGCAACTCCAGCTTTTTCTGCGCGTCGGCGCGCGCCATCTGCCACCGGTAAATCATCTCGAGGATCCACGGCCCCGCATCGCGGATCATCTTCAACGGCCGGATCCTCAGCAGCAGGATCAGCGCGGTGAAATATATCGTCACCAGCACCAGCGGCGCCCCGACCGGCCCTAGGAATCGCCCCAGCAGCATCCGGTTCAGCGCCTCGCCCACCACGCCGCCCGGGCTCTCCAGCTCCTTGGCCGCCGCCCAGCCCCCCAGCATTCCCTCCGCCCAGTCCGCCAAACCCGCCGCCGCGAGAACCATCACCAGACCCAAAATCAAAAATCGGATCAGCCCAAAGCCCCTCGTCCAAAATGCCAGCGCCCCCCCGACCGCCGCCAGCAGCGGCAGCAGATAGGCCGCCGCCCCGCATCCCATGAACGCCACCCAAGCGGCGTGCAACCCCACCGGACCCACCCAATTCGTCGTCGGGTTCGGCGGTTCCTTGATAAACGACACCTCCCAAGGCGAATAGGAGAATTGGCTCAGGAGCAGCAGCGCCGCCAGGGCAAAGAGCACCAGCCCCGCCACCTCGGTGGCGGGCGTCTCCTTCGACCTGACGGCACGGCTCCCCATCAAACGCTCAGTCTATGGCACTTTCGCCCGCGGTTCAATCGCGCCTTGCGGGCCATTTGGCAAATTCTCGGCCCCGCGCCATAATGCCCCATGGCCACGCCAACTATCGTCCAGAGAGCCCCGTTCGTCATCCAGGAAGCCGCCGGCACCAAATGGTGGTGCGCCTGCGGGATGTCGCAGACCCAGCCGTACTGCGACGGGGCACACAAGGGCTCCGGAATCGCCCCCCTCAAGGTCGAGGTCGCCCAGCCGGGCACCGTCGCCTGGTGCGGCTGCAAGCACTCGAAAAACGGCGCCTTCTGCGACGGCTCGCATCGGACCGTCTGACCTGAAACTTCAAAGTTCGGATCGGGTCGAGCGCACGGAGAATCCTCTGTCGCGCGGATGGCCCGTGAGGCAGACATTCCTGTCTGCCCCCGCTGGCCCAGCTCCGCCGAGGCAGGCGACCTGCCCGCCTCTGGTGGGGGAATGCCTGCGTCACGGGGAGAAGTTTCCCCATGAATCATCCGGCGCGCCCGCCGCCAGATGCTGCCGCACGGCCCCAGCGACTGATTCCTCTTTTCGCTTTCGCCCGGCGCGCCAGCCGATAGACTGGCGCACCCAAATGCAAGACATTGACATGCCCCCGGTGAACGCGTGGCTCCGCGCGCTCCACCCCTATGAGACCGGCAAGCCGATCGACGAGACGGCGCGGGAACTCGGGCTCGACCCCGCCCGCATCGTCAAGCTCGCCTCGAACGAAAACCCCATCGGCCCCTCCCCGCTGGCCCTCGCCGCGATGCGCGAGCAGGCCGCCCAGGCCCACCTCTACCCCGACGGCGGCGGCTACCACCTCCGCAAGGCGATCGCCGCCGCCAATGACGTGGCCATGGAAAACGTCGTGCTCGGCAACGGTTCCAACGAGATCATCGAGTTGCTCGGCCACTGCTTTCTCAGCCCCGGCGCCGAGACGGTCGCCGCCGAACACGCCTTCGTCGTCTACCGGCTGATGTCGGAGCTGTTTGGCGCCCGCTGCGTCGAGGTGCCCGACCCCGGGCTGCGCCACGACCTCCGCGCCATGCTCCGCGCCATCACCCCAGCCACCCGCCTCGTCTTCGTCGCCAACCCCAATAACCCCACCGGCACCCGGCTCGCGCAGGAGGAACTCGACGACTTCATGGATCGTCTCCCCAACCATGCGGTGGCCGTCTTCGACGAGGCGTACTACGAGTTCATGGGGGATCCGCCCGATTGCCTCGCCTACGTCCGCGAGGGCCGCAACGCCGTCGTCATGCGCACCTTCTCCAAGAGCCAGGGCCTCGCCGGCCTGCGCATCGGCTACGGCATCATGCCCGAGCGCATCTCCCAGTGGCTCGGGCGGGCCCGCCAGCCGTTCAACGCCAACGCGATGGCCCAGGCCGCCGCCCTGGCCGCCATCGCCGACACCGAACACCAGCGCCGCACCCGCGAGATCGTCGACCAGGGCCGCCAGCGCCTCGAGGCCACCCTCGCCGCCGCCGGCATCGAGTTCGTCCCCTCCTCGGCCAATTTTGTCCTGCTGCGCGTCGGCCGGGGCAGGCAGGTCTTCGACGCCCTCCTCCGCCAAGGCGTGATCGTCCGCCCCATGGACAGCTATAAATTGCCCGACTGGATCCGCGTGTCCATCGGCACCCCGCCCCAGATGGATCGCTTCCTCGAGGCGCTGGCCCATGTGCTCAACCGACCGGGGCTAGCGCCAACGGTGTCAGCCGCACAGGGCGCCTGACCGTGAAGCCGGGATCGCCAGCCGATACCGTGGCGGTCGTGGGCCCCGGCCTGATCGGCGGCTCTCTCGCGATGGCCCTCGGCCCGAACGCCCGCAGCCTCCGCGTCTGGGCGCGACGGCCCGAGGTGCTGGACGAGCTCCGGCAACGTTGCCCCACCGCCCACCCCTCGGCCGATCTCGCGGAAACCGTCGCCGGTGCCGACCTCGTCATCCTGTGCACCCCCGTCGGCACCATGCCCGACCTCGCCGGGCGCCTCCTCCCCCACCTCAAGCCGGGCGCCATCGTCACCGACGTCGGCAGCGTCAAGGCCCCCGTGGTTTCAAGGCTCGAACCCATCATCTGCCCCGTCGCCCATTTCGTGGGCAGCCACCCCATGGCGGGAGGCGACCAGACCGGAATCCGCCATTCTAGGGCAAACCTCTTCCAGGACGCCGCCTGCATCATCACCCCGACGCCCCGCACCCACCCCACCGCCCTCGCCCGCGTCTCCGCCCCCTGGGAAACCCTCGGTTGCCGCCTCTTCTACCTCCCCCCCGACGCCCATGACCACGCGGTCGCCCTCATCAGCCATCTCCCACACCTCCTCGCCGCCACCCTCGTCCAGACCGTCGCGCGCACCAACCCCGCCGCCCTCGACCTCGCCGGCCCAGGCTTCCGCGACTCCACACGTATCGCCATGGGCTCCGCCCCCATGTGGGACGAGATCCTCCGCGAGAATGTCGACGCCATCGGCGATGCCATACGGGCCTTGCTGTCGGAACTGGATGCTGTACAAACCGCCCTCTCCCAAGGGGAGGGTCTCGCCGCGTTCCTAGAGGGCGCGCGGGCCGCCCGCCTCGGGCTAGCCGGTCGCCAGAACCCAGACGGCCCGCCGATCGGCTAGGGAACAGAAACGCAAGGAGGAGCCAGCGACATGAGCGAGATCCGCGTCAGGCGCATCCGGAGGATCGCCGCCCGCATCCGCGTGCCCGGCGACAAGAGCATGTCGCACCGGGCCGTGATCCTCGCGGGCCTCGCCAAGGGCGCCTCCCGGATCACCGGATTCCCCGGTGGTGATGACTGCACCCGCACCGTCCGCGCCATGCAGGCCCTCGGCGCAGAGATTGAGACCGACGACGGCGCCTCCCTCGATATCACCGGCACCGGGGGCGATTGCCGCCAGGTGCTCGAGACGATCGATTGCGGCAACTCGGGCACCGCCATGCGCCTGCTCGCGGGCGTCCTCGCCGGCCAACCCTTCGCATCAAGGCTCTCGGGCGACGTCTCCCTCACCGCCCGCCCCATGGATCGCATCATCAAGCCGCTCGGCGAAATGGGCGCACTCGTCAAATGCGAGAATGGCAACGATCGGGCACCACTCCTCATCCAGGCCAGCCGCCTCAAGCCCATGCAATATCGCTCCCCCGTCGCGAGCGCCCAGGTGAAATCCTGCATCCTGCTCGCCGGCATGTTCGCCGAGGGGGCCACCTCGGTCACCGAGCCGCACCAGTCCCGCGACCACACCGAACGCATGATGCGGCACTTCATGCTGCCGGTCCGCACCCAGGGCCTCACCACCCACATCCAGGGCCTCAGCACCCCCACCGGGCGAGACTTCCACGTGCCGGGCGACTTCTCATCCGCCGCCTTCTGGATCGCCGCCGCCGCCGCCCTCCCCGGCTCCCGCCTCATCGTCGAGAATATCGGCCTAAACCCCACACGCACGGGACTCATGGCCGTCCTCCTCCGCATGGGCGCCAGGCTCCGCGAGACCATCGACTCCACCGATGCCATCGAACCCTACGGCACCATCGAGGTGCGCGGCGCGCCCCTGCACGGCACCGTCATCGATGGCGCCCTCGTCGCCAACGTTATCGACGAGATCCCCCTCATCGCCATCCTCGGCGCCATCGCCGGAGGCACCACCGTCATCAGGGATGCCGCCGAACTCCGCCTCAAGGAAACCGACCGCATCGCCGCCATCGCCACGAACCTCGCCGCATTCGGCGTGCCCATCGACGAGACCCACGACGGGCTCGTCATCCAGGGCGGCTCCCCACTCCACGGCACCACGGTCGATAGCTTTGGCGACCACCGCATCGCCATGGCCTTCGCCATCCTCGGCCTCCTCTGCGCCGGCGAGACCCGCGTCACCAACACCGACTGCATCCGCACCTCCTATCCCGATTTTCTATGGCAGCTGGCCCACCTCTCCAAAAAACTCCTCCAGAAAGGTCGCCTCACGTGAATCCCGTGATCGCCATCGATGGCCCCTCCGCCTCCGGCAAAAGCACCGTGGCCCGCCGCGTCGCCGCCCGCCTCGGGTTCACCTACGTGGATACCGGGGCCATGTACCGCGCCGTGACATGGCGCCTCCTCCACGAGGGCATCGACCCGGCCAACGCCGACGCCGTGGCCGACTTTGCGCGTCGCATGGACTTCCGCACCATCATCCACGAGGGGGCCACCCGCCTCGAGTGCAACGGGCCCGTCAGCGCCGATGACCTGCGCTCCCCGGAGGTCTCTTCCGCCGTCGCCCTCGTCGCGCGCAGCCCCGCGGTCCGAGAGCGGCTCGTCGCCGAACAGCGCGGCCTCGGGCCGCGCGCCCCGCTCGTCATGGAGGGCCGCGACATCGGCTCGGTCGTCTTCCCGGACACCCCGCACAAGTTCTACCTCGACGCCTCCCCCGAGGTCCGCGCCTCCCGCCGCCAGCTCCAGGGCGAGCGCGACGCCATCGATCGCCGCGACGACATCGACCGCAGCCGCTCCGTCGCCCCCCTGCGCATCGCCGACGACGCTCGCGTCATCGACTCCTCGTCCCTCGCGATCGACGAGGTGGTCGATCGCGTGATCGCCCTCGCCTCCGCCGCGGGACTCGGACCCATCCCCCCATCCCGATGAGCCACGACAACACCGGCCCAGACGCGGCACACCGCTTCTCCCCCCTCTGGTATGCCTTCGGCCACGCCGCGTTCGGGCTGGTCTACCGCACCGCCTTCCACCTCAAGGTCCACGGGCGGGAAAATATCCCGCCCGGCGCCGGCTTCCTCATCGCCTCCAACCACGAGAGCTACCTCGATCCCCCGCTCATCGGTGTCTCGTTTCCCTACCCTATCCATTACTTCGCCCGGAGCACCCTCTTCGATAACCGCATCCTCGGGTTCCTCCTGCCCAGGGTGAACGTCCTCCCCATCGTCCAGGACAGGCCCGATGTCCGCGGCATCCGCGCCGCCATCCGCACCATCCAGGCCGGCAGGCCCCTCGTCGTCTTTCCCGAGGGCGCCCGCAGCGTCGACGGCACCCTGCAGCCAGGCCAACCCGGCGTCGGGCTCTTCGTCGCCAAGGCCAACGCCCCCGTCCTGCCAGTCCGGATCCGCGGCGCACACGCCGCCTGGCCGCGCGGCTCCTCCCGTATCCGCCCACTCCCCGTCAGCCTCACCATCGGACGCCTCCTCGAACCGCCAAAACCCGCCCCCGGCCTCCGCGGCCAAGATGCCTACCAATCCATCTCGGACCAGATCATGGCCGCGATCGCCGCGCTTTGACCATCCGATGTTGCCATGCGCCCCAGCCTCTGGTAACCTGATCCGGGCTGGGCGACAGCAAGTTGCAAGGCAGACTGCCACCCCAGCCCCACAACAACGCAGGTGGTGCCCCGCATGGAACCCTCGCCGATGGACTCCCAGCTATACCTCTCCCAGATCGACCTGATGATGGAGGGCCTCGACGAGGCCAAGAAGCTCGTCCTCAAAGGCGACATCGCCGCCGCCACCGATTGGCTAGGCGCCCACCTCCGCGGCCGTCTCCGCACCTTCCGCCCCATGGCGTGGCGCCACATCGACCCGGAAGATTCTCTCAAGCGGGCCGCCCTCCTCCTCGAGGGTAAGGTCGCCCTGCTCAACGCCCCCCCCGCAGAGATCGGCCGCCCCGTCAACTGGCTCGCCCGCGCCGACACCGACACCGAGTGGACCCAGCGCCTCGCCTCCCAGGAATGGCTCGCCCCGCTGGTCCACGCCTTCGAGCAGACCGGCGATGACCGATACGCCTCCCGCTGGCTCGAGATCGTCGAGGATTTCCTGGACCACCACGACTACGGCTGCGACGCCATCGAGTTTGTCCCCGCCCGGCCCATGGTCCTCGCCGACTCGATGCCCGAACCCAACGGCGAGGGATTCTACCGGCTGCCCGACGGCCGCCGATCCACCCGCGGTTCCTGGGTCGCCCCCGTCTGCGCCAGGCGCGCCAGAAGTTGGCTCCTCGGCCTCTCCCGCATCGGCGGTTCCACCCTCATCGGTACCCCAAAACTCTTCCGCGTGCTCTCCTCCCTCGTCGGAGAGCACGCCCAGGTCCTCGTCAATAACCCCCGCGAAGAGTCGCCCTCCGATTTCGCCATCGGCGCCGCCGCCCTGCTCGAGATCGCCGTCCTCCTGCCGGAGTTCGCCTCGTCGAACGCCGCCTTCGCCGTCGCCATCGAGCGCCTCGGCCACGCCACCCGTCGCCACATGTTCCCCGACGGCAGCGACGTCGAGCAATCCTTCGCCGACAACGCCGGGCTCGTCTCCCTCATCAAGGGCATCCTCGAGATCTTCGGCGATGCCCCCCGCTCCCGCCGCGCCCCGCTCCAGGACGCCGCCCGGCGCCGCATCCGCTTCCTCGCCTACGCCTCCACCCCGATGCGCCACATGGCCCGCATCGGACACACCTGGCACGTCGATCTCGAATCCCTCCTGCGCGAATGGACGGACTTTTTCGAACTCGAGGACGTCCGGTTCATCGCCACCTCGGGCAAAGAGGGCGCCGAACCCCCCTCCAGCTCCGCCGCCATGCCCTTCGGCGGGTATTTCGCCATGCGCAGCGACTGGGAGAAAGACGCCCACTTCCTGCTCCTCAAGACCAGCGACTTTGGCGCCGGCCACATGCACGAGGATTGCCTCAGCCTGACCGTCACCGCGGGCGGCCGCGACCTCCTCGTCGATTCGGGTCACTACAGCCTCAACGAGACCAATGAGCGCGACCGCCTCATGAATGGCTACGCCGTCTCCAGCCACGCCCATAACACGCTCATCATCGACGGTCTCGGACAATGCCGCACTGGCATGCGCGAGGCCGGCCAGGCCCCCGACCTCCGCGCCGCCGAGGCCACCCCGCTCCAGAGTCGCTACCTCCGCGGGCAGTTCTTCGAATTCGCCGAGGGCGAATACAGCGATGGCTACGGCGCCGGCGGCAACGTCCAGGCCCGCCACCGGCGCCGCGTCCTGTGGCTCCGCGGCCGCGGCTGGATCGTCTTCGACACCCTCCGCATCAAGGGGGAGCACGACTATTCCCTCCTCTGGCACCTCGGGCCCGATTTCCTCGAAAAGGACGTCGTCGCCAGCGAGGAGTTCATGTCCGTCTGGACCGAGTCCCCGGGACAGAACCTCGCCCTCCATTTCCTCGGCGGCGCACCCGTCCGCATCGACCTCTTCCGCGGCCAGGAATCCCCGCCGCGCGGCTGGTGCTTCCGCGCCTATGGCGAGCGCGTCCCGAAAACCGATGTCCACGTCGGTTGGCGCGGCGAGGACAACCAGATCATCGCCACCTTCATCCAGCCCTACAGCCCCGAGAGCCGCCTGGCCGGACCCGTGCACGCATCGGTCGGCCCCGACGGAGACACCCTCGGATTCCAGATCGATTTCGAGGATGGCATCACCTTTGAGGGGATCGCCGCGATCGGCCCCAACACACTTTCCGTCGCCGGACTCTCCGGGACGGCGGAACTCGTCATCACCGCCCGCCTCAAGGACGAGCCCACCTGCGTCGGCATCATCGGCGCCGAGGGATTCCCCCTGGGCAAGCGCGTCGCCAACGGGGACGTCGAGGCCAGGCACAAGCCGGGCGGCGATTGGGAATCCCGGGAGTTCGACGCCATGTTCGCCCTGGGCGGGGGACCCTCCTCCCCCGTGGAGTCCCTCAGGGCCCGGTGAAGACGATGTCCAGCCGCATCGGCAGGGTCCCCTCCCGGTGCGCCAGCTCCACCACCGACTTCTGCCAGTCCGCGTAAGCCCGGAGTTCGTTGCTCCTCGCAAAGGCCAGATCCCGCTGCAACTGCGCCACCACGAAAGTCGTCGATGCGCCCGCGTTGAGCTTCTCCTGCTCCGCCATCAGCGACTCGTACGCAAACTGCCGCGCCTCGCGCGCCGCATCCACCTTCTTCTGGTTGGCGAGCACCGCCTGCGCCGCATTGTCCACCTCCACGATGATATCCTGCTCCAGCTGCTTGACCGCCAGCACGGCCCGCTCCTCCTCCAGTTCCGCCCGCCGCTTCTTGCCGCGCTCCTGGCTCATGCCCAGCGGGATCGTGACGGCCACCCCGACCGACCAGACCCGGTCGTATGCGTCCACCGTCGTCTCGTAGGACTCGTCCAGCGAATCCTCCAGCCCCAGCAGCGAATAGCCCCCAAACGCATTCACGTAGGGCAACAGCGCGTTCTTCGCCCTGCGAAGGCGGATGCCCGCCTGCTCCAGCCGCTTCCGCCGCTCCGTCAGGTCGGGACGATACTCCAGCGCGTGCACCACATTCAGGACGGGATCCGCGAACGAGGGCACGGGCGGCAACTCGCTCGGCAACAATCGGGTCTGGAGGTACGGCCCCATGTCCCGGAACATCAGCCGCTTCAGGTCGTTCTCGGCCTCGCGATGGGCACGCTCCGCCTCGATCACGTTCTGCGTCTGATTCGCCACCTCGGTCCTCGCCTGGGACACGTCCAGGGGCGACATCACGCCGATCTCCAACCGATCCTCGTTGTCTTTGAGCAGCTGCGAGGCCAGGTCCAGCGCCTCCTGCCTCGCCTTCAGGTTATCCTTGCGGAACATCAGCTCCACGTAGGCGTTCAGCACGTCCGCCACCGTCCGGCTCACCTGATACTGAAACTCCGCGTCGGCCGCCTCCACGCCCTTGCGCGCGATCCGGATGTCCGCCATCTGCACCCCGAACCCTGCGTCCCGCAGCAGCGGCTGGCTCAGCGTGATCCCGAAGTCCGTGCTCCACCGGCTCTGGAAGTTCGCCCCGATACCCTCCCGGTTGTTCGCCCCAGAAAAAATGTTGTACGACAAACCCGTGGGCAGCACCCCGTCCAGGGAGCCCTCGTATCGCGTGTACTCGTTCTCGTCCGAGCGCCGGCCGCCGGGTATCCGGTCCGCCGGGAAAATAGGCGAGGTCGCGTCCTCCCATTCGGCCGACATGTCCCACGACGGCTCGAAACGCCCCCGGGCCGTCATCCAATCGGCCCGCTCCAGCTGGGGGGCGATCCGGTCGACGGTGAGTTCCAGATTCTGTTCCAGCGCCCGGGCGATGCAGTCCTTCGGGCCGACCGTCATCACCGGCGTCCCCCAACCCCCCACATTGGTCTGCCCGCGCAGGGTCGCGCCCGTCGCCAGGGCCACCACGATCACGGCTCTGAAGAGGACGCGCGCCATCGAGCCTCCCTGTCTAAACGCCCCGCCCGAAATTGCCAGCCAGTTCCCGCATCCATCCCGCCAGCGCGACCTTGAGGTCCTCGATCCCCTCCCCGCGCTCCGCCGATATCGGGATCACCCGGCAGCGGTGCCGGCGGCGGAACGCCTTCAGCCGCGCGCCGGCCTCCGGGAGATCCATCTTGTTCGCCAGCACGAGAAAAGCCTTCTCCGCCATCCCCCGCCCGTGCTGCTTGAGCTCCTGCCGCAATTGCCGGAAATCCTCGCCCGGATCGCGCCCCTCCGAACCCGCCATGTCCAAAACGAACAGCAGCACGCGGCAGCGCTCGATGTGCCGGAGAAACTCGTGCCCGAGGCCGACGCCCCGGAACGCCCCCTCCACCAGCCCCGGCACGTCCGCCACGGTATACCGCTGCCACGTCTCCGCCATCTGCACGATCCCCAGATGCGGCTCCAGCGTCGTGAAAGGATACGCCGCCACTCGCGGCCGCGCCGCGGAAATCGCCCGCAGCAACGTCGACTTCCCCGCGTTCGGAAAACCCACCAGCCCGAAATCCGCGATCGTCTTCAGCTCCAGAAAAAACCGCCCCGACTGACCTTCCTCGCCCGGCTCGCACTCCGTGGGCGCCCGATTCGTCGCCGACTTGAATTGGGCGTTGCCGCGCCCCCCACGGCCACCCCGGCAAAGCACGAAACGCGCCCCGTCCTCCACCAGATCCTGCACCACCGGAAGCCCATCGCGCTCCGGATCCGGGCGGCCGCCCCCCGCCACCGCGCTCACCCCCTCGACAGGGTCGGGCAACCGATATACCACCGTGCCAGGAGGCACCTTCACCACCACCGCCACCGCCCTCCGCCCGTGCTTCCCGCTCCCCTGCCCGTTAGCCCCCCGCTTGCCCTTC
>JAANMY010003851.1_pt1 | contig 11969 bp, 11 predicted proteins | sample 7279691 | NCBI WGS metagenome assembly JAANMY01 (sample SAMN14094543, study PRJNA606508) | bioreactor metagenome | isolation source: A lab-scale SPAN reactor treating ammonium-rich wastewater day 388 | place: Ireland: Galway | collected 2018-02-07
GCCCGGGGCGATATGGCCCGCGCGGTCCAGTTGGCCGCGGCACAGAAGGTCGGTCATGGCGCAGACATGCGCTGCCGTCGCGCCCAGCCCGGCGCTGTGCCAATGGCCTGTGCTGTCTTGCGTGGCGCGGATCTGCTGTTCCAGCCGCCGCACCGGCTGGCCGGGGCCGCGCTGGATGTCGAGGGCGATCAGCACGCGGTCGTCCTCGATCAGCGGCAGGCCGTTCATCAGCAGGCTGCGCAGCAGGTGGCGGTTGCGGGCGAGGCCCAGATCCTCCATCAGCAGGCGAATGTAATCGAGATGCCCGGGATAGCGCAGGGTCTTGAACACCAGCGCGCCGATCTGCCCCTCGGCGCGGGCGACCAGATCGTCGAGGCTGCCCGCCGTGGTGAAACTCTCGAAGGTCTCGCTGCCCAGTTGCACGGTCTCGGCCTCGGTCAGTGGCGGCAGGTCGGTGGCGCGGCCGTCGCGGATCGCCCGGCAGGGGTTGGTGTATTCGACCAGCAGCCCGTCCACGCCCCACAGATTGCCATAGCCCAGCCGGTTGGTGCGCCGCGCAGGCAGCACGCCGACATGCGCGGTGATGCTGCCCAGCGGGCCCAGATCGCGCAGGTGATCGGCCACCAGCGCGGTGACATAGCCGGGCGCCAGCCCGCAGCCCGGGGCAAAGCCCTGCGCCGCGCCTTCGGCAATGGTGGCGATGGCGGCCGAGGAGGCGGGGTTTTCGGTGACGTCGAGGTAATGGCAGCCCCAGCGCCGCGCCATGCGGGCAATGTCGGCGGTGCCCGCCCAGACCTCGCCCGCCATGATGACCGCATCGGTGCCCTGCAACAGCCGCCCCATGTCGGCGACCGAGGCGCCGGTGCGATGCGCCACGGCGGCCCGGGGGGCGGTGCCGTCGGGGTCGGGCGAAACCAGCAGCGTTTCCACCGAGGGATCGCCCGCCAGCACCCCGGCAATCGCCTGCGCCATTCGCCCCGCGCCGTAGACCAGCACCCGCATCGCGCCGCCCCTCAGCCGTGAAAGCGCGACAGGAAGGCGCGCAGCCGTTCCGAACGCGGGTTGCGCAGGATGTCGGCGGGCGAGCCCTGCTCGGCGATCAACCCGCTTTCCATGAAGATCACCCGGCTGGCGACATCGGCGGCAAAGCCCATCTCATGCGTGACCAGCACCATGGTCATGCCCTTGTCGGCCAGCCCGCGGATCACCGTCAGCACCTCGCCCACCAATTCGGGGTCCAGCGCCGATGTCACCTCGTCGAGCAGCAGCATGGTTGGCCGCATGGCCAGCGCACGGGCGATGGCGACGCGCTGTTTCTGGCCGCCCGACAGATGCGAGGGATAGGCGTCGCGCTTGTCGGCGAGCCCGACCTGCGCCAGCAGATCGACGGCATAACCCTCGGCGACGGCGCGGTTTTCCTTGTTCACGACGATGGGGCCGCGGGTGACGTTTTCCAGCACCGTCAGATGCGGGAACAGGTTGAAATGCTGGAACACCATGCCGACCTTGCGGCGCAGTTCGCCCATGCCGATCTGACCCTTGCCGGTGCGAAAGCGCCGCGCCACGGGCTGGCCGCAATAGGTGATGGTGCCGCCGCTGGGGATTTCCAGCATGTTCATGCAGCGGATCAGCGTGGATTTCCCCGAACCCGAGGGGCCGATCACGCCCAGCACCTCGCCCGGGGCGACGCTGAGGTCGATGCCCTTGAGGACTTCGAGCTTGCCGTAGGCCTTGCGCAGGCCGCTGAGTTCCATCACCGGGCCGGTTGTCTGGGGGGCGGGGGTCTGGGTGTCGGGGGTGGCTATCTGCATGGCGGCCTCGGTCAATCGCTGCGCCGCATGCGGCGTTCAAAATGGTCCGCGATCTGGGTCAGCGGGAAGAGCATGGCGAAATAGAGCAGGGCGGTGAGGGTATAGGCCTCGAGCGGGCGGTAGGTCTCGCTGTTGACCATGGCGGTCATGTAGGTGAGTTCCGCCACCGAGATCGCATAGAGCAGCGAGGTGTTCTTGACCTGAATCACCGACTGGTTGATGAAGGCGGGCAGCATTTTCTTGAAGGCCTGCGGCAGGATGATGTTCACCATCGTCTGCACGCCCGACATGCCCACCGCCTGCGCCGCCTCGGTCTGGCCCTTGTCCACCGCCAGAATGCCGCCGCGGAAGATTTCGGCATAGAACGAGCCGACATAGAGTGACAGCATCATCAGCCCGGCCGTGGTGTTCGAGATGGTGAAGCCCAGGAGCATCGGCAGCGCGTAATAGGCCCAGAGGATCTGCACCAGCAACGGCGTGCAGCGGAACAATTCCTGATAGCTGCGCGCGAAAAGCCGCAGGGCCCAAAAGCGCGACAGGCGGGCGAAACAGGCGGCCAGCCCGACGACCGAGCCGATGGCGATCGAACCGACGGTAAAGAGGAAGGTCTTCCAGACTCCGGTAAGGAACAGGTCGAAAGACAGCAAGACCGTGTAGAAATCCCAATCGTACATGCGAGGGGCCTTTGGCGGGGGTCAAGGAGAGGGCCGGGCGCGTGGCCCGGCCCTGCGCGGCTCAGCCGTTGAAGTCGAAGCCCGGGGGCAGTTCGTCGAGCGTGACACCAAAGGGCGCCAGACCGTTGACGATCCAGGTCTGGTTGTTGCCCATGCGGCGGTTATAGTTCGCCCAGGCCGAGACGAAGGCCTGGAACACCGCATCGGCGTTGTGGTTCATGCCAATGACCGAGGGCGACGACAGCCGCGGTTCGGGCACATAGACCATGCCGATCGCCGGGTTGCGCTCGCGCATCACCATGCCGTTCAGGATGGTGTTGATGATCGCATCGGCGCGGCCGGTGGCGACGGCGATCACCGCCTCGTCACGGGTGGCAAAGCGCAGGATATTGGCGTTGGGCAGGTATTGGCGGGCGATATTGTCCTGTGCCGAGCCGGTATCGACGGCGATGGTCACATCGGGGTTGTTGAGATCGGCCCAGGTGGCATTGGCCAGCGCCTCGTTCGGCGAGATGATGACGAAGCTGTTGTAATAGGTGGGTTCGGAAAAGGCGACCGACAGCGCCCGAGTCGGCAGCGCGGTCAGGGCAAAGGCCAGATCGACGCGGCCCGATTGCACGTCGAGGATCGAGTTGGCCCAGCTCGATTCGACCATCTCCAGTTCGACGCCCAGCACGCTGGCCATGTCGGCGGCCATTTCGACGACAAAGCCGGTCCATTCGCCGGTGCGGATGTCGCGGACGAAATAGGGGGCTTCGGTCGGAATGCCGGCGACGCGCAGCACGCCGCGTTCGCGGATTTCATCGACGGTGCTTTGCGCGGCCGCCGCCTGGCCCAGCGTCAGCGCCGTTGCCGCCGCCGCGAGGCCCGTCATCACTTTGTTCAGTATCGACACGTCTTTCCCTCCGGGTTGGGCCGCGCCCTTTGCGGGAATGCGGCTTCTCATTGTTGCCGACACCGGCTGGCGATGGCGGTCCGGTACAGAGCAACCGCTTTCCGGGCGCCGTTCAATACAAGATTGCCCCGGCGATATGCAAAAGGAATTGGATGTCGGGGGCGGAATGCAGGCCCGCTTCCAAAAATTGATCGTCAGTTCAGGGGGGCAATGCAAATTGATTTGCAGGTTCGCGCTGTTATTTTGCATCGAAGGCGGGGCGGGCTGCGGCTAGCGTTGTTCTGGCGCGGCAGTGGGGCCGCGGGGCAGGGGGCGTCGCCGTGAACGCAGAATACGATGTGGCCGTGCTGGGGGCGGGGGTGGTCGGCGCCTCGTGTGCCTGGCATTTGGCGCAGCGCGGCGCCCGGGTGGTGGTGATCGACGCCACCGGTCCGGCGGCGGCGGCCTCGGGTGCGTCGGACGGGGCGGTTTCGGTCGCGTCGAAAAAGCCGGGGGTTCTGGCCCGTCTGGCGACCGAATCGCTGCTCTATACCCGGGCGCTGGCGCAGGGTGGGCCGCTGTCGGGCCATTTTCACGCCCGTCCGTCCTGGTATTTCGGCACTTCCGAGCCCGAGCTGGCGGCGCTGGATGCGCTGATCGCCAAGCTCGACGGGCTGGACGGGCCGGTGCGCAGCGACCGCGACGGTGGCGCCGGGCTGCTGGCGGGCACCGGCGCCGTGGTGCGCCGTCTGGTCGAGATCCGCGGCGAGGGGCACATGACCGGCTTTTCCGCCACCCGCGCCTATCTGTCGGATGCGCGCATCGCCCGGCTCTGGCCCGCGCCGGTCGCCGGGATCGAGCCCGATGCGCAGGGCGTCACGCTGCGGCTGGCGGGCGGGCAGAGCCTGCGCGCCGGGCGCGTCGTGGCGGCGCTGGGGGTGGCGACGCCGCGCTTTTTCCCCGACCTGCCGGTGCGCCCGCTGGCCGGGCAGTTGATCGTCACCGACCGCGCGCCGCTGGGGGCGCTGGACGGGGCGCTGACCGCCGCCTCGTATCTGATCGCCAAGACCGCCGATCCCGCGCGTCTGCCCGAGCCGCCGGTGGTGATCGATCCGCTGAGCACCGGGCAGATGCTGATCGGCTCCAGCCGGGTGGATCACGGCGATGCCGCGCGGATGGATTTCGACACGATCCTGCGGCTGGTGCGCCGGGCGGCGGCCGTCTGGCCCGCGCTGGCGCAGCGGCGGATGATTCGCGCCTTTGTCGGCGTGCGGGCGGCGGTGGCCGACGGGTTGCCGATTGTCGGGCCGATGCCGGGCGCCGGGCGGATACTCATGGCCACCGGGTTCGAAGGTGACGGCATCTGCCTGTCGTCGCTGATTGGCCGCGAGGTGGCGGCGATGGTGCTGGGCGAGGCGCCGACGGCCGGGCTGGCCCGCGATCTGGCGGCGCTGGCGCCCGAGCGGTTTCAGCCCTTGCCCCGGCGGGAGGCTATCCGATGAGCGCGGTGTTTCACTGGCAGGGGGCTGCGGTCGCTTTTCGCCCCGGCGAAAGCGTCGGTTCGGCGCTGGCGCGGGCGGGGTTCCGCGATCTGGGCGCCAGCCCGGTCGGCGGTGCGCAGGCGCTGTTTTGCGGCATCGGGCAATGCCAGTCCTGTCTGGTGCTGATCGACGGCCAGCCGACCGAGGCCTGTCTGGCCCGGGCCGTCGCCGGGGCGCAGGTGCAACCGCTGGAGGCGCGCGATGTCTGACGGGCGGGTGATTGTCGTCGGTGCGGGGCCTGCCGGGATGGCGGCGGCGCTGGAGCTGGCGCGGGCCGGGCTGGGGGTGCTGGTGGTCGATCAGGCAGCGGCGCCGGGCGGGGCGGTGCACCGCGCCGCGCTGCCGGGGGTGCGCGGCATCGGCTGGCCCGGGCACCGGCGCCGCTGGGCGGCGCTGCGGGCCGCGGTGCTGGCGCAGCCGCTGATCGAGATCGCCTGCGACACAAGGTTCGGCGGGGTCGATGCCCGGGGCGCGGTGCTGCTGACCGGGGCGATGGCGCGGCTGCTGCATCCGCGCGGGGTGATTCTGGCGCTGGGAGCGCGCGAGCGGGTGCTGCCGCGCCCGGGCTGGACGCTGCCCGGGGTGCTGACCGCCGGGGCGATCCAGTCGGGGCTGAAAACGCTGGGCGAGGCGCCGCAGGGCCGGGTGTTGCTGGCCGGGTCGGGGCCGTTGCTGCTGGCGGTCGGTGCCGAACTGGCGGCGCTGCGGCGTGCGCCGGTGGCGATCATCGAGGCGGCGCGACCGGGCGGGCTGGCGGCCCTGGGCCTGCCGATGGGTTATATGGCCGAGGCAGCGCGCTATCGTCTGCGACTGATGCGGGCCGGGGTGCCGGTGCTGACCGGCGCGCGGCTGCGCCGGATCGAGCCGGGGCTGCAAGCCGAGGTCGAGACCGCGCGCGGCCTGCGCCGCTTTGACGCCGATCTGATCGGCTTGCACGACGGCATCCGCCCCAACGATACCGGGCTGGGCGGGCCTGCGCCGATCCCGGTGCTGCGCGCCGGCGATTGCCGCGAGGCGCTGGGGGCGCGCGCCGCGATGCTCGACGGGGCGCGGGCCGGGCAGGCGCTGGCGGCGCAGCTTTGCGGCGGCGCGCCGCCGGTCGCCTCGGCCGGGTTGGTCCGGCAGATGCGGGCGCAGGCGCTTCTGGCGCGCCTCTATGCCCGCGACGAGGCGCTGGATGCCCTGCCGCAGGACACGGTGCTGTGCCGCTGCGAGAACCGCACCCGCGCCGATCTGGCCGCCCTGGGCCCGGATGCGACCGCGCGCGACCTGCGCCTGACCGGGCGCTTTGGCATGGGGGCCTGTCAGGGCCGCACCTGTGCCGAATGGGTCGCCCATTTTACCGATTCGCCCGATCTGGGCCGCCCGCGACTGCCGGTGCGCCCGATTGCCCTCGCCGACCTGCTGGCCGTTCCGCTGGCCGATACCGGAGACTGACATGACCCTTGCTGCCCCCGCCCTGATGCCGACGCCGCCGAGTGTCGGCGTGCGCAACCCCTTTTCCGGCGCGCTGGTCGGCACGCTGGAGGCGGCGACGCCCGAAACGGTGCTGGCCACGGTGCTGCGTGCCCGCCGCGCCGCCGCCGATTTCCGCCCCAGCATCCCGGCGCAGCGGCGCGCGCTGCTGGAGGCGCTGGCGGCGCTGATCGCCCGCGATGCGGAACCGCTGGCGCAGACGATCTGCGCCGAGATGGGCAAGACCATCACCGAAGCCCGCGGCGAGGTGCGCCGGGCGCAGAACACGCTGAAACTGGCGGGCGATGCGGCGACGTTTCTGGACGGCGAGGTGCTGCATTGCGCCATCGTCGCGGGCGGCGCCGACCGGCAGGCGGTGGTGACACTGAAACCCGTCGGCGTGGTGGCGGCGATCACGCCGTTCAACTATCCGCTCAACCTGCTGTGTCACAAGCTGGGCCCGGCGATTGCCGCGGGCAATGCGGTGGTGGTGAAGCCCTCGCCCAAGGCGCCTCTGGCGGCCGATCATCTGGTGCGGCTGACGGCCGAGGCCGGGTTTCCCGTCGATCTGGTGCAGGTGCTGCATGGCGGGGCCGAACCGGCGCTGGATCTGGCGCGCGCGCCGATCGATCTGCTCAGCTTTACCGGCGGGCCGGTGGCGGGGCTGGCGCTGAAGCGGGCCTCGGGGCTGGTGCGCTGCCTGATGGAACTGGGCGGCAATGACCCGCTGTTCGTCATGCCTGATGCCGATCTGGCGGCGGCGGCGGCGACGGCGGTGGGCCACCGGTTCGAGATCGCCGGGCAGAGCTGCGCGGCGGTCAAGAAGCTCTATGTCCACGAGGCGGTGCGCGCCCGTTTCACCGAGTTGCTGCTGGACAAGGTGGCGGCGGTCCGTCACGGCGATCCGTCCGATCCGGCGGTGGCCATGGGCCCGGTCATCGACCTGCAGGCCGCCGAGATGGTCGCCGCGCGCATCGCCGCCTCGGTGGCGCAGGGTGCGCGGCTGCTGGCGGGGGGCACGCGCGACGGCACGCTGGTGGCGCCGACGCTGCTGGACGGCATCGCCGCCGACGCGCCGCTGATCGCCACCGAGACCTTTGGCCCGGTGCTGGCGATGCGCGGTTTCACCGAGATCGACGCTGCGGTCGATGAGGTGAATGCCTCGGCCTACGGGCTGCAGGCGGGCATCTTTACCAACGACCATGCGGTGATCCGCAATCTGGGCCGCCGGTTGCAGGTCGGCGGGCTGATGGTCAACGAGGGCCCGGATTTCCGGGCCGAACACGTCCCCTTTGGCGGCATCAAGACCTCGGGCCTCGGCCGCGAGGGCGTGCGCATCACGCTGCGCGAGATGTCGGAAACCCATGTCGTGATCGACTGAGAGGAATTGCCATGACTTCGACCCGTTTCAACGGCGTCTTTACCGCCCTCGTCACCCCGTTCGATGCCGAAGGCGGCATCGACTGGCCCGCCTTCGACCGGCTGATCGACCGCCAGCTCGAGGCGGGGATCACCGGGCTGGTGCCGGTCGGCACCACCGGCGAGGCGGCGACGCTGGAGCCCGACGAAGCCGAGGCGCTGATTGCCCGCACCGTGCAGCGCGTCGCCGGGCGGGCCTATGTGCTGGCCGGGGCCGGGGCCAACGACACGCGCAAGGCGGTCAAGGCGGCGCAGCGGGCGCAGGCAGCGGGCGCCGATGGCGTGCTGGTGGTGACGCCCTATTACAACCGCCCGACGCAGGAGGGGTTGATTGCCCATTTCGGCGCGGTGGCGCAGGCGGTGTCCTGCGACGTGATCCTCTATTCCGTGCCGGGCCGCACCGGGGTCGCCATCGCGCCCGAAACCGCGGCGGTGCTGGCGGCCGAGCATGCCAATATCGTCGGCATCAAGGAGGCGGGCGGCGACGCGGGGCGGGTGACGGCGCTGCGGGCGGCCTGCGGCGCGGGTTTCATCGTCCATTCCGGCGATGACGGGCTGGCGCTGCCGTTCTATGCGCTGGGGGCGGTGGGGCTGACCTCGGTGGTGTCGAATTACGCGCCCGGGCCCTGCGTGGCGCTCTATCGGGCCTGGGTGCAGGGCGATACCGCCCGGGCGCTGGCCCTGCACGAGGAACTGGCCGGGCTGACGGCGGCGATGTTCGCCGAATCGTCGCCCGGGCCGGTCAAGCGGGCGCTGGCCATGGCCAACCAGATGGACGACGCGATGCGCCTGCCGATGGTGCGCGTCAGCGCCGCCACCGACCGGGTGCTGCGCCATGCCATCGACGCATTTTCCGCCCGCATGGCCTGAGGCAGGGTCGATTCTGGTCGAATTTCGACAGACGGGGCGCAAGTGAAAGGAAAATTACAGAATCGACCGAAAATGATCGTCATGGCCGATTGTCACGAATCTGTTTCCGATGTTCAGTAGCTGAGGCCAGCCGCGACGCGCCCGATACCCGGTGCAGAATCGCGGCGGCTTTGCCAACAGGAGGCTGACATGAAAACGACGACCGCGCTGGCCGCGACGACAAGCATCGTGGCGATGCTGACCGCGACCTCCGGCTTTGCCCAGAGCATGGAAGAACTGATCGCCGGGGCCCGTGCCGAAGGCATGCTGACGACGATCGCCCTGCCGCACGACTGGTGCGGCTATGGCGGGGTGATCGAAGGGTTCCGCGCGATGTACCCGTTCCTCGAGATCAACGAGCTGAACCCGGATGCGGGCTCGGCCGACGAGCTGGAGGCGGTGCGCGCCAACCGTGACAACACCGGCCCGCAGGCGCCGGACGTTCTGGACGTGGGCCTCGCCTTTGGCCCCGCCGCGCAGGCCGAAGGGCTGATCACGCCCTATATGGTTTCGACCTGGGACAGCATCCCCGAGGGCGCGCGCGACGCCGAGGGCCATTGGTACGGCGATTATTACGGCGTGATGTCGTTCATCGTGAACACCGATCTGGTCGATAACGTGCCGACCTCGTTCGCCGATCTGCTCAAGCCCGAATATGTCGGTCAGGTGGCGCTGGCGGGCGATCCGCGCGCGTCGAACCAGGCGATTCTGGCGGTGCTGGCGGCGGGCATGTCGCGCGGCGCCGAGCCGGGTGCGGCGGCGGCTCAGGCCGGCCTCGAGTTCTTTGCCGAACTGAACGCGGCGGGCAATTTCGTTCCGGTCATCGGCCGGGCGGGCACCGTGGCGCAGGGCACCACGCCGATCCTGATCCAGTGGGACTACAACGCGCTGGCCACCCGTGACACGCTGGCGGGCAACCCGCCGGTCGAGGTTGTGGTGCCGTCGGACGCGGTGCTGGCCGGGGTCTATGTTCAGGCGATCAGCGCCTATGCGCCGCATCCGAACGCCGCCCGTCTGTGGATGGAATACCTCTATTCAGACGAGGGGCAACTGGGCTGGCTGGCGGGCTATTGCCACCCGATCCGCTTCAACGATCTGGCCGCGCGCGGCGTGATCCCGCAAGAGATGATGGACGCGCTGCCGCCGGCCGAGGCCTATGCCGCCGCGGTGTTCCCGACCCTCGAGCAGGTCAACGCCAACCGCGAAGCGGTCGTCGCGGGCTGGGATTCGGTCGTCGGCGCCAACGTCGAGTGATCTTGTGACGCGCCGGGGGCCTGCCGCAAGGCGGGCCTCCGGTTGTCGCCCCTGACCGGAGAGCCACCGATGCCGGATCTGCGCCTGACGCGCCGCCGCTTGCCATTGACATGGCTGGGGGTGGTGCCGTTCTTTGTCTTTGTCGGGCTGTTCCTGCTGCTGCCGACGCTTTACATCGTCGTCGGTGCGTTCCGCACGCCTGCGGGTGATTTCACCTTTGACAACATCCTTGCGCTGAACACCGCCTCGATCCGCTCGGCCTATTGGGTGTCGATCAAGATCAGCTTCTGGTCGGCGCTGATCGGCTGCATCGTCGGTTTCGCCATGGCGGCGGCGATCACCGTGGGCGGCGTTCCGCGCGCCGTGCGCAACCCGTTGCTGACCTTTTCCGGCGTCGCCTCGAACTTTGCCGGGGTGCCGCTGGCCTTTGCCTTTATCGCCACCATCGGCCCGGCGGGGATCATCACCCTGTATCTGCGCAGTGAATTCGGCATCAACCTGCGGCTGATGGGGTTCAACCTGCTCAGCACGCTGGGGCTGGTGATTACCTATCTGTTCTTCCAGATCCCGCTGATGATCCTGATCATCACCCCGGCGCTGGACGGGCTGAAGCGCGAATGGCGCGAGGCGGCAGCGATTCTGGGCGCGACCGGGCTGCAATACTGGCGCATGGTGGCCTTTCCGATCCTGTTCCCGTCGATCCTGGGCACGATGGCGCTGTTGTTCGCCAATGCCTTTGGCGCCGTCGCCACCGCCATCGCCCTGACCGGCCCCTCGCTGAACATCGCGCCGATCCTGCTGTATGCGCAGATCAGGGGCGATGTGCTGGGCTCGCCCAACCTCGGCTATGCGCTGGCCTTTGGCATGATCGTCATCACCGGGCTGGCCAACACTGCCTATATCGTCCTGCGCGCCCGGTCCGAGAGGTGGTTGAAATGACCCGCATCTGGTCCTGGGGGGCGCTGGCGATCGGCATCCTCTATTTCCTGCTGCCACTCTACGGGATGAGCGAATTCTCGCTGCGGATGATCCGCGGCAGCTATTCCTTCGAGGCGTACCGCGTCGTTCTGAACGATGCGCGGTTTCAGGCGACCTTTGGCTATTCGGTGGTGATGGCGCTGGTGACGATTGCCTTTGGCGTGCTGCTGGTGGTGCCGACCGCCTTCTGGGTGCGGCTGAAGATGCCGGGTCTGCGGCCCTATATCGAATTCATCACCCTGCTGCCGCTGGTCATTCCGTCGATTGTCATCGTCTTTGGCTATATCCGGCTTTACAACACCAGCAGTTGGTTGCCGCTGACCGGCACCACGACCGGCACCAACATCCTGTTGATGTTCGGCTATGCGGTTCTGGCGCTGCCCTATATGTACCGCGCTGTCGATACCGGGTTGCGCACCATCGACGTCGGCACGCTGACCGAGGCGGCGCAATCGCTGGGCGCCGGCTGGACGACCATTCTGGCGCGCATCATCCTGCCCAATGTGCTGGGCGCGGTGCTGTCAGGGGCGTTCCTGACCTTTGCCATCGTCATCGGCGAATTCACCATGGCGGCGCTGCTCGACCGCCCCGCCTTTGGCCCCTACATGCAGCTTCTGGGCGCCAACCGGGCCTATGAACCGGCGGCGCTGGCGGTGATCGCCTTTGCCATTACCTGGGCCTGCATGGGGCTGATCCAGCTCGTCACCCGATTCTCGAAACACAACAGACTGGCACGCTGATGGCCTTCCTCGACATCTCGCATCTGGAAAAGGCCTTCGGCGCGCTGCGCGTGGTCAAGGACTTCAATCTGGGCATCGACAAGGGCGAGTTCATCTCGCTGCTCGGCCCCTCGGGCTGCGGCAAGACTACGGTGCTGCGCATGGTCGCCGGGTTCGAGACCCCCGACAGCGGGGCGATCATTGTCGATGGCAAGGACATCACCCGGCTGCGGCCCAACCAGCGCAACATCGGCATGGTGTTTCAGGCCTATGCGCTGTTTCCCAACCTGACCGTGGCGCAGAATGTGGGTTTCGGCCTGCGCATCGCCGGGGTC